>Ga0073934_10006103_pt1 | contig 17904 bp, 16 predicted proteins | sample LarsenN4metaG_FD_76834 | JGI IMG/M metagenome (GOLD analysis project Ga0073934, IMG submission 76834) | Hot spring sediment bacterial and archeal communities from British Columbia, Canada, to study Microbial Dark Matter (Phase II) - Larsen... ... | reverse complement strand
CCGGCGAGAGTCGGCTGAGCGCCGTCGTCCCCCGCACCCAATTGGTCGCCCTGCGCATGGCCACCTCCCCGAGTCGTTGTACGACTCCGCTCGGTGTAACGCAGGTATCTGAACTTCTTCAGATCGCAGCGGGGTGTGGACTGATCAATGGGGTAGCGTCATGCAGTTCCGTTTCAGGCGCGCGCCTGGGCGCTCACGTCGTCGCCGTAGGTCGCGGCCTTGGAACTTGCGCCGGCGTTGTGCTGCACGGCGTAGGCCAGGTCGGCGAGGAACTCGTCGACGACGACCTTGTGGCGCGGGCTCGCCATGAGGTGCAGGGCGGGCGGCTGGTCCTGACGGTCGAAGTGCCAGCCGCGCTGATTGAGCACGTCGCCGATAGCGAAGACGTCGTGCTCGCGTGAGCCGAGGGCGACGACGGTCATGTCAGGCTCGCCGTGGATGTGTACCCCGCCGATGGCCGCGATGCCTTCGCGGAGCCGCTCGACAGCGTCCATCGTCTCGCGTGCGAGGCGCATGTAGCCTTCCTCGCCGAGGAAGTGCATCACGGCCCATGCGGCCCCAATGGGCGCTGCCGGCTTCGTGCCGAGGAAGGCCTGCGTGCCGTAGATGCCGCCGGGCCAGTCGGAGAACTGGAAGACCTGATAGCGGACGTTCTCTTTGGGCCGGTGCAGGACCACCGAGGCGCCCTTGATCGCGTAGCCGTACTTGTGCGCATCGGCGGAGATCGATGTGACACCCGGCACGCGGAAGTCCCACGGCGGGATGTCATAGCCGAGGCGCTCGAGGAAGGGGAGCATGAACCCGCCAAGACAGGCGTCGACATGGAACGGAATGGCGCGCGCCTGGGCGATCGCCGCCATGTCGGGGATCGGGTCGATCATCCCGAAGGGGTAGGCAGGCGCACCGCCGACGCACAGCACCGTGTCCTCGGTGATGAGCGGCTCGAGATCCTCGGCATGCGTGCGCAGGTCTTCGCCGAGAGGCATGTGCACCCACTCGAGGTCGAGCAGGTGGGCCGACTTCACGAACGCGGGGTGGGCGGTGCGCGGTATGACGATGCGGCCACGGCGGATGCCTTTCTCCGCGCGCATCTTGTCGCGCGCGGTCTTCACCGCCATGAAGATCGACTCGGTGCCGCCGGACGTCATGGCGCCGCCGCAGTCCTCGCCGCCGTTGAGGAGGGTCGCCGCCATCTGGACGACGTCGCGCTGCATCTCCTTGAGGCTCGGGAAGACGAAGGGGTTGAGGGCGTTCTCCAGCAGGACGTGCCCACCCGCGGCCTGCAGCACGGCGTCGACATCGGGGCCTGCGTTGTAGATGAGCGCCCACGTGCGCGCGTTATGGTAGTCGGCGTCGTTCACCTGCAGCGAGCGCAGCTTCTCCATTACGTCGTCGAGGGATGAGCCGTGTGCAGGCAGTTGCTTCATGACGCCTCCTGGAGCGCGGCGGAGCCGGGGCGAGCGAAGAATATCACGCGTTCGGGCAGCGCCGGCGTCGCACTCGCGTCAAACGGCAGAGAAAGCCTCGGGATACTCGACACGGCCGCGGATGGTGGGGTCGTAACGCGAGAGGCGGCGGACCATGAAGGCCTCGTCGGGGAGGGCGTCATCGGGTGGAAGGATGCCAAGCGACCGCGCCGGCTTGAAGCCGAAGCGTGGGTAGTAGGCCGGGTGCCCAAGCACGATGACCAGCGGTTCACCCATCGCGTCCGCACGGCGGAGCCCTTCCTCGATCAACGCGCTGCCGATCCCGTCGTTCTGCCGCTCCGGCGTGACGGATACAGGGGCCAGCGCGAGGGCGCGATGGTCCGTCTCGCCGTGGAGCCAGCAGTAGCTGAACATGACGTGCCCGACGACCGCGGTCTCGGCTACGTGCCACGAGCGAGAGGTCAGGCACCCAGTGCTCGGAGGCGCGGATCAGTTCGATGAGGCGCGCCTCATTAGGCCGCCCAAAGGCCGCTTCGACCACGCGAGCGATCAAGGCGGCGTCTTCGTCGCGTTCCGCGCGGATGTTCATTCCGGGAGATCGTGGATGAAGCGATCGGCGACGGAGTAGCCGCCGTCGACAGGGATCGCCTGGCCCGTGATCCAGTCGGACGCGGACGACGCGAGGAACACGAGCGGCCCTACCAGCTCCTCGCCGGTGCCAAAGCGCCCGCCGGGCGTCTTGCGCTCGATGTCCCTGCGCAGCCACTGCGGCAGGCCGCTGCTCATGTCGGTGTCGTAGTAGCCGGGCAGGATCGCGTTGGCGGTGATGCGATGCGGCGCGAGCTCAACGGCGAGAGCGCGTGTAAAGCCGACGATACCGCTCTTCGACGCCGCGTAGTGGGAGAAGTCGGGTGGGCCGAATATCGCGTAGATCGAGGCGACGTTGATGATCTTCCCGCCGTCGCCCCGCTCGATCATGACCCTGGCGGCGTGCTTGCTGCAGAGGAACGTCCCGGTGAGGTTGGTGTCGATCGTCTCGCGCCACTGCTCGAGCGGCATGTCTTGGACGTGGGCGACGGACACCGCGCCGGCGTTGTTGACGAGGATGTTCAGGCGGCCAAACCGTTCGACGACAGCGCTCGTCGCCCGCTCGACCGATCGTTCATCACGCACGTCCATCGCGATCACCGACCCGGCGCCAAACTCGCGCTCGGCGGAGGCGTTCTTCTCAGGATTGCGCCCGGTGACGGCGACGCGGCCACCGGCGTCGCGGAGCCCTCGGGCCATAATCAAGCCGATGCCGCTGTTGGCGCCCGTGACAAGGGCGACTTTGCCATCGAGTGAGAACATCCCGGACATACGCTCGCCTCCTGCATGACCGGCGCGGGGATAATAGCATCGGGCGCACGGGAGGGATCACGGCTCGATGCGCGTGACGGTCGAGCGGTTCCAGCGGTTACACACCCGTGGCGCGGCGGCGCTGCTCGCAGCGCGTCACGCGCGCGACCGCGCCCGTGACGAGCGCCTGCCGGTCGACTACGCGTCGCCCGATGCCTGCGCGCCGCTGATTGAACAAGCGTTGGCGGTGAACGGCGCCTACGGCGGCGTCGCCCTCGTCGACGGCGAGATGGCCGGCTACCAGATTGGCGAACCGATGCTCGTGAGCCCGACGGACATGTCGGCGTCGTTCTTCGCGCCGCGCAGCATGAACGTCTGGTACCCGGCGCACGCCGCCCAGGAGGGCGCCGAGTACGACGTCTACCGCGCGCTGTACGCGTTCGTGGCGGCACACTTCGTTGAAGCCGGGTACTTCGACCACAACATCTTCGTCTCGGCCAGCGACGCAGCCGTCGAGGAAGCGTGCGTCTCGCTCGGGTTCGGGCGGCTGGTGACGGCGGCCATCCGGACCCTCGACGGGGCACCGCCGGTTTCCGCCAGCGGCACCGTCGATGTCCACGAGGCGTCGTCCGAGGACGCGCGTGTGATTGAGGAGCTGGCGGAGGAGCTGTTGCTGCACCACACGCATTCGCCAATCTTCATGCCGTACCCGCGTGAGTCCACCGTTGGCCATCAGGCGTTTCAGTCACAGCTGCTTGCAGATCGGGAGGCAAACCCGCACTTCGTCGCCTACCGCGATGGCAAGGCTCTGGGCATGAACACCTTCATGGCGCCGGACTGGCTGAATGAGCTCGTGCGGCCGGAAGGCACATGGTATCTCTACCAGGGCGTCGTGTCGGGCGCGGCGCGCGGCGAAGGGGTCGGGCGTGCGATCCTGCGGCGGGGACTGGAGTGGGCGCGGGAGCGCGGCTACGCGCACGTTGGCCTGCACTTCGCATCGGCGAACATCTCTGCGGCGCGGTTCTGGCTCGGGAACGGCTTCACGCCCGTCGAGCACCGGATGAGTCGCCACGTCGACGAGCGGATCGCCTGGGCCATCGGTAGCTCCTATGTCGAGTTATAGTTAGGCCTCACTCACGGACGCACGGCGGAGGGCAGTGAGCTCCGCCGGGAACGGCTCGACGCTATGGCCGCCGACGATTCCGCCACGGTCACCATCCTGTTCACGGACCAGGTGCACTCGACGGACCTCGCCCAGCGAATCGGCGACGACGCCGCCGACCAACTCCGCCGGGCCGACTTCGCGTTGCTCCGTGAAAGCCTCTCGCGATACCAGGGCGACGAGGTCAAGACCATCGGCGACAGCCTCATGGCGGTGTTCCGCAGCGCGCTGAACGCCATGTCCTGCGCGATTGAGATGCAGCAAATGATCGAACGGGCGAACCGATCGCGCCCGACGGAGGATGCGACGCTCCTTCGCGTCGGCATCGATGCTGGCGAGCCGATTCGGCGCGAGGGCGACTACTGGGGCACACCGGTGATCATCGCGCGCCGCCTCTGCGACTGCGCCAGCGCCGGACAGATCGTCGTGTCGGAACTCGTGCGCGGTCTCGTGCGTGGGAGGGGGACGTTCGAGTACCGCGACATCGGCGAGCTGGACCTCAAAGGCATCGGCGAACCAGTGCGCGCGTACGATGTCGTGTGGGGCCCGATGGAAGAGGCGCCGGCTGCGGCCGAAATCGGTCCGGGCGAGCGGCTGCCCTCTTGGCTGGCGCCGCTGCACCGGACGCCGTTCATCAATCGCGAGCCCGAGTTGGCGAGCCTCGTCCAGCGTTGGGAGACCGCACGCTCCGGCCGGCGGCAGGTGGTGATGATCGAGGGCGAGCCGGGCATCGGCAAGACGCGTCTCGCAAGCGAGGTGGCCCTGACGGCTACGGCCGATGGCGGACATGTGATCGCGCTCCGCTGCGACGAGGCGTCCTCCGCGGATGCATCGCTTGCGGCGCAGACCCTGCGCGCGCTCAGCGAGCACGCAGTGCGCCCGCTCCGGCATGCGCGCGCCACACCCGCCGATGCCGATGCAATTGATGCGATCTGCTCCGCTGCGGCCGAGCGGGCGCGCGCGTTGCCGCTCCTCGTGATCGTCGATGACGCGCAGGCCGCCGATTACGGCGACGCGTCCTTCGTCCGCGCGCTTTGTCGGGCGCTCGACGGCAGCAAGGCTCTCGTGGCGCTTCTTGTCCGGGCGTCGCTGGCACCCGGGCACCCGCTCGGTGACGCTCTCTCCGACTTCCGGCGCGACGGGACGCTGACGCGGATCACCCTGCGGGGCATGACGTCGGATGCGACTGGGGCGCTCATCAACGGATGGTCGGGCCACGCGTCACCAGCCAAGTTCACCGCGGCGATTCACCATCGCACCGAAGGCAACCCATTCTTCATCGAGGAGATGCTCCGTCACCTGACGGAGACCGACGCGCTCTATGAGGCAGAGGGCACGCTCGCCACGGTGCTCGACGTCGATCAGCTGCAAATCCCGGAGGGGGTGCGCGCGCTCATCGTGCAGCGGCTGTCGCTGCTCAGCGACGAGTGCGCGAGGTTGCTCGCCGCCGCTTCGGTCGTCGGGAGCGAGTTCGATGCCGAGTCAGCCGTGCGGGCGAGTGGCATCGAGGATGACGCAGCCGTCGACCTCATCGAAGAGGCGCTGACCGCCCGGCTGATCGAAGAGGTGCGCGATGTGGAAGATCGGTACCGCTTCAGCCACGCGCTCATCCGCGAGACAGTGTACGAAGGGCTGACGGAGGCGCGACGTTTGCGTGTACACAGCCAGTCGTTGCGGTACGCCTATGCGAAAGGCGCCCGCATCGCGTACGAGGTCATCGGCGCGTCAGGGCCTGTGATGATCGCGACGGGATTGACCAACTGTCCGGCGGCCCGCGTCCGCAGCCGCGCCGCCACAGGCCGCTGGGAACGCATCTCCCGCTTCTGTCGCGTGATCCTCTACGACCGGCGAGGTGTAGGCTCGTCGGAGGCTCCCGAGCGTGGGTACAGCCTGCGGGCGTCGGTCGAGGACGTTCGCGCAGTGCTGGACGCGCACGGGAGCGCGCGCTGCATCCTCTGGGGCGCCACTGACGGCGGGCCGCTCGCGCTGCTGTTCGCCGCGCTGTACCCGGAGCGCGTCGCGGGCATCGTGCTGGTCGGCACCAGCGCTCGGATGCTGAACGGCGATGACTGGTCGCTGGGGATCAACCCCGCAGTGCTTGAGTCGTTCTTCCGCGTCGAGTCACTCGACACAAGCGACGCGATCGGCCAGCTCACGCGCGTGCGGCGCACGGCTGATGCGGATGTCCACGCGATCATGCGCATGACGCGCCGCATACCGCCGCAGGTGTGGGCGAACATCCGCGCATGCATCGGCGGCTCGGATGTCCGGTCGGAGCTTGGGCGCGTCCACGCGCCGGCGCTGATCCTCCACGACCGGTCGAACACCTACATCCCCTTCGATGCGGCTTGCTATCTGCGGGACAACATCACGGGGAGCAAGCTCATCGAGAGCGATGAGCTGACCGCACCGCTCTTCGGGCCGGACTTGTTCCACACCCTGGAAGGGTTCGTGAGGCAGGTGACCGCCGCGAACGAGACCTGAGTCCCACGGGCGTGGAGTAGCGCCGCCGCCACGGCGGCAGAAGGGGAGCACGCGATGCCTCCAACGACGAGCATCCAGACCTTTATCGAGGCCCTGCGCACGAAGCAGACGAAGCTGACCCAGCGCTTCGATGGACTCATGGAGCGGCCAGGGGGCCGAGGGCGAAGTCTCTCACCAACCGAGCTGGGCGCTCTGTCTCAGGCTGGGGCGTTTGCCGGGCCCGTGCCGGAATGGCCCCTTCGGGAGGACATCTCGGCGGGTTTGACGCAGGCAGAGATCGATCACCTGGAGGAGTGGCCGGCCGGCGAGCGTGAGAAGGCACGAGCAGCGGTGGTGAGCGCCATACATGCAGACCGGGACATACGCTTCTACTGGGACTTGTATGACGGTGCCACACCGATCACGGAGGTGCAGCGGCTTACAGGCCTGCCGATCATCGTGACGTTCAAGACGCCGCGACCGATGGTTCAGGTAGAGCAGGATGCGTCGGGGGAAGTGATCGTGAGCAATGCCGAGCCGCTGGCATAAGTGATACGCGACGCCCGGAAAAAGATAAGCGCCCCGAGTGACCTTGCGTCGCTCCTGGCTTCGTCCTCCCCCGGACTTCCCTTCGGCTAGGGCTTTCGCCCGTCGCCTGCTGGTACCTCCGGGTTCGTCCACCAGGTGGCGCGTCAGCCACTCGGGACGTTGTCTACGGTACAGCGGCAACGGGAGGCTGTCAATCGGTCTCCGATGTCAATTTCATCGAAGTTCACGCATAACGCGTTGTCCGTTATCGACTGTTGACAATGCGCACGTTATGACCACGGATCGCCTAGACTTCGCGACGTGAAACGCACCCGCATCGAGCGCCCGGACGGGAGGTACGTGTACTTCTACTCGCTCGGTGCCGAGCCGCAGGTGTCCGACGTGTCGGCGCCTGTGCGCAAGGGCGAGCAGATCGAGCTGCGCTGGAACCCGCTGCTCGACGAGCAAGTGATCGTCTCGACGGCTCGGCAGGAGCGGACGTTCCTGCCGCCGCCCGAGTACTGTCCGCTCTGCCCGACGAGAGAGGGGCTCCACATGGCGACGGAGATCCCGGCGAAGGACTTCGAGATCGCCGTGTTCGAGAACCGCTTCCCGTCGTTCCGACCCGACGCCCCCGAAGTCTCCGATGACTCGCCGCTCGAGCGTCGCGCGCGCGCTGCGGGCGTGTGCGAGGTGGTCGTATACACGCCTGAGCACGACGCCACACTCGCCTCACTCGATGAGGGACGCCTACGACTGCTCGTCGACGTATGGGCGGACCGCTATGCGGAGTTATCCGCGCGCGACGACGTGACCTACGTCTTCGTGTTCGAGAACCGCGGCAAGGAGATCGGCGTCACGCTCACGCACCCCCACGGCCAGATCTACGCCTTCCCCTTCGTGCCGCCGCGCGCCGAGCGAGAGCGCGCCAGCTCCGAGCGATTCGCGCGGGATCACGGGGGTTGCCTGATGTGCGAGATCGTGCGGGCCGAGCGGGCGCGTAGGAGCCGTATCGTGACCGAGAACGACGCATTCGTGGCATACGTACCGTTCGCGGCGCGCCTGCCGTACGAGGTGCACGTCGCTGCGCTCGCGCACCGTCCTTCGTTGCTCGACCTGAACAAGCGGGAGCGCGCGGACCTCGCGTCGATGCTGCGCGTAGTGCAGGCGACGTACGATGGTCTGTGGCGCTCCCCGATGCCGTACACCATGTCGATGCACCAGCGGACGTCGAAGGGCGAAGCAGCCGTGGGTGACCACCTGCACGTCGAGTTCGTGCCGCCGTGCCGGTCGCGCGACAAGCTCAAGTACCTGGCGGGCGTAGAGACGGGCGCGGGCACGTTCATCAACGATACGGCGCCGGAGGAGAAGGCGGCGGAGCTGCGACACGCGCACGCGCAATGGAGTGCTGGAGGCTAGAAGCTGGAGACCGGAGCGCTCATCGATCGGCCGGTGGCACACGGGGCGCGCGTCGAGGCGCTGGTTCAAGCGTTTCGTGACCAATTCGATCGTGAGCCGGACGGGACCGCGGAGGCACCTGGGCGTGTGAACCTCATCGGCGAGCACGTCGACTACAACGACGGCCTCGTGCTGCCGTTCGCGATCGATCGCAGCGTGATGTGCGCGTGGGCATTGTGGGAGGGGATCGAATCACGGGCCGGCGATGAGGAGACATACGTAGAGGGAGCGCCTACCTCGACCTTGCACGTGTACTCGCTCGAGAACCACAACGAGTACGTGCTCTCGACCATTGCGCCGGACGCACACGAATGGGATCAGGCGCGCGACGGAGATTGGGTCGATTACCCAACCGGGGTAGTCTGGGCGCTCGTCAACGGCGGCTTTGGGAGCGCACTCCGAGCGACGCAGATGGTGATCGGCGGCGACGTCCCGCAGGGAGCTGGGCTGTCGTCGTCGGCGGCACTGGAGGTCGCGGTCGCAGGCGCCTTGCGCGACGCATCGGGGCTTCCCGTCAGCGATGTCGAGCTGGCGAAGCTCTGCCAGCGGGCGGAGAACGAATTTGTCGGCGTGCAGTCGGGGATCATGGACCAGTTCGCGGCGACACTCTCGAAGCGCGGGCACGCCCTGCTCATCGACTGCAGGACCCTGGCATTCCGCCACGTGCCGCTGCGGCTGGAAGGCCACGGGATCGCGATCGTCATCGCGAATAGCGGCGTGGACCGCCAGCTCATGTCCAGCGCCTACAACGAGCGACGGCGGGAGTGCGAGGAGGCAGCCGCGTTGCTGCAGCAACGCCTCGGGCGGCAGATTCCGTCGCTGCGCGACGTCTCGAGCGACGAGGTGGAGCAGACAGGGCTACCGGAGACGCTGCACCGCCGCGCCCGGCACGTCGTGAGCGAGATCGCGCGCGTCGCAGCGGCGGTCGTGGCGCTCGAACGCGACGACTACGAAGAGCTCGGCAGGCTGATGGTGGAGTCCCACCTGAGCCTGCGCGAGGACTACGAGGTGAGCTCGGAGCAGCTCGACTTGCTGGCCGGACTGGCGACCGCGCAGGAGTACGTGCTGGGCGCGCGGCTAACGGGCGCGGGGTTCGGCGGCTGCACGGTCAACCTCGTCCAGGCCGAGGCAGTCGACGCGTTCGCGCGTGATGTGATGGCGCCCTACCGGGAGCGCACCGGTCTGCCGGCGGTGATGTACGTGACCGCGCCCGGCGACGGGCTGCGGACCTGGCGGCTCACGTAGCCAGGGGCCGCCAGTCTGCTCCTAAATGGCCCATCTCCTACACTGCGGCGCATGAAGTTCGCGGACCGCATCGAGCAACTCCCGCCGTACCTCTTCGCGCAGATCAGCAAGAAGGTGGCGGCGAAGAAGGCGCAGGGGATCGACGTCATCTCGTTCGGGATCGGCGACCCGGATCTGCCGACGCCGCGACACATCCTGGATGCCCTCATCGAGGCGGCTGCCGAGCCAGCCAACCACCGTTATCCGGAGACGGAGGGATTGCCCGAGTTCCGGGAGGCCGTTGCGCGGTGGTACGAGCGCCGTTTCGGCGTCAGTCTCGACCCGGCGAAGGAAGTGCTGTCGCTGATCGGGTCGAAGGAGGGCATCGGGCACGTCGCCCTGTGCTTCATCGACCCGGGGGACGTGGCGTTGGTGCCCGATCCGGCGTACCCGGTGTACGAGATCGGCACGATGTTCGCCGGCGGCAGCGCCCACACGATGCCGCTACTCGAGGAGAACGGCTTCCTGCCGGACTTCGACGCCGTGCCGGCCGATGTCGCCAACCGCGCGAAGGTGCTGTGGCTCAACTACCCGAACAACCCGACCGGGGCCGTGGCGGATATCGACTTCTTTGAGCGTGCGGTGCACTTCGCGAAGCGGCACGACATCGCTGTCTGCCACGATGGGCCGTACAGCGAAGTCGCGTACAACGAGTACGTGCCCGTGAGCTTCATGCAGGCCGCTGGGGCGATGGACGTCGGTGTCGAGTTCCACTCGCTGTCGAAGAGCTACAACATGACCGGCTGGCGCATTGGCATGTGCGTCGGCAACCCGCGGATCATCGACGCATTGATGCGCGTGAAATCGAACCTCGATTCGGGCGTGTCCCAGGCGATCCAGAGGATGGCGATCGCCGCGCTCGACGGGCCGCAGGACTGCATCGCCGAGCACAACGCGATTTACCAGCGCCGCCGCGACCGCGTCGTCGAGGCGCTGCGCAAGCTCGGCTTGAAGGTAACACCGCCGAAGGCGAGCCTGTACGTCTGGGCGAAGGTGCCCGACGGCATGACGTCGGCGCAGTTCGCGGAGCGCCTGCTCGACGAGGCGGCGGTGATCGTGACTCCGGGCAACGGCTACGGTCCGCACGGCGAGGGCTACGTGCGACTCTCGCTCACCTTGCCCGATGAGCGCGTCGACGAGGGGCTTCGGCGCATCGCAGCCCTGCCGGCGCTCGCGTAGCCAGCCGGCGTGTTCTGATACCCTGAGTTGGACGTCTGGATCCTAGAGGCGCATCTATCGCAACACGTCTTCACTCCACAGCCGAAGAACTCGAACGCGCATACCTGGTCGGCGTGCAACGCACCAACGAGCGCGAGCGCTGGCGCGCCGATGCGTCGATGGAGGAGCTTGCGCTTCTCGCGCGGACTGCGGGTGCCGTCGTGACGGGACAGAGCGTGCAGCGCCTCGACTCGCCGAACCCGGCAACGTACGTGGGCAAGGGCAAACTCGAGGAGATCCGCGCGCTGCGGCACGACCCGGACCGCGGCTACACGATGGTCCTGTTCGACGACGAACTGTCGCCGTCGCAGCAGCTCAACCTCGAGCGTGCGCTCGGTGACGTGAAAGTGCTCGACCGTACGGCGTTGATCCTCGACATCTTCGCGATGCGCGCGCGGACGCGGGAGGGCCGTCTGCAGGTCGAGCTTGCGCAGTCGGAGTACCTGCTGCCGCGGCTGAAGGGGCAGTGGAGCCACCTGGAGCGCCTGGGCGGCCGCAGTGGGCAGCCCGGCGCCATCGGCGTGCGCGGACCTGGTGAGACGCAGATCGAGACGGACCGCCGGCTGGTGCGCCGGCGCATCCAGCGCCTGAAGGAGCAGATCGAGGACGTGCGCAAGCAGCGCGCGTTGTACCGGCGCCGGCGCGAGCGCGAGGGGCTGCCGGTCGTCGCGCTCGTCGGCTACACGAACGCAGGCAAGAGCACACTGATGCGCGCTCTCACGCGCGATGAGGACGTGTTCGCACAGGACCAGCTCTTCGCCACGCTCGATCCGCTGACGCGACGCGTGCACCTCGACGGCCGGCACACGGCCCTGCTCACCGACACCGTAGGGTTCATCCAGAAGCTGCCGACACAGCTCGTGGCGGCGTTCCGCGCGACGCTAGAGGAGCTGATGGATGCCACGGTGCTGGTGCACGTGGTCGACATCACGCATCCGGAGGCGGCGGCGCAGAGCCAGACGGTCGAGGACACCCTGCGCGAGCTGGGCGTGGCAGGCAAGCCCACGATTACGGTTCTGAACAAGGTCGACCGCATCGGCGGAGCGAACGGCGACGGCGTCCGCTCGCTCGAGGAGCTGGCGCCATTCCAGAGTTCGCTCGCAGCGAACATCCCGGATGCGGTCTTCATTTCGGCGGAGAAGCGCTGGGGGCTGGATCTGCTTCGAACGCGGCTGGTCGAGGTGCTCGACCGGGAGCTAGCCCGCGCCGGTTGAGGAGTCCCGAAGTCTGACCGCCAGCTCGGCCACCCGCCGGCCAAGCATGCGCGCCTGCTCACGATCGTCGTCGGTGACTTCGCCATGGGCCGTTGCGCCGTAGTAAGAGCCGCTGACGCGCATGCGCTCACTCCACGGCAGCCCGACGAAGACCATGCCGTGGCTGATGAGCAGGTGCATGAGCTGCAGCAGCGTCGCCTCGATGCCGCCCGCGCGCGACCAGCCGGCGGTGAACGCGGCCGCGGGCTTGCCGGCGAGGTCGCCGGACTCCCAGAGGTCGCCGCTATAGTCGAACCACTGCTTGAGTTTGCCGGTCATGCCGATCCAGTTCGGTGAGCCGACGATAATGGCGTCACACGAGAGCAGCTCGCGCGGGTCCGCTTCATCGACGGTGCGATACGACACGTATGCGCCCGGGACGGCGCGGATGCCTTCGGCCACGGCGTCGGCGAGGTGCTGGGTCAGCCCGCCGCGCGAGTCGAACAGCAGTAGGACGGTGGCGGGCATGCGGGTGGGTCAGTCGCCAAGAAGCGTCGTGTAGCCCAGCCCGATGATCTCTTCGACGTACTCGCCGCGCCAGCCGGGGTTGGGGACGCGGAAACCCTGCTCGCGCATGCGCCGGTGGAGGTTCAGGTATTCCTCCTCGAGCTTGCGGCGCCAGGCGTCCTCCTCGGCGAAGATCTCCGGATCGACCTCCTCGAGGCGGGCGGTGACGTCGGTGGGGTCGACGTCGAGGTCTTCCTGCCAGTAGTCGGCGAGGTAATCGAGGCAGTCCTCGAGGTCCTTGCGGCAGTCGTTGAGGAGCATCGAAAGCATGCCCTCGTGGTCGACCGGATTTGCTCGGAGACGAAGTTCACGGGCACAGCGCTCGCAGACCATGACGAGGCGGCGGGCGTCGCACTCCTCCTTGTTCTTGCAGTTGTGGGGCCTGGGCGCGTAGTCGGCTGCGGCGGGCGACCGGGAGTAGCCGGCCACGAGGGTGGGTTCCAGGGCGCCGCAGCGGGGGCAGGAGAGCTTGTCGGCGAAGATGTCATCGATCGTCTTGTCCCAATCGATCTGCATCTTGCACCTCCTCTCAAATCCCCAGTGGGTATCAGAAACATCTTATCGGACGCCTCGGCGGCCCGACAACGGGCCAGCCTGACGCTTCGAAACCCGTAGGAACGGCCCGTAAGGGCACTCTGTGGGCTGCCGATACTAGTCTCAGGTAAGGGGGTTGGGCCTGTGAGCCGACGGAGCAAGCCACAGCTCCGCCTCGTCACGGGGAGTGAAGAGGCGGCCCGCGTCATCACGTCCCACGGCCGGCCACGCGAGCGCTCCCAGCCCATCCGGTGGAGTGTGCTGCTCGTCCGCATCCTGGGGCTGGCCTGGGGTGGGGCGATCACGGCCGCGCTGCTGGACGAGGTGAGCAACATGCCGCATCTGCCGTTCGCGACGGCGATGGGGATGACGGCGCTACTCGTCATAACGTTGTTCTTCGTCACGCGCGAAGGGGTTCCGGACTGGCGCGGCGACCTCGTGTATCGGCGCCGGGAGATGATCGACGACGAGGACGAAGACCGCGACCTCCTCACGCAGTTGCCGACCTTTCAACACTTCGAGCGCAGGCTGCACGACGAGTTCAACCGCGCGCGGAAGGCGGGCAGGCAGCTCTCGGTGGTGCTGATCGACGTGAACAACCTCAGCGCCGTGAACAAGGAATACGGCGTGCGCGCCGGGGACGAGGTGCTGCGCCACGTGGCGAAGGCGATCGACTCGACGCGGCGCTACAACGACGTCGTGGCGCGCCTCGGCGACGACGAGTTCGGCGTCATCCTCCTTGACAGCGGCGAGGATGGCGTCGCCGCGTTCATCGAGCGTCTCGAGGACCGGCTGGCGCGCGATTCCGCGCAGGCCGACGTCGGCGGCAGGGGGATCTCCCTCTGGGCGGGTGTCTGCACCGGTAACGCCACATCCGTGCCGTCGATGACCGCCGCGGAGACGGTGCTGGAAGCCGCGATGACGAGCCTGGACGCAGCGAAGCAGGACCGCGAGCGCCGTCGCCGCATGTGGCTCTCGGCCTGATTCAACTTGATCCGTGACAGAGACGAGCGACCGTTAGGCGGCTTCGTGGTCGATACCGAGCCGGCGGGCCGCCTGCGTGGCGTCCACGGTGTCACCTCGAGTCAGCAACTGGATCAGCGTGCCGATACGCAGGATGTCGGTCAGATGGGGATGGCGGAGATCGCCCTCGGCGAGCGTCCGATCGAGTTGCGCTGCATAGCCCGTCCTGAGCTGCTGGCGTAGTTGCTCGTCCCGCGCCGCCTCCGTCCAGACCTCGATGAGTACGCGCCCGAGCGCGGCCGGCGGGAGCGTGAGGTCGGCGGAGGTGCGGAACGGCGGCAGAAGCGCACCCGTGCGGACGAGGCGATCGACGACGCCGGTGAGGACCGCCGACTTGGTGGGGAAGTGGTGGTAGAGCCCGCCCTTGGAGCAGCCTGCCGCGAGGCAGATGTCGTCCATGGAGGCAGCGGCGAAGCCCTTGAGGGCGAAGACGGTCAGCGCTGCCTGGATGATCTGATCGCGGGCGGCCTGCGACCGAGCTGCCTGTGTGCGCCGGGGTTGCGGTGTAGCCATTATTGTCCCATGTGAACCATCGGCCTGAAGGCCGGGTTTCCACAGCCGCGGGCCCGCATTCGTACGAAGTTGAAATTTCCCTTGACAACGTGTTGACAGGCGGGGATGCGGGGGCATATAAAGATACCGACGAGTCGGTATAGACGACCAGAGGGCAGGTTCAAGAGACGGGTGGCGCGTCGTTACCGCCCGGGCGAAGGAGGAGCGAGATGACGTTCAGGGTTGGCTGGTAAACCCCGGCAAGCAGACATAGCGCGGAGCCCTCGATAGAGGGCTCCGTTCATTTCCCAGGTGATCGGGGACCGTCAAGCCGCGCTGCGAGGAGCCGCGGCGGCGTGGTGCTCGGTCTCCTCATCCCAGTCCTCCTGGCGGATCTCGAGGATGCGCTCCCAAGCGAGGAGGAATGCCTGGACGCAGCGTGGATCGAACTGGGTGCCGCTGCAGCGGATGATCTCCTCGCGGGAGACTTCAGGCGACAGCGCCCTTCGATAGGGGCGGTCGGACGTCATGGCGTCGAAGGTGTCGGCGAGGACGAAGATACGTGCGCCGAGAGGGATCTCGTCAGCCTTGAGGCCGTTCGGGTACCCCTTGCCGTCGAAGCGTTCGTGGTGGGCGAGCACGATGTCCGCCGCGCCCGAGAGGAAGCTGATGTCCTTGATCATGTCGAAGCCGATCTTCGGGTGCCGGCGCATGTCGACCCATTCGTCATCGGTGAGCGGGCCGGGCTTGTGCAGGATAGTGTCTGACACGCCAATCTTGCCGATGTCGTGAAGCAGTCCGCCGCGCTGCATGTCGACCCACTCGTCCGTGCCCGGCTGGACGCCGAGGTGGTAGGCGATCTCCATCATGTACCGGGCGACGCGCAGCGAGTGGCCCTTCGTCTCGCGGTCCCGAGCATCGAGCGCTGACACGAGCGCTTCGAGCGTGCCGTCGTATGTTTCGCGGAGCTGGTCGGCCATCTGCAGGATGTCGCGATTCGCCTTCTGCAACTCGCGGTTGCGCTTCTTCAACTCCTCGACGTTCTCCGCAGTCTTGTCGATGTACTGCTTGATAGCGAGCCGCATCATCAGCGGTGGGGCGATGAAGGCGAGCAAGCCGGCATAGCCGAGGCCGTCATATGCCACTGCGACGGCGAGCCCGAGCAGTCCAAAGGCGATGTAATGCGGAATGAGCCACTGGAACTTCTCGCGGAAGACCTCTCCGATCGACGCCTGCGTCGAGAGACTGACGGCCGCCGTGACCATACTGATGTTCATCAGGTAGTACGTGCAGACGGCCATGAGCGCGATGGGGATGAGCCATGCATCAACCGGCAGGCCTTCGCCCCGTGTGCCCAGCAGCGCCTGGATCACGCCTGCCGTCACCACATTCACGATGACGAACGAGCCGACGTTGAACAGCCGCTTGTACCAGGGGGTAGCCTCAAGATCCCATGCGAGTGCGGCGATCGGACTGACGATGGCCGCGCCTGCGGGTCCGTAGAGGAATGCGACGCTGACGTCGCCGACCATGCCGATAGAGACGGCGGTGTCGCCGTAGATGGGGATCTTCGTTCGGCTGAACGCGATGGCGATGGCCGCCAGCACGACAAACCGCCAGGGGTCGTCCGCATCGAGGGTGGGCGCGAAGTAGCCGATGCAGGCCACGCCCAGGATGAAGACGCCGATGACGTAGGCCATGGCGCGACGCGGCACTTCGGGCTCTGCCGGGGCCAGAGGCGCGGGCTCCGGCAGGCGCACGATATTGGCGTCGGGCTCGGCCTGTGGACCGGGCGCGTGGTCGTGGAGCGGCGCGTTGAGCATGACACCCCCGCGGAGCGAGCGGATGCCCCTACCTCCGAGGCTCACAGTAATATCGGCCTCGCGGCGAAGCCGCCGTAGGGGTCAGGCCGCAGCTTCGATTTCCATGCTCATCCGCCTTCGAAGCGAGGACAGGATGCGCTTGTGGAGCTGGCAAACCCGGGATTCGGAGAGGCCCATCATCTGGCCAATCTCATGGAAGGGCTTGGCTTCGGCGTAGCGCAGCCGGAGGATGGCGCGGTCACGGGGCCCGAGTTGCCTCAGGGCGGCATCAAGTATCGCAAGCGAGGCATTGTGGTCAGCAGCGCGAGCTGGGTCACCTGTCTCGTCCTCATCCACCGGGTCCAAGGAGGGACTGTTCTCGCCGCCGCGATCCTGGAGCGCATACTCCAGCGAGATGAATCGGGAGTTCGCGTGCTTGACCGTCTCCCGCAGCTGCTCTACGGGGATGCCCAGCCGGATGGCGATCTCTTTCTGCGTGGGCCAGCGCCCGAGCGATGCCGCAAGCTCCTGCGATGCTGCTTCGACCTCACGCGTGCTTTTTCGCACGGAGCGCGGCAGGGGGTCCATCTTGCGGATAGCATCGAGGATGGAGCCGCGGATGCGTCGCACGGCGAAGCTGGCGAAGCTTGTGCCGCGGTCCTCGTCGAATGCATCGACGGCCTGGATCAGGCCCTCGATGCCATAGCTGATGGCGTCCTCGCGATCGAGGCCAAGCGTCTTCTGGTTGTCGGTGGACATGCGGCTGACGACGAACGCCACCAGCGGCATATGCCGCATGATCATCTCCTGACGGGACTGAGAACGCATCTTCGAGGCTCCCCCGCGCTGCACGAAGTACAAAAACGCCGCCATCGGCCCGGTGGCCGATGCGGCAATTGCGCGAGACGGGAACCTGAGGGTTCGCCGGTCTTCGGCAGCCCGGCTACCCGCATGGAGCGGGCCCGTAGCTTTGCGTCCCCGCCTTTCGGCGGGTTTGCCCGTATCGGACCTGGCCGTCCCACCTCCCTGCGGGTGATTCGGCCCGATCCTTCGGGCGCTCATAACGTCTAACGCAGGGAATGGCGATCTGTTACAGCTTCCGCGACCAATTCGGGGCAGATGAGAGGTTCTTGTCATACCGACTGGTCAAAATACCGCAAGAGGGGCATACTTGAGCGGGCTGCGGCCGACCATAGGACTGGGAGATCATGCCGAAGACCGTTGTAGACCGATTCGAGCAGCGCAGGCAGACGCGCGCCAAGCTCATCGATGCCGCGCTCCAGCTCTTTTCGACGAGTGGGTACGAGCACGCGACGGTAGACGACATCTCGCAGGCGGCCGGCTACTCGAAGGGCGCCTACTACTTCCACTTCTCGACGAAGGAAGACATCCTCCTCGAACTGCTCCGTATGTGG
>Ga0073934_10006102_pt1 | contig 17905 bp, 12 predicted proteins | sample LarsenN4metaG_FD_76834 | JGI IMG/M metagenome (GOLD analysis project Ga0073934, IMG submission 76834) | Hot spring sediment bacterial and archeal communities from British Columbia, Canada, to study Microbial Dark Matter (Phase II) - Larsen... ... | reverse complement strand
CGTCAGAACCTGAGGGAAGAGCCCAGTGCGTTAACTGCGCACGCTGGGATCTGTGGAGGGGGTGCTCAGCAATGGGCATTCCTACTCCGACGGCGCGATAAATGTGCGCCTAGTCATTTTGGACGAATACTAGAAGTCGCGCGCGATTTCGGTCAAACGATACCCCGGCCGCGAGCACGGCGCTCGAACCGCACGGGGCGGTCGCCTGGCACCGTGGGGGGGGTAGTAGCCGTAGCACCATGACCGGCCGAGAAAAATTATGTCTTCGGACGGCTGGTAGATTAGGTCTACTCGCGTTATCTTTCTCTCGGATAACATTGCGTGGCGAGGGGGCTTTCGGGGCGGTCCTCCGTCGCGGGAACGGGGTGTCCGTGACACTCCGGAAATCGAATTGGGCGAGGGGAGAAAGTTGATGCGCGCAAGTACCGTTCCGAGTCGCCGTCGTCGCGTGTTTCGTTCCACCTTGGCCGCATCGATAGCCGCCTTGCTTGCCGGCGCGGCGCTGCAATCTGCCAACGCCAGCGTCGCCGGCGCTGCGCGCAATGCCGACATCGACGAAGTCCGCAAGCTCATCGCGGCCGGATCGGACGTCAACGCTCCCGAGGCCGACGGCACGTCGGCGCTCTTGTGGGCCGCTCATCAGGGTTCTCCCGAGCTCGTCTCGTTGCTGCTCGAAGCTGGCGCGGATCCGAATGCGGCGAACAGCTTCGGGGTGACGCCGCTGCTCGAGGCCAGCCGCTACGGCGACGTCGCCACGATCAGGGCGCTGCTCGACGGCGGAGCCGACGTGCGCGCCGCAGCGCGCGAAGGCGAGACGCCGTTGATGGCCGCCGCGCGCGCGGGCAGCCTCGAGGCCGTCAATCTCCTCATCGAGCGCGGCGCCGACGTGAATGCGACGGAGTCGCTGTGGGATCAGACGGCGCTGATGTGGGCCGCGGCCGAAGGTCACGTCGACGTCGTCGGCGCGCTGCTCGACCACGGCGCCGATCCGAACGCGAAAGCGCGCGCGTCGGAGCTCTCTACGCGCAGCACGCGCGCCGATTACCCGAGCGGCGGCTTCACGGCGCTGCACTGGGCCGTGCGCAACGGCGACGAAGCCGTCGTGCGCCGTCTCGTCGAAGGCGGCGCCGATCTGAACATCACGAACGCAGACGGCGCTACGCCGATGATGCTCGCGATCGTCAACGATCGATTCGATCTCGCGGCCAAGCTCGTCGAGCTCGGCGCCGACGCGAACGACGGCTCGCTGTACTACGCCATGGAGATGCGCGACGCAACGACGGACTGGCGGGCGCGCGACGGCTCGCGGCTCCGCGCCGATCATCCGAACGAGCTCACCGCGCTCGATCTCGCGCGCGTGCTGCTCGAGGCCGGCGCCGATCCCGACAAGCCGGTCTCAGTGCAGATGCACAACTCCTCGATGTGCTGCGATCCGAAAGCGAATGCGACGCCGTTCTATCGCGCGGCCGTCGCCGCGGACGTCGAGGCGCTCAGGCTGATGCTCGACTACGACCCCGATTTCGCCTGGGTGCCGTCGTCGATCAAGACGGGCCCACGCCAGCCCGGCGATACGGGCGGCAAGACCGCGCTGATGGTCGCGATGAACGGCGGCAAGGGCGTCGGCATGGCCGGCGGCCCGGGCGACATTCGCGAGGGGACGGCGCCGCCGTTCCGCGAGGTCAGCAACCGCAACCCCGTGGATGCCGTGAAGCTGCTGCTCGCAGCCGGCGCGGATCCGGACGCGAAGACGCCAGACGGCGACACGGCGCTGCACCTCGCGGCGTTCGCAGGCAAGCTCGACATCGTCCGCGCGCTCGTCGAGGGCGGCGCGGACATGAATGTGAAGGATGCCGCGGGTAAGACGGCCTTACAGGTCGTTTCCGAGCAAGCGCCGCGCCCGCCGCGGCCGACCGCGGGCGCCTTGGTCGATGGAGAGATGCCGGCGCAACCCGCCGAGGTGGCGGAGCTCCTGCGTGAGCTTTCGACCGGCAACGTGCAGGCGAGTAACGCCGCAGGGGATTGATGGTGCAGAAGTGGATTTACATTGGCGGCGGCGTCGCTCTCGCAGGCGCAGCGGCCTATTTCTTTTTGAAGCCGTCGCCGGAGGCCATGCTCGAAGAGCAGTGGGCCATGCTCGATCGCTACTGCGTCGATTGTCACAACGACGCGGAGCGCACGGCGGACCTCTCGTTCGAGGGCCGTGATCCGGCCGACGTCCACGCCAACCCGGGCGTCTGGGAAGAGGTGCTGCGCAAGCTCAAGATCGACGCGATGCCGCCGCGCGAGGAGCCCCAGCCCGAAGACGCGATGGCCGCTCGGTTCATGGCCGGCCTCGAAGGCACTCTCGACGCGATGGCCGCGGCGAATCCCTATGCGGCCGGCAACAAGGTGCACCGCCTGAATCGTGCCGAGTATTCGAACGCGATCCGCGATCTGCTCGGCGTGAAAGCGGATTTGTCGTCGCTTCTGCCGAGTGACGGCGGCGACTTCGGCTTCGACAACATCGCCGAAGTGCTCCGGACGTCGCCGCTCTTGCTCGAGCGCTATCTGACCGTCGCGCTGCGCGTCGCGGACATGGCCGTCGGCAATCCCGAAGCGGCCGTGACGGCCACGGCGTACCGCATCCCGTTCGAGCTCACGCAGGACAAGCATCTCGAGGGCATGCCGCTCGGCACGCGCGGCGGCACGAGCGTCACGCACACGTTCCCGGCCGACGGCGAGTACGTGCTCTCGGGCCGGCTCGTGCGCGGCGTCGAGGAGGGATTGTTCGGCGTCGAAGGTCACGATCGGCCGCACGAGTTCTTGATCCTCGTCGACGGCAACGTCGTTTTCTCGGCGGAAGTCGGCGGCCCCGAGCTCCACGAGCTCAGCGTCACGGAAGGCATCAACGTCGCGCAAGACGCCGTGAATGCGGCGATGACGTCGCCGCCCATCCCGATCACGGCCGGACCGCACGAGGTCGCGTTCACGTGGCGCGAGCGTGCGCCTCACGAGCAAAACGCCTGGGAACCGGGACTGCGCGCCTCGCTCGAGGCCCACAACCCGTCCGGCATGCCGCGCCTCGAAGACGGCGTCATCGAAGGGCCCTACAAGGTCACGGGTGTCTCGGACACCCCGTCGCGCGAGCGCATCTTCGTGTGCCAGCCGCAGAGCGCGGCGGAAGAGCCGGCTTGCGCGGAGCGAATCCTGACGTCGCTCGCGCGCCGCGCGTTCCGGCGGCCGATCGACCGGACGGACGTCGAAGCCTCGCTCGCGTTCTACGACGACGCGCGCGAAGCCGGTGGTGACTTCGACGACGGTATTCGCGCCGCCGTGTCGCGCATGCTCGTGAGCCCCTGGTTCTTGTTCCGCGTGGAAGCGGACTCGCCCGATGTGCCGCCCGGCGCGAATCATCGGATCAGCGATTTCGAGCTCGCGTCGCGGCTCTCGTTCTTCCTCTGGTCGAGCATCCCCGACGACGAGCTGCTCTCGCTTGCCGAGAAGGGCGAGCTGCGTAACGCGGGCACGCTCGAATCGCAAGTGCGCCGTATGCTCGCGGACTCGCGTTCCGACGCGATGATCGAGAATTTCGTCGGTCAGTGGCTCCAGCTGCGCAATCTCGAGTCGCGCGTGAGGCCGGATTTTCTGTTGTATCCGGATTTCGACGACAACCTGCGCAAGGCCTTCCGGCGCGAGACGGAGATGCTGTTCGCGAACGTGCTGCGCGAAGGCCGGCCCGTGCACGAGCTCGTCACGGCGGACTACACCTTCGTCAACGAGCGCTTGGCGCGCCACTACGGCATGAAAGGCGTTTACGGCTCGCGCTTCCGCAAGGTTGAGGTCAAGGACCCGAACCGCTACGGCTTGTTCGGTCACGGCAGCCTGTTGGCGCTCACGTCGGTGTCGAGCCGCACGTCGCCCATCATTCGCGGCAAATTCATCCAGACGGAGTTCTGGAACAACCCGCCGCCGGCGCCGCCGGCCGACGTTCCGGCGCTCGAGGAGAGCGCGCCGAAGGATAGACCGTCGACGGTCCGCGAGCAGCTCGAGCTCCACCGCGCGAACCCGGCCTGTGCGGCGTGTCACAACAACATCGATCCGGTCGGCTTCGCGCTCGAGAACTTCGACGTCGACGGCAGCTGGCGCGACAAGACGCGCGAAGGCCTCGACATCGACTCGGCCGGCATCCTGCTCGACGGTACCCCCGTCAATGGTCCCGTCGAGCTCCGCGCCGCGCTACTTGCCGATCCGGAGCTGTTTGCGAGCACCGTCACGGAAAAGATGATGATTTACGCCTTGGGCCGCGGCTTGGCGCCCGGAGACATGCCGGTCGTCAGGCAAATCGTGAGAAATGCGGCCGAGCACGATTACAGCCTTGTGTCTATCGTATTGGGTATAGTAGATAGCTATCCGTTCCAGCACCGAAAGAACAGCGGGCCCGGGGCGGAAGCGACCATCGCGCAAACGAGGGAGTAGCCAATGTTCATCACGAAGAAGCATTTGGACCGCCGGACTTTCTTGCGCGGTGCGTTCGGCACTGCGATCGCCCTCCCGCTGCTCGATGCAATGGTGCCGGCGGCGACGGCACAGTCGCTGACGGCCGCCAGCCAGCGATTCCGCTTCGGCGCCATCTACATGCCGAACGGCGTGTACCCGGGCACGTGGCACCCGACGAAGACCGGCAAGGACTTCGAGTTCAATCGCACGATGAAGCCGCTCGAGCCGTTTCGTGAGTACCTCACGACGATCAGCAAGCTGAAGGCGCCGGAAGGCAAGAAGGACATGGGCGGCATCCACATGGGTGCGAGCGCTGCGTTCCTGAACGGCCGCGGCCCCGTCGGACACAACGGCGACTTCAACTTGATCGAGTCGAAGAAGTCGATCGACCAGTACATCGCCGACGCGATCGCCGGCGACACTCCGCTCCGCTCGCTCGAGGTCGGAACGGAAGACATGGGCACTTCCGCTGGCGCTTGCGACGGCTATCCGTGCGTGTTCTTCAACACGATCTCCTGGTACGACGATCACAGCCCGCTGCCCGTCTCCGTGAACCCGCAAGTCACGTTCGAGCGCATGTTCGGCGATCCCGGCACGCCCGAGCAGCGGCTCGCGCGGTTGCAGGCGAAGCAGAGCATGCTCGACTCCGTCATGCACGAGACGTCGCGGCTGCAAAAGGTCATCGGCGCCAAGGACAACGCGATCCTCGACGAGTACCTGACGAACATCCGCCGCGTCGAATCGCAGCTGCAGAAGATGCAGGCTCGCTCGAGCGTGATCGCCAGCGCCGCCGACGGTCCCGTCGGTGTCCCCGAGGACTTCGACGAGCACGTCACGATCACCTACGACTTGCTGCACATCGCCTTCCAGGGCGACATCTCGCGCGTGTTCAGCTTCATGCTCGGCCACGAAGGCAGCGGCCGCAGCTACGCGCACGTCGGCGTCAAGGAGCCGCACCATTCCACGTCGCACCACAAGAACACGCCCGAGAGCATCGAGCAGTACGCGCGCATCACGGCGTACCACATGGTCAAGCTCGGCGAGTTCTTGGCGAAGCTCAAGGAGACGCCGGACGGCGACGGCTCGCTGCTCGACAGCTCCCTGATCTACTTCGGCGCCGGCATGAGCAACGGCTTGCTGCACGACCGCCACAACGTGCCTGCCGCGCTGATCGGCCGTGCGAACGGCCGGCTGGCGGGCAACCGGCACATCGAGGCGAAGCAGGACCAGCCGACGTCGGACCTGTTGCTCGGCATGGCCGACCTGTTGGGCGCCGAGGTCGAGCACATCGGCATCGCCGAGGGCCGCTTCAACTTGGCGTAACGCGCCGGCCGCCCGGGGGTCACGGGCTTCATGGAAAAAGGACGCCGCCGCTAACAACGGCGGCGTCTTCGTTTTGTGTGCCACGGCGCACCGCAAAAAAAGCGGGCCGGCTTGCGCGCGGCCCGCTCTTGTTTCGCGCCGTTGCGCTCGAGCTTAGGCGCCGATCTCCTTGCGGACGATCGCGGCGCCCTCGGCCAAGGCATTCAGCTTGATCTTCGACACCATGCGCGCGAGCGGCTTCATGCCGCAGTCCGTCGACAGCGTCACCTGCTCGGGCGAGAGCGCCTTCAGCGTCGTGCGGATGCGGTCCGCGACCACGTCCGGGGTTTCCACCATGCTCGTGCGGATGTCGAGCACGCCGACCTGTACGCCCTTGTTCTTCGGGCAATTCTTGAGGAACTCGACGCCGGCCATGTGGCGGTTCGCGTAGTCGAGCACGAACTCGTCGACGCCTTCCGTGTTCCAGAAGTGCGGCAGCACCGTCTGATAACCCTGCGGGAAGTTCGCGCTCAGGATGTCGTTACCCCAAGCATTGCCGAAGCAGAAGTGCCAGCCGATCTTCGCATCGACGCCGTCGCACATGCGCTCGATGCTCTCGCGGATCCACTTGTAGTCGTCCTGATTGTTCGAGAAGAGCGGCAACCAGGCGCCCAAGTCCTCGATCTGGAGGTACTTGGCCCCGTGCTTCACGAGCTCCTTCATCTCCTTGTTGAAGATAGGGCAGAGCGCGAACGTGAGCTCCTTCGCATTCTTGTAGTACGACTTGTCGTTGAAGTACACGTGCCAGGCCAGGTTCGCCGGGCCCGCGCCGATCGACACCTTGACGGGAACGTCGCCGGCGGCCTTCTTGGCGATGTCGTAGAGGTCCGGCCAGCGCAGCGCGTCGGGCGCTTTGTCGACGGGGCCGTTGTTGATGACGCCGCCCCAGTCGTCGAGGAACGTCTTGCCGGCGCTCGGACCCGCGTTGACCATCGACGGGTGCGGGTTGCGCGTGGGCTCGAACCCGGGAATGCGCTCGTAGAGATACCAGCAGAACGAGCCGATGACGCCGACGTAGTCGTCGTACCACATATTGCCGTCGGTGACGATGTCGAGGCCCGCATCGATCTGATCGCGGATGACCGTGGCAACGGCGTCCTGATAGGCCTCCTCGTGGGAGACCTCCTTGAACGCGACGCGAATATCGCGACCGAGCAGCTGCTGCTTGAACCAACCCGGGCGGGGATAAGACCCGACCATGGTCGTCGGGAGGATTTGTTTTACGACTTGCTTGGGCATCTGGTTGTTCTCCTGCTGAACAGCGCTTCGGTCTCGAAAAGAAGGGCCGGAGTATACGCCATCGAATTAAGGGCGGGGTAGGCGGCGAACCGCTCGGTCGTGCTCCGTTTAACCCGAAGTTCCCCGTCGGGGGGAACTTCGGTTTGACCCATGGCGCGTCTGCGCGCGGCGGCCGCAGCATGTCGATGGCCCCTTCCGAGACACGCCGGAAGATCATCCATGAGGCTCCGCGCCGCACATCGGCCCGCCGGGGATGGCGGGCATGCCGCAAATGCAGGGAGCAATTGGCGGCCCTGTGCGGCGAGGGTCTCGGAAGGGGCCACTCGACACGCAGCCGCCGCCGTCGAAGCGCTGTGGAACACACGCCCGAGCGGGTTCGCCGCCTTCGAGATGCGGCGGGGGAGAGACGCCGCACTGCGGGGTTCGGCGTCGCTCGCGGCGCGGTTAGTGGCCCGGGTTCATCAGGAAGGGCGGCGGGTAGTGGCGGCCGCCGCGCTCGAGGGTGATCCAGCGAGTCTCCGTGAACTGGTCGATGCCGGCGCGGCCGCCGTGACGGCCGAGGCCGCTCCACCGGACCCCGCCGAACGGCACGTGCGGCTCGTCATTGACTGAGCTGTCATTGATGTGGGCCATGCCCGTGTTCAGACGCCGCGCGATCGCGAGCCCGCGCTCCTCGTTGCGCGTAATGATGCCGGCCGAGAGACCGTACTCGGAGTCGTTCGCGATCTCGACGGCCTCGTCGACGCTGCCCACGGTGATGACGGGCGCTACGGGGCCGAATGTTTCCTCGCGCATGATCTTCATGTCGCGAGTGACGTTCGTCAGCACCGTCGGCTCGAAGAACAGGCCGCGGTGCTTGCCGCCGCAGAGCACCTTGGCGCCCTTCGCGACCGCGTCGTCGACCTGGTCGCGAATTTTGTCGAGCTGCTTCTGGTTGATGATCGGCCCGATGCAGTTCGCCATCTCGCGCGGGTTGCCAACCTTGAGCTTCTTCGTGTTCGCGACGAATTTCTCGGTGAACTCGGCCGCCACGTCCTTGTGCACGATCACGCGCTCGACGGACATGCAGATTTGGCCCTGATGCATGAAGGAGCCGAACGTGGCCGCGTTCACGGCGTGCTCGATGTCGGCGTCGTCGAGGACGATCAACGCGTCCTTGCCGCCGAGCTCGACGCAGCACTTCTTGAGCAGGCCGCCGGCCTTCGCGGCGACCTGGCTGCCGATGGCCGTCGAGCCCGTGAAGCTGATGCCGCGCACGGCCGGGTTCGAGATCAGCTCGTCGCCGACGGCCGCGACGTTGTCGCGCGAGCACGTGACGACGTTGAAAACGCCTTGCGGGATGCCCGCTTCCTCGAGCACCTCGGCGATCAGCAGGCCACCCGAAACGGGCGTCTCTTCCGACGGCTTGAGCACGACCGTATTGCCCACGGCGAGCGCTACGGCGAAGCCGCGCGACGACAGGATCAACGGAAAGTTCCACGGCGAGATGACCGATACGACGCCGAGCGGCTCACGCACGACGAGGCTCAACTTGCCGTGGTCGGACGGCAGGATCTCTCCCGTGACCTGATAGGCCGCGGACGCCGCGGCGCGATACACGCCGGCGCTGTATCCGGTCTCGAACATCGTCTTGCCGACCCAGGCGCCGCCCTCGTCGATCAGGGCCTCTTGGAGCTCTTTCGCTCGGGCCGTCAGCACGTCGGCGACTTTCCACAGCAGCCGTGCGCGCTCCGAGTGCGGCAGCGCCGCCCACTTCGGCTGCGCTTCGGCCGCGGCCGCGATCGCGGCCGCGGCGTCGCTCCGGCTCGCGTCGGCGACTTGCGTCCACACCTCGCCTGTGGAGGGATTGAAGACCGGGAACGTGGCTTTATTCTTGGCGGCGGTCCATTGGCCGCCGATGAATAGATCTCGCTTACCGCTCATGTTGGCTCCTAGGTTTTTTGAAGTGCGAAGCGAGGTGGTCAGCCCGTCCGCCCCGACAACTGCTCCTGCGTTGTTCCACTGCGGGCGTCCATGCCCGCCGTCGGCAACTACCATCCGTGCGTTGTTCTACAGCGGGCGTCCCTGCCGTGTCGTTATGCTTGCAATCGTCTTCGCGGGGCTAGTATAGACAACGACTGGGGTGAATAAGCAAAGCACACACGGAGCGCCGCCGGCGGCTCGCCGCGCCACCCGAGCGGCCTCTCTGGTGATTGCCCTTGCCGCGGGCCTCGCCGCCTGCGCGACCTTGCCGGAGCGCGTGGCGCCCGCGCCCGAGGCTGCGCTGCCCGTCGCGCAATACGGGTCGCTCGCGGACTTTGCGGAGCGCATCGAGGCCATGCTGCCGAGGGGCGAGTCCGCGCACTGGCTGCTCGACCGCAATCAGCTCGCCTTCACGGCGCGCCTCGCGCTCGTCGACGAGGCGGCCGTCTCTCTCGACCTGCAATATTTCATCTGGCAGAGCGACGCGACCGGGCACCTGTTGGCCGACCGCGTGCTGCACGCCGCCGACCGCGGTGTGAAAGTGCGAATACTCATGGACGACTTCGGCGTCGCGGGCCGCGGCGGCGACGTGCTGAAGCTCGACGCGCATCCGTCGATCGAAGTGCGCGTCTTCAACCCGTGGGCGCGGCGCGGGGCGCGCTTCCACACGGCGACGGAGTTCCTGGCGCGGCCGATGCTGAACCGCCGCATGCACAACAAGACGTTCATCGCGGACGGGCGCTTCGCCGTGCTCGGCGGGCGCAACATCGGCGACCGCTATTTCGGCATCTACGCGCCGTTCGTGCAGGACGATCTCGACGTGATGGTCGCCGGCCCCGCGGCCCGCGTCGTCACGCAGACCTTCGACGCCTATTGGAACAGCGAGCATTCGTTCCCGATCGCCTTGTTCGAGCGCGACAGGCGCCCGCGGCAGAGCGTCGCGGCGACGAGCGAGGAGCTGCACGCGAGCATCGAAGAGCGGGCGTGGGTGCTCGAGCCGTTCAGCGTGGAGCCCAACGATTGGTCGGCCTATCTCGAGGGGCTCGTCGCGTCGTTCGTCCCGGCCGGAAGCACGATCTTGTGGGAATCGCCGGACATCATGGATGCCACGCGCCCACGTTTGTACGAGGACTTTACCGACTTCATCGCGACCGCCGAAGAAGAGGTGCTGATCAGCTCGCCGTACTTCATTCCCGATGCGAAGTTTCGCGACCTCTTGCACGCGCTCGGCGCGAGGGGCGTGCGCGTCGTCGTCGTCACGAACTCGCTCGCGACGAACAACCACGTCGTCGCACACACGGGTTATCGGCGCTGGCGCCGCGACGTGCTCGCCGCCGGCGTCGAGCTCTACGAGCTGCGTGCCGATGCGCAAGCCATCGAGGAATACGTCACGCCGCCGGCGACGGCGGGGCGGCTGGGCTTGCACACGAAAGCCGTCGTCGTCGACCGCACGCGCGCGTTCGTCGGGTCGCCGAACGTCGATCCCCGGTCGATGGTGCTCAATACCGAGATCGGCTTGATCGGCGAAGGACGCGCGTTCGCGAACCGCGTGGCCGCGCTCGTCGAACGCGACATTGCGCCGGAGAACTCTTGGCGAGTCACGATGGACGAGGACGGCTGGCTACGCTGGACGAGCGGCGACGAAGTGCTGCGCCGCCAACCGGCACAGGGCTTCATGCAGCGCGCGATCGAGTTCCTGTTGAACATACTGCCGCTGAAGAACCAGGCCTGAGCTCGGGCCGCGGTCCGCATGCCTCCCGCGATCCATGCGCCCTCGCGCTTCACACGGCGAGACGGCGGGCGGCGAACGCTCGAGAAGCTTCGGCGAGGCGGCGGGCGGCCCAGTGCTCGAGAAGCTTCGGCCAGGCGGCGCGCGCCTATCGCTCGAGAAGCTTCAGCTTCTCCTTGACGTCCTTCCACTCGTCGGCGTCCGGCGGAGCGGCCTTCGCCTTCGTGATGACGGGCCAGTTCTTCGACAGCTCGGCGTTCAGCGCCAGAAATTGCTTCTGATCCGCCGGCACGTCGTCTTCCGAGCAGATCGCCTCGACGGGGCATTCGGGCTCGCAGAGCGTGCAGTCGATGCACTCCTCGGGATCGATGACGAGCATGTTCGGACCTTCGTGGAAGCAGTCGACGGGGCAGACCTCGACGCAGTCCGTGTATTTGCATTTGATACAGGCTTCCGTGACGACGAAGGTCATGCGCGTGGCTCCACAAGGCGCGCCCGTCAAGGCGCAGTTCGAAGGGCCGGAATTCTGCTACAAACCCGGTTGAGGGCCAACCCCTGATCGAGGCGAAGCGAAAGCTTCAGATTTGTTCGGGCGCGACCACGACGGTGAGCCCGTCGAGCTCGGGCTTGAGAACGATCTGACAGCTCAGGCGGCTCGTGGCACGGCGATCGAGGACGCAGCCGAGCATGCCGTCCTCTTGGGCGTCCGGCGGCGGCAGCTTTGCGGCCCATTCGTCGTCCACGTACACGTGGCAGGTGGCGCACGAGCACGCCCCGCCGCATTCGGCGACGATGCCGGCGACGTCGTTGTCGACGGCGGCCTCCATGACGGTCGTCCCGGCCGCGGCCTCGACAACTTTCGGCGTGCCGTCCGGCTGGATATAGGTCACCCTAGGCATGCGCGGCGCTGCCTCGGGCAATATGCTTATGCATTTGAATTGCCTGAATGTTCGGCTGGGCGCGCCTATAATACGCGCTCAATTTGCTCCCTGGGCACTTCGGGCCGCTAGGAGACCCCGGCGAAACTTGAGCTGCCGCGCGTCACGAGTGCCGCGGCGGCTCGCGCGTAGGTGGAGCGAAGGGCCAGCCGCGAACGGCGGCGTGCAAGGCGACATCGGTCGAGTGACGAGCAGCATGGATTCGCAATCAGTAGTAGTCCGGTTCGCCGGCGATTCGGGTGACGGCGTGCAATTGATGGGCACGCAGTTCGTCGCGGCCACCGCGCTCGCGGGGAACGACTTCGCGACCTTCCCGGACTATCCGGCCGAGATTCGCGCGCCGGCCGGCACCACGTTCGGCGTATCGGCGTATCAGATCCACTTGGGCGCGCGGCCGATCACGACGGCCGGCGATGCGCCGCAGGTGCTCGTCGCATTCAACCCGGCCGCGCTGAAGGTCAATCTGCCGCTGATCGCCGACGGCGCGCTGATCATTCTCAATATCGACAGCTTCACGAGCCGCGGTCTTGCAAAGGCCGGCTACGAGAAGGACCCGCGACAGAGCGGCGCGCTCGACGGCTATCAGGTGGTCGAGGTCGACATCACGAAGCACACGCTCGACGCGACGGCGCAATTCGGCCTGAGCAAGAGCGATGCCGCGCGCTGCAAGAACTTCTGGGCGCTCGGGCTCGTGCAGTGGATGTTCAGCCGCGACGTCGCCTCGATCGAGGACTGGATCAACAAGAAGTTCGCGAAGGATGCCACGATCCGCGACGCGAACTTGGCGGCATTGCGTGCCGGCCACGCCTACGGCGAGACGGCCGAGCTCACGGCAGCCGTGCCGCACGTCGGCGCCAACACGGCGCAGTTCCCGCCCGGCGAGTATCGCGGCGTGCGCGGCGGAGAAGCGCTCGCGCTCGGGCTCGCGGCGGCGGGCGAGCTCGCCGGCAAGCCGGTCATTTTTTGCTCGTATCCGATCACGCCGGCTTCGCCGTTGCTGCACCAGCTCGCGCGTTACGGCAATCTCGGCGTCGGCACGTTTCAGGCCGAAGACGAGATCGCGGCCGTTTGCGCCGCGATCGGCGCCTCGTACGGCGGCGCGATCGGCGTCACATCGAGCTCGGGCCCCGGCATCGCGCTGAAGACGGAGGCGATCGGCCTCGCGATCAACGCCGAGCTGCCGCTCGTCGTCATCGATTCGCAGCGCGGCGGTCCGTCCACGGGCTTGCCGACGAAGACGGAGCAGTCCGATCTCTACCAAGCCGTCTACGGCCGCAATGCGGACGCCCCCGTGCCCGTGCTCGCGGCCCGCAGCCCGAGCGATTGCTTCGACGTCGCGATCGAAGCCGTGCGCATCGCCGTGCGCCACATGACGCCCGTCGTGCTCTTGACGGACGGCTATCTCGCGAACGCCGCGGAGCCGTGGCGGTTGCCGAACATCGACGAGATTCCGCGCATCGAGATCAACGCACCCGGCGCGCGAGCGGAAGGACAGGACCTCGCTTCGTTCATCTTCAACCGCGATCCCGAGACGCTGGGGCGGCCGTGGGTTGCGCCGGGGATGCCGGGCCTCATGTACCGCGTCGGCGGCATCGAGAAGGACATCCGCACGGGCAACATCTCGTACGACGCCGCGAACCATCAGGCGATGACCGACTTGCGCGCGGCCAAGGTCGCTTCCGTTGCGAAGTTCATCCCGCCGCAGAGGGCGGAGATCGGCCCCGAGAAGGGCTCGCTCGCGGTCGTCGGCTGGGGCTCGACGTACGGCGCGCTGTACCAGGCCGTGCGTGCGATGCCGGTCAAGGAGCGCGTGAGCCACATTCACATTCGGTACTTGAGCCCCTTCCCGGAGAACTTGGGCGAGCTGCTCGCCAGCTTCGACCGCATCCTCGTTCCCGAGATGAACATGGGGCAGCTCGCGACGCTGTTGCGCGACAAGCTCGGCGTCGAGGTCATTCAGTTCAACAAGGTCACGGGCCAGCCGTTCTTGATCGGCGAGCTCGTGCAGAAGATCCGCAGCGTGCTCGGCGCGAAGCCGGCCGTTCGCGCCGTGGGTCGCGGAGAGCGGGCATGAGCGCTCAGTTGCAAGCCAAGGATTTCGCTTCGTCGCAAGAGGTGCGCTGGTGCCCGGGTTGCGGCGACTATGCAGTGCTGAAGGCCGTGACGAAGGCGCTCGCCGACGTCGGTGCGGCGCCCGAGAAGACGGTGTTCGTGTCCGGCATCGGGTGCTCCTCGCGCTTCCCGTACTACCTCGAGACGTACGGTTTTCACACGATCCACGGCCGTGCGCCGGCGATTGCGACGGGGCTCAAGCTCGCGAATCCCGAGCTCGACGTGTGGGTCGTGACCGGCGACGGCGACGGCTTGTCGATCGGCGGCAACCACTTGCTGCACGCGCTGCGCCGCAACGTCGGCTTCAAAATCCTGCTCTTCAACAACGAGATCTACGGCCTGACGAAGGGTCAGTATTCGCCCACGTCGCGGCCCGGCACACGCTCGCCGTCGAGCCCCGCAGGCTCGTTCGACTCGCCCGTGTCGCCCGGCGCCTTTGCGCTCGGCGCCGGCGCCAAGTTCATCGCGCGCGCCATCGACGTGGACAAGGCCGGCTTGGGCTCGGTGCTCGAGGCTGCGCACGGGTTCGACGGCGCCGCGTTCGTCGAGATCTTCCAGAACTGCATCGTCTACAACGACGGCGTGTTCAGCTCGTTCACCGAGAAGGACAAGGCGGCCGAGGCGCAGATCCGCGTCGAGCATGGGCTGCCGCTCGTGTTCGGCGACGGTGGATCGAAGGGCCTCGCCTTCGACTCGAAGACGCTGTCGCTGCGCGTCGTCGATGCGAAGGCCGATCCCGACGCCGTGCTCGTGCACGACGAGACGAACCGCACGCTCGCGCAGCTTCTGCTCTCGATGCCGCAACCGCAGTTCCCCGTCGCGCTCGGCGTGATCCTGCGCGAGCCCGGCGTGGCGTTCGAGAAGGCGTACTACGCCGCTCAGCCCACGAAGCTCAAGCGCACGGCCAAGGTGGCCGACGCGCTGCGCCAGACGAGCGTGTGGCGCGTGCCGGCCGCCGGCACGAAGTAGGCCCAACCGCGGCTCAGCGCGCCGCGGCGAGCGCGGCGGCCGTGCGCTCGACCTCGCGCCAGACGCGCAGCAGGTTGCCGCTCCAGATCTTCGCGATGTCGTCGGCGCTGTACCCGCGCGCCGCGAGCTCGGCCGTGACGTTGGCGGTCTCGGCCGCGTCGGCCCACCCTGTCACGCCGCCGCCGCCGTCGAAATCCGACGCGATGCCGACGTGCTCGATGCCGATCAGCTCGACGGCGTAGTCGATGTGATCGACGAGGTCCGCCACCGTCGCGGCCGGCCACCGCGCTTCGATCTCGCGCAGGCCCTCGTCGTAGAGGGCGCGGCGGTCGGGCGGCAGCGTGCCCACGGCCGACGCGCCCGCGATGCCGAGGCTGGCGCGAAGCGCGCGCACGGCGGCGGTCTTGTCGTCGGGCTGCGGCTTCAAGTACGAGTCGAAGGCGACGACTTGCACGACGCCGCCGTCGGCCTGGAGCGCGAGCAGCGTCTCGTCGTCCATGTTGCGCGCGTGAGCGTTGACGGCTGCGATGCCGGAGTGCGACGCGATGACGGGCGCGGCCGACAGGCGCATCGCGTCGAGCGCGGTCTGCTTCGAGCCGTGCGAGACGTCCACCATCATGCCGAGCCGGTTCGCGCGCGCGATCGCTTCGGCGCCGAGCGCCGTGACGCCGCCGGTCGAGTCGAGCGCATCGCCGATCTCTGCCCGCGGCCGAGCCGAGCGTGCGAGATCGTTGTCGCCGTCGTGCACGAGACCGAGATAGCGCGCACCGAGCTCGTAGTAGCGGTCGAGCAGCTCGAGGTTGCGGCCGAGCGAATAGCCGTTCTCGATGCCGATCGCGGCGGCCACCTTGCCGCTCGCGACGATGCGAGGCACGTCGTCGGCGGCGTACGCGATCTCGACGCGCTCGGGGTAGAGCTCTTCCGCCATCCGATGAATCGCCGCGAACTTCGTCAGCGCGTCCGCTTGCGCGCGCGCATAGCCGTCGTCCGTGCGCGCCGTTTGGCCCACGAAGACGATGAAAAATCCCGCGTCGAGCCCGCCGGCCGCCATCTTCGTGAGGTTGACTTGCAGATCCGCGGTCAACGGATCCGCCGCGTCGGTGGCGTAGTCGAGCGGGATGTCGATGTGCGTGTCGAGCGTGAGTGGATCGAGAGCGGCGCGGGATGGCTCGGGCGGGCCGCCGCTCGAGCAGCCGGCCGCGAGGGCAAGCACGCATGCCAACGAGGCGGCTCGGATCATCGTCAACGCACGGCCGGCGCGGTTTGTGCCGATGCGGCGGGTGCCGAGCCGGACTGCACGGGTGCTTCCTTCATGTGATGCTTCGCGGCGACGGGCTTCATGAGCGCGTTCGCGACGAGCGCCATCCCGAGCAGCGCGGCCATCAGCACCATCGTCAAGTTGTAGAGGCTAGGCGTGGGATCGACCGTGCCCGGCGGCGCGATCTCCATGAGCTTGGCGATCGTGACGGTCTGCTGCGCGATCAGCACGTCGAGCTGCTCCACGCCGGCGCCGAATGCCTCGCGGAAGCGCTCCGGATCGATGCGCGGCACGAGGTCGCGAATCGCAGTATCGATGGCGCGCTCGCGCAGCATCGTGATCGCCAGAGGGCCGAGCACGCCTGCCGTGCTCCAGGCCGTCAACAACCGGCCGTGAATGCCGCCGACGTAGCGCGTGCCGAACATATCGGCGAGGTAGGCCGGAATCGTCGCAAAGCCGCCGCCGTACATCGTGAAGATGATCATCGTGGCGGCGTAGAAGTAGACGAGCCAGATCACTGCCGGCTGCACGCTCACGCGCTGCGCGACGAACGGGATCGACAAGTAAAGCACGATGCCGAGCGCGAAAAAGATCCAATACGTGTTGCGGCGGCCGAGGTAGTCCGACGAGCTCGCCCAAAAGAACCGGCCGAGCATGTTGAACAGGCTGATCATCATGACGTACGTGGCGGCGAACGCGCCGTCGACGATCGTGGGCAGCGTCGTGCCGAAAATCTCCGTCATCATCGTCTGCGCGACGCTCAACACGCCGATGCCGGCCGTCACGTTGAAACAAAGCACGATCCAAAGCTGATAGAACTGCCGCGTCTTCAGGGCCTCGTCGATGTGCACGTCGTGCGTGCTGATCATGCGCTTCGTGCGGTGGGCCTCGTCGGGCGGCGTCCAGCCTGCGGGCTTCCAGCCCGGCGCAGGCAGGCGGTACGAGAACGCCGCCGCGAGCATGACGACGAAATAAATGAGTCCCAGCGTGACGAACGTCTCCGCGACGCCCACGTTGCCCGTGCCGACCGCGTACACGCCCTCGGCCCCGCGCACGATCATGCTGCCGACGTCGTTGGCGCCCACGACGACGACCTCGCGCATTTGCCCGGCCACCTCGGCGAAGCGCCGGCCGCCTTCGGTGACGAGCGACACTTGGTCTGCAGTGCCGAGGTACTCGGGCGGCTCGTAGAAGGTGCGGATGAAGAACCGCTTCAGCGGTGCGCCGATGATCGCGCCGCCGCCGAAGCCCATGATCGCCATGCCGGTCGCCATGCCGCGGCGATCCGGAAACCAGCGGATCAAGGTGCTGACCGGAGACACGTAGCCCAAGCCCAACCCGCAGCCGCCGATGACGCCGTAGCCGAGATAGACGAGCCAGAGTTGGTGCAGGTAGATGCCGAGGCCGCCGACGAGATACCCGCCGCCCCAACACGCCGCCGCCACGGTACCGACCATGCGCGGCCCGACGTCCTCGAGCCATTTGCCCGCGACGGCGGCCGCGAGGCCGAGGAACACGATCGCGACCGTGAAGATCCAGACGACGTCCGAGAGAAGCCAGTCCTCGGCGGCCGGCGTCACGACGCCGAAGATGCGGATCAAAGCAGGGTTGTAGATGCTCCATGCGTAGACGGAGCCGATGCAAAGATGGATCGCGACCGACGCAGGCGGCACGAGCCAGCGATTGAAGCCGGGTGGCGCGACGATGCGCTCTTTCGAGAGCAAGCCAGGCATAGGATTCCCCCGTGCGCCGGTTAAGCCGGCAAGGTGTTGAATGTGAAAGTCATTTGTGTCGAAGGTGTAGCGAACCACGACAGCCCCGAGTCATGCGCAGTGGCGGGTAACCGCCGCGGCGAAGCGT
>Ga0073934_10006101_pt1 | contig 17906 bp, 13 predicted proteins | sample LarsenN4metaG_FD_76834 | JGI IMG/M metagenome (GOLD analysis project Ga0073934, IMG submission 76834) | Hot spring sediment bacterial and archeal communities from British Columbia, Canada, to study Microbial Dark Matter (Phase II) - Larsen... ... | reverse complement strand
GCTCGGGGCCGCCATCGGCGGGCGTGTCTCGATTCCGGAGGCGAGCCAGCGGGCGTTGCGCCGGTGCCCCGCGAGCGGAGCGAGCGCCCCGGCCGCCGCAAGGCAGTCGAGGTCCCTGCGGTTCAAGCCCGCCCGCCGCGCCAGCCCGGAGACGGAGTCGAACGGCCGCGTCGCGACGATCCGCCGCGCCGCGCTTTCGGCGAGCCCGGCCACCATCCGCAGGCCCAAGCGCACCGCCGCGCCGCCCTCGCTCTTCTCCAGCGTGCAGTCCCAATCGCTTGCGCACACGTCCACCGGGCGCACCTCGACTCCGTGGCGGCGCGCGTCCTGCACCAGTTGCGCCGGGGCGTAGAAACCCATCGGCTGGCTGTTGAGAAGCGCGGCGAGGAACGCCGCCGGGTGATGGCGCTTCAACCATGCCGAGACGTACACCAGCAGCGCGAAGCTCGCCGCATGCGATTCCGGAAAGCCGTAGTCGCCGAAGCCGAGGATCTGGCGGTAGATCGCGTCGGCGAATTCGGGCGCGTAGCCGTTTCGCGCCATGCCCTCCTTCAACCGCGCCTCGAAGGGCTCTAGCCCCCCCTTCCTCTTCCACGCCGCCATCGAGCGGCGGAGTGCATCGGCCTCGCCCGGCGTGAAGCCCGCCGCCACCATCGCCAGCTGCATCACCTGCTCCTGGAAGATCGGAACCCCGAGCGTTCGCGCGAGCACCTGCTCGACCGCGCGGCTGGGATAGGTCACCGGTTCCAGCCCCTGCCGGCGGCGCAAATACGGGTGCACCATGCCGCCCTGGATCGGCCCGGGTCGCACGATCGCCACCTGGATCACCAAGTCGTAGAAATTCTCCGGCGCGAGGCGCGGCAGCATGCTCATCTGCGCGCGCGATTCGATCTGGAACACGCCCATCGTGTCGGCGCGCCGGATCATGGCGTAGGTTTCCGGGTCCTCGGGCGGCACCTCCTCGATCCGCATTCCGATCATCGCGAGCGCCTTGCGGATCGCGGTGAGCATGCCGAGGGCCAGCACGTCCACCTTGAGCAGTCCGAGCGCCTCCAGATCATCCTTGTCCCACTGGATCACGGTGCGCCCGGGCATCGCCGCGTTCTCGACCGGCACCAGCTCCGCGAGCGGCCCGCGCGAGATGACGAAGCCGCCGACATGCTGCGACAGATGGCGCGGAAAGCCGATGAGCTCGCCGGCGAGCGCGAGCAGCCGCACGGCCTGCGGATCGCGCGGATCGAGGCCCGCTTCGGCGACGCGCTCCGGCAGCGCCTCGCGCCCGTCCCACCACGAGAGCGTCTTCGCGATGCGGTCCACCTGGTTCGGCGTGAAACCGAGCGCCTTGCCGATGTCGCGCAGCGCGCTCCGCCGGCGGTAGCAGATGACGGTCGCGGCGAGCGCGGCACGCTCGCGTCCGTACTTCTCGTAGACGTACTGGATCACCTCCTCGCGCCGCTCGTGCTCGAAGTCCACGTCTATGTCGGGAGGTTCGTTCCTTTCGCGCGAGACGAACCGTTCGAAGAGCATGTTCATGCGCGCCGGATCCACCTCGGTGATGCCCAGGCAGTAGCACACCGCGGAATTCGCCGCCGAGCCGCGTCCCTGGCAGAGGATGCCGCGCGAGCGCGCGAAGCGCACGATGTCGTGCACGGTGAGAAAGAACGCCTCGTAGCCGAGCTCGGCGATGAGCGCGAGTTCGTGCTCGACGAGTTCGCGCACGTGCGCGGGGGCGCCGCCGGAAAAGCGCCATGCGAGGCCCTCCTCCGTCAGCTTGCGCAACCAGCTCGCCGGCGTTTCACCCTCGGGCACCAGCTCGCGGGGATATTCGTAGCGCAACTCGTCGAGCGAGAACGCGCAGCGAGCGGCGACCGCGAGCGTCTCGGCGAGGAGTTCGGGCGGATAAAGCCGCGCCAGGCGCAGGCGCGAGCGCAGATGCCGCTCGCCGTTCGGAAAGAGCGCCCGGCCGCACTCGGCGACCGGCCTGCCCAGCCGTACCGCGGTGAGCGCGTCCTGCAACCGCCGGCGCGAGCGCACGTGCATGTGCACATCGCCCGCGGCGACGAGCGGCAGTCCGCTTGCGCGCGCAAGCGCCCGAAGCCTTGCCAGCTCCGCGCGATCGCTCGGTCCGCAGTGCAGTTCCGCCGCCATCCACGCCCGTCCCGGGAACCTTTCCCTGAACCAGTCCAGGTCGCACGCCGATCCTGTGTCCACCACCAGGACGAGCAGGCCGCCCGATGCCGCGCGCTCCAGATCCTCGGGTGCGACCGAGTAGGCGCCCTTGGGCGCGCGCCGCCGCGCGGCGGTGATGAGCGCGCAAAGCGCGCCGTAGGCGCGCCGGTCGGGCGCAAGAAGGACGAGCTTTGCGCCGTCGCGCAGCCGCAGCTCCGACCCGACGATGAGCTTCAGGCCCGCCTGTCTTGCCGCGACGTGCGCGCGCACGATGCCGGCGAGCGAACATTCATCGGTGAGCGCGAGCGCCGAGTAACCGAGCGCTGCCGCGCGCGCGACCAGTTCCTCCGGGTGCGAGGCACCGCGCAGGAAGGAAAAATTCGACAAGCAGTGCAGCTCGGCGTAGCCGGGCGGCGCTTCACGCGAAAAAACCATGCAGCCGCCAGCCCTGCGCGTCGCGGTAGATCCAGACGAGCGAATTCCGCGAGCGCGCGACGAAATAGTCGCGCCGGATCTCCGCCCCGTCCCACCATCCGGTCTCGATCCGTTCGGGGCCGGCGAGCAGCTCGAATTCGTCCTCGGCGATCGGCCGCGGCGGATCGAGCAGCCACAACGGCCGCTCGCAGGCGGTGGGCGTTTCGGCACGCGCCGCCATCCCGGGTTCCAGGCGTCGCCAAGCGCGCTCGGGCCGGTGCTCGGAGCGCAGCCCGAGGCCATGCACTGCCTCGGCTCCGAAGCGCGCCTGCAGCCGCTCGATCAACCGTCGCCAGTCCTCGCCGGCGTCCTCCGGCCCGCGGAAGAGCACTCCGTTTTTCCCTTCGAGCGGTTCGATCCCGGTGGCCGTGAGACGCACCGCTTCGGCCGGGGCGGGCAGCACGAGCCGTTCCAGATGCTCGCGCGCAAGGTGTGCGAAATGTCCCGCCTCGCGCGCAGGTGCAGCAAGCCCCACCTCGATCACCGTCGCCCGGCGCCTCGCATGCACCAGCTCGAGCGTGAAACGCCGAACGCCGCCCTGGCGCGCGGCAAGAAAGCCTTCCAGCTGCGCGAGCAGGCGCCGCGTGGCAAAAAGCGCCGCCGGCGCATCGGCGAGCGGTGCCGGAAATTCCAGCCTCGCCTCGAAGCACGGCGGCGGCACATGGAGCGTTCTCGGCTCAGGCAACCTTCCAAGCGCGCGGTCGAGCTCGTCCACCAGCGCCTGGCCGAGGCGCCGCGCCACACCCTCGCGCGGCAGGCGCATCAACGCCCCGAGGGTTTTCACGCCGAGGTCGTCGAGAAGTTTCAGCCGCTCCGGATCGAGCCCGAGCACCCGCGGCGGCAGCTCTTCCAGCGGCAGGCCGCCGCCTGCCGCGCGCCAGAGCGCCGCGCGGGCGGTCGGCGCGAACGCGATCGCCGCCTCGAAGCCGAGCCGCGCAAGACCTTCCCGGATCTCGCGCGCGAGCCTTCCCGCCCCGCCGTGGAGCCTGAGGCTTGCGCCAAGCTCCGCGGCCACGCCTTCGGGCGGCTCGAGCGACACCTTCGGGGTGTAGCGTCCCATCCAAGCCGCCACCGCCTCCAGCGCCGCGCGGGCCGCCTCAGGCGGCGCATGCCCGCGCGCGAGCGCCTGCGATTCCAGCAGCGGCAGGTGCAACGCCACCCACAGCATGAAACGGTTTCCTCACGACAAGAGGAATCGGCACGCGCGCCAGCGCGCCGCGGCGCTTGAGAATGCGGACCGCGAGCGGCCCGGCCGAAGGCTCAAGCAGCAGGCGCAGGGGCGCGGGGGAGGATTCCTGCGCCTGCTGCGGCGCGCGAAACAGCAGCGCGAACGCCGGCCCGCCCTCGGCCGCGACCGCGAGCCGGCGCAGCTCCTGATAGCCCGCGCGCCGCGGCCAGAAAAGAAGCGCGGCGAAGGCGCGCGAGCGCAACGCCTGCTCGGCCGCCCAGAGCGCGTCGCGCCGCCCGGGCGCACGCACCACGACGAGATGCTCGAGCGCCACGCCCGCGGCGGCGAGCGCCGGCGCGTAGGGCAGATGCGGTGGCGCGATCCACGCGATGCGTCCGCTGCTCGCGCTCACCCGCGCGAGCGCCGGCAGCACGAGCTGCAGCTCGCCGACGCCCTCGCAGGGCGAGAGGATCTCGACGATCGCTCCCTGCGGCCAGCCGCCGCCGGGAAGCTCCCGGTCGAGCGCGGCAAAACCGGTCGGCACCGCGGGACACGTCGCCTGCGCGCCGGGCGCCGCGCCGCGCCAGAGGTCCCGCCGCCGGAGAAGGGCTTCGAGGGTTTCCATTGAAACTGTATTTATATACAGTATCACGCCGTCCGGCAAGCCCCGGCCGGCGAGGGACCGCAAGCGCAGGCAGTGCGCAGCCCGCGCCGGATCCGACTACAATGGCGCCATGACCGAGAGCGCCGAGATCCTGGAGCATCTGCGCGCGATCCGCGCCAAACTCGATCAACATACGGAGGAATTCCAAGCGATCAAGCTGCGGCTCCCATCTCTGGAGACGCAGATGGCGAACGTACACTCCGATCTCGCGATCCTGCACGGTCGTATAGATGCCGTCGAACAACGGCTGGATCGCATCGAGAAGCGCCTCGATCTGGCGAACGCGTAGCGCGCCGGAGGTGTCCGCGGGGCTTCGCCGATGAGCCGCGGGTGGATGGTATTCGTGCCCGCGGCTATTTCCTGCGAAGCTGCTTCACCTGCGCCATGTAGCTCGCGATGAAATCGCGGCCGAACACCTTGTTGAAATCCTCCTCCGCCTCGCGCGCGAGCTTCTGCTGGTAGACGCAAAAGAGGTCCCACAGTTTCGCCTTGCGGTTCAGGCCCAATCCGCCAGAGGTTTTCGCGAACTCTTCCTCCAACGTCTTCGGGTCGAAGCGTCGCAGCGCGCCGAGGATCGCCGCGCGCATGCCGGCGATGAGCGCCGCCTCGTGCGCACGCACGTCGTCGAAGGCGTCGGCCACGGCCTGCACCGGCGGCAGGAACCCTCCGGAGCGCTCCTTCGTGTCGAAAAGGAAGTCAATCGCCTCCCGGGGATCGGCCATCAGCTTGAGCGGATTGTTGTCGCGCGAGGCGACCATGGTGCGATCCTCGGCGCGGAACTCCTTCTTCGCCTCGGCGCGCGCGGCGAGGAGCGCCATCACCCCTTCCACCGCCGTGCGCACGATGGCGCCGCTCTGGCGCAGGAACTGCTCCATTTCCTCCGGGCCGGCGAGCGCGCGCTCGCCGAGACCCGCTCCGTCCAGGAACGCCTTCACCGCGCGCTCCAGCCCTTCGATCGAACCGACGGGCGAGGGAGCGCGAACGACCGTCGGTTCGGCGAAAACCGCCGGTTCCGTCGCCGGCGGCTCGCTGCGCAGCGCAGCCGCTGCGACTTGCGCCGCTGGCGGCGGCTCGGCGTGCGCTTCGGGTGCCGGCACGGACTGCAGTTCGGGCGGCGGTTCGACGAGCGGGGCGGGCGTTTCCGGCTCGGTTTCCTCTCCGGCGGGCGCTTCCGCGTCTTCGAAAACCCCGCTCTCCGGCGGCGGCAGGTTGCTGCGCAACTGCGTGACTTCGAGCAGCACGCTGTCTTCCACCGAGGTCGCTTCCTTGGCGGGCGTTTCCTTGCCGGCGAGCGCGGGCTTTGCGAACAGCTCCGGCGGAGGCGCGGCGCCCAGCGCGGTTGCCTCGGCGAAGATGTCGTCGTCCGATACTGTTCCGCGCGCGGCGAACGCCGCAGACGGCTCCGGTTCCTCGGGTGTCGCGCGTTGCGCCTCGACCGGCGTTCGCGGCTCGATTTCCGGCACCGCCTGCGGTGCGGTCACCTCCTGCGAACCGGCGGTCTGCGCCGCGCCTGCGGACGCGTCGGTCCCGGCTTCGAGCACGAAATCCAGCTCGGGGACAGGCTCGATGATGAGCGTGGCTTCCGCGGCCGGCGGCGGTACCGATTCGGCCGCGGCGGGTGCCGGTGGCGGCACCAGTTCGATTTCGTACTCGCCGATCTCCAGCCGGTCTGCGACGTGAATCTGCAGTCTGCTGCCCGGGCCGTGCCGCTGGCCGTTCACGAACACCGGATTCACCTTCGAGATGACGGTGAGCCACATCTCCCCGGCTTGCACCACCAGCTCGGCGTGCACTCGCGAAACCCACTTCTTCGGATCCTCCAGCACGAGCGAGCAATCCGCGCCGCGCCCGATCTTGATGCACGGCTCGTCGAATTCGCGTTCGCCGAGCAGCGCCGGTTCCCCGGCGCCCTTGCGAAACAGACGCAGCGCGACGGTCATGGCAACGCGGCCTCGCTGGCGGGTCCGCCCGCGAGCATTTCCCCATAGCGTTCCGCTCCAGGCATGCCCTCGACCGAAAACGTCCAGCCCGGGGCGATCTCCGATTCGCGCGACTGCCAGGCGCTTCGCGGCGCGGGCGCCGCTCCGACGGTCGCAGGCGGCGCGGGCAAAGGCGCGAGCGCTGCGACCGCCTCGTCGAACGCTTGCGGATCGGTCGCGGGCGTGAGGGCCGACAGGGCGAGCTGCTCGGCGGCATCGAACCAGTCGTGCAGCGCCGCCAGCGCCCGTTCCGCGTCAATCGGTGAATGACCCAATCCGCTCACCAGCGTGAGCGGATAGAAGCGGCCGACGCAATCCACGCTCGGAACCATCACGCCCGCCCAGCCTGACACGGAGAGCGTGCCGGGCGCGAGCACGAAGCGCCAGGCCGGAGCGCGGAGAAACCGCTCTTGCCATGCGGTGCCCAGCATCGCGCGGCTCGCGATGATCACGTCTTCGAGCCAGCGCTCCCAGGGAACACGGAATTCCGCGGGCACGCGGCGCGAGATGAAGTCGCCGCTGGCGGGCAGCTTTCCGGTCCAGCCGCAGCGCCCGCTCACGATCACCCGCCCGCCGCGAGCCGCGCGCGCGCCTGCCTGACGAGTGCGTCGTCAAAAGCGTGCCGAATCTCCGGCGGTCCTTCCTGCAGGCTCGCGCGCAGGTGCCGCAGGAGGCTCGCCTTGTGCGCGCCGCTCCACAGGCCATCGAGTGCCGGCTCGATTCTGGCCGCATCCGGCGCTTTCGGGTCGTGCAGCGCGACGTACGCCGCCAGCGCCCGTTCCAGCGTGGACCGGTTCGTCTCCCCGCGCAAGGCCTCTTCCAGCGCAACCGCGACGCGCGGCAGGAGCGCGTCGCGCAGCGCCGCACGATAGGCGCGTCCCGCCTGCGCCGCGATCTTGCCGTGCTGCGAGAGGCCGAAGCGCTGCGCGAGCGGCGCTTCCGGGTTCGCCAGGCGTTCCAGCGCGTCGAGCGCTTCGGCGAGCGCGCGCTCGCCCGCTTCGCCCGCTGCGAGCGCCGCCGCGAGCCGCTCGCGCGCCTGCCCGGCGGCGGCCGCCGCATCCGCGACCCACGCACGGTTGCCGAGATAGCTCGCGGTCCAGGCGGCGGCGACGACGACGCTCGCTGCGGCGATGCCGGCGTATGCGAGGGGCCGCCAGGTGCGTTCGCGGACGTCGTCGCGCGCCAGCCCCTGCTCCGGGAAAATCACTTCGCGCAGCAGCCTCCGGATGAAGAACGCCTTGCCGCTCGGGCCGGCGGCGTGCGCCGGCGCCCGTTCGAGCCCGAAGCTGCGCGCGAGCGCGCCAAGGACGCGATCAATCGGGTTGCCTTCCTGCGTGCCGCTGGTGAAATATACGCCGCGCAGCATCGGCGGTTCGTGGTTCTGCTGCTGGGCGAAGGCGAGCGAAAGGAATTCGGCCACCAGCGGTTCGAGCGCGTGAAACTGCTGCGGAAAGCGGTAGATCGCGGCACGGCGCTGAAGGTCCGGTTCTGCGTACAGGCGCTCGACCAGCAAGGCGTGCAGCCGCCGCTCGAGCGCGGGGAATTCCGCCTCGAAGCGCGCGCCGGCGCCGGTCGCGCCAGCCGAATCGCCATGATCGAAGGTGATTCCCCATACGCGCGCGCGCCCCTCGGCGTCCAGGTCGCCGAAGAAGTCCATGAAGCCCGCGAGCAGGTCCGCCTTGGTGACCATCACGTACACCGGAAAGCGCGAGCCGAGGCGCGCGTACAGCTCGGCGAGCCGCATGCGCACGTGGCCGGCGTAGCGCATGCGCTCCTCCTTGCTCCAGAGAAGGAGGTCCGACACGCTCACGGTGACGATCGCCCCGTTGAGCGGCACGCGCGGCCGGAATTGCTTGAGCAGGTCGAGAAACCCGTACCAGGCCGCCGCGTCCGCCTTGCGGTCGCTCTCCTGAGTCGTGTAGCGCCCGGCGGTGTCGAGCAGCACCGCCTCGTCGGTGAACCACCAGTCGCAGTTGCGCGTGCCGCCCACCCCCTGGACCGCCGGCGCGCCGTCCGCGCCGCCGAGGAGAAAGCGCAGCCCCGAATTCACGAGGGCGGTGGTCTTGCCCGATCCCGGCGCTCCGATGAACACGTACCACGGCAGCTCGTGCAGCCGGCGCGTCTCGCCGTCCGGTCCGGCGAAGCGCGCTTCCTTGAGCACCGCCGAGGCGGCGACGAAACGCGCGCGCAGCGTCTCGATCTCCTCGGTCGCGCGCGCCGCGGAGTCGCCCTCGGCGCCCGCCTGCGCGATCGCGTCGAGCATGCGGCTTGCGGCGCTGCGCGCCCGGCGGGCGCGCAGCCATTCCCACCCGAGCCAGAGCGCGCCTGCGGCCGCGATCAGTGCAATACGCTGCCACGGTGCTTCCAGCGGGCGCAGGTCGCCCACGCCGACGGCCTCCCCGGCGAACCAAACCACGAGCGCGAACGCCGCCCAGGCGGCCGCGCCAATCGTCCAGCGGTTTGCGAGCGCGCGCCAAGTCATCGCCGGCCTCTCACGGCGCCTTTAGGATGATGACCACGCGGCGGTTGCGCGCGCGGTTCGCTTCGCTGTCGTTCGGCGCGACCGGCTCGGAGTCGGCGAGCCCTTCGGCCTTCATCCGGCGCGGATCCGAGATGCGCTTCGCCATCAGCTTCACCACCGTTTCTGCGCGTGCCGCCGACAGCTCCCAGTTCGAATGAAAGCGCGCGGTGCGGATCGGCACGTCGTCGGTGTGCCCGGTGACCAGGATGGCGCCGGGCACGCGCTCGAGCGCCTCGGCGATGCGCAGCACGATCGGCTCGACGCCCGGCTCAAGGCGCGCGCTGCCGGAAGCGAACAGCCGATCGCTGCGCACGACGATCGTGCTGCGCTGCGCGTCCTCAACGACGGCCACCTGCCCGGCGCGGATCGCGTCGGCGAGCTGCGCCGCCACGCGCTCGGCGGGCGCGGCTGCGGGCGCCGGCCGGGCGGGCGCCGGCGCCGCGGGAATCGCAGCCGCCAATTGCGCGAGCTCACGCGCGACCGGGTCGGAGCGCTCGCCGAGCGAGACGACGAACGCAAGGTAGAGCGCGACCAGCACGACCGCGGCGCCCGAGGCGGCGCCCCAGAGCGCGAGTGCCCCGGGGATCTCCCGCCGGCGCGTCTCGACGCCTCGCCAGCGCTCCGAGAGCTCGCCGTCGTCGGGCACCGGCCGGCGCACCCGCACGTGCGCGTACACGCGCGTGCGGATCGTCTCCAGCGCCTCGCGTCCGCCGTCGGCGTCGCGGTATTTGCCCTCGTAGCCGAGCGCAAGGCAGGCATAGAAAAATTCGAGCAGATTGCCGTTGGCGAGCGGCTGCTCGAGCGCCCGCTCGAGGTCTTCAAAGAACTTCGTGCCGCTCGTGTCGCCCCCGAGCAGCATCGTCACCAGTCCCCGTTCCTTCCAATCTTCCCCCCAAGGGGTCCGGGAGGCGGATTCGTCCAGGAGCGCGCAAAGCGCGTGGCGCACAGTCGCGATCGTCGCCTCATCCGTTCCGGCGACGCCTGCGTTCGCCTCGAAGATGTCCAGTTGCTCGCCGAGCGTCTCGCGCAGGCCCGCCGGATCCGGATGCCGCAGCGTCTGGCGGATCTGCGGCACGGCGGCGAGCAACGGATTGGCCGCCGCAAGGAGCGGGTTCATGCCGCCGAGCGCACCGAGATCGGCGTGCGAAACCTCGCGTCCCGCCTTCGGGGCGAACGGATTCAGCCGGCGTCCTGGCGTCGGAATGGCGATCGCCGCACCGGCCTGCGCTTCGGCAGGCGCAGGCATCGCCACCGTCGCGTCCGGATCGCCCGCCGGCCGGAAAAACGGGCTGCGGGTGAACGGGTCGGTCTTCTCGGGATCTGGCTCGGTGACGGAGCTCTCGGACGGAGCGGATTCGCCCGAAGGCGGCGGTTCCTGCGCGAGCGGGCCTGTTACCGTCGCCTCGGGATCCGGCTCCGGGGGAGGCACCGGCATGGACACGGTGGCGTCGGGATCGCTCGCCGGCTCCTTCCCCAGGGCGGGCATTGCGACCGTCGCATCCGGATCTACCTGTTCGCCGCGCCGCTCGACCATGCTTGCTGCCCGAAAATCAACCGCGCGGCCGACGGCGCGGACGGTTAACGCCGGCCGGCGGTTTCAACGGTTTCGCCGCGCTGCCGCGCCAGCTCGTACCACTGCAGGGATTCCGCGTAGTCGCGCTCGATGCCGGGAACCCCTTTGTCGTAGATCTCGCCCAGTCGCTTCGCCGCCGGACCGCTGCCTGCCCTCGCCGCCTTGCGGTAAAGGCGTACCGCCTCCTTGTACTTGCCTTCGGCTTCCAGACGCCGCCCCTCGGCCATCAGGTCGGTCGTGGCGGTGGCGGCGGCAGGCGCCGCGCCGGCGACCTGTACGCCTTTTTCGGCCGCTTCCTGCTGGCGCTTGAGTTCCTCGCGCTCCTCGCGCGTGAGCCGCGGCGTGGTGTCCGGCTGCGGCACCGGAGCCACCACCGCGGGCGCAGCGGTTTGCGGTGCCTTGGCGGGCGCCGGCGCTTTAGGCGCCGTACCTTTCTGCGCCGCCGCGGCAACGGCCGTTTTCGTCGGCGCAGACCCCTTGCCGGGTTCCGCGGCCGCAGGCTTCTGTGTCGCCGCATCCGCCGGCTGCTCGGCGGCCGGTTTGGCCGGCTCGGCCGCGGGAGCGGGTGCCGGCGGCGGCGACACCGCCGCGACTTCCATCTTCTTCTCGGCTTTCGCCTTCTCGGCCTGCTTGGCCGCCTCCTGGGCCTTCTTCGCGTCGTCACGCGCCTTGGCGGCCGCGGCCTCGCGCTGCTTGACGATTTCGGCCTGTTTCGCCGCTTCCGCCTCGGCGCGCTTGGCGGCCTCCTGCGCCTCCTTGAGTTTGGCCGCGTCGCCCGCCTTGCGCGCGGCCTCTTCGGCCGCCCGCGCTTTCTCCAGCTCCTGCAGCGCCGCAAGCTGCTTCGCCTGCGCCGCCTTCAACTCCTCGGCCGCCTTGGTCGCAGCCTCCAGCGCGGCCGTGAGAGCCTCCTGGCGCGCGCGCTGCTCCGCGGTGAGATAGTAGTAGGCGCCGCCGCCGATGCCGGCGATCGCCACGATGGCGGCGATGATCGGCGCGACCGGCAGCTTGGCGCGCGGCGCCTCGGCGAGCTTTTTCTTCAGCTCGGCTTCGCGCTTGGCCGCCTCGGCCTCCCTCCTCGCGCGCTCCTCCGCTTCCTTCTTCGCGCGCGCTTCGGCCTCCGCCTTCGCCTTGGCGAGCGCCTCGGCTTCGGCGCGCGCTTTTTCCGCTTCCTTGCGCGCCCGCTCTTCGGCCTCCCTGCGCGCGCGCTCGGCCTCCGCCTTGACCCGCTCGGCCTCGATGCGCGCCTTTTCCTCCGCTTCCTTGCGCGCCTTCTCCGCGAGCGCCTCGGCTTCGCGTCTCGCCTTCTCTTCCGCCTCCCGCCGTGCGCGCTCGGCCAGCTCCGCGGCTTCCTTGCGCGCGCGCTCGACCGCCTCGGCGCGCGCCTTCGCTTCGGCCTCGTACTTCGCCTTCAGCTCCGCCTCGCGCTTCGCCTCCGCCTCGGCCCGCGCCTGGATCTCGGCGATGCGCTTGGCTTCCGCCTCCGCCTCGCGACGCTTGAACTCGGCCTCGCGTTCGGCGAGCTGCTTCTCCAGCCGCGCCTTTTCCTCGGCGAGCTTGGCGCGCACCTCGGCTTCGCGCCGGGCCGCCTCCTCCATCTCGCGCTTTTCCTGCTCTTTTGCCTTGCTGTCGTCGAGGCTGATGCCGCGCAGCTTGGCGATCTTGCGCTTGGCGAGCGCGGCATAAATGCCGTTCGGGAACTGCTGGATGTAGAGCTCGAAGTCCTCCGGGTCGTTGCCGTCCTTGATCGAACGCCAGAACTCCAGTTCGACTTCCTGCGTTCCGGAGGCGGTGACCGCGGTGCGCGCGGAGGCCTCGGGGCGCGCCGCGGCCACCTGCGGCGCCGGCATCGCACCGCCCCCGAGCGGCGCGACGACCGTCCTGTCCTCCTCGTCCTCGCCCTTGCCTTCGAGCGCGCGCCGGAGCGCGTTGGCGAGATCCTTCGCCGTCTGGTAGCGCGCCTCGACCGACTTGGCGAGCGCCTTGTTGACGATCTGGTCGAAGACCGGGGGAATGCCCTTGTTGATGGTCGAGGGCGGCGGCGGGTTGTCCTGGATGATCTTCTTGGCGATGGTCCATGCGCCCGATCCGGTGAACGGTTTCTCGCCGGTGAGGAACTGGTATAGGATGATGCCCGCCGAGAAGATGTCGCTGCGCCGGTCAATGTTGCCGCCGGTGATCTGCTCCGGCGACATGTAGGCGGGCGTGCCGACCATCGTGCCCGCCTGCGTCTTTTCGGTCGCGCTCGCGTCCGTGATGCGCGCCACGCCGAAGTCGGCGAGCTTCACCTTGCCGTTGTGGTCAATCATCACGTTGGCCGGCTTGATGTCGCGGTGGATGATGCCGGCCTCGTGCGCGAAGTGCAGCGCGTCGCACAGCTCGCACATGATGCGCACCGCTTCCTTCAGCTCGAAGCGCTCGTTCGCGTCGAAGAAGTTCTTGAGCTCCTTGCCCTTGATGAACTCCATCACGATGTACGCGATGTCGCCTTCCTCGCCGAAGTCGTACACCTGCACGATGTTCGGATGGTTGAGGCGCGCCACCGCCTGCGCCTCGCGCACGAACCGCATGGAGTACTCGCGCGCGGTGTCCTCGTCCACCGCGCTCTTGAGAATCGTCTTGATGGCGACGGTCCGGTGCAGGCGCGTGTCGGTGCCGGCATAGACCATGCCCATCGCGCCCTTGCCGAGGACGCGATCAATCTTATAGCGCCCGAGCTGCTTCAGTTCCGGTTCAGCGGCCACGCACAGTCTCCGCGAGTCCGGCGTTCTTCAGCGCAAGCATCGGATTTTTCGGGTTTTTCGACAAGTTCAGGCAGCCTCAGCCGGGGAGGCTACATTATCTCGGCCGGCTTTGCCGCTGGCAAGGGCATTTGTCGCAAGGCGACGTCGGCCTGACCGGCCGGCGGCGCCGATCAGCGAATCGCCGGCGCCCGCGTCTCCGGCTTGGGAACCGCGACGCCCTGCTCGCGCGCCTTCTGATACCAGCGCAGCGCGGTCTCGTAGTCGCGTGCGACCGCCGAATTGCCGCGGTCGTAGATCTCGCCAAGCTTCTTCTGCGCCGGCCCATGGCCGCTTTCGCCGGCGTCCAGAAATGCCTGCAGGGCACCGCGGTCGTCGCCCGCGCGCTCCATGGCGAGCCCGGCGCGGTAGCGTCTCTCCGCCTCCTCTTTTCCGAGCGGGGCCCGCGCCGCGGGCTTTGGCGGCGCAATCGCCGCAACCGGCGGTGCCGCCGCAGGAGCGGGCGGCTTCTGAACCGCCGCGGGCGCCACATCCGTCGGTCTGGCGGCGGCAAGCACGGCGACCTGGCGCGCGGCCTCCGCCGGCCCGACCGCCGCCGCCGTTGCCCGGTCCGGCACCGTCAGCGCCACGCCCGTGCGAAGCTGATTGATGTTGCCGGCCATGAACGCTTCGGGATTCGTGCGATACAACGCGAGGACCATCTGGTGCAACGTCACGCCTTCCGGACGGACCTGCCGCGCGATACCGAACAGCGTATCGCCCCGTTTGACCTCGTACACGCCCGGGCCGGCCTGTCCGAGAGCGGCGGCGGGAGCGAGCGCAAGCACGGCGGCGAGCACGACCCAGCGCGGGTGCGCCGTCACTCGCAGATGAACTCCAGGACGTCGGTCGCGGTCGCGCGCGGCTGACCGAAGGCGATCCAGCCCCTGCCGCGCAAGGTGAACTCCTCGCGCCGCAGGACGATCTCCTTGTCGCCCTCGACGGTGACGTAGGTGCCGTTCGAGCTGTGGTCGGTGAGGATGAACTTGTCCAGCCGCCGCTCGATCTTGCCGTGCGAGCGCGAGGCCATCCGATCGCGCACCACGAGGTCGGCCGCGGGATCGCGCCCGAAAGAGACCATCGTGCGCTCGTCGGACAGGACCGTTTCTCCGCCCTGCTGCATCTTCAGGCGCAGTATCGCCTTCTTGGGCTTGAGCACCGAGCGCGCGGCGGCGAGCGTGGTCGCGTCCTCGCTCTGCTGCCACATCAGCTCGTAGGCCTCGATAGGCTCGGCCTTGCCCTTCACCGCGATCTGGCTGATCTTGCGCGTCGCGCTCTTCAGCATCGGCGACATGCGCATCACGGTCTCCCGCGCGGTGATGATCTGTCCTTTCACCGCGACGTGCGACAGGCGCGAGGCGACGTTGACCGCGTCGCCGAACACGTCGCCGTCCTTCTCCACGATCGGGCCGTAGTAGAAGCCGATGCGGATGCCCAGCTTGGTGCCGCCCACCGGCAGCAGCTCGTTGATCGCGCTCTGCATCTCGATCGCGGCGTCGGCCGCCGCGTCCGCGCTCGGGAACGTGGACATCACCTCGTCGCCGATCGTCTTGATGACCTTGCCGCGCGCCGATTCGGTCTTCTCGCGCATGATGCCGACGCAGCGCTCGATGGCGGCGTGCGCGGCCTGATCGCCCGCCGTTTCGTAGAGCTTCGTGCTGCCGCTCACGTCGGCGAACAGAACCGCGGCTTCCGGCATGGCGCTCATCGGTTTACGCGAACATCTGCCGCAGGATCCGCCGCGCCGGCGCGGCGTTCGCCTGCCCGAGCTTGCGCGCAAGCCGCTTGATCGGCAGGCACCGGATCTGATCAAGCGCCACGGCCCGGACTTTCGCCCGGACCGATACGGGAAACCGCGTCGGCCAGTCGCCGTTGGAGGGCATGAGGGGCGCCACGATGACCGTGCCGAGAACCCGGTTCATCTCGTCCGGAGACACGACCATCACCGCCTGCCGGCCCGGTTCCAGGTCGGCCCAGTAGATCTCGCCCTGCCTCGGACTGCCTTGCGCGCGCCTCGCCAAGCGGCTTTCCCCTTTCGCGTTCAATGCTACCGCACCCGTCCGGCCTTCGCCGCCCGGAGCTTTTCTTCCCAGCCGGTACGCGGGTTCTTCGCCCGCCGGCGCGAGATCACGATCGAGCGCGCGCGCACCTGAATCTCGATCGGGTCTCCGGCCGCCAGCTTCGCCCGGCGCAGCACCTCCCGGGGCAGGCGCACGCCCTTGGAATTCCCGATCTCGATGATCTTGCTTTCCACGAAGCGGCCTATCCCGGAAAAAGCTCCGCTACTGCGATGCTTACCGCGGCTAGCGACTGCAAGCTGACCGTCGCACCCGGACCCGCAGCGAAGCTCGTGCGGTAGCCGCTGGGAGCCGGATCGCGAAAGACCCGCACTTCGCGGCCAGCGAGATCCACGACCCACGCCTCGCGGATGCCGGCGCGGGCGTACAACGGCAACTTTGTGCCGAGATCGTACGCGAGCGTCGTATCGGACACCTCGATGACGAGAAGCACATCCGCCGGCCTCGGGTGCGACTTGGTGTAGCTGTCGGCGCGTGGCCTGAGCAGTGCGAGGTCCGGCTGGGGCACCGATCGTTCGCCTGCGACGATAGGGTTCTGCACTGAAACGAGGACGGCTTCCCCGGCAAGTTTCGCAAGGAGGCGGTTCAGCAATATGACCGTTCCCGCACGCTGACTCCCGATCGGCGCCATCTCGACGATCTCCCCTTCGATCAGCTCGAGCCGCTCCTCGGGCCTGAACACCCCCGCCTCGCCCATGCGCAGAAACTCGTCGGCGGTGACCGCGTGCCGCTGCGGGAATTCCAGGACGGCGCTCATTTCGGGTTGCCCCTCGTAATTACGCGGTAATTATGCACAAAAAAGGGGCGCTCTGTGGCGCCCCGATCCGGCGGCCCCGGGCTCTCCGGGGCTGCCAGGGATTCGTACCTATCGGTCTAGTCGCAAGCCTCCCCTTCCCGGCTTTCAATGAAACACTCGGGCGTGCCGATTCCGGTGCCCGCCAGCCGGTGCGCCATCGGCGGCGCGGTGCTCACGTCCCCGGCGAAGCCGTACTCGATCTGCTCGGCGACGCTGTCCGTGCCGAACGTATTCGCCGCCTCGCCCGCGACCACCGCCGCAATCGCACTCTGAGCGTTCTGAGACTGGATCCCGGCCTGCGTCTGCAGGATGGAGGCTGCCCACGAACCCGGCGCTCCCTGGATGCCGACAAGAACCAGATCGCTCGTCCTGAAGACCGAAGAGGGCGGATTGCCGGTCGAGCCGGCCTGGAAAGTGAACTCCGTCGCCGCGCCCTGCACCGTGAGGCTGTTCACGCCCGTGAGCAGCAGATCGTTGATGATGTTCTGGCTGCTCGTCAGATTGACCGTTGGCGCGGCGATGGAACCGGTGATGTCTGTTGCACTGATTGTCGCCGTGCCCGTCGCCGTGACGTTGACGTTGAGCGCCGTGGACACAGGCGCCAGCGTCGTGTTCGCCGAATTGACCACTGTAAGCATGCCGGTGAACGTGCTCCCGGCGTTGTCAAGCACAATCGAGTTCGTACCCGCATCGAGCGATGTCGTCCCGCCGACTGTCACCATCCCGGAGTCGGTGATTCCCCCGCCAGTGCCAGTTGCCGTAACAGAGAGGTTTCCGGTCGTGCTAGCCGATGCAAGGTTTACCGTACCTGTCGCGGACGTGATCGTGATCTGACCGCCACCGCCTGTTGCCACGTCAAAGCTCGCGCCGTCGGACTCGTTGATGAAGATGCCGCCAGACCCCGCGCGCGCGGTGACCGACGCCATGCCCGCCGTCGTTTCGATCGGACTGCCCGAGGTCCCTACGGAAGTCGAGCCCGTAGTCGGCGTGAGCAGAACAACGTTGCCCGATCCGACGTTGAGGTTGAAGGTGCCACCGCCATCGGTGATCGAACCGCCAGCCGTGCTGCCGCCACCGGCCGTGTTCACCGTGATCGTGCCGCCGTTGCCCGTGGTGATCGCGCGCAGCGTCGCCCCGCCCGAACCGTTGGCCGCACTGTTCACAGTGATCGCCACCGCTCCCGCCCCCGTGGAGGCGGTCTGAATCGAGCTGCCCGCATTCATCGCAAAGCCAGCCGCATCGGCACCGGCCGTGTTGGCGTTGATCGTGATGTCGCCAGCAGTGCCACTGCCCAGTGCCGCCCCTAGCGTCACCGCATCGGTCGCACTGAGCGTGATCGCGCCCGTGCCACTCGTGGTTACCGCACCGGAGGTCGTCAAATTGCCTGTATTGGTGATGTTAATCGTACCGGTACCGGCCTGGCTTACCCCCGTCACCGTGAGCGTGCCGGCCGTGTTGACCAACTGCACATTGCCGCTGGTCGTGTTGGTGGCGTTGAAGCTGCCCACGGTGTGACCAAAATCAAGCACTGTCCCGCCCACCGATGTGGCAATCAACGTGGCCGCCGTTATGGCGCCAGTGTCTGTGATCGCACCGCCACCGGTCAGAGTTACCGTGCTGGTGGTGTTGGCCGCCGCCACATCAAACCCCGTGGCATCCCGATAGCTGATCGCACCGGCCGCGTTCGCACCGTCGGCCGCGTCCCTT
>Ga0073934_10006100_pt1 | contig 17906 bp, 18 predicted proteins | sample LarsenN4metaG_FD_76834 | JGI IMG/M metagenome (GOLD analysis project Ga0073934, IMG submission 76834) | Hot spring sediment bacterial and archeal communities from British Columbia, Canada, to study Microbial Dark Matter (Phase II) - Larsen... ... | reverse complement strand
ATTGATGAAACCATACGCAAATTAATTCTCAAGGTTCAAGGAGTTCCAGAATCCAAGTTTGGGGCTCATCCAGAAATGAAGCCTTTCACATCTAAAGATGAGGCTAAGATGCATGAGCTATAGGTTCGTTATAGATTCTTATGCTTGGATAGAATATTTCAGAGGCACAGATGCTCCTTATTTCCTCTACCATTCCTCCACATTAAGACCTTCTATTCTCTGAAAATGCTCCTTGTTACGGGTTACTATCGACGCTTCGTTCTTGAGTGCAACTGCAGCGATAAGCACATCCATATCGTCAACATCAACTCCTTTACGCATTAATTTTGCACGTATCGACGCAGCTATTTTTGTGGCTGGACTATCGAGTGGCAAGATCTGATATTTATCAAAGAATTCTTCAGTCTTGTCTACCTGTGCCTTCCTGCCATAGAGGTATGCTCCGAGCATGACTTCATACTGTGTTGGTGATGCTACTGCCAGCTCGGCCCTTTCCTCCAAGGCTTTAACCGCATCCTTCGCATCACTTGTACCTCTTAATGCTGCGATTACTATGTCAGAGTCCAGCACCTTCATATCCTTGCCCTAATACCCTTCCTTGCCTTATGCATGGCCTCCAACATCCTTTGAAACTCTTTATCTGGAATATCATCCCAGATGCCAAAATAATCGCTGAGCTTTGCCTTGCTTGCCGTTAACCTAAGCACCACATCGCTGAAGCTCTCCCCTTTCTTCTTTTCTTTGAGTAATGCCTTGTATGCTTGCTCGCTAAACATGACTGTCTTTGGCATAATGTATATATCTGTATACAGATATAATAACTTTCTTGCCTATCTCTTACAGGTGCTATTGAAAGAAACAACAGATGATCTGGAACTAAAGGCATTGACTGGAAGAAGGTTCCCATATACATACCTGATAGAAGAATCCAAGGTTCAGGAATTTGCCAGATCCCATTCGATACTGTTCTCGCTGTGATGGGAATTCAAATTTAAAAGTTTGAAAGCAATCATCTCAAACTAGTTCAGAGCAAGCGACCTAAACAATACAACACCATACTGGTGTATTAGTGCGGGAGGTGGGATTTATGCCCGTTTTTACTAGTAATACTAGATAAGCATCAAGAACAGCCATACGGGCAAAGCAGTGATCTTACCTTTTACCTCCAGTTTGTCTTTTGACAATAGAATACCCCTCTTACTTTTAGAACTCTTCTTGAAGTCTATTATGCCATAGAGGTCGCTCCTAATAATGTCTGATTGATATTTTACCTCCATTGGGAGAGTTGAGCCGTCTTCTAACTTGATTACAAAGTCAACTTCTCTGCCTTTGTTGCTCTTCCAGTAAAACAGCGAATTTTCGTAGTCGAAAAGTTGTTTCTGTCTGCTCAGAGCAAAGGCTAGCCTTATCAGATGATTACCCACTATGCTTTCGGTCAGCATACCCACATTCTGGGGACTCTTCAGAAAATCTTTGCTCGCAGAGAAAGGGTCGTACCCTCCTATCCAGCCCCTCAAGGCATGATAAAAGAACGGGTCGTAGAAGTGTATCTTCTTCTCCTTTTGATAAAGCGGAATCCTGCGGGATATATCATAAAAACTTAGGTAAAATACGATGAAACTATCCTTCAGGGTGTCAACGTAGTCAGCAACGGTATTGTGACTAGCAATATCGGTGCCCTGCCTGAGTGTATTCCATCCCACAGGGTTTCCGGCTGACTCTATAATCCTTCTCAAAACCTGCCGCAGATATGTCTCACGTTTGTTCCACTTCGAGAGATCTCCGACCACAACATCTACATAGGTTCGGTAAACTCCCTCTGATATCTGCCCCGTTCTCAAATACTCATCTACAACTCTGGGAATGCCTCCAGCGAGGAGGTAATTGCTAAATAATGAATCCAGTTCCTTGCTGTATAAAGATAGCTCTTTAACCTCATTGGGAATCTTTCCTTTGGCTACTTCCAAAAGAACCCGTTTTCTATTGCTAAACTCTATGAGCCGTAAACTGCTTAACACATCCGCTATGTCCTTGTTCACCGTTTCCACATATTCTACAAATTTCATGGGCAGAAGGATTTTGTCAGGTAGGTCAGAGATATCGCCCCTCCTTCCGGGAAGCCTTTCATAGGCCTTCTTTATGTCCAGCGTATGCGACCCAGTTAGTATTACTGTCGCATTCTGAAGTTTGCCGGTATCAGATAGATGTTTTATAGCCTTCTGCCAGTCTCTTACGGAGGATATTTCATCAAGGAAGATGTAGGCCCTTTCTCTGGTGTTAGGTCTTACAGTATCCAAATATGCGTTTACGATGCCTACAAGGTCTCTGGGGCTATCAACCAGATCACAGGTGTAGTAAAGTAACGTTCTCGGATCCACGCCTTTTTCAATGAAGTCATAAATCAGGTCTTTCAAGAGAGTCGTTTTTCCGACCTGTCTTGGACCTCTGAGGGTATAGACTATGTCCCTGTCAAAACGGAATCTGTGTCTGATTCTTGGACGCCATGGCACCTTTGACTTTGCCAGCGCTACCAGATGCTTATCATTCTTTCTGGCAGTCTTTTTCTTCCACCAAGGGTTCTGATCGACCAATTCAATGCCTAATGCCATACCCTGCAAATATACTGACAGCGTATTTATAAATAGCTTGTCAATGCATCGACAGCTCTATAGTCCCTTCAGCAGACGAATTATTTTCGGATCTTTGACGCTCTGAAGCCCACCGGTAAATGGAACTGGCTTGCCCATGAGAGGGATGGAATTAGGTAAAAGAAGAGGCAAAAAATTCTCACAATGTTAAATAAAGTTAGATAGTTCTAGGTAATTGGATGACGCATTGACAGATGTTAGCAAGATAAGAAAGGCTCTAAAGAAATTTGATAAGGAAACCTTTGATGAACGCTATGAAAGAATCGCATTCTTAGACAAGCTCATAGGTAAAAGCGAGTATAGACCAACACCTTTTTTCGCTGCAGAATACTTTGAGGAGGCTAAATCATGTTTTATCAATGGTGATTTTATCGTATCTATAATTATGTGTCAACTCGTCTGCGAAGAAATGCTAAAAGATCCTTACAGATTTACTGGAGAGGTAAAAGTAGTGGATTCATATGGTTTTGCGGATCTCATAGAAAAGGCCCAAGACGACAGTTTCATTTCTGCAGATGACGCATGTAAATTACACAAGATGAGGAAGTTCAGGAATCTGATGGAACATACCAAGGATTTTTCGCATAAGAAATACTCGCTCCGATTCATTTCGCAACATAAGTTATTGCTGGAGTCCGAGAAACAAGCCAAAGAATCGGTGAAACTAATGATCAAATTAATGAACCAACTGAGCTTCCTCTATGAACATTCTAGCTAGTTGGTTAAATTGGACCCCAAGATATTGCGATTTTGACGTTGGTGCGAGGGTGGGATTCGAACCTAATTTTACTAGTAATTCGAGCACAAATACAGACATCGCTCCTAATCTAGGTCAGAACAAATAAGATACCCATGTGAACTGTTCTTAAAGGTTGCTGATCGTCCGGTATTACTCTAACCAAGCACCTCCTTGCAGGGACAGATTGGATAATTACCCATTCGAGGCTAGATTACTCCTTCTTCATCCATAACAGCTACCTGAACACTCTTCTTTTTTATTTATACAGCTATAGGTGATTCCTTCTCGCTCATCAACGCTGGTTTCTCAAGTTCTAGTTTGAACTCTGCTTAATCAAACTAACAGTATGTGAACAAACACAATAAATCAAGCATAGACGGTAGGTCATGCATGTTCGTTGGACTTGATATACACAAGAACAGGATTAGTTAGGCAATTTATGCCCAAACTGCTGTTGCTGTTGAACCTGGAGTGAGCTCTAATACGGCGACGCAATCAATGGTTTCATCATCGGCTCCACCTGCTGCATCCACTGCCGTTGTGAATACAACGTTATCGTCATCGTTTCCAACGATGGGTAAGAAGAGAACAATGCTCACTATTGAAAAGGATCAGGATTGAAAGGGGCACGAAAGATGATTTTAAGGAACTGGAGCAGTTCCATTACAGGCATGGCAGTCTTATGGTAAGAGCCGTATACAGGGCAGTGCTGGATGGGAAGATAATAGGCGTGATCGTCTACGGTCCGACATATCCAAATCTATCCGCAAGGAGAATTACTCTTCCCCAATTCAGCGGAAAGATGGATTCAACACATATGAGGACAATAAATAAGAATTTTGTTAGAATATGGCGTGTAGTTGTCGACCCAAAATATCGCTCAATAGGATTGGGCGTAAAACTTGTCAGGGAGACGCTGGAAAGGGTTGGATACCCGTATGTTGAGATATTAGCGGTGATGGGACAGTACAACCCATTTGCTGAGAAAGCTGGCATGATAAGAGTGCCTATGGAACTTTATACAAATAATGATCAGATGTATCTTAAAGCACTGGATAAGATAAGAAAGATGGGGTTCGACCTCGATCTCTTAAGAAGCAAAACATACGATATTGAGCATATTGATAAATTATCGCCAAAACAGCTCGATGAACTGAAACAGATTATCATAAGATATTTTCTGGGCATAATAAATAGAAGGAGAAAGGGGTTTGTTGGTGCGATAAGGCATGGAAGTAAGGATGCTATCGCTGCTGCACTGGCAAACCACAAACTTCCATATGCATATGCGATATGGAAGAATCCAAGGTTCAGGAATTTGCCAGATCCCATATATTGTGATGGGAGGTGATTGCATGTGAATAATTTATTCTGCATTGGAAGTATGGTATATGCAGTACATGCTGAGATGTAGATTGGTTATTGCTAGCGATACTATTTGAAATATCATAATTACTTTGAACTCATATGTGGCACACATAATACCTGTTCATCTTCATGATCATGTATATTGTTGTTATTTGCATCATCATACATCAAGAGGCCCTTGCCGCCCATTGTGATACACGTATCTGCATTACCAGTAATATGTTTATGACCGTCAATTGAATGATGTTGCTTGATTACAAATGCATCTGAATAATTATATATTAATGCTACAGCGACCATACAAATGACCAGCATTATCTTTATCATCTGCACATGTTTGTAGTTCCACATTACTTAACAAGTATGTTTACAACATATGCTCTTGTATACAAGAATAATATCAAGATTGGATGGTCTAATGAAAAAAGTAGATGTTGTCAGGGCTTTGGCAAAAGCTGGCTATGAAATGCAGCTCCGTAATGCAGGAACATAAAGTATAACCTTTTTCTTGAGGCTCATACAGTTGTTGAATGAAAGAGCAGGAATAAAAGCGTGTCAGGTTCAAGGATAATCCCCATTCCTACAGTATTGCGGGATAGAATCCTAACTCAAAGCACTTATATCTAGGCTTGATACACTTAATCACGACTTCAATTTAGGAGGTTAAAATTGCCTAATACTGGAATTGTAAAGTATCATGTTAAAATGAAGTTCGAGGTCGATGGAATCGTCGAAAAAGCGGACATAATAGGAGCAATATTCGGGCAGACCGAAGGGCTCTTGGGTCCAGAGATGAACCTGAACGAGCTCCAGAAGGTATCGAAGGTAGGAAGGATCGAGGTAAATGTGGAGAATAAGGCTGACAAGACACTTGGCGATGCTCTAATACCAATGAGCACCGATATATCGACCGCTGCTTTGATAGCAGCAGCAATAGAGAGTATAGATAAAGTAGGACCATTTCAGGCCAAATTCATACTCGCTGGCATAGAGGATATCAGGGAGACGAAGAAGAAGGTGATTGTGGATAGAGCCAAGAAGATAGTGCAGGAATGGGCCACAAAGACCATGAGCGAGAGCGAGGAGATGTTGAAGGGTGTCTATGATGCGACCAGACCGGGAAAGCTCACTGCCTTTGGCAGGGAGCAACTTGCATGTGGATCAGGCATCTTTGAATCTGACAGGATCATACTTGTTGAAGGAAGGGCAGATGTAATCAATTTGCTAAGGGCTGGTTTTGATAATGCTATAGCGATAGAAGGGGCGAGGATTGCAGAGCCAGTAGTTAAGCTATGCCAGGATAAGCGCCGTGTGATTGCATTCTTGGATGGAGATAGAGCTGGTGATCTTATACTGAAGGAACTGGAAGGTGCAGTGAAGCTGGATGCTGTGCTGAGAGCCCCTTCAGGGAGAGAGGTCGAAGAATTGACACCACAAGAGGTTGTTAACATATTGAAGGAGGTTGTAGAGGTTGAACAACCCAAGACAGGTAGAACTGCTGAAAGGGATAGTCTGGGTGGTAAGGTGAGAGACATCTATTCGGAAATAAATGAGACGCTAGAGGCTGTAGCATTGGATGAATCTATGAATCAGGTATTTAGAGTTCCTGTCAGCGAATTGGTGCAGAAGTTGCAGGATGGAGGGGGTGCAAAGTATCTGGTGCTAGATGGCATAATAACACAGCGACTGGTTGAAGCTGCATCCAAGGCTGGAGTTCAATATGTGGTCGGACACAGGATAGCGGAATTAAAGAAAGGTCATGATATTACACTTAAAACATTCAACGATCTTGGCATGAATTAAGGTCTGCCATGCCCGAGATAAAGTTACAACACATACTTACGCTGGCTGAGCTGCTGGTAAGAGGAGGAAGGTACAACTACATAGAGATAACTACGAAAGAGCTGGGTAAAACCATCAGTAGATCACAGCAGGCGGCATCAAAACATCTGCTCGACCTTGAAAACGATGGTTTTGTGCATAGGGTAAGGAAGGGGCAGGGATTCCGTATAAGGGTTACAGATAAGGGGTATGAGCAGATGTCAAAACTCTTTCTCTCCTTAAAATCTGCGCTTGATTCTGCTCCAAATAATCTGGAATTCAATGGAGTGGCTATATCTGGTATGGGGGAAGGTGCATATTATATGTCCCTTGCAGGTTACAAAAAGCAATTTGTAAGCAAGTTAGGTTTCGAGCCCTATCCCGGCACATTGAATATAAAACTTGCAGAACATGTATATGTTAACGCAAAGCGTGAGCTTGACAGATATCCTGCAGTATTCATAGATGGCTTCAGCGATGGTAAGAGAACCTATGGTTGGGTAAAGTGCTATCATGCGATGATAAACAATGAGGTAGAGGGCGCATTGCTTATACTTGAAAGAACGCACCACGATGATAGCGTCATAGAAGTTATTGCTCCTGTGAAGATAAAAGATTCTGTAAGTATAAAGGATGGAGATAAGGTAAACATAAAGGTGAAGATTCTTGATAAAGATTGATCATATCTTGTAGAGCGATTGCCCAAGATCTTGCTTGATCGATGAGCTCTTAAGATCTGGAACAGGTGATTGCAACCTTACAACCTGCAGATCAAGCCCTCTCTTTCTACACTCTTCAGTTATATGCTTCTCCTCATGCACCTGATCATATCCTAAAGCAATTACATTCGGTCTCACCAATTCTACTGTTTTGAATATATCCCCTTCATGGCCTAGCAGTGCTATATCAACAAACTTCAATGAAGATACCAGCTCCTGCCTTAACTTCGCGTCATGGATTGGAGCTTTACCCTTGCTCTTCAATGCAGTAGCGTTTCTAGCAATAACCACTACCAAGACATCGCCTAACGCTTTTGCTGACCTTAGTGTATAAATGTGCCCAGGATGTATGATATCAAAGACGCCCCCTGCAAATACAACTTTCAGTGCACCTCTTCCAAGCTCCGTAAGGGTCATGCTATCCTTATCTATCATTCCCAGATTAACAAGTTGATCCATTCGCTGGTTCACCTCATCCTTACTTGCAAATGCCCTCTGCCTAACGCTCTCCAGTATATCCCTCTCATCCAGCATATGTGCATAACTTGATGATAGTATGAACTTGTTTAATGCGTCCAATCTGCTAACATAAGGAAATGTGATAATAAAAGCATAACCTGTCTGGAGGGCTTTGAATAATTAACCTTGGCTATACTTTTCGAAACAAAAAGATCAGGTATCTCATGCTACTGCACCAATGCATTGCTACAGTGTAAGGCAAGAGAAGCCAAAGCCTGTCAGGGAAGAGCTATACCCATCAAAGCTTCTCTTCCAGAATACAGATTTCTCCTTTATTGATAGAATCGTAGATCCTGACAGGGAGAGCAGGCGTGGGCCGAAGGGCTATCTTCCAAGCTCGATATTCATGGCACTATTACTGATGTACCTCAGGAGTATGGAGAGCATACTTGAGCTTATGCGTTTCCTCAGATCAGACCTGCAATGGCTTGTCATACTGAACCTGAAGAGATGCGTTGATGGCAAGATGCAGTATATGATACCTGACAACAGTACATTCAGCAAGTTTGCCAGCAGGCTAGGGAGGGAGAAGGTGCTTGAGATATTTGCGCATATGGTAATTGAGCTGATGAAGCTGGGAATAATCAAGGGTGATAAGGTCAGTCTTGATTGCTCCATAATATGGGCATGGTTCAAGGACTGCAGGTATGCTAACAGCCCAGAGCATAACAACAGGAAGTGCAAGAAGCATAGGAGCAGGGATAAAGATGCATCATGGACATGGGACAGCCATAGGGAGCAATATGTTTATGGATACAAGGTACACATAATGATAGATTCTGCTTCTGGACTACCAGTGATGCTAACAGTAACTAAAGCAGGATATGGTGAGAATAGGACTGCCCATGGTTTGTTAAGATGCTTATCAGGCTTGGGCTGAATGTGAAGAAGTTCATTGCCGATGCTGGATACGATGGCAATAATACAAGGCTGATGGTAATCAGAAAGCTGAAAGCTATACCATTCATACCATTGAATGCAAGGAACTGCAAGGGTAAGAATGAGGAGGAGAGGAAGGCAAGGAGGAAGATGTTATGCTTGAAGTTCTATGCAAGGAACTTCATCCAAAAATACTGGATAGATCCAGATTCTGAAGTGTTCGATAAGGAGTATGATGCAAGGACATTCTCTGAGCAGGGATTCTCTGTAGGTAAGGGCTCATTGAACCTTGACTCATTGAAGCATAAGGGAATAGAGTGGGCCACATTGCATTCCGTATGCATATGTATGGTAATGTTACTGGTAGCAAAGACAGCTGTAGAGATAGGAAGACCAGATCTGAAGCGATGTGTGAAATGTTTCCAGGGATAATCTTTTGTTATGCTAGCATTTAGACATAGATTTATTCTGCCAATTGTTCCACAGGTGTCACTTGCACTAATCCTTCCATAATGCCTCTTCCATCAGGCTTCTGGAAATGTCTACCATAGCACAATTATGCAAAGGCATCAAAACAATTATTCAAAGCCCTCTGTCTGGAATAATACCATGGTTGCAGAACAAAACTTACGGCCAAATGCCTCTTTCTTTTACAGCCTCTACAACCCTGCTCACAGCAAGAACCGTGCTACCTTTGCGCATATCGACCTTGTAATCTTTTGCCGTCTTGTACACATCATTAAATGCCTTTACCATGTTCTTCTCCAGTCTGTTTACCACTGTTTCATGATCCCAGTAATCTCTCGACAGGTTCTGCAACCATTCATAATAACTTACAGTAACACCGCCACTGTTTGCAAGTATATCTGGCACCACAAGCTTATCTTTCTTGAAAAGGATTTCATCAGCCTCTGGTGTAGTTGGACCGTTAGCAGCTTCTGCGATTAATTTTGCCTTCACATTCGGTGCGTTTTTCTTTGTAATCTGGTTTTCATAAGCAGCTGGAATTAGTATGTCACAATCTAATTCCAACAATTGTTCATTTGTAATTTGCTTACTTCCAGAGAAACCAGCAACTTTGCCATATTTGGCCTTGTATTCAATCAACTTCTCAGCATCGATGCCCTTACTGTTGTATATACCGCCCTTTGAATCGCTAACTCCTATCACATTAGCACCCATCTTTTTCATGAATTGTGCTGCAAATGTTCCTGCGTTTCCAAAACCTTGTATAACAACATCTGCGCCCTTGAGCTTTACACCAACCCTCTTTCCACCCTCTCTTATGCAGTATGCAACACCCAAACCTGTTGCTTCACCCCTACCCTCCGATCCTCCAATTGGTATTGGTTTTCCAGTAATCACGCCAGGAGTAACTTGGCCCTTCAACGCACTGTAAGTATCCATTATCCACGCCATTTCTCGTGGAGTTGTGTAAACATCAGGAGCAGGAATATCAACGTAAGGACCGATTATATCAGAGATAGCATATGCGTATCTTCTCGTTAACCTTTCGATCTCTCCAACTGACATCTTGTGAGGATCGCAAACTATGCCTCCCTTACCTCCTCCATAAGGAATATTGGCAATAGCACACTTCCAGGTCATCCATGTAGCTAATGCTTTCACTTCATCCAAAGTTACGGCGGGATGATACCTTATACCTCCCTTGTACGGGCCTCTTGCATCGTTGTGCTGAACTCTGTGACCAACAAAGACCCTTACTCTACCATTATCCATTCTAACTGGCAATGATACTGTAAGAACACGTTTTGGAGTTCTAAGGAACTCATGCATTCCAGGATCCAGTCTTAACAATTTGGCAGCATTATCAAGCTGCTTCAAAGCAACTTCATAAGGATTGATAGATGACATTGTATATCCTACATCAGCAAATTTAATCTCCTTTAAATCCTTTGCTCTTGTAATGCGACGGTAACTTGTTTTCTATTAACTAAAATCAGCAGTTTCTTCTACCTTTAGATTTATTTTACCACTTGACTGCTTCGCCCCTTCATAGATCTTGTGAATTTGGGTTACGCTGCCTGTAAGATGACTTTAGAATGAATAGTGGGAAAATAATTCCCATAATAAACATTGAGATGTATGGTATGTTACTTCCGTAGATATCTGCCGCTATGCCTGATATTATTGGTCCTACAGCCCATCCTATGCCAAACATTGTTTCATATGCCCCAATCGTTGCTCCCACCGATTGTTTTGGAACGTGTTTAGTAACTATGCCTAATGTTATTGGGAAATAAAGACTGAAGGCAAAACCAAACAATATCAACGATGAAGAGAAGGAGCCAAAAACGGTTATCATGTAAGAGATCAGCATTGCAAATGCAATCGCTTCCGTTGCAAGAAAGATACTTGTCATCTCATACTTTGCAAATTTATGCGTGAATGGTAAGGTGAATAACCTTGAAAGGCCAAAGATGAAGAAGAGAATTCCTATCATGAATTCGTTTATCGCATTCTCCTTCAGATAGGCAGGGAAGATTGTCAGTACAATACCGAAAGAAGCACTGTAATACATTATCAATGTACTTAATCTAGGATTTGCTCTGAACACAGTGAATACTGCATTTATCGGATACTTTTCTACGGGTGTGCCTCTTACATATTTTATCAATGCAATGGCTGCAGCTAATGCGCCCATCATCATAATTGCAGAATATTCGAAGAGCTGTCTGAATCCAACCAGTTCAAAGATAAACGCACCGATGAGAGGTCCTATCATATATCCTCCAACCCACGCCATTGTGAATCTGGAAACTGCCTGAACCCTCTTCTCCTCAGAAACACCAGTAGTTACTATTGCAATTGCAGATGGCCAGAGAAATGCGTGTGCTATTCCAGTGATAGCTCTGACAATCATCACATCAGTAACATTATTTGTAAATGATAACATGAACACAGAAAACATAGCAATAGAGATTCCAAAACTTAGAATTGATGCCTTATTGAGCTTGTCCAGCAATAACCCTACAAGTGCCGGTGCAAACATGTAGGGCACATAATTCGCCATTCCTATAATCCCTATATCAAAGTAGGTTGCTGCGAGTTCCTGTTTTACAAAGACCGGAATGAGGGGTGCATGTGCACCATATGCTACACCTATTACGCATGATGCAACATAAGCAAGAAGAAGGGCATTCATAATTGAAACCTACTTGTAGGCAGCCACTATTATTGCGCCGCCCATCATCCTTGTTTCAAACTCCACATTGTTAAATTTCTCCTTCAACATCTGTGCAAGTTCGAAGTTTGTTGGCAACCTCTTGTAAGTTCCGTAAATTGCTCTGAACCTCAACCCTATACTTCCAGCAGCAAAGAACGCAAGTATACCCATGATGTATTTTAGATAAAAGGAAACACCCGCTCTATTGAAAGCACTGTCTGGCCTGCCTATATCCACTATTATCAATCTTCCATCATTTTTCAAAACTCTATGAAACTCGGCAATTGCAGTTCTCATGCTTATAGCATCTCTAAAAGAGTAACCGCACATCACTGCATCAAACACGTTTTCCCTGAATGGCAGAAACTCGAATACCCCTGATACCAAATTATTTTCCCTATTGAATTCTACTTTCGCTCTTTCCAGCATTTCTGGTATTGGATCGAGCATTGATATCTGCAAATCTTTACACTGGCGTATAGCTTCCTTTGACATATTTCCGTAGCCAGAGCCAGCATCAAGCACAAAATTGCCTGATTCAATTCTGTTCCTGATACCATACTCTCTATACTCTGCATCTTTGCCTAACGATATTGCACGATTAACCTGATCGTATACTGGTATTATGTTTCTAAGAACTTCAATGATCTCGTGCCAGTAACTTCCTAGTCCCAAGCCTACTTTACTTTATGGATTGATTATAACAAGTTTATCATCGTTGATCCATATGCAAGGTTTGATTTAAAAGGTTGGAAAACACGCATATTGATATGGCTAAGTACAGATGCCCAAACTGCAATGGTGCCATTAATGCGGAAAAGATCTTTGATGGAAGAGTGTTATTTTCATGCAATCAATGCTCCATACACTCACTTGTACCATTTGATTCTGATATCGATGGGACGTATATAGAATTTTTAGAGCAATACGACAATGGTAATGTTGTGCGTGATAATCTTGATTCATTACTTGAGAGAGAAAAGATCCTGAGATCTAGAGGAGAAATAGAACCTGTGTTGCAAGGTAACGATGATGCTCTCGTAAGAAATACGTTATTCACCCGACGTGATTATGTTGTTGACTACAGGTTAATTGATGAGCCCGCTCCCGAAACTGGCTGTTCAGCACGTGAATTAGTTGATGTTGCTTTAGCAGAAACACTTGAGGGAAATGGTATTGATACGTTATTCAAATTTCAGGAAGATGCAATCAAGAAGATACTTGAAGGTAAGGATCTGGTTATAGTTGCACCTACAGCATCTGGCAAAACCGAAGCGTTTGCAATTCCTATAATACATAAAATTGCCAACGAAGTATCACGCTTTGGTTCGATGCGAACTGGTGAAGGTAGTGTAAAAGCAATTTTCGTTTATCCTACAAAAGCACTGGCTAGGGATCAGATACCAAAGATAAAGGAACTTGCAGAACCCCTTGGGATACGAATCGCTGTATTTGATGGTGATACTCCGGCAAGGGAACGTGATCAGATACTGTCAAACCTTCCAGACATCATAGTAACAAATTTCGATGTTTTGCATTACCATCTGATGTATAGAACAAAGTTTTCAAGATCGTTGAGCAGTGTAAAGTATCTGGTTGTGGATGAAACACATGTTTATACAGGTATTTTCGGCTCCAATGTTCATTACATTGTTAAACGTTTGAAACGTTTCTGCACTGATCTTCAGATAATAGCCGCGTCTGCGACCTTGCCAAATGCTAAAGAATTCTGTGAAAAACTGTTTGATCGTGAAATGGATGTTGTGGTTGGCAGGGGCAGGAGGGGAAGGGTTCATTTCTCTATTTTGTTTCCATCATTACGAACGCAGCGTTCTCTCATGCTTGATCTTATCAAGACATTAACATCAAAATCACATAAGGTAATTTCCTTCTCAAATTCACATCTTAATGCTGAATTGCTGGCATATTATGCTGCCAAGCAAGGAGTCAACATAAAGGTGCATAGAGCAGGATTGATGCCAAATGTAAGGAAAAGTGTGGAGGATGCGTTCAAGCATGGAGGCCTGATGGCACTCTCCTCAACACCAACTCTTGAGCTCGGGATTGATATAGGAGCAGTAGATGGTGTGGTTTCAAGCATAGTTCCAATCAATAGACTGATGCAGAGGCTTGGGAGGGCAGCAAGGCGCGGTCAGGATGGATATGCCTTTCTTGCTCTAGGCAACGATCCTATCAGCCAATACTACAAGAATCATCCCGATGATTATCTAAATGATTTTGAATATGCATATGCAGATCCTAGCAATCCATTTGTTGAGGAGTATCAAGTGTTAGCAATGACATGTGATAAACCATTAAGCATTGAAGAAACTGATAAACATAAAGAATCTGTAAAGAAATTGAAAGAAAGTAACCTGATACGTTTTTCTAATAATAGGTACATTGCAAATTACAAGGAAGCAAGAAAGTTTCTTCGTGAGTTGAGCATAAGAGGAGTTGGTAAGAGTGTAGATATTCTGTTGAATGACAAGAAGGTTGGAGAGCGTAACTTGCCGGTTGCTTTAGAGGAGTTGCATGATGGTGCAGTATACTTTCTTGCAGGAAGGAGATATATGGTCAAGAAGCTAACGCTTGGTAAATACAAGACAGAGATAATGAGCATCCCTCAGGATTATCCATACTATACCAGAGCACTTACGGATGAATGGCCCAACATAGATGAAGTATATGATATCAAGCGTGTCTTTTGTGTTCAAGTTGCATATTGTGCATTGCATATAAACAAGAGGGTAACTGGATATGCGAATATAGAGATAGGATCAGAGGTTGCAAAAAGCAGGAAGGTCATGCTTGATGAACCGTTGGAGTATGATTTTGTTACCAAAGGTTTAGTGTTTAGAGCCCCAAGACCACTTGATTCCATAAACTCGGCAAAAGACCCATTATATGTGGAGATGAGCAGTTATCATGCATCCGAACATGTTGTAATTGAGGGCAGTAGTATGATAACAGGTGGTGCGTCTCAAGACCTTGGAGGAATATCACTTGGCTCTTCCGGTATGATCTTTGTTTACGATTCCAGTGTTGGAGGCAATGGTGCTAGTAAAGTGTTGTTTGATAGGCTTGAGAACACATTTTCTAGAGCTAGGAGTATTTTGAGCGAATGTCCATGCAAGAGCGAAAGTGGATGCCCGAGATGCACATATTCATACAGATGCGGAAACAACAACGAATACTTGCACAAATATGCGGCGTTAGAGGTTTACAATAGAATCTTGCAGAGAGAACAGACAGATATCGGGGAACCCAGTGAAGGAGAACGATCCCTGGTATAACGATAGTTTATCTTTTCATTTAAATACAATTCCTATCATAATAAATAATGAATGCCGAACAAGTCCGTTATTGCAATTGTAGTTTTTGCAATACTGGCGTTACCTATGCTAAATCTGCCAATTAATATTGATGCACAACAGATCATACTCTCAGTATCCACAAAAGACACTGGCGGAAAATTTTTTGGACCACAGATTGTGCAGGTGATAGTTGAAGGCTCAAGTATAAGAGATCCTAACAGTAGCACCGCTTCACTGGTAGTTAAGGGCCAGAGTATTCCATTGGTACATCTTGGTGATAGCAGATGGTATGCATTTTTTGCAGATGAACGCACCTTCACGAGGCTTGCAAGCACAACTGGTATTCCTGGAAGCAGTGATGGAGATTTTTGGGTGATCGGTCCTGATAATAAGGAATTGTTCTTTCCAACTTTACCAACAGCCATTGGACATGATTCAGCAACAAACGATCCTACCAATCCTAACCTTGATCTGGATGGGGATTGTCCTGCAACTATAAGCGGCGTTGATCCATGTGTTGAATGGCCCTACATCAGATTGTTTAACTTTATGGAGAATGACCAAATTGCAATAAGATATAGTGGGCAATCAATCACGCTCGATTATGTGAGACCGTCTCCAAATGATATTGCTTTATCACTGGATAGAGAGTTTTATCCTATCGATGCGGAGATTATTTTTGGTCTATCTGATTATATGTGGAACATAAACCCCATCGAAGAGGATCGGGTACACTTTGCATTCAGCAATGGTAGTACTAGGGTTTTCTATCAACCATCTTCATCATTACAAGCAGAATCTGTAACAAACGTATTAACAGATTTAAGGTTCAACTCGAATCAAATGCTCTCTTTACGAGGCAAGGAAGGGATAAGGTTTGAGAATACAATAGATGGGATGTCTGAAACTATTATGATAGAAACATCTCCAAACTCCGGAACGTTTGAAAACTTTGAAAATAGAGCAGATATGTTTGCCAAGGAAAGAAATGTGCAGTTTAGGTTTGATTATTTCAATAAATCAATCGCCGCGGGGATGGGAAAGAGTGATGCCCATGTCGATGTAGGGAAGACAGAATCTAAAACTGGAACGCCGCCACCAGAAGTGAAAGAAGAGGAAGAACAGGAGGTTAAAATTGATCCATATTCTATAAGTGAACCCAAAGTGGTTGACCTCGTTGGCAGATCAATAAGCAGAATTAATGTTGAAGGGCCTGTTTTGATTCAAACAACTGTTACAAACAATTTGGAACAAGAACAACCATTTACCTATATAGTACAGGTTAAGGACGATAACGACTATACCGTGATGCTCACATGGATTAAAGGAAACATATACGCGATGAACTCATTCAGTGCTGGTATATCATGGACGCCTGAGGAGCAAGGTAACTATACAATTGAAGTTTTCGTATGGGAAAGTATAGATGAACCGGGTGCTTTACCTCTTGCCAAGAGTCTGCAAGTTTCTGTATTCTAGTTCAAAAATCAACACTGTTCGTCAATGCTGTTCATCAAAACTTGATATTATTGTTCATTATATCCCGAGGATCGATTGTTTCATGCGGGAGGATGAATCATTTTTTATTATATCTTATTCTCTATCAGGTTTACAGGGGAGAGTTTTGCTTATATCGTATTGAAAGATTAAACTCACAATAGTTTCAGGTGCTTAGTGACTTTATCAATTAATTCTGTTGGAGCTGGTCCTATTGCAATGCATGTAGTTGTTCCAGGAGGTAACTGTGTTAAACCACTATCATCTACTTGTGCAACGGGAAGATCCAGATCCTCGGCATGTTTCTTCGCCTTCATCAACTCCTCCAAACTTTTCACTTTCACTGCGATCTTTGCCTGTCCACTCTTGTACCATTCATCGAACCATCTTCTTCTTTCTGACTTTACTCTTTCAACTCCCAGTACCGATGCATGTGCTACTTGCACTGCCATCTTTCCCGTACCCATCCCAAGGTCTTTTCTGATCACAATTACCTGCTTGAACTCCAACGCCATATATTAAATACCATGTCTAGAAATACCTACCTTGATGCATGATTATGATGTGGTGATAGCCGGAGGAAGTGTTTCCGGTCTTTTGGCGGCAAGAGAGGCATCGGTAAATGGATTGTCTGTATTAGTTGTTGAGGAGGATGTGGAGATAGGCACGCCAGAGCATTGCGGTGGATTGGTTAGCGTTAATGCGATAAGAAATTTGGGCATAATTCCGGGAAGCAATGTTTTACATCGAACAATCAAGCAAGCGGAGATCTTCTCACCTTCAGGCTCTAGTTTTACGCTAAATACGGAGAAACAGGGTGTTATGGCAATAGACAGGAGAGCGTTTGACAAGCAAGTAGCGCAACAGGCAACTAAACATGGCTCAGATATCTGGGTTAAATGTTCTGTCAAATCATTCAAAGAAGAGCAGGATCATGTTACTGTGGAAACTACCAATGGTAATGTCAAAGGTAAGGTAATGGTTGATGCTAGAGGCGTCTCTTCTCTAATTGAAAAGAATCGAAATGGAGTCTTACTCTCTGCTCAATACGAGGTTCATGCTGATTGGGTAGATGAAAATGTAGAGGTTTATTTTGACCAGAATAATTATCCTTCATTCTTCGCATGGATCATACCCAATGGTAACAATGCAGCAAAGGTAGGTGTCGCTGGTAAAGGCATCAATGCTTCCAAAGCGTTACGGTCATTTCTT
>Ga0073934_10006099_pt1 | contig 17915 bp, 13 predicted proteins | sample LarsenN4metaG_FD_76834 | JGI IMG/M metagenome (GOLD analysis project Ga0073934, IMG submission 76834) | Hot spring sediment bacterial and archeal communities from British Columbia, Canada, to study Microbial Dark Matter (Phase II) - Larsen... ... | reverse complement strand
TTTGCCGAAGCGAGGGGCGAAGCCCCGAGCGAGGCGGGAAACCGAAACTTTACAAAATGGCTGCCGGCCAGGGACTCGAACCCCAATACCCTCCTCCAAAGGGAGGTGTCCTACCATTAGACGAGCCGGCAATAACAAGGTAAAACTGGCGGCTCTAGCTTATAACTTTGCGGAGCAAAAATCCAGCAGAGACACTGGCGCCAGATATCATCGCGCTGATTCGCCGGCCAGCTTTACCACCGCCAGTTCAATCGGCAGTTGAGGAAGATAGGAAAAGTTAACTAAATCGTAAGCATTCAAAAGTTCGAGAAGCGCGGCGGCGTTGATTTGGGAATCTTTTCTCTCGACGAGTTTCTTTAGAAACTCAAAGTCCTCGGGCGAGAGTTCTTTCCTTATATCGGTCTCCATCTCACGGGCATAACGCAGGAGAAGCACAAACCGCAGTTTACGCAAGGCAATTTTTAGGAAAACTTTCATATCAACATCCGCCTCAAGCGCCAGAGCAACGGTCTTAAGGCCGGCCGCCGCGTCGCGGCCGGCGAGTGCCGACAAAAAATCATTGATGAGTTTTCCCCTCGGCGCACCGGTTACCATTTCCACCTCCTCAACCGAAACTTTCTTATCGCGGGAACTGCTGATAACTTTCTCCAAAATCCCCTGAGCATCCCGGAAGGAACCGTCGGCCAAAAGAGCGATAAGCCCCGTCGATTCCGGCTCAAGTGAAAAACCCTCGGCCAAAGCAACCCTCGCCACCATTTCCTTAAGCATTGCCTGACTTGGCCGCCTGAACTGAAAAACCTGACAGCGCGACACGACCGTTTCGGGCAGTTTTTCCATCTCGGTCGTCGCCAAAATGAAAATGACATGGGGCGGCGGCTCCTCAATGGTCTTAAGGAGAGCGTTGAACGCCTCTTTTGTGAGCATATGCACCTCGTCAACAATATAGATTTTGTATTTTGACTCAAAAGGCAAAGTGGAAACCGCTTCGCGTATAGCCCGAACATCGTCAATGCCGCGGTTGGAAGCGGCATCTATTTCGTAGAGATCGGCTTCAGCCGTGCCAAGCTCGCGGGCGAGAATCCGCGCGACCGAGGTTTTACCCGTTCCGCGCGAACCGGCAAAAAGATAAGCATGGCTTATCTGACCAAGCTTAAGCGCGCCTTCAAGCGTCTTGACCACCTGATCCTGGCCAAGTACCTCATTAAACGTTTTAGGCCGATATTTGCGATAGAGAACGACATCTCGCATAAGGGACAGTATACATCACTCCCCGCCTTAAAAACCACGGCCTTTAAGGCGGGGCGAAAGCCGACCCTCCCAGTTAGCGGCCCACCATACTAACCCGCTGGTGCCGTTTCGCTCATCCCACCAAAAAAACGGCGGGTACGGAAACCCGCCGGAATTGGCTAAGCTAAGGCTATGTAAACATCATTGGTCGCCTCTGCCACTTCAAGACAACCAGCCAATTCTCGCGCCAGCCGCAGAATCGCTTCAACCGGCCGTAGTCGGCTAAAACTTTTCTTACCGAGGCATTCCGGTGTGGCCCCTCGGCGCGGCGCCAGACAGAGGGATCACCTCCCTTCCACGGCTCTTTTTGAAAACAAGCGGAAGCGGTAGAGGTTGGTTTCGGTCATCTGGTGGTCATCACCTCCTTCCTAATCTAATGATGGTTGTCCTCCGTTATTTAGTATAACACGAAAAATAAAAAATTCACACCGCTTGTTCAGTTAACACCTTGAGGCGGCAAAAAGCCGATTTTAGGGTGATCAGGTTTTAACCGGAGCCCGCGCAGGCAATTTAAGTTTAACTTAAAACGCGGCGTTTTAAGTTAAACTTAAATTAATTAAGGAAAGCCGGCTTGAAGAATGGCCGCCACCCCGCAAAAGGCAGGAAAAAACCCCGTTTCGCCCGCTTAACCCTTGCCAGTCAGCAGAGGGAACGAGCAACGGGGTTACCAAAGAACCGGGGACGGCCTATCCTCTGGCTCTCACGATGAGTCCCAACCACAACAAAAACCTCTGCACTAAGGAGAACCTTAAAGAAGAGCGGTGGGCGGTGGCAGGATGATTACTTTCGTATTCAACGATGAATCTCTCCAACCCCTTAAAACTTCTTCTGCTCCACCCCTTGCTGGGATCGGGCTTGTGTTTACAAAACTCCTTCCAAAACCTGTCTCCGTTAGGAAGAACAACATGCTCCCAAAAATGGCGTCGGCGTTCTTCGGAGTAAAAATACCGACCGCACGACATCATTAAGCCATACAGAAGGTAAACATCTGACTCGACTGCTGGCAGGGGCGTTTCCAGCATCTCTTTCAACAAACCATCGTCGGTTTTCATTTTCACTTATCAAAGGGTTTTCTGCGTTATATAGTAGCAAGGATGGCGGTAAGTTCCTTCCGCGTTATCCCCAACCTCGGGGCTGTTGAGGTGAACACCCCTTCCTTCTGAATTATCAAGAGTCGGCGAATTCGCTTACCACGTTCTTTGCTTCTTCCTGGTTTTTAAGAAATCAGAAACGATTTTCTCAACCGCTTTAACGTTTGGAGCTTCCATCAGCCTGACTCGCAGCTCCCTCGCTCCCTCAAAACCGGAAAGATAGGCCCTGAAATGTTTTTTCATAACAGCGAAGTTCTTCCGACCGCGAAAAATTCTCTTAAAAAGTTCTGCGTGCTTCACCAAAACGGCGAGTTTGTCTTCAACGGTAACCCCACCGCCGGCACCTCCCTTTTTCTCCCCACCCAAATCATTCTCACATTCTTGAGAATGTGAGAATGATTTTTTGGCGCTTCCAGCGCCAATTTTACCGGCTGGAGCATCCTCCCCCTTTGCGCGAATACTCCGGCGGACAGCCGCGGAGGGCTGACTGGCGAACAACCACGGATTGCCGAAAATCGCCCGGCCAATCATTATGCCGTCGGCGCCGGTCTCCTCCGCTCTGCGCCGCGCCTCGGCGACATCGCCGACATCGCCGTTGCCGATTATCAACGCCGAGCTTTTCATTTTGTCGCGGATCTCCACAGCCGCCTTCACCCTCTCCCAATGGGCCGGCACCGCCGACATCTCTTTCCTCGTGCGGGCATGAACGGTAACCGCCGCCGGCTCCTCGGCGAGCAGAACGGCAAGCCACTCTTCCAGAGTGTCTTCATCGTAGCCCAACCGGGTTTTAACCGAAACCGGCAGACCGCCGGCGCCGTCTTTCGCGGCGCGGATGATTTCGGCCGCCAGCTTTGGATTTTTCATCAAAGCGGCGCCGGCGCCCTGCTTTTCCACCTTCCTGTCGGGGCAACCCATATTGACATCAAGGCCGTCAAACTTGAGCTTGCGGATAAGCCCTGCCGCCTCGCTGATTTTTGCCGGTCTTGCTCCAAAAATCTGAGCGACAATCGGCCGCTCCCTTTCCGAATACTGGAGGTTAATGAGAAGTTTCCGGCGGCCTTCCGGCGAACACAGACCGTCCGCCGAGGTGAACTCGGTGAACACCGCGTCCGGTCCCCCGCCCCGACCCATTCCGCTGCATTGGGCGATAATCCGCCGGAAGGCCGCGTCGGTAACATCCGCCATCGGCGCCAGAACAAAAAACGGTTTCGGCAGACACCGCCAAAAGTTTTTCACTACCCGCTTCACAACAGCCATCCTACAACGGCAGCGGGCGGAAAGACAAGAAAATCAGCCGGGATCAAACATTCTCACATTCTTGAGAATGTTGGAATATCACGCAAAGGGAAAAGCTGAAAACCATCAACAAAAACAACGAGGCCGAAACCATAAAGAGAAAAACCCCGCTCTCAAACGAGAGCGGGGTTGGCCGCGCGATACTGATGTAGATACGGACCGTGCCGACTCGGCGTCTCTAAGCCGATTCAACCTGCTCCGGCACAACATTAATAATCAGAGGACTGCCTTTGTTATCCTTCCCCATGTCAAGAAGGATAAGCTCCGGATTAACCGGGTGCGGTTCCCCGCGCCCCACCACCGTTCCAACCGCACCGGCGGCGAAGACGGCGCCGGTGCCCGTCTTGAAGGGTCTTTTCAACCTAACTCTGTCTAGCGGACGAAAGGCGGGTTGTCGTTTCTTGGCGTCCTTGCCGAAGGACACTCCCGCAAGAAGTTTTCCATTAATTGGAATAATACAATCGCGCTTTATGTTTAGAGAACATTCCGTCTCCTCCAGCCTCCCTCACCCGAGGGGAGCGGCAGACAAAACGGGCTCTTTCTCAAGAGCCCGTTTTTGATTTCTGCGCGATTGAGTCTTTTTTATCAAACGAAAGCAAAAACCGGCTCTTGAGAGCTGACCCAAAAGAAGCAGTAAAAAGCAAAGGATTGGCCGGCTTGTTTACTCATGCTTTGTAGTTTGTAGTGTACCCGCCCCCGGGAAAGCAGTCAAGTGAATATCCACAACAAAACAGCGCTTCCAACTCCTATCCTACGGGATTATTGCCTTCAGGCACTCCCCCGGCGCCAAGTCCGCCACAAACTTACTTCATACACCCTGCAGCGTGAAAAAACCGTAACGGGGAATAAGCTGAAAAGTATGCGATATGCCAACTGAACCAGCCGGGGCTTCGCTAACCGGACAAATCCGCCGCGGAAAGCTCCACCTTCATCCCCGCTTTAATCTCCCCTTTTATCATTTTATCGGCAATTACCTGTTCCACTTTGTCCTGAATAGCCCGATTCATCGGCCGGGCGCCGAACTTTGGATCAGAACCAAACTTCATAAGGTAATCCACAAGAGCGTCATTAATAACAAGCTCAATTCCCTTTTCCTGAAGACGCTTGACTAAACGTTCAAGCATCAACTTGGCCACATCGCGCAGGTGCTCGCCGGCAATCGGATGGAAAAGAATAACTCCGTCAAAGCGGTTAAGGAGTTCCGGCTTGAAAATCCCGCTTTTCACCAAGGCATCAACTATTTCGTCTTTGCGCGACAGAAGATCTCCACCCTCCTTCAAAAACTCCCAGATCAGATCGGCGCCGGCATTTGAGGTGGCAATGATTATAAGATTCCTCGCGCTCACCCGCTTGCCGCCAGCGTCGGAAAAAAAGCCTTCATCAAGCACTTGAAGAAAAAGGTCAAGGACCTCGCGGCTGGCTTTCTCAAACTCATCGAGAAGAAGAACGCCGTAGGGGTGGTCGCGGAGAGCCGAAGAAAGAACGCCGCTCCGGCCGGAGGAAAATGAACCGATCAGTTTGTCCATGGCGTCGGCTGCTTTGTACTCCGACATATCTAACCGGACAATTTTTCCTTCACTGCCAAAGAATGCCTCAGCAAGAGCCTTGGTGGTCTCAGTTTTACCGACACCAGTTGGTCCAAGGAAAAGAAATGATCCCAGCGGCCGGCCGGGGTTGACGAGTCCGGAGCGAGCCCGGCGCAGAGCGTTGGAAATGGCTTTGATTGCCTCTTCCTGACCGACAATCCGCTTGTGGAGAATTGCCTCAAGGTTTATAAGTTTTTCCGCCTCGGCCGCCTTTACCTCGCCGGCGGGGATGCCGGTCTTCTGCTCAACAAGCGCGAGCACCTCTGATCGGTCAATGATCACCTGTCCAGCCTGCCTGGCCTTGGGGACTATTTCGTTCAGAAGATCCACCGCCTTGTCCGGCATCACCCCCGACGGGAAATATTGATCGGCGGTTCGCGCGATTGTCTCCAAGGCCGGATAAGTGAAAAAGACTTTTTCAACCGCTTCCAGCCGGTCGGCCTCGTTCTCCAAAATCTTTAAAACCGCTTCCTCGCCGCCCGAGCGCCGCGTTACTTTTTCAAACCGGCTCATCAGCGCGGCGTTCGGCTCAATGAAACGATGAAAACGTTCAGTGTCGGAGAGAGCCACAACCTGCAAAGCCGGCGAAGAAAGATAAGGATCCATAATACTGACCACATCCGAGCCAAAGGCCGCGGCGCTCCCGAGAAACGCCGGCAGGTCGTCAAAAACGAGAATGATGTTGCCAGCGGCGATTGATTCCTCAAAAATTTTTATTAACTCTCCCTCAAAGCGGGCCTTGCCGGCAGTGATGGCGACGAGTTTGTTTTGATCAAGCACCACCACCCGCTTATGCTCAAGCGCCGGCAAAACGCGGCCCCGCGAAATAAGAGAAGCAAGTCCTAAGATAAGATCAAAAGCCTCGTCAAGGGTCTGTGCCACAAGGAGAGCGTTCGCCTCGCGCCGGCGAGCCAGAATAGTCTCCAACTCTTCCACTTCCTCGGAAAGAAACTTGGAAGACAGCGCGACGGCGCTCCCCTTGGCAAAAACACCTTTGCTGTACCGGTCAAGAATGTAGGCGCCGCCGTAAGCCCAATCCTTACCAATACCCTCAACCCGTCCCAAGCTTTCCCGAGACCACCAGCGTTCAAAAAGCCGGCGCTCCCGGCCGCTTCTCTCCACCCACAACCCCACGCCGCGCAGGGTTTTTCCCTGAACGCCGAACCGGCGGAGGAATGCGGCAAACTCCCCGTCCGCCGCGAAGACAGACAGAGCGATGTCGGCGATCCCGACACCGCCCTCGCCGTCGCGCGACTCTACGGCAAAAACATTGGCCGCAAGACGGCTTTTGCGTTCCTTAAGAAACTCCCGAAAACTGTCGGCACTGATGCCCAGTCTCAAAAGAACCATCAAGCCGATATCCGTCCCGAAGAAGCTTTGGGTAATGTCGTCCTCATCAAGGCGGGACAGGGCGTAGGCCGCTTCAAAGGTCAGCGCCGCCGGGGCGGCGCCGGAGGAAATTACATCCAGAGCGCGGAAATAATAGGAGTAGAAAAGGGCTTCAGCCATAAAAAGGACAAGCCAGCAGGCAAGGACGAGGAAAAACAGTCCAGTCAGGACCGAGAGGGCCGGGTAAGAGGCGGCGCCGGACCAGAGAAAATGGAGGGCGGCTGGCAGAGCGAGAAACGCGGCGGTAAACCCGACGCCGTCGGCAATTTTTTTTCGGCGGCGGTGCGGCAAAACTCGCTCAACGGAGATAACCGGCGCAAAGCGGCCCGCCTCTTTTTTAAGCTCTTCGTAAATCATTGGAACAAAAAGGCGAAACCGCCTCCGATGAGAGCGAGAAGAACGGCAGGCATCGCCAGCCAGACAAAAAAGGCGACAACCCCCGACGCCAGGACAAAAACGCCGACGACTAAACCGGCTATTATCGTCGCGGCGCGGACAAAAACACCGACAAGCCGCATTATCAAATTAACGGCGGCATTTCCCAGAGCTTCGCCCAGATCAAGACCGCGCGAGCGTTTGTATTCCTTGAGCCGCCGCCACGGCGAAAACAGTGTTCTGGCCAGAAGCCCGACCGAAAAGAAATTCAAGACAAACCACAAAAAATTGCCCCAAAGCCCGATGAGATCCCGAAGAGCAGTGGTATAGTGCCACAGGAAATAAACCGGCAAGAGAGTCGCGAATCCCATAGTTACCACATATTATATAACCTCAAGGTATTTTAAAGAAACACGCCCACCCCCTTAGCGGCGCTTATAGAAGATTTTATTGCCAAAACGAAGATCAATGTAGTCAAACCGCAGAGGCGGCTTCCCCATCTTGTCTAAGACGCCGCCGCTGTTAAGCAAAACGGTGAGGTTCCCAAGCGTCTCATTAAGTCCCTCGCTAAGCGAAAAAATAATTTTTGCGGCGCCGGAAACCGTCATCTCGGCGTCGCCGCCCCCCGACAAAAAGACCGTAAGCGGTTCAAGATCAAGCCGCCGCACCGACTCCGCGAAAAACTGCAGCTCCCGGAACGCGGCTGGCGGCAGGAAGCGCGAGCCAACCGACGGGGCGGCAGTCGTCGTGCCCGTAACGTAGCGCAGGTAAGGATTTCCGGAAAAGACGGGTGCCGTCTCAAAAGCAAAACCGTCAGCGTCAAGAAAGTAGCATTCACCGCTCCCGAGGCCGTCGCTCTCCCACGCCCCGTCACACCAGAGAGCCGCCGGCTGGCGCTCAACCACCTTCAAAGACAGGGAGCTAAAGCCGCGGACAAAGAGATTGGCAGTCTCAAGGCGCGGAAACAACTTCAGGAGCCCGCTCTCGATCTCCCGGGCGGGGTAAGAAAAAACCGTTCCGGCCGGAATAAGACCGAAATACCTCCGGTTAAGCCCCTCTTCAACGGCGGCTCGCAGCTCATTCTCCGGAACGGCCACAGCACCCTCAATAACGACGGCGGAGATTTTAAAGAACGGCAGATACAGAAGCCCGGAAAATACGAAGGCGATAATCGCCAAAAGCAAAATGCCGCCGACCGCCTTGCTAAAAAATCGCCGGCGCTTTAACACAATCCGCGTGGGTCTTTTGCCAAGGCGCCGCATTGCCGGAGAAACCGGGTTCTAATCGCTCGGAGTCATCACCTCCTTACCGACGAGCGACTGCAAAACCTTCGGTACCGCCACCGATCCGTCGGCGCGCTGGTTGTTTTCAATAAGGGCGACCAATATCCGCGGCGTCGGCAGGGCCGTGCTGTTCAGGGAATGGACAAACTTCGTCTTGCCGTCAGCGTCTTTGTACCGAATGTTGAGCCGGCGGGACTGGAAGTCGTGGAAGTAAGAAGCGGAACTTATCTCCCGAAACCTGCCTTCTGATGGCGTCCAAAGTTCAACGTCATACTTTTTCACTTGGCCAAGACCGAGGTCGGCGCCGCAATTCACAACGGTGCGGTAGGGAATGTTAAAGGCCTCAATAAACTCCTCCATGTTGCGGTTAAGCCATTCGTGCCATTTCACCGACTCCTCGTGGCTTGCCTCGCAAAGAACAACCTGTTCCAGCTTGTAAAACTCATGGACTCTCATTATGCCCTTCGTGTCCTTGCCGTGACTGCCGGCCTCGCGGCGGAAGCAAGGCGAAAAAGATAAGATCTTCAGCGGCAATTTTTCCTTTGGAATCACCTCATCGGCGAAGTACCCCATCGTTGGCACCTCGGCGGTGCCGGACAAATACTCTCCATCCTGCGTTTGGTAGAGATCATCCTCCCCCTGCGGCAGATAGCCGGTGCCGACGAGAAATTCCCTCCTCACCCGAACCGGAGCGAGCATCGGCGTAAAACCCTTGGACAAAAAGAAAGAAAAAGCGTACTGCCAGAGGGCAAAAGAAAGAACCGCGCCGTCGTTTTTGAGAAGATATCCGCGAAAACCGGAAATTTTTACACCACGGTCAAGATCAAGCGCCCCGAGTTTTTCCATCAGCGTGACATGATCCTTCGGCGTAAAATCAAACTTCGGCGGCGTCCCAAAACGTTTCACCTCGCGGTTATCCGCCTCACCCTCTCCGTCAGGCACCGATATATCGGGAATGTTTGGCACCATAATCATAAGCGCCTGCCACTTCTTCATTACCTTTTTTAGTTCCTCCTCTTCTTTAGACAGATCGGATTTGAGGTTCTTCATCTCCAACAACTTCACTGCCCGCTCGTTGGGGTCCGAGATTGAGGCGATCATCTCACTGAAATCGTTCTGAGCAGCCCGTTTCTTTTCAACGGAGGCGAGAAGCTCCCGGCGCTTGTTGTCGGCATCAATAAGCTCCTCAACGTAAAACTGGATCCGCTTCTTGCGGGCGGCTTCCTTAATCAGAAGAGGGTTCTCGCGGATGAACTTAATATCCAACATAAGAATTAAAAAACGAGAGACATAAGACGGCGACGCGCAATTAAACTCGCCTTAATTTACACCGTTGCCTTTAATCTTGGTTTTTCCATTTTACATTAACTATAGTACCAGCAAGTGATACTATTAACAAACGTATGATCAGTGAGGAAATAAAGGTCCTGGAAAAAGCTGATTTACCTCTGCCCCTTACTGAAATCCCCGATCCGCCAAAGAAGCTCTACCTAAAAGGAACACTGCCCGACCCAAAGGCAAATATATTTCTCTGCGTCGTTGGAGCAAGAAAATACACAAGTTACGGTAAAGAGATCTGCGAAACTCTGATAGCCGGCTTGCGAGGTTATCCGGTCGCCGTGGTCTCGGGCCTGGCATTCGGCATTGACGGAATAGCCCATCGCGCCGCCCTAGCCGCCGGCCTGAAGACAGTGGCCTTCCCCGGCTCCGGCCTCAAAGACGAGGTGCTTTATCCGGCAAGCCACCGCCAGCTGGCACGGGAGATAACAGAGAACGGCGGCGCTCTTCTCTCCGAGTTTGAACCAAACTTCAGGGCAACGCCGTGGGCCTTCCCGCAGAGAAACCGTCTGATGGCCGGCATATCCCGCGCCGTGCTCGTGGTGGAAGCCGAAAAAAAATCCGGCACTCTGATCACGGCGCGCTTGGCGGCTGAGTACAACCGCGACGTCTTAACCGTACCCGGCTCCGTGTTTGCAAGAAACTCCGAGGGGCCGCACCTTCTCATCCGGCTCGGAGCAACGCCAATCACCTCCGCCGGAGAACTCCTTGACGCTCTCGGCTTTGAATCCGGAAGCGAAGATGCCGGAGAACGGGATTACTCCGATTGCTCCGATGAAGAGAAGAAACTGCTTGAGCTTTTATCCGGGCCGATTTCCCGCGACGAACTTATCGCCAGAAGCGGCTTCGCGGTCTCCAGGGCCAACGCTCTTCTCTCCATCCTTGAGATCAAGGGTTTGATTAAGGAAAGCATGGGGGAAGTCGCGAGATCCTGAAGTTTGGCGTTGAGTATCTTGTATCGGCGCGGCGCCAAGCATCTAAAACCTCAAACAGTCTCGTTCGGATTCCCGCCGGCAATCTTGAGCGCGACGCTGAAAGTGGTGATGCCCGGCGCCGACTCAAACCAGACTCTTCCTCCCATTCTGGAAACCAGCTCCTTTACGATAAAAAGACCTAAACCGGTCCCCTCCGCACCCGGCGTCTGGCCGGAGCGCCAAAACTTTTCAAAGACGTGCCGCCTGTCCTCCGGCTTGATGCCCGGCCCGTTATTAGTCAAAGAAAACACCGCCTCGTCTCTTTCCTTTGTTGCTCTGACCGACACTTCCGGCCTCTCCTCGCTGCCGTATTTTATGGCGTTTGAAAGAAGATTGACAAAAACCTCTTTGAGACGAGAGGGATCGGAGACGACCGGCGGCAGGTCGCTCGGTATATTTTGCGTAATCTGAACGTTCCGGCGCCCCGCCTCGTCCTGCAGTTCGCCCAAGGCCCCGCTCCAGGCGGCGCCGATTGAGACCGGCTGAAGGGAAAACTGAGCAACCTGCCCCTCAAGCCGGGCCGCTTCAAGAATATCCCCCACGAGGAGCAAAAGCCGGTTATTGCTTTGCTGAATGAGGTCAAGGATTTTTTTATCCTCGGCCGTGGGACGCCTACCGGCGTCCCCAAGAAGCTCTAACCCCCACTTGATGGTGTTGGCGGGGGTGCGCAGTTCGTGGGCGGCCACGAAAACAAACTGATCTTTAAGCCGGATGATCTCCCGGGCCCGCTCGGTCTCACGGCGGCTAGCCACTACAACCCGCTCAAAAGCGTGGGTAATTACATAGGACACAACCATCAGGAAGGTTGTGAGAAGAAAGAGGATGAGAATGATCGTTTCCACTTCAGCGTAACGGCGGGCGGTATTGTAGGTCACAAGAATAGAGCCGATAATCACTACCCCCATCACTATAAAGACGAACTGCGGGCAGGACCAGAGGGAAAGGCCCATCGCCCGCAGTTCGCCGCACTGTTCAAAAATGTTTATGGAGCGAAGAAAGCTTTTCATAGTTATTGGTGAGACAGCTTCAATTCTAAAATTATAGCACAACCGCCTGCCGTGTCGACCGACCGTGGAGATCAGATTCTTTAGGCTAAGGGAGCTTAACCTCTCACCTCCCTTCCTCGTCCCATCCCCTCCCCCAAATCTCCCAACGAAAAGCCGTTTGTCACTGTGTTTTTAGATAAACGGGGCGCCCCCCTCTGTCAGGTCCTGCGCAGCTAAGTTCAGCGTTTGTTTCCGCATCCATATTTGCCAATAATTCGGAGGCCGTGTAATACTAAAGTTCAATGGCTAAACTGGTCATCGTTGAGTCGCCGTCCAAAGCCAAAACCATATCCAAATATCTCGGCGGCGGGTACACAGTAAAAGCGTCGGTGGGGCATATCCGCGACCTTCCAAAATCAAACAAAAACGCCGTTGATATCAAGGGCGGTTTTGCGCCGCGCTACGAAATCGTCAAAGGAAAGGAAAAAATCGTTGAGGAACTGCGCCAAGCGGCGCAACAGGCCGATGAAGTGATACTAGCCACTGACCTTGACCGGGAAGGCGAGGCCATTGCCTGGCACCTTTCGGAGCTGCTGAAGCTCCCCAAGGGGAAGCGCGGACGGATCACCTACAGCGAAATCACCAAAGAAGCCGTTGAGGAAGCCCTAAAACATCCCCGCGACATAGACGATAATCTGCGTCACGCCCAGGAGGCGCGCCGGGTGCTGGATCGCCTCGTCGGCTATGATCTTTCCGGCCTCATCTGGAAAAAGGTCCGCTACGGGCTCTCGGCCGGCCGCGTCCAGTCCCCGGCTCTGCGGATTTTGATGGAACGGGAGCGCGAAATCAGGGCATTCAAACCTCAAAAATACTGGACCATCACGGCGCTGCTCCAAAACGGTAAGGGCGAGAAACTTCAGCTTCTCTGCAGTAAAGAACCGACGGACAAGGCCGAGGCCGACTTCATCCTTGAAAAAGGGAGAAACGGCGACTGGCAAGTGCTGGCGGTTGAGGAGTCGGAAACCAAACGCTCTCCGAGAGCGCCGTTTATCACCTCCACCCTTCAACAGGCGGCAAGCTCGCGCCTTTTTCTCTCTCCGGCCCGGACAATGGCGATCGCCCAAAAACTCTATGAAGCCGGACTGATCACTTATATGAGGACGGACAGCGTCAATTTAAGCGACAGCGCCAAGAAACAAATCGCCGCCGTCGTCGCGGAAAAGTTCGGTGAGAATTTTCGCGAAAGCCGCGCTTACTCCACCAAAGTCAAGAACGCCCAGGAGGCCCACGAAGCCATCCGGCCGACGGATTTTTCAAAACAGACCGCCGGCGTCGGCGATCAGAAAAAACTCTACGATTTAATCTGGCGGCGGGCCGTCGCTTCCCAGATGGCCGACGCTAAGATTGCGAAGACAAAGATCAGCGTCGGTGTAAACGCGCAGTCTCCTCAGCCGTCGGCAAAAACCGCAGCGCGTCCCGGCGGAGAGACACCCGACTTCTTCACCATCGGCAGCCGCCTTTTGTTTCCCGGCTGGCTCGCCGCCGATCCGGCCGCCCGGGGCAACGACGTAGAACTCCCCAAGGTAGCGGCCGGAGAAAAACTGCGTCTTATCGGAATTAAAGCGGAGGAAAAAGAAACGATGCCGCCGCCGCGCTACAGCGAGGCCGGTCTCATTAAAGAACTGGAGAAACGCGGCATCGGCCGTCCGTCAACTTACGCCTCAATTATGAAAACTTTGGAAGACCGCGGTTATGTTGTGAAGGAAAACCGGGCGCTCAAACCCACCGACACCGGCGAGGTGGTGAGCGATTTTTTGGAAAAAAACTTCGCCAATTACATAAATGACACCTTTACCGCTCAAATGGAAGACAAGTTGGACGAAATCGCCGCCGGCAAAAGGGAGTACGCAAAAACCCTGGCTGATTTCTACAAACCGTTCTCCAAAGAAGTGAAATCCAGAGAAAAAATAGAGAAGCTGACGTTTCTAGGCAACGCTGAACCGCATTTCAAGTGCCCCCTCTGCGGCGGCGGAATGGTCGTCAAACTTGGCCGAACAGGAAAGTTTCTCTCCTGCAAACGCTTTCCCGACTGCGAAGGGGCGCTCACCGCTGACGGAAAAATCCTGCCGAAAAACAACGAACCAATCGGCATTCACCCGCAGACCAGCCAACCGATTTTCGTCAAAAACGGCCGCTTCGGCCCCTACCTCCAGCTTGGAGAAAACCGTAAAAGCGGGGACAGCAAACCAAAAATGGCGAGTATTCCGAGGGATATAAACCCGGTTGACGTCACTTTGGAAACCGCTTTAAAACTGCTCTCCCTTCCCCGGACGCTTGGCAAACACCCGGAAACGGGGAAGGAAGTTATCGCCTCGCGCGGGCGGTTCGGGCCGTACCTCGCCCATAACGGCGATTTTCGATCAATTAAAAAAGGTGACGATGTTTATACTATCGGTCTTGACCGCGCCTTGGAGATTTTCAGCGAGCCGAAGAAAAACAGGAACACAAAACGCAACAGTTGAGCAAGCCACTGCCTCTAGATTATGCCTGACGTTAAAGACATCATCTCCCAGATAAGAACCCCTCTCGACAGCAAAGATGAAACGCTCATAAGGCGCGCCTTTGACTTCGCCGCGGCCGCCCATGGCGATCAAAAAAGATATTCAGGGGAACCGTACTTCATCCATGTTTTTGAAACAGCAAAGATTCTCGCCGAACTCGGTATGGGGCCGACAACCATCGCCGCCGGCCTGCTTCACGACACCTTGGAGGACGCCGCCGTAAAACCGGAGATCATTGAAAAAGAGTTTGACAAGGAAATTCTTTTCCTCGTGGACGGCGTCACCAAACTGGGAAAACTCCGCTATCGCGGCGCCGAGCGCCACCTTGAAAGCCTGCGCAAGTTCTTTGTCGCCATGGCTCATGACCTTAGGGTTCTAATAATCAAGCTCGCCGATCGGCTCCACAATATGAGAACGCTTAACCACGTGCCGGCGGAAAAACAGGGTCGCATCGCCAACGAAACGCTGGAAGTCTACGCTTCCCTCGCCTACCGGCTCTCCATGAGAAAACTGTCCCGCGAGTTTGAGAACCTCGCTTTCCCCTACGTTTACCCCAAGGAGTCGGAAACAGTAAAGGCGCTCTTAAAACAAAAAACACAGGCCGCGGAAGGCCGTCTCGGCAAGTTCGGTCACTCCGTGGTTAAGGCGCTTGCCAAGGAAGGTCTGCGCGACATCCGCACCGAGACGCGCACCAAAAGTCTTTACAGTCTTTGGAAGAAACTGCTTAGAAAAGGGATGGATATGGAGAAAATCCACGATTTCCTGGCCTTGAGAATTATCGTGCCGACGGTGGCCGACTGCTACAGAGCCCTTGGCATAATCCACGCCCACTGGCGGCCTTTACCGGGGCGGATCAAGGACTACATTGCCGTTCCGAAACCAAACGGCTACCAAAGCATCCACACAACCATATTCACCGGCGACGGTGGGACGCTGGAGATTCAGATTCGCACCGAGGAGATGCACCAAAAGGCCGAGTATGGCGTAGCCGCCCATCTTTTCTACAAGGAAGGTCCAAAAAAAGCTGAAAACGGCTTCTCCCCGCTTGTCTGGCTTAAAAATCTTCTGCCTTTCGCGGGATCAAACAGAGGAAACAACGCGACAGCGAAAAAAGATGCGGCGGCCGAGGTGCCGGAGTGGATAAGACAAATTGCCGAAATTCAGAAAGAAGCCGTCAGCCAGAACGAATTTTTGCAAAACCTCGAAACCGATTTTTTCCAATACCGGGTGTTCGTCTTCACCCCCAAGGGTGACGTTATTGACTTGCCGCTTGACTCAAGCCCCATTGATTTTGCCTACGCCATTCACTCCGACATCGGCGATCACATCGCCGCCGCCAAGGTAAACGGCAAGATGGTTTCTCTGGACACAGCTCTGAAAAACGGCGACATCGTTGAGATAATCACAAAGGACTCAAGTCGGCCGTCAGCCAAATGGCTGGAGATCGCCAAAACGGCGGCGGCCAAGAAAAAAATCAGGGCGGCGCTTGAGAACCTGAAACGCTGAAGGGCGCGTGTTAACCGCAAAATCCCCCGCCCCCGGCGGGGGATTTTGCGGGAAAACGCTAAACTGTAAAATTCTTCACCGAGTAAAGATCATCCGGCTCGGCGCCGTCTTTTTTTTCTTCAATTGACCGGTCGTCAATGGGCGCTTCTTCCTCCGGGGCCGTTTCCGGTCCCGAAGACGCCGCCGATCCGGCGGCCGATGACACCGCCGCCACAGCCGGTTCTTTCGGCGTTTCGGCGGCAGGAGCCGCCGGAGACTCAGCTGACGGCGCACTCCCCCCTCCGTCGGGATTTTCCACCCCCGCCGGCGGACTTTCAGGAGGATCCGCCGCCGCGTTCCTGCCGGAGGAAACTAGACTGATAATACTTCGTAAATCATCCGGCGAGAAAAAATCAATGTGAATCTTCCCGCCCTTGGGGCCGCGCTCTATCTGAACCCTCGTGCCCAAGGTCTCGGTTAGTTTGCGCTCAAGTTCTATCGTCTCCGGATCGGGACTGCGGTCCCGCCGGCGCGCCCGTTCAAAAGCAATGCGCCGCGAGATTGCCTCCGCCTCGCGCACTGTCAATTTCTTGTAGATGATTTCCTTGAAAAGAGTCTCCTGCTCCTCCGGTTTGTCCTCAAGCATCAGAAGCGGTCTCGTGTGGCCTTCAGAAATCTTGCCCGCCGACACGGAATCAAGTATCTCCTGCGGCAGGGTGAGGATCCGAAGAGTGTTGGAAACGTACTCCCGGCTTTTGCCGATCTTATCGGCAATTTCACTGTGCTTGTAATGGAAATCATCAAGCAACCGCCGGAAGGCGCGGGCGCGGTCAACCGGGTTCAGGTCCTCGCGCTGGAGGTTTTCAATAATAGCCAGTTCCAGCTTTATTCTGGCATCATCGCTCCCGCTTTTGATGATAACCGGCACCTCCCGCACGCCGGCTAGTTTAGAGGCCCGCAGACGCCGCTCGCCGGAGATAAGCTCATACTCAGCAACAAGGCCGCCGTCGTCCTTGAGAACCTCTCTGCGGGTGACAATCAGCGGCTGAAGTACGCCGTACTGGCGGATTGAGTCGGCCAAATCCCCGAGCCGATCCTCATCAAACTCCCGCCGAGGCTGGTAGGGATTCGGCTTTATCTTATCAACCTCAATCCAGAATATCGCGTCGTTTAAAAAGCTGGACACGGGATTAGAACATTAAAACTGCTTGTGCTTGGGATAAGGACATTCTAGCACATAAACCCACCGCCCTCCCCATGGGAATTCACACCGCCCGCCAGCGCCTGATAACTACCGTTCCGGATCCCCTCCACCGCCGGCAGGCTGGAGCGGGCGGAGGACCGCGCCAATAATAATTTCAAGTCTTCCTTCGATGGCTGGATAACATGAACAAAAAATAACAAACGATACGATCAAATTCAATTTATTGTTTGCGGGTGTTGTTTTTCTTCATGCAATCCTAAAGATATTTTAGCATAATTCCAGCGACCGGACCGGAAATCATAATCCAACTCCTGAAGAAAGATCCGCGTTTGATAATAAACATTTACTATGCCTTTGGCTTTCTCTGCGGCAGTCGGTCCCCTATTCCACTCCTTCACTGCCACGGCTAAAAGGCCGCCGCAAACATTATCGTAAGTTTTTTTACCTTTGCTGCAGCCGTTCGTTTTTAAAAAATAGCTTTTTGTGGGATCATCAGGATGCCAAAAACCTATTTTATGTTCTTGATTATTGTAAGAAACTGTTACATAAGCGCCAAAACCTCTTTCGGGTAATTTTTCTATCTCCACTTTCTTAATAAAAAAGCGGATGCCGTTGAATCTTATCTCCTTTGGCAAAATATCATTCTTAACAAGATATGTAGAATTAAGAATTTCTTTATTGCCAAGTCCCGGTTGGAAAATTTGATATTTAATTTGCGGCTGATCTTCCCCCGGTATTGAAGTTGAAGGTTGAGGCTGAATTTTTGCAGGCGGCGGCGGGAAAGTTGTGGTGGACGTGAGGGAGAATGTAGGTGTCGGTTGCTGTTGAGCCGGCTCTGACTTTTCCAGCAACGCAAAATATCCCGCCAGTGCCGCGAAAATGACAACCACAGCAACCAACATCATATTTGCAAGACCTTTTTGATTCATATGTGTATTAAGATTTTCTAATTTACGACTTGGCGTCAGACATTTAACGCAACGAATGGGTACAATCCATTCGTATGCAAAACATCAAAAAGTATCGGCGCCTCACGAATCGCGAGCGGGAGGAAATCAGC
>Ga0073934_10006097_pt1 | contig 17917 bp, 20 predicted proteins | sample LarsenN4metaG_FD_76834 | JGI IMG/M metagenome (GOLD analysis project Ga0073934, IMG submission 76834) | Hot spring sediment bacterial and archeal communities from British Columbia, Canada, to study Microbial Dark Matter (Phase II) - Larsen... ... | reverse complement strand
CCTCGCAGGCCTTCGAGCTGAAGGCGCTGGCGCGCTGAGTGGCCGGCCCGCCAACACGCAGCCCCGACACGCACCCCCGATGAAGCTGCGCCTGACGATCGACTGGAAGCGCGTCGCGCTGCGCTACCTGCCGTTCGCCGATGCGGCGAGCGCCGAGCTGCCGCTACCGCGCCTGCTGCGCCTGGCGCTGTTCCAGGTGACGGTGGGCATGGTCGCAGTGCTGACGGTGGGCACGCTCAACCGCGTCATGATCGTCGAGCTCGGCGTGTGGACCTGGCTGGTGGCGCTGATGATCGCGCTGCCGCTTCTCGTGGCGCCGCTGCGCGCGCTGATCGGGCTGCGCTCGGACCTGCACCGCAGCTTCCTCGGCTGGCGCCGCGTGCCCTTCATCTGGGGCGGCACGCTGCTGCAGTTCGGCGGGCTGGCCATCATGCCCTTCGCGCTGGTGCTGCTGACGGGCGAGACGGCGGTCCAGCTGTGGGCCGGGCGGATCGCCGCGGCGCTCGCCTTCCTGCTCGTCGGCGCGGGCGCGCAGACGGTGCAGACGGCCGGCCTCGCGCTCGCCACCGACCTGGCGCCCGGAGCGCAGCGCCCGCGCGTGGTGGCGCTGATGTACGTGATGCTGCTCGTGGGCATGGTCGGCAGCGGGCTCGTCTTCTCGGTGCTGCTTGCCGAGTACAGCCACACCCGGCTCGTGCAGGTGGTGCAGGGCGCGGCGGTGGTGACGGTGCTGCTCAACGTGCTGGCGCTGTGGAAACAGGAGCCGCGCGACGCGGCGCGCGCCGCCCGCGCGCGCGAGGCGGTGGACACGCGCTTTGCCGTGCACTGGGCGCGCATCGCCCAGGCCAGCGCCGGCCGCGCGCCGCGTTTTCTGCTCGCCGTGGGGCTCGGCACGCTCGCCTTCAACATGCAGGACGTGATCCTCGAGCCCTACGGCGGCGAGATCCTCGGCCTGCCGGTGGGCGCCACGACGCTGCTCACCGGGCTGATGGCCGGCGGCGCGCTGGTGGCCTGCGGCATCGCCGCCCGTGCGCTGGCGCGCGGCGCCGATGCGCACGCGGTGGCGGCCTGGGGCGCGGTGATCGGCCTGGCCGCGTTCGCCGCCGTGATCTTCGCCGCGCCGCTGCAGGCGCCGTGGCTGTTCCGCGCCGGCACGCTGCTCATCGGCCTGGGCGGCGGCCTGTTCGCCGTGGGCACGCTCAGCGCGGCGATGGGACTGGACCAGGGCACCGGCCTGCGCGGCCTGGTGCTCGGTGCCTGGGGCGCGGTGCAGGCCACCTGCGCCGGCGCCGCGGTGGCGCTGGGTGGTGCGCTGCGCGACGCCAGCGGTGCGCTGGCGCAGAGCGGCGCCCTCGGCGAGGCGCTGGTCGGGCCGGGCACCGGCTACGGCGTGGTCTACCACGTCGAGCTGGTGCTGCTGCTGGCCACGCTCGTCGTCATCGGGCCGCTCGTGCGGCCGGCGCGCCGCGGCGATGCCGCCCAGCGCTTCGGGCTCGCCGAATTCCCGGGTTGAACGCTTCAGGCAGACAGACAAGGAGCCAGACATGGACAAAGGCGCGATCACTTCCTACTTCGACGTGGCGCAGCTCGTGCTGTACATGTTCTGGGTCTTCTTCGCCGGGCTCATCTGGTACCTCGTGCGCGAGAACCGGCGCGAGGGTTATCCGATGGAGGCCGACCGCGGCGTCATCGAAGGCTGGCTGCCGGTGCCCGAGCCCAAGACCTACCTGCTGCCCGACGGCCGCGAGGTGCAGGCGCCGAGCGGCAAGGCCTCGACGATCCCGTTCAACGCCGAGCGGCTGCAGGGGCAGGGCGGCTCGGCCTACGTGCCCACCGGCGACCCGATGCTGGCCGGCGTCGGCCCGGGCTCGTGGGTCGAGCGCCACGACGAGCCCGAGCTCGACGGCGAAGGCCACCCGAAGATCCGCCCGCTGTCGCTGTTCGAGGGTTACTCGGTGAGCGCGAAGGACCCCGACCCGCGCGGCATGACCGTCTACGACGGCCATGGCGAGCCGGCCGGCACCGTCAGCGACCTGTGGCTGGACGCGCCCGAGGCGATGTTCCGCTACCTGCAGATCGAGGTGGCCACCGACGCCGGGCCGCGCCAGGTGCTGTGCCCGATGGGCTTCGCACGTGTCACGCGCGATCGCGTCGAGGTGCACGCGCTGCTCGCGCCGCAGTTCGCCAACGTGCCGCCCACGCGCGCCGGCGACCGCATCACGCTGCTCGAGGAGGAGCGCATCGTCGCCTACTACGGCGGCGGGCTGCTCTACGCCGAGCCGCGGCGTGCCGAGCCGCTGGTCTGAAGGGGCCGGACATGGGTGCCGCTCCCTACGCCGTGCGCCAGCAGCACGAGTTCGAGCCGCAGCACGGGCTGCCGGCGCCGTTGCCGCGCGGCGAGGCGCTGCTGTGGCAGGGCAGCCCCGGCGTGCACGCGCTGTTCCGCCGCGTCTGCCACGGCTACAAGGTGGCGGCGTACTTCGCGCTGCTGCTGGCCTGGGACGTCGCGTCCGGGCTGGCCGACGGCCTGCCCGCGGCGGCGGTGCTGGCGTCGGCCGCCAGGCTGCTTCCGCTGGCCGCCCTCGCGCTCGGGCTGCTCGCGCTGTTCGCCTGGCTGAGCGCGCGCACCACGGTCTACACGATCACCGCGAAGCGCGTGGTCATGCGCATCGGCATCGTGCTCACGGTGAGCTACAACCTGCCGCTGGCGCGCATCGACGCGGCGCGCCGCCATGGCGACGACGTGGCGCTCGAGCTCGAACGCGGCACGCGCATCGCCTGGCTGCACCTGTGGCCGCACGCACGGCCCTGGTTCCTGCGCCGGCCGCAGCCCATGCTGCGTGGTCTGGCCGATGCCGACGGCGTGGCGCGCCTGCTGGGCGCCGCCTGGGCGCAGGCCAATGCGGTGGGGCCGGTGGCGGTGGTGTCGCCGCAGGCGGTGGGTGGCCCCGCTGCATCGGCTGCACCGGACGCATCCGCCGCGTCCGCATCGCCCATGACCGCGGCAGCGCCCGCCCTGCTGGCGCTGCTGCCGGCCTGCGTCGCGGCGCACCTGCCGGCCGCCGCCGGGCTCTGGACGCAGGTCTGACCGAGGAGCCGCGATGGCCCTGACCTCCACGCCCTTCATCCCGCGGCCGGTGCTGCTGGGCGCCGGGCTGCTCATGCTCGTCACCTTCCTCGTCGCCGGCCACGAGCACCGCACGCGGCCGATGGCCGAGACGCAGGGCCCGACGCTCGCGCTGCGCGAGCTGCGCTTCGTCGACCGCGACGACGGCGCGGTGGCCGTGCTCGACGCCACCAGCGGCCGCCTCGTCGAGGCGCTGCACGGCGAGCAGGGCTTCGTGCGCGGCGTGCTGCGCGGCCTCGCGCAGGAGCGGCTGCGCCGCGGCAGCGGCGCCGAGCGGCCCTTCCTGCTGATCGTCGACGGCCAGCAGCGGCTGGCGCTGATCGACCCGGTGAGCAACCGCCGCGTCGACCTCGAATCGTTCGGCCGCGACAACGCGGCCATCTTTGCACGCTGGCTCGCCGAACCCGGCGCGCCGCTCTGACCCTCGGGAGCCCGGCCATGACCACCGCCACCACGGCATCCAGCGCCGCCACCATCGAGACGCGCGAGCACGTGATGGAGCGCGCGCGCAGCGAGTCGCTGATCAGCCCGCGCTTCTACACCACCGACTACGCGGCGATGGAGCGGCTGGACATGAGCCCGCTGCGCGCCGAGTGGGACGCCATGCTCGCCGAGTACGAGGGCGACAACAACCACGACCACTTCACGCGCGACGAGGACAGCTTCCGCGCCGAGATCCGCGAGCTGCCGGCCGGGTTGCGCGAGGAGTTCCTCGACTTCCTGATCACCTCGATCACCAGCGAGTACAGCGGCTGCGTGCTCTACAACGAGATCCGCAAGAAGGTCGACAACCCGGACGTCAAGCGTCTGATGACCTACCTGACGCGCGACGAGAGCCGGCACGCCAACTTCATCAACCACAGCCTGCGCGACTACGGCCTCGGCGTCGACCTGGCCGGCCTCAAGGCGAGCAAGGCCTACACCTACTTCAAGCCCAAGTACATCTTCTACGCGACCTACCTGTCCGAGAAGATCGGCTATGCGCGCTACATCACCATCTACCGCCAGCTCGAGCGCCACCCCGAGCTGCGCTTCCACCCGATCTTCAAGTGGTTCGAGCGCTGGTGCAACGACGAATTCCGCCACGGCGAGAGCTTCGCGCTGATGATGCGGGCGCAGCCCGAGCTGCTGCGCGGCGCCAACCTGCTGTGGATCCGCTTCTTCCTGCTCGCCGTGTACGCGACGATGTTCGTGCGCGACCACACGCGCCCGGTGCTGCACCGCGCGATGGGGCTCGAGCCCGACGACTTCGACTACCGCGTCTTCGACATCACCACCGAGATCAGCAAGCAGGTTTTCCCGATCTCGCTGGACACCGCGAGCCCGGCGTTCCGCGCCGGCCTGGCGCGGCTCGTCGAGTGCAGCGAAGGCTACGCGCGCGCCAAGGCGCAGGGCGGCATCGGCGGGCTCGTCAGGCAGGCCGGGCATGCACTGCGCGGCGGCTTCACGTTCCTGCGCCTCTTCGTGCACCCGGTCAAGCGCCACGATCTGCCGGCGCAGATCCGCGTCGCGCCGAGCTGGTAGCGGCGGGAGCCCGACGCATGTCCGGTGGCTTCGAACTGGCGCTCGCGCCGCTCACGGCGCTCGTCGTCTGGTGGTTCGGCACCGGGCTCGTGATGCTGCTCGACCGGCTGCCGCGCGAGACCTTCCGCTTCACGCTCTTCAGCGCCACGCTGCTGGCCGGCGCGGCGCTGGTGTGCATCTCGCGCAGCGCCCACGACGCCACGCCGGCCGGCGCCTACGCCGCCTTCGTCTGCGCGGTGGTGGTCTGGGGCTGGCACGAGCTGACCTTCCTGAGCGGATGGCTGACCGGGCCGCGCAAGAGCGAATGCAGCGCGCCGGCGCACTGGCCGACGCGCTTCGTCGAGTCGGTGCACACGATCCTGTGGCACGAGATGGGCATCGTCGGCACGCTGTTGCTGGTCTGGGCCCTCGTTCGCGACGGCGGCAACCCGGTGGCGCTGTGGACCTTCGCGCTGCTGTGGTCGATGCGGCTGTCGGCCAAGTTCAATCTGTTCCTCGGCGTGCGCAACCAGGGCCAGGAGTTCCTGCCGGCGCACCTGGCCCATCTGCCGAGCTACTTCAGGCAGCGCCGCGTCAACCCGCTGCTGCCGCTGGTGGTGGTGGCCGGCACGGCGCTCACGGTGCTGCTGGTGCTGCGCGGGCTGGCGCTCGACGGCGGCGCGCGCACCGGCCACCTGCTGGTGGCCTCGCTGCTCGCGCTGGCGGTGGCCGAGCACCTGCTGATGGTGCTGCCGCTGCAAAGCAGCCGCCTGTGGCGCTGGGCGATGCGACCCCAGGCCGAGCCGGAGGCGCTGCCATGAGCGCGACACCTGCGGGCAGCGGACAGCGCGCCCTCGTCATCGGCAGCGGCTTCGGCGGCCTGGCCGCGGCGCTGCGCCTCAGCGTGCGCGGCTGGCGCGTGATGGTGCTCGAGCGCCTGCCCACGCCCGGCGGGCGCGCGCGCGTGCACGAGCAGGACGGCTTCCGCTTCGACGCCGGCCCGACCATCATCACCGTGCCGCACCTGTTCGAGGACCTGTGGCGCCTCGCCGGCCGGCGCCTGTCCGACGACGTGACGCTGCGCTCGCTCGACCCGTACTACCGCATCCGCTTCGACGACGGCCGCTGGTTCGACTACAGCGGCGACGCCGCGCACATGCGCGCCGAGGTGGCGCGCTTCGCGCCTTCGGACCTGCCGGGCTTCGAGCGCCTGCAGCGCGAGGCCGACATCAGCTTCGCCGAGGGCTTCGAGGCGCTCGGCCCCTACGCCTTCGACCACCTCGGCCACCTGCTCGCCGCGCTGCCCAACATGCTGCGCATGCGCGCCTGGCGCACGATCTGGCAGCTGGTGTGCAAGCACCTGCGCGATCCGCAGCTGCGCGTCGTCTTCAGCTTCCACCCGCTGCTGATCGGCGGCAACCCGCAGTCGGTGTCGAGCGCCTACGCGCTGATCCACACGCTCGAGCAGCGCTTCGGCGTGCACTGGGCCGAGGGCGGCACCGGCGCGCTGGTGCGCGGCCTCGTCAATCTGCTCGCCGCGCGCGGCGTGCCGGTGCGCTGCGGCGCCGACGTGAGGCGCATCGTCGTCGAGCAGGGGCGCGCCACCGGCGTGGAGGTGGTCAACGCAGACGGCAGCAGCGAGCGCATCGCGGCCGACATCGTGGTCAGCAACGCCGACGCGGCGTGGACCTACCGCCACCTCGTCGGCGATGCGCCGCGCCGCGTCTGGACCGACCGCAAGCTGGCGCGCGCCAAGTACTCGATGAGCCTGTTCGTCTGGTACTTCGGCACGCGGCGCCAGTACCACGACGTGCCGCACCACATGATGGTGCTCGGCCCACGCTACGAGGGCCTGCTCGCCGACATCTTCAAGCGCCACCACCTGGCGGCCGACTTCAGCCTCTACCTGCACCGGCCGACGGCCACCGACGCCTCGATGGCGCCGCCCGGCTGCGACACCTTCTACGCGCTGGCCCCGGTGCCGCACCTCGACGCCGGCGTCGACTGGGCGGCGATGGCCGAGCCGTTCCGCCGCCGCGTGCAGCAGCGGCTGGAGGCCACCGTGCTGCCGGGCCTCGGCGACGCGGTGGTCACCTCGCGGGTGACGACGCCGCAGCAGTTCCACGACGAGCTGCTGTCGTACAAGGGCGCCGCCTTCGGCATGGAGCCGCGCCTGCTGCAGAGCGCCTGGTTCCGCCCGCACAACCGCAGCGAGGACGTGGCCGGCCTGTACCTCGTGGGCGCCGGCACGCACCCGGGCGCGGGCGTGCCCGGCGTGCTGATGTCGGCGCTGGCGCTGGAGAGCGTGCTGCCGCCGCTGGCCGCGCAGCCGGGAGGGCAGGAAGGGCAGGAAGGGCACGAAGGACGAACGGTGCAGGCATGGTGAACGACGAGCGCTCGCCGCACGACCCGCTGCCCGAGTGCACGCGGCTGATGGCCGGTGGCTCGAAGTCGTTCTTCGCCGCCTCGCGCGTGCTGCCGGCGCGCGTGCGCTCGCCCGCCGTCGCGCTCTACGCGTTCTGCCGCGTCGCCGACGACGCGATCGACACCAGCGCCGATCCGCACGCCGCGCTCGGCGAGCTGGCACAGCGCCTGGACGCGATCTACGACGGCCGCGCCCGCGCGCACGCCGCCGATCGCGCGCTCGCCCGCGTGGTGGCCACGCACCGCGTGCCGCGCGGGCTGCTCGAGGCGCTCTTCGAAGGCTTCGCCTGGGACGCCGAGGGCCGCCGCTACGAGACGATCGACGAGCTGCACGACTACGCGGCGCGCGTGGCCGGCACGGTGGGCGCGATGATGGCCGTGGTGATGGAGGCGCGCGACCGCCGCACCCTGGCGCGTGCCTGCGAACTGGGCCTGGCGATGCAGCTCACCAACATCGCGCGCGACGTCGGCGAGGACGCGCGCCACGGCCGCCTGTACCTGCCGCGCGCCTGGCTGCGCGAGGCCGGCATCGACCCCGAGGCCTGGCTCGCCGCGCCGCGCTTCGACGCCGCGCTGGCCCGCGTGGTGCAGCGCCTGCTCGAGGAGGCCGACCGCCTGTACCGGCGCGCCGAGTGCGGCGTGGCCGCGCTGCCGCGCGACTGCCGTCCGGCGATCCAGGCCGCGCGGCTGGTCTACGCCGAGATCGGCCGCGCGCTCGAGCGCCAGGGCCTCGACTCGGTGAACCGGCGCGCCGTGGTGCACACGCGGCGCAAGCTGGTGCTGATGGCGCGCGCCTCGGTGGCGGCGGTGTTCGCGCCGGGTCACCCGATCGACCTGCTCGAGGCCGAGTGCGGCCCCGAGCCGGAGCGCGCCGTGCGCTTCCTCGTCGACGCCGCAGCCGCCAACGAGCTGCCAGGCCGCACCTTCTACCAGCGCACGCTGCGCGTGCTCGAGCTGTTCGAACGCGTGGAGCTGCGCCAGCGCGGGCTGGCCTGGACGCACCGTGCCGTCCCATGAGCGAACACTGGCCGCTCGTCGCCATCGAGATCGTGATGGTCTTCGGCGGCGTGCTGGTCTTCGCCTGGTGGCAGCTGCGCGACCTGGATCGCGAGGAGCGCAAGCGGCTGGAGCGCGAGGCGCAGGAGGTGCGCGAAGCGCAAGAGGAGACAGAGGCGCGCGAGGCCTACCAGGCTCGCGAGCGGCAACCCGCCGCGGCCACCGCTGACGAGCGTTACGATGCGCCGTGACGCCTTCCCGATCCCCGTGGTGCCCGACCTGAGCGGGACAGCGCCGCATCGCAGCCTGTGCACCGACTGCGGCATCTCGCGCAGCAGCGAGCCGCAGCGCTGCGCCACCGCGTGCCAGTTCATCAAGCCCGACCATGCGGCGCTGGAGACCCGCGTGCACGGCCGCGCGCGCGATGCGGCGCGGCCCGACGAGCTGCACTTCGGGCCCTTCCTGAGCCTGCACCGCGCATCGCTGGCGGCGCCGCGCGAGGGCGCGCAGTGGAGCGGCATCACCACGCGCATCGCCGAGCGGCTGCTCGAGAGCGGGCGCGTCGACGCCGTGCTCACGATGGGCCGCGACCCCGACGACCGCTGGCGGCCGGTGCCGGTGCTGGTGACCGAGCCGGGGCAGCTCGCGGCCTGCCGCGGCATGAAGATGGGCTACGCGCCGCTGCTCGCGCTGCTCGAGCCGGCGCGCGCGCTCGGCCACCGGCGGCTGGCGGTCATCGGCATCCCGTGCCAGGTGCATGCGCTTCGCGCCCTCGAGGCCGAGCTCGGCTTCGAGCGCCTGTACGTGATCGGCACGCCGTGCTCGGACAACACGAGCACCGAGAACTTCTACCGCTTCCTGGCGCTGCTGAGCGACGAGCCCGAGACGATCGACTACCTCGAGTTCCGCGCCGACTACCACGTCGAGCTGCGCCAGCGCGGCGTGGTGCGCGAGATCCCGTTCCTGCAGCTGCCGCTGTCCAGGCTGCCGGCCGACTTTTTCCCGCTCACCTGCCGCACCTGCGTGGACTACACCAACGTGCTCGCCGACATCACGGTGGGCTACATGGGCGGCGAGGGCGAGCAGTGGCTGGTGGTGCGCAATCAGCGCGGCGCCGAGTTGCTGGCGCTGCTCGGCGACGAGGTGCGGCTCGCCGCGCCCGGCAGCGCCGGCCGGCGCGCCGGCGCGGTGCGCGGCTTCCTGGCCAACCTCGAACGCGCCGCCGGCGGGCTGCCGCTGCGCCGCATGCCGGCGTGGCTCAGGCCTCTCGTCGGCTGGCTGATGCCGCGCATCGGCCCGCGCGGGCTCGAGTTCGCCCGCGCGCGCGTGGAGATGAAGGCGCTGGAGACGGTGCTGCACCTGCGCCGCGAGATGCCGCGCCGGCTGCGCCGGCTGGTGCCCGAGCACGTGTGGCGGCTCGCCGCGCCCTATGGCGTGAAGCCCGCGCAGGGCGAACGCCGCGAATCCGTGAACGACGGGAGACCGCGATGACGACCACTTCCCACCCGCATCCGCTGCGCCGCTGGCTGGCCGCGGCCGTCTCGCTGATCGCGATCGTGGTCGGCGCCGTCTGGGGCTACGACTTCGGCCACCAGGTCGGCGGCGTGCTGTTCGGTTGGGTGACGGGCGCGCTGGGCGCCCTGTTCTGCTCGATCCTCGTCGACGCCGTGCTGCAGCACCTGCGGGCGCCGCGCCGGCGCTGATGACCCGGCGCGGTCAACGGTCGCGCGCGTCCTTGCGCCGGTTGTAGTCCTTGAACTGGCCGGCGAGCCAGAAGGCGAAGACGATGATCCAGGCGATGAACAGGATGTGGTGAACCTTCATGGGGCACTCCGTCTCACGGTGGCGCCGATGATGCTATCGGCGATCAGGCCTGCAGGGGCCGGGGTCGTCGGCAGGCGCCGCTCGCCGCCGAGGCGGCTCATCGCGGCGACGGCGGCGGCGAGCAGCACGATCTCGATGCCGTAGACCGCGATGTAGCCGCCGCCGGCCGAGGCGGCCGCGCTGGCAGGCTGCAGCAGCGCGTCGACCGCGTCGCGCAGCACGCCGCCCGCGGCCATGCCGGCGCCGGCGGCGGTGGCCTGCACGGCGCCCCAGGCGCCGAGGGCGAGGCCGGTCTGCTCGAGCGGCGCGCGGTTCATCGTCAGCGTCAGCGTGGCGTGGCCGAACAGGCCGCCGGCCAGGCCGATGAGCGCCACGCCGGCCACGAACAGCGGCACCGAGGTGGCGACGGCCGCCGCGATCACCGCGGCGAAGGCGGGCATGCCGAGGGCGGCCGACCAGGCCGCCAGACGCGCCGGGAGCGCCGGGTCGGCGCCGCGCGCGAGGATGCCCGAAGCGAGGGCGAAGCCGATCAGCCCGCCGAGAGCCAGCGTGGCGGTGAGCCAGGTGGTCTGGCCGACGCTCATGCCGAGCACCTGGCCGCCGTAGGGCTCGAGCAGCACGTCCTGCATGCCGAAGGCCAGCGTGCCGAGCGCGATGGCCACCAGGCGGCGGCGCGTGCCGTCGCCCTCGATGTAGGTGCTCCAGGCGGCCTGGAACGAAGGCACCGGTGCCGGCGCGGCGCCGCGCGGCGGGCGGCGCGTCTCCTGCTTCCACAGCGACAGCGTGTTCAGCACCAGCGTCGTGATGGCCGCGGCCTGGATCACCTGCACCAGCCGCCCGGGGCTGAACTCCTGCAGCGCGGCGCCGAAGACGAAGGCGCTGACGATGGTGCCGAGCAGCAGCATCACGTACATCAGGCCCACCACCTTGGGCTGCGCGTCGCGCGGCGCCAGGTCGGTGGCCAGCGCGAGGCCGGCGGTCTGCGTCGTGTGCACGCCGGCGCCCACCATCAGGAAGGCCAGTGCCACGCCGGCCTGGCCGATCCAGCCCGGCCAGCGGCCGGCTTCGCCGCCGCCGCCCAGCACGAGCAGCGCGAACGGCATCACCGCGAGGCCGCCGAACTGGATCAGCGTGCCCATCCAGATGAAGGGCACGCGGCGCCAGCCGAGCGCCGAGCGGTGGGTGTCGGAGCGGAAGCCGATCAGCGTGCGCAGCGGCGCGTACAGCACCGGCAGCGCCACCATCAGCGCCACCAGGCTCGCGCTGACGCCGAGCTCGACGATCATCACGCGGTTGAGCGTGCCCACGAGCAGCACGAGGGCCATGCCGACCGAGACCTGGAACAGCGCCAGGCGCAGCAGGCGCGCCAGCGGCAGCTCGGGGGTGGCCGCGTCGGCGAAGGGCAGGAAGCGGGGGCCGAGGCGGGCCCAGCCGTGGATCAGGCGGCGCGTGAATCCGTTCATGTCGCGCGGCGGCAGTGTTCGGTTGCGGCGGCAGCGAGGGCGCGCGAGCCCGTACGGGCGCCCGCGCGTCGTGCCCCGTTCAGGGCTTGGCGGCGGCCAGCGTGGTCGGCGCGGGCAGTGCGGCGGTGGGGGTGCCGCTGCCCTCGATCATCGCGGCCTTGGGAGCCTTGCCCTGGTAGTAGGCAGGCAGCCAGGTCGTGTGCGTCATCAGCATGTAGTGGACGGCGAAGGAGCCGACCGCCACGCCACCGAGGAAGAGCGGGATGCCCACCGACGGCTTGACGACGCACCAGAGCTTTCCGTAGATCATGCGCTTGTCTCCTTGCGGCCTACTTCAGCCAGGGTGAGTAGATGTACGCGAACAGGTGCGCCAGCGCGGCGATGAAGCCGAAGATCTGGGTGCCCTGGATCACGTGGCGGTGGATCTCTTCCGACTCCGCTTCGGTCAGGCCGGTGGGCCATACCTTGTTGGGATCGGACTTGTACTCTGACATGGGCCCTCCTCTCGAGGACTGAAACGTGCACAACCTGCACGCGGGGACGGGTACCGGCCGGCACCTCGGGTGTAATTTCTACCTGACATCATGGTTTGTCAAGTGTGGTTGACCATGCTCCGGGGCGCGGCTCAAGCCCGCCGCGGCATGCGCAGCGGCAGCATGGCCTGCACCAGCGGGCGCGCCAGGCGCACCGCGTCGAGCGTCTCGTGCACCGCCTGCACCGGCTCGCCGAGCAGGCGTGCCTGCAGCAGCGAGCGGGCGTAGAAGGGCGTGTCCTCGAGCGTGCGCGCCAGCGCGGGCGGCGCCTCGCTGCGCACCTGGCGGCGGATGCGCCAGCCGGTGGCGGGCAGGTCCTGGCGCGGCGGTGGCGCGAAGGCGTAGGCACGCCCGTCGGGCGCGAAGCGGCGCGCGATCACGCGCTCCGGCCCGTGGCGCGGCCGCACGTCGTAGACCACCACGGTGCCGCCGTCGGCGCACGGCGCGCGCAGCCAGTCCCAGTCGACGAAGGCCTCGGTCACCGGCTCGTCGCCCTCGTTGCTGTCGAGGTAGGCGTGGCCCTGCCAGGCGAGCGCCGGCTCGTCGAAGGCGACCTCGATGCGCGCGCGCGGCGCGATCGGTCCCCAACGGTGCGCGCCGCGCGCGTCGAGTGCGGCCACGAAGTCGCTGAGGCCCTGCGGGAACACGCTGACGCGCCCGCGCACGCGCCGAGGCAGCGGGCTGGCGCGCTCGTCGATGTCGACGTGCAGCGCGTCGCCGGCCCAGTGCACGCGGCTCGGCCCGACGACGAACTCGCTGCCGGTGCGCGCCACGTGGCGCGCGCCGCGCTCGGTCATCGTCCAGCGCGACGCGCCGGGCGAGTACAGCGCCACGTTGAGGGCACAGTGGTCGTCGGCGCGCGCCGTGCCGCGCCGCTGCGCCCAGCGGTAGTAGGGCGAGAAGACGCTGCCGACGAAGGCGATCAGGGTCAGGGCATGGCGGCCGTCGTCGCTGACGGCATCGACATACCACCAGAGATACGCACCCGGTGCGACCGACGCGTCGAACCGAGGTCGGCCATCAGCGTGGCGGCCGCGAGGCGGCCCGACATCGCCGCCATCGGCACCCCCGGACCCGGGTGCACGCTGCCGCCGGCCAGGTACAGGCCCGGCAGCGTCGTCGCCGACGAGGCGCGCCGGAACAGCGCCATCCAGCCGTGCGTCGCCGCGCCGTACAGCGCCCCGCCCGAGCCCGGGAACAGCCGCGCGAAGTCCTCCGGCGTCCGCCGCCTGGCCTGCTGCGGCTGCGTCGCCGACAGGGTCAGGCCACAGCGCGCGAGCAGCGTCAGGCATCGGTCTTGGCATCGTTCGATCTCGCTGTCGGAGAGGGGGGAGGAGGCAAGGGCGGCGGGCGCGCGGTCGCCATCGGCCGGCGCGTTGACGAGGGCGAGCAGGCGCTCGCGCCCCGGCGGTGCGGCCCGGTCGTCGAGGCGGTCCTGCGCGCACACGTAGACCGTGCCGTGGCGGGGCAGGCGGCGGTGCACGAAGACGTCGTCGAACTCGCTCGCGTAGGGCGCGTCGAAGAACACGTTGTGGCGCGTCAGCGCCAGGCCGCTCGTCTGCACGTGCAGCGCCCAGGTCAACGCCGACAACGAACGCGCGCGGGCCTTCACCGGCGGCGGCGCGTGAGCACGTTCGGCGACGTCCAGGTGATGCACGAGCGCGCTCGCGTCGCCGTTGTAGAGCACGGCGTCGGCGGCCAGGCGCTCGCCGCCGGCCAGGCGCACGCCGGCGACGCGGCCGCCCTGCACCTCGATGCGCTCGCAGGCGCTGGCGTAGCGGAATTGCGCGCCGCGCCGCGCCGCCATCGCGGCCAGCGCCTCGGCCAGCGCGTGCATGCCGCCTTCGACGCTCCACACGCCCTGCTGCTCCACATGGGCCACCAGCATCAGCGTGGACGGGGCGAGCCAGGGCGAGGCGCCGCAGTAGGTGGCGTAACGGCCGAACAGCTGGCGCAGCCGCGGGTCGCGAAAGCGCCGCGCGAGCACGCCGGCCAGCGTGCTGAAGGGCCCGAGCGCGCCGAGGGTGGCCAGGCCGCGCGCGCCGAGGTCGCCGATCATCTGCCCCACGCTCGGCCGCGCCGAGCGGATGTGCGGTGCCTCGAGCGTGCGGTACACGCGCGCCGCGTCGTCGCAGAAGGCGAGGAAACGCGCCGCCTCGCGCGGCGAGGCGAAGGCGGCGATGGCGTCGGCGCTGCGCGCCGGGTCGGCGTGCAGGTCGAGCGTGCTGCCGTCGGCGGCCCAGGCGTGGCGCGCCAGCACCGCGAGCGGCGTGAGCGCGGGCAATTCGTCGTGCGTCGCTCCCACCTCGGCGAGCAGTTCGTCGAACACCCAGCGCATGGTCAGCACGGTCGGCCCGGCGTCGATGCGGGTGCCGTCGACCTCGAGCGCGCGCATCTTGCCGCCGGGGCCGGCGGCGGCTTCGACCACCGTCACCGCGAGGCCGCGCGCGGCCAGCTGCAGCGCCGCCACGAGGCCGCCGACGCCGGCGCCCACCACGACGACGCGTGCCGCGTCAGCCATGGCGCCGGCCGTCCCACGAGCCGTGCAGCGACAGCGGCACGAGGCGCAGGAACATCGACTCGGAGAACCACTGGCCCTGCAGCGCGGCGGCGCTGGCCGTGCGGTGGGCGCCGCGCCGCGCGTAGGCCTCCATCGCAGCGGCGCTGTCCCACAGGCTGAAGGTGCACTGGCGCAGCAGCGGCGCCTCGCCCAGGCCCACCGCGAGCCGGCAGCCCGGCGCGCCGGCCAGCGCGGCCTGCGACGGTGCGGCATGGCGCCAGAAGGTGGCGGCGTGGCGCAGCCGGATCGACGCGCGCGTGAGCACCGCCAGCGGCGCCGCCGGGTCGGGCGCGGCCGCCGTCGCCATGGCCATGCCGCCCCAGCTGCCGCGGCACGAGATGGCGCTCAGTTTGGCCGTCAGCATCTCGGCCGCGCACTGGGCGTAACGCGCGACCAGCGGCGAAGCGGCGACGAAGGCGTCGGCCGCCGCCTCGTCGTCGAAGAGCATGAACAGGCCGCCGCGGTCGAAGCCGGGCCGCAGCCCGAAGCCGCCGGCGTGCCCGCTGCCGAGCACGCGCGCAAAACGCAGACCGGGCGTGCCCGCGAGGGCGCGTGGCCCGCGCACCAGGCGGCTGGTCAGCCACGGCACCGAGCGCGTCGGCACGCGTGCGAGCAGCAGCACGGCCACGCTCGGCAGCGCTGTGGTCGCGACCGGGACCGCTGCGTCGCCCGACACCGCTGCCGGCCCCAGGCGCGCCGCGGCCCCGCCTTCGCCGCTGCGCCGCAGCGTGAGCATGGACGCGCCGCTACTGCAGCGTGACTTCGACGCGCCGCGCCGAGGGGTCCTCGCCGGCCACGTTGGCGCCGGTCTGCTGCGGACGCTCCAGGCGCACGCGCGTCTCGGCGATGCCGCCGGCCTTGAGCGCGTCGCGCACCGCGAAGGCGCGCTGCTTGGCGAGCTCCTGGTTCGAGCTCAGCGTGCCGGCGGCCGAGTGGAAGCCCGAGACGATGGCCAGCGCACGCGGCCGCGCGGCCATCGTGTCGAGCAGCCTGGCCAGGCCCTGGGCCTGCGCCGCGTCGAGCGCGGCCGAGCCGACGCCGAAGTACAGCACCGCACGCGCCGGCTCGGCCAGCGGCGGCGGCAGCGGCGGCGCGGCGGCGGCCGGCGCGGCGGCGATCAGCCCGGCGTACTGGCCAGCCATGGCGGCGCCGCCGAGCGGCTTGTTCTGGCCCTGGTGGCAGGTGGCGCAGAACACCTTGGCCGGATCGCCCAGCGGGCCCAGGCTCGTCTTGGGGAAGGTCGGCCCGAGCGGCTCGAGGTAGTTGACGTTGAGGTCGCGCGCCATGCGGATGCCGTGCCAGGCCGTCACGCGCGCCGGCACGTCCCAGGTGGCGAAGGAGTGCGTGTTGTGGCAGTAGGTGCAGTTGACGCCCAGCGCCTCGCTGAAGTGCATCATCAGCGCGTAGGTCTGCTCGGTGGCCTGGATGCTGACCTTGTGCGTGCTCACCGGCAGCGCCTGCGCGCCGGCGACGCGGATCGCCTGGTCGCCCTTGAGCAGCGCGCTGTAGGGCTCGTAGGGCAGCGAGGTGGCGGCGATCGACGGCACCGCCTTGTTCTGGCCGAAGTCGTTGCCGAGCAGGCTGCCCGGGCCGCTGCGCGGCGCCGGCGGGGCCTTCGTCCAGGTGTAGGCCGGCACCGGCTGGCCGCGATGGCAGGTGTAGCAGGTCACGCCGGTCTGGCCGACGTGCTTGCCCCAGTCGGCGTTGAGGTGGCGCGTCATCTCGAGCATGCGCCGCGACACCACCTTCTGGTACTTGCTGTCGTCGGCCAGGTTGGCCGGGTTGTGGCAGTAGTTGCAGCCCTGCTCGGGCGACACCCAGGCCGTGATGGCGGCCATGTGGCGCGTGAACTCGGCCACCGTGAGGTCGCCCAGCACCTTCACGTTCTGGAAGGTGTCGCGCGCCTTCGGGCCGTCGGTGGCGGCGATCGGCGGCGTGTCGGGCGGGATCGGCGGGCGCGCCGCGGCCTGCGCGGCCTTGATGCGCGGGTTGTCGATCTGCACCATGCCCGTGCCGCGGTAGCCCTGCTGCGTGCTCTGCACGGGGAAGCGCTCGCAGGCGGCGAGCGCCAGCGCGGCGGCCAGCAAGGCGGCTGAACGCAGGATCGGCTTCATGGCTTGACCCCTTGCAGCGGAGCGGCCAGCGCGGCCGGATCGGCCACCGGCCCGAACACCGGCGGATAGGCCGGCGCCACGCCGTGCTTGACGGCCCACAGGTACCAGTTGTCGACCACCGTGCCGGTCAGCAGGATGCCGATGCCGCCGCACAGCGGGCACAGCACCGCGAACCACCAGGCCCAGCGGTGGATCGATTCCATCGTCGCGTTCCAGCCCATCGTCCAGCGCCAGAAGAGGGCGGCGCGTTCGCTGGCGGTGCCGCGGTCGATGATCTGGTCGAGCTCGCGGTCGCCGCCGTACTTGCTCACCGCGAGGATGGTGGCGCCGTGCATCGCGAACAGCAGCGTCGAGCCGTAGAGGAACGCGATCGACAGCGCGTGGAACGGGTTGTAGAAGAGGTTGCCGTAGCGCAGCGAGAACGCGGCCGTCCAGTCCAGGTGCGGGAAGATGCCGAACGGCACCGCCTCGGCCCAGCTGCCCATCGCCACCGGCCTGAAGAAGCCGAGCACGAGGAACAGCCAGATCGCCGACAGGAAGGCCCACGACACGTGGGTGCCCATGCCGAGCTGGCGCGCCCGCGTGTAGGTGCGCGCCCACCACAGCAGCACGCTCACGGTGAGGAAGCCGCCGGCCATCAGCCACCAGCCGCCTTCGTTCATCGGCGGCAGGCGCAGTCCGTACTCGGGCTTGGGCGGCTCGAGGGCGAGCCAGAACAGCTGGCGCACGAACTGGATCGGATCCCAGTTCACCGAGGCCAGCATGTTGAAGCCGATGATGTTGAAGGCCAGGGTGCCGAAGATGATCGACGCCAGGCCGAGCGGTCCGAGGTAGATCGGCCCGATCTGCGCGTTGCCCAGCCGGCCGGCCAGGTGCCACAGGAAGGGTTGGCCGCTGCGCGGGCTGTTGCCCTCGGGCAGCGCGATGCCGAGCTGCGCCGGCCCGACGGCCTGCACGCGCGTGAAGAGGTTCTGGTACTGCGCCATGGTTGTTCTCCGCTAGTTCCAGATCGGCAGTCGCAGCCACCAGCCCCACCACTCGGGCCAGCCGCGCGTCCAGAAGGGGCCGCTGATGACGATGCACACCGCGCTGAAGAAGCTCGCCGCCAGCGCCAGGAACAGGCCCAGCCGGTGGATGCCGAGCGGGCCGACCGAGTAGCCGATCAGGTCGCGGAAGTAGGTGTCCTCGTGGTCCGGCGACAGCACCGTCTTGCCCTCGCCCGGGTTGGTCGCCGAGAGGATCAGCGAGCCGTGCAGCGCCAGCGCCAGCGTCGTCGTGAAGAAGAACGTGATCGCCAGCATGTGCGCCGGGTTGTAGTGGAAGTGCAGGTACTGGTAGCCGACGTTGCTGACCCAGTCGAGGTGGCTGTAGAT
>Ga0073934_10006096_pt1 | contig 17919 bp, 11 predicted proteins | sample LarsenN4metaG_FD_76834 | JGI IMG/M metagenome (GOLD analysis project Ga0073934, IMG submission 76834) | Hot spring sediment bacterial and archeal communities from British Columbia, Canada, to study Microbial Dark Matter (Phase II) - Larsen... ... | reverse complement strand
CATAATTTCGTGCACTTCGCCGCCGTGGACGTTGCTCTACCGCAAATCGCGGCCGGACTAGCGCTACGTCAGCCGCTCGTGGTCGAGGCCGAGCAGGTGCAGGACGGTGGCGTGCAGGTCGTGCACGTGGACCCGGTTCTCGATGGCGTTCATGCCGAACTCGTCGGTGGCCCCGTACATCAGGCCCCCCTTTACGCCGCCGCCGGCAAGTAGCGTGGTGAAGCCGGTGTGGTGATGGTCGCGGCCGGGCTTGGAATTCTTCTTCTCTTTGTCCTCCTGTGAATACGGCGTCCGGCCGAACTCGCCGCCCCAGATAACCAAAGTATCGTCCAGGAGGCCGCGCGATTTGAGATCGGCCAGCAGGGCCGCGGTGGCACGATCGCTGTCGGCACAGAGCGTGCGGTGCCGGTTGTCGTTGTCGGCGTGCGTATCCCAGGGCTGCTTGTCCTTCTTGCTGATGTAATACACCTGCACGAACCGCACGCCGCGTTCGACCAGCCGGCGGGCCAGGAGACAGCTGCGCGAAAAGACGGTGTCGCCGTACAGCTCCTGCACGTGCCGGGGCTCGCGGCTGATGTCGAACGCATCGCTGGCCTCCACCTGCATGCGGAATGCCAGCTCCAGCGCACCGATTTGCGCATCGAGCGCCGCCTCGTGCGGGCGCTCCTGCCGGTGCAGGTCGTTGAGCTTGCTCAGCAGCTCCCGCTGACGCTGTTGCTCTGATGAGGTCCACCGCGGATGCGTGAGGTTCGTAACGAGCTTGTCGACCTGGGTGTCGTTGGTGTCGACCGACATCCCCTGGTGCTCGCCGGGGAGGAACGCGTTCGACCACAACTGCGGACCCACCACCGGCAGCCCAGGGCACAGCACCACGAACGCGGGCAGGTTTTTGTTCTCGGAGCCCAGGCCATACGAACACCACGATCCCAGGCTGGGCCGCGTCGGTTGCTGGTGGCCCGAGTGCATCAGGATGAGGCCCGGCTCGTGGTTCGGCACGTCGGTGTGCATCGAGCGGATGACGCACAGGTCATCGGCGTGCCGCGCAAGGTGCGGGAACAGTTCGCTCATCACCACGCCGCTTTCGCCGTGCGGGGCGAATTGGAACGGCGAGGGCATGTAGCCGCTCCCCTTGGTCTTGCGGTACAGGTCGCCCGAGGGCTGCTCGCCGGCGTGCTGGGCGAGCATCGGTTTAGGATCGAACGTGTCGACGTGCGACGGCGCACCGTTCATGAACAGAAAAATGACGCGCTTGGCCCTCGGGGCAACGTCGAACGTCCGAGTCGACCCTGCGGCGAGAAGGCCGGCGTCGTTGAATGCGCCGGCCAGACCGAGCGCACCAAAACCGGCCCCGGCGGCTTGGAGCATGCGACGGCGTGTGAGCATGGTTCATTCTCCGATGACCCGGTCGCTGACGCGACTCGGATCGCCTTGGACCTAATCCAGCATCAAAAACTCATTCGACGCCAGCAGCACCTGGGCCAGTTGCGACCACGCTTTGTTGACATCGGTTTCCGCGGCCAGGAACTCGCGGGCCAACAGCTCTTCCGCGGCCAGTGGCTCGCGGCCGAACATCCGGGCATACAGGATTCTTAACCGATCCGAGTCGGACTCCGCCGCGTGCAGCACGCTCTCGGCAAGCGCGGCGGCCTGCGCATCCATGAACGGACTGTTCAGGGCGAACAGTTTCTGCAGCGGTGTGATCGTTTCCGTCCGCCGATCGCTGTGAGTGTTCGGATCGGGAAAATCGAACCGCGCGAGCAGCGCATTCAACTCCAAGCGGCTGATGCGGCTGTAGACGGTGCGCTGCGTCGAATCGGGCCGCTCCGGCTCGATGGACTTCCCGCCGACCACCCGGTCCAACCGGTCGGACGCGGCCAGCACGGCGTCGCGCCATTGCTCGATGCTCAGCCGACGTCGCGACATTCTTCCCAACCAGAGATTGGACGGATCTTTGGCGATGGCCTCGGCTGTCGCCTGGCTGCTGCGGCGATACGCCGCCGACAGCACGATCTCGCGCTGCAGCCACTTCAGCGACCAGCCGGCGTCCATGAAACGCACCGCCAGATCGTCGAGCAGCTCGGGATGCGTCGGCCGTTCACCCAGTGCGCCGAAGTTGCTCGCCGTCGCCACCAGCGGCCGGCCGAAGTGCCAGCCCCACACGCGGTTCACGATTACCCGCGCGGTGAGCGGATTGCTGCGGTCGATCAGCGCCTCGGCGAGTTCGCGTCGGCCGCTGCCGTTCGTCCAGGTTTGAGGGGTGCCTTCGCAAAGGACCTCCAAAAACCGTCGTGGGGCGTTTGCGCCGGGCTTGGTGACGTCGCCGCGCGCGAAGACGGTCAAATCGCGCGGGTTTTCGTCGCGAATGATGTGCACCGCCTGCTCGGGATCTTTGGCCTGTCCGTTCTTGCCGAGTTCCACCGAATCGTTCAGCGGCCGGTTGAACATTTCGGTGCTGGCGAACACGCCGGCCAGGCCGTAGTAATCTTCCTGCCGAATCGGGTCGTACTTGTGATCGTGGCAGCGGGCGCAGGCGACCGTCAGCCCCAGCACGCCGCGCGTGACCACGTCCACGCGGTCTTCCCATTCCTCGGCCATCACGTCGAGCGCGTTGCGGCGATAGTACTTCGGCCCCAACCCCACGAACCCCAGCGCAACATGTTCGTCCTTCGCGTCCGGCTGCAACAAGTCGACGGCCAGTTGCCGCCGCAGAAACTCGTCGTAGCCCATGTCGGCATTCAACGCGTCGATGACCCAGTCGCGGTAGCGGTAAGCGTTTGGATAGCACAGCGAGCGGTCGTTACCGACGATGTGCGCCTGGTCTTCCGCATAGCGCATCAGGTCCAGCCACAGGCGAGCCCAACGCTCACCATACTGTGGCGATGCGAGGAGGCGGTCGACGAGCCGCTCGTAGCCATCCGGTGCCGGATCGGCGAGAAAATCAGCGATTTCATCCGGCGTTGGCGGCAAGCCGGCGAGATCGAACGTGACGCGTCGAATCAGCGTGCGTTTGTCTGCGAAGTCAACGGGCTGCAATCCCTCGGCTTCCAGTCGTGCGAGGATGAACTCGTCGATGACGTTTCCTGACGGGGCTCCCCGCTTGCGCTCCGGGCTCCGGTGACGCTGTGGCGGTTGGAACGCCCAGAACTTTCGCGCTTCCGCAAGATCGAAGGTTCGTTCCTGGATTGGCGCCGCGGCACCGTCGCGCGGATCGGGGGCGCCCATCGCAATCCAGCGTGCAAAGTCGGCGACCACGTCCTCGGGCAGCTTGTTATCCGGCGGCATCTGCAGCTCGTCGTACCGCAGCGCCTTCAGCAACAGGCTTTTGTCCGGTTCACCAGGCACGAGGGCCGGGCCGCTCTCACCGCCGCGGCGGATCGACTCGCGGAAGTCGAGCCGGAGGCCTCCCTTCACTTCCTTCGCCGAGCCGGAGTGACACTCGTAACACTGCGCCACGAGGACCGGGCGAATTTTTGTCTCGAAGAACTCCACGGCCGCGCTGTGTTCGTTGGCGTCCTCAGCGGCCGCGCTGTGTTCGTTGGCGTCCTCAGCGGTCGCGGTGGACACGTGGGCCACCAACACCACCGCAAAACCCATGAAGAAGCGGGCACCGGTCATCGGGCGGGATCCGGAAGGCAGAGCAGATGGCGGGAACAAATCAACGCTGCAGCATATCCTGCCGCCGCGGCCGATCCAAGCCTTTGTCTGTCAGACTTTCACAGCCTGACCCCGCGGCCCGTCATGCAACGTGATTCTGGGTATGACGAGCTCGCATCGACCGTCGTTTGTGTTCCCTGGGAACTTGTGTTACCGTCGGCGGCGTTGACGGCGGGAGAGCCTTATGACGGCCGCAAAGAGCATCTTTCAGCGCATCGCCGAGCGGGAAATCCCCGCCGATATCGTCTACGAAGACGAACTGTGTCTGGCATTCCGCGATATCAACCCGCAGGCGCCGGTCCATGTTTTGGTGGTGCCGAAGCGGCCCATTTCCGGCATGTCCACGGTGCAGGCCGGTGACGAGCCGCTGCTGGGCCATCTGCTGGTCGTCGTGGCCCGCCTGGCAGAGCAGTTAGGGCTGTCGAACGGTTACCGCACGGTGATCAACTCCGGCCGCGACGCCGGCCAGACGGTGGACCATCTGCACATTCATCTGCTCGCCGGCCGACCGATGAAGTGGCCGCCAGGATGACGAGATTCGCCATTCACCACGACTGAAGCGGAGGGTTGCAACCCCTCGGTTTCCATTGAGGAACACACCCCATGAACGCTCGCCCCGTGTGGTTGTCGCTGGGTGTCGTTGTCACGTTGGCCGCGCTTTTGGTGGCACAAGCGCCGCAATCGCCGCGAAGCGGCCAGGCAATGATCGTCGCCGTGCAGAACTTCAAGAAAGCCGTCACGCCCGAGCAGTGGAAGCAGTGCTGGTTTGCGTTCGACGACCCGGAGCGGATCAACTGGCACTTCATCCCGCGGGAGCGTAAGGGGCTGCCGCTGCGCGATCTCGAAGGGAGCGCACTCAAGGCCGCGCAGGCGATGATTCACAGCGGCCTTTCAGACGCGGGTTACGACCAGGCGCTGAATGTGATGAGCCTGGAGGAAGTGCTGTATCTGCTCGAAGGGGGCGAGCGCGAAGTCCGCCGTGAACGCCGCAACCCCGGCAAATATTATCTGAGCGTGTTCGGCGAACCGGCACCCACGGGCACGTGGGGGTGGCGGCTCGAAGGGCATCACTTGTCGCTGAACTTCACGATTGAGAACGGCAAAGTGGTCTCGAGCACGCCCGAGTTCTTCGGCGCGAACCCCGGGCGCGTCGATGCCGGTCCCGGACGGGCGATTCGCGTGCTCGGCAAGGAAGAAGACATCGCCCGCGAAATCCTCAAGCTGTGCGACACCGAGCAGCAAAAGCTGTGCTGGGTGAGCAAAGATGCCCCCGATGAAGTGCCCGGTCCCGGCACGCCGCAACCGGTCGTCGGCGATCCGCAAGGCTTGCCCGTCAGCAGGATGTCGGCGGCGCAGAAAGATCTGTTGAGCGAATTGCTGACGGAGTATCTGCGGAATCTGCCCGAGGACGTCACCAGCGAGCGGCGGCAGCAGATCAATGCCGCGGGCATGGACAAGATCTATTTCGCGTGGTGGGGCGATGCCGAGCCAAACCAGCGGCACCATTACCGCGTGCAAGGGCCGACGTTCGTCATCGAATACAACAACACGCAGAACCAAGCCAACCACGTGCATTCCATGTGGCGCAACCTCGCCGGCGACTTCAATCGCCCGGTGAAGTGAAGCGCCGCGTCGTTTCTCGCTTGCGGCTTCGCGCACCGTGCTGATTGTGAATCTGCGCCGGACGCGAAACCGCAAGCGATGCTCGCCGGCAGTTTCCCACAACGAACGATTGCTATGCCCACCGCCGCTGCGTCTCGCATTGAATCGCTGTATGCCGCGCGCTTCCCCGCCTCGGCCCGGTTGTACGAACATGCCCTCACTCGCTTTCCCAGCGGCGTGACGCACGATGGGCGCTACCTGAAGCCCTTCCCCATCTACGTCGATCACGCCCGCGGGCCGGAGAAGTTTACCGTCGACGGCCATCCGGTGATCGATTACTGGGTCGGGCATGGCGCACTTTTGCTGGGGCACAGCCATCCCGACGTCGTGCGGGCCGTGCAGACGCAGATGACCCGCGGCACGCACTATTCGGCCTGTCACGAACTGGAGTTGGAGTGGGCCGACCGCGTGTGCAGTCTGGTTCCCTGTGCGGAACGCGTGCGGTTCACCAACAGCGGCACCGAGGCCACGCTGATGGCGCTGCGGATCGCGCGGCTGGTCACCGGCCGGCAGAAGGTGCTGAAGTTCCTGGGCCACTTTCACGGTTGGCACGACTTCCTCGTTCCCGGCGCATACGCCCCGTATGACCCAGAGGACCTCTCAACCCCCGGCGTGACGGAGGGCGTGCTGACCGACGTCATCGGCATTCCGCCGAACGACGTTGACCTCCTCGAAGCCGCACTGGTGAAGGAGCGTCCGGCGTGCGTGATCGTGGAGCCGACCGGCGGGCACTGGGGCTGCGTGCCGATGCGCGGCGCGTTCCTGCAGGCGCTCCGCGAGCTGACCACGAAGCACGGCGCGTTGCTCATCTGCGATGAAGTGATCACCGGCTTCCGTGTCGATCCGGGCGGGGCGCAGGGACGGTACGGCATCATGCCGGATCTGACGACACTCGCGAAAATCCTGGCCGGCGGGTTGCCGGGGGGTGCCCTTGCCGGTCGTGCGGACCTGCTGGAGGCGATCTCCTTCGACAACCGCTACGGTCTGAAGATGCGGCATCCGGGCACTTTCAACGCCAATCCGCTGTCGGCAGCGGCGGGATGTGCGGCCCTCGACCTCGTCGCCACCGGCAAACCCTGCGAACATGCCACCGACGTCGCGTGTCAACTGCGGCGGAAGCTGAACCAGTTGTTCGTCGAGAAGCAGGCCAATTGGATCGCCTACGGCGAGTTCTCGATGGTCCACATCCTCACGCAATACGACGGCCCGCGGTCCAGCAACGACGGCTTCGTGCCCTGCGACAATGACTATCAGCGACTCGACGGCAAGCGGGACCCGAATTTCTCCCACGCGTTCCGGGCGGCGCTGCTGCTCGGCGGCGTGGACTGGTTTGGCATGGGGGGCATGACATCGTCCGCGCACACCGTGGCCGAGGTTACGCAAACCGTCGCGGCGTTTTCGCAGGCGATCGACCTCTTGCGCGCGGACGGCTGGATGGATTGAGCGCGCGAGAAGCCCACGGGTTGCACCCTGTGGGCCTGCGAGACACTCGCTCCCATTGGCGATCCACGCGCGTCCCGGCACACCGCGGGGGTGCAACCCCGCGGCGACGATCTCGCAGAAAGCGCTCATGTCCGTCGCGGAACGCACTCCGGACTTACCCACTGCGGAGACGCTTCCCGGACACCTGGCCCGCCTGGCTTTTCCGGTGCTGGGTGAAAAGCTGCTGGTGTTCGGCATCGATTTCTACGACGTCTACCTCGCCGGTCAACTCGGGACGGCGGAGACGTCGGCCATTGGCATGGCCGGATACGTCGCGTGGATGGCGTCGCTGTGGTTCGACCTGGTCCAGGTCGGCGTCGCCGCACTGGTGGCACGGTCCTGGGGCGCCGGCCAGTTTGAGCAGGCGCAACGGATCCTCGCCCGCAGTTTATGGCTCGGCATCGGCTTGAGTTTGGCCGTCTGGACGCTGCTGCAGTGCCTCGCGCCTTTGTTTGCGCTGTCGATGGGTCTGGAAGGTGACGCCCCCCGGATTGTCGTGCACTATCTGCGCTGGGACGCCTACGGGCAGGTGTTCAGTTGCCTGACGATGATCTGCGCCGCGGCGCTGCGCGCTACCGGAGACACGCGCACGCCGCTGGCGGTCCTCGCCATTACGAATCTTGTCAACATTGTGGCCGCAACCAGCCTGGTGTTCGGCTGGGGGCCGCTCCCCAGCCTGGGAGTGACCGGCATTGTGTTTGGCTCACTCATTGCCAAAGCGAGTGCGCTGGTGCTGATGGTGGCGGCATTGACGTCGAACGTCACGTGGCTGCATCTCGATTGGGGTGAAATCCGCTGGCATCGCGAAACCGCACTGCGCGTGGTCCGCGTGGGAGGGCCGGCTGCTCTCGAAGGCACGTTGAAGTTCGCGGGCCACTTCCTGTTCCTGATGGTGGTGGCGCACCTGCCAGGGCCGGGGCTCAAAGAGGCGTTTCTGGCCGCGCACTTCATCGGTTGCCGCGTGGAGGCCGTCTCCTATCAGCCGGCGTGGGCGTGGGGCATTGCTTCCGCGAGTCTCGCCGGGCGGCTGCTGGGCGCAACTTCACCAGACGTCGCCCTGCAGACGGGCAAGATCGCGGTGAGGCAATTCCTCTGGTATCCGATGTTGATCGCCGTGGCATTCTTCTTCGGCGCGGAACCGATGTTTCACGCGATGCATAAGGATCCAGAGGTCGCCCGCGTGGGAGTCGCGGCATTTCGGCTGATGGCGCTGTATCAGGTGCCGAACGCGTTCCTCATCATCTACTTCAACACGCTGATCGGAGCCGGCGACACGCGGTTTCCGATGTGGTGCTCGCTGACATGCAGCCTGGGGGTGCGGGTGCCGGTGGCGTACCTGTGTGGCGTGGTGCTGGAAGGTGGTCTTTTCGGAGCCTGGATCGGCATGGGAGCGGACAACCTTACGCGCGCAGCCCTCATGACATGGCGCTATCACGCCGGCCGGTGGATCCATACCAAGGTGTAAACGGCTCTCCTCGATGCGGAGGTACTGCGTGAAGAGCGCGTCGGTGCGAAAACGTGCTCCGCTCAGAAGACCCCGTGTCGCGGCTAACAGAAAGAACTACCGGAGCATCGGAGCCCTCCGGTACGATCCTAAGGATAGCATTGTTCGAGAACGGCCGGTTGGTGAGGCAGGGTATGCCCCAGCGTTTAGGCTTGATCACGCGCTGCCTGGTCATGGCGGTACTGGTGGCAATTGCGTTGTGGCTGGCGGTGCGGCCGGAGCGGGTTCTGGCCGAATTTGCCGCGTGGGCGGAATCTGCTCGCGGATTGGGCGTGTGGACCGACGTCGTGCTGTTCGCGTGCTACCTGCCGGCAATCGCGTTCGGACTGCCGGTGACGCTCATCACACCGAGCGTCGGGTTTGTTTTGGGGCCGTGGGAAGGATTTGTGGTGGCGATGCTGGGGGCGACGGCCGGCAGCTCGCTCAACTATTGGATCAGCCGCACGCTCTTGCGCAAGACCGTGGAAGGTTGGGCGGTGGGCAGCCGTCGCCTGCGGGCGCTCGAGATCGTGTGCCGCACGCGCGGGTTTCTGATCGTGACGCTCACGCGGTTGACTCCGGCGTTTCCGCTGTGCCCGTCGAGCTACTTTTACGGCGTGTCGAGCGTTCCCTTTGGGCGGTATGTGCTGGCGACGCTGCTGGGCCTGGCGCCGCGAATTGCGCTGGGCGTGGCGCTCGGCGCGGCGGCGAAGTCGCTGACCGAAACCACCAGCGATGCAGCGCGCCATCCGCCGCTGTGGGTGGCGGGCGTCGTACTGGCGCTGACCGCGTGCATCTGTGGTGTGATCGTACGGATCGCCAATCGCGAGCTACGGGAAGCGCTCCTTGAAGCAGAAGGAGCGCTCGCGCCGCCCATTGAGCACGAAGCTGCTTGAACAACGTCCGCACGCTCCGTCCACCGGCGACATGGCTACTGAGGCGACGGAGAGGGCTGGATCTCCACGTCCACAATGCGCGCGCTCGGACGCGACAGGTCCACCACGATGGGCTGCGGCGTTTCCGCCTTGCTCACATTGCCGGCAGCGTCGCGCGCCAGCACGCGCACGTAGAACTGCGAGGGAGCGCCCGGACCCACCGACCAGGCAAAGCTGCCGGTATCCTGCCGCCAGCCGCTGATAAGTTCCCACGGCCCCTGGGGCGAGGGGGCGTAGTACAGTGAGATCGGCTTGTCCGACGGGTGCGCATCGTGCAGCCGCCAGCGGATGGCGATCTGGTTCAGCGCCGCCCCTTGGCCCTGCTGCAGCGGAAGCAACTCTAATGCTGGCGGCGTCTGGTCGACAATGACAGAGATCGATGGCGGCTCGCCCGGCATCGGCGGATCCAGGCTCAATCCCGCCCCGCTGCGCACTCGCACCGTGAAGCCGTATTCACCATCCTGCGGCACCTGTACGTCGAAGGGGCTGGTACGGTCGGCGTCTTCACCGTAGCGCCACCACTTGCGGCCCTGGTCTTGGGTGATGAACAGGTCCACGCCGCCGACGCCCGATGGTCCCACATCGTCTAATTTGTATCCCAACTGAAACTGCCGCGTGTTGACGATGCGCTGGCGCGCTTGTGGTCGAAAGGCCGGGCCGCTGTCGACTTGCGGGCTGTCCGGACTCGACCAGCGGTTCTGCGTCACGTCCGGTCGGAAGGCGGGCTGGCCGGAAATGAACTGCGGCGACGCTCCGAGCGCCGTAGCATCGCGGCTCGTTGGACCAGGCGTAATGATGGGCATCGCCGGCGTCGGCGGAAGCGTGGGCGGCGTGTCATCGGGAAACGTGCTTTCCGCAATCGGTTCGCGGAGCGCCGGGCCGGCCGGACGCAGCACCGGTTCGCTCCCGCCGGTCACCGTTGCCTGGGCTTGCCTCAAGCCTTGGTTGCCGGCCAGATCGGAGATCGAGCCGCGGACGGAGACCAGTCCGCCTTGAGGTACGCTCCACGATGTCTGCCCGCTGTTCCGCGGGATCACGCTGACCGCCTGCCATTCGGCCGTGCCCGGCTGGAGGTATTCCAACCGCAGCGTGGCCGGGTCGAGGTTCGGGTCGTGCGATTGCCAACTCAGTTGCACCTTGCCCGCTCCGAGTGGTTGGAGCTGCAGATCGAGCTGTGGGGGCACGGTATCGACGACCACGATGAGGCCGGGGTCGAGCTGCTCGCCGGGCGGGTGCGCCTGTCCGATCGCGTCGAGCGTGCGGACAGCAAACCAGTATTCGCCGTCGGCCGCGGCCTGGTATTCGAAGCGCCCGGTTTGAGGGTGAATGGTTTGAGCCAAACCCCACGTCGCGCCGCGATTCGTGGAGACGAACAACTGAAGTTCGCGGGCGTTCATCCGCTGGAGGGCGGCGGCATCGAAGCGGAACGGAATGCGGAACCGCAGCTTGTTCGTGACGATGGGCTTCACGGCCGCTGGCGCCGCAATCGATTGGCCCATCGGCCACGACAGCAGCAACAGCACCGCGAACCACAAGCGACAGTGGTCGCGCATCTCCGGTCTCCCGACCGGGGCCGCCTGGGCCGCCGCGCACCGCCAACACATCGGGCGCACGATCCACCCCGCGGGAATCCCCTCTTCGGCGTATCGACCGTTCGGGATCGGGAACTTGAAGCGGATTTGACGCCTGGAAGCCCAGGGATGGCCATCCCTGGGTCTCTTCCGAGATCACGTGCGGCACTTCGCCATCAATTCGACGTACTGCCGCGCCAGGTCGCGGATGCGCGACATGTCGCCCCGTTCCACGGCGTCCTTCTCCACGAGCGAGCTCCCCAGCCCCACGGCGCAAGCACCGGCTTTGAGGAACTCCGGCAAAGTCTGCAGGTTCACGCCGCCCGTGGGCATCAACCGCACCTGCGGCAGCGGGCCTTTGAGCGCCTTCAGATACGGCGGCCCGCCAATCTCTGCGGGAAACACTTTGATCACGTCCGCCCCCGCTTCCCAGGCGGTGAGGACCTCGGTCGGCGTGTAAGCGCCCGGCATCATCAGCTTGTCGTACCGCAGCGCGAGCTTGATGACGTCGAGGTTCACCGTGGGCGACACGAGGAATTGCGCTCCCGCCAGCAGCGCTGTCCGCGCGGTCTCCGGATCGAGCACCGTTCCGGCGCCGAGCAGAATATGCTTGCCCAGCTCCTTTTTCACCGCGGTCAGCACTTCAACGGCGTTGGGCACCGTGAACGTGACCTCGATGACGTCGACGCCGCCTTCATACAACGCACGGGCCACCGAGACCAGTTGTTCGCCGGAGCTGGCGCGAATGATCGCCACCAGGCCGCATTTCAACACGCGCTGCAGGTCGTCGTAGCGTGACATGAGAATTCCGTGGAATGTTTGCCGCCCGCCTTATCGCCCCGTGCTCAGCACGCCCGCTGTCAAGCTCGTCGGATGCTCGGCCGAACGATACACGCGGTGCAGAGCTTTCTTAAAGTCTTCCGACTTCGCGAAGTGAATGTTTGGCACGAACGTCTGCGGGTTGCGGTCGACCAGCGGAAACCACGTGCTCTGGATCTGCACCATCAACCGGTGCCCCTTCTGAAAGCGGTGCAACACGTCGAGCAGTTCGAACTGGATTCGCGACGGCTCACCTGGCGTGAACGCCTCCGGCTTCTCGAAGCTGTTGCGGAACCGGCCGCGGAAGACTTCGCTGCGGACCAGCATCTGGTAGCCGGGGGATTGGGCCTTGTCGGCCGATTGAGGAAATGCATCGATCAATTTCACGACGAAATCGGCGTCTGTACCGGTCGTGGAAACCCACAGATCGACTGCGAGCGGCCCTGCCAATACCAGGTCATCCTTTAACTCGGCAGTCTGATAGACCAGCACATCCGGCCGCCGCGCGGCGAACCGCTGGTCGTCCACCATGTATTCCACGGCCATGGTGCCGGTGACCTGCTCCGTGAACGGCACCGGCTTCGCGGGATCGCTGACGTACTCGTCGAACGCACCATCGGCGGTCTTCTGCATCGGTGCCGCTTCATCGAGCCTACCGTTCTCGCGGAGAAACATCGTTCGGGCGTGCGTGTTCCCGGGCGGCCAGGCGTCGAACGTGCGCCACACGTTCGCGCCGGTTTCGAAGACCGTCGCCTCGGCGGGCGCGGATACGGCCGCATCCTTGAGGTACTTCTCGAAAAACGGCAGCTCGATCTCCTGCCGGTAGAACGCGGCGGTCTTGGAACCGAACGTGGCCGGGCCGAGCTTGTCGCCGTCGCCGGACGCCCAACCGCCATGAATCCACGGGCCGACCACCAGCACATTGTTTGCCTTCGGGTTGAGCCGCTCGATCGACTGGTACGTTTTGAACGAGCCGTACAAATCTTCCGCGTCGTACCAGCCGGTGACCACCATCACGTGCGGCGCGACGTTCTTGAGGTGGGGGATGATGTTCCGCTTTTGCCAAAACTCGTCCCGGTTGGGGTGGGCCATCATGTCGGCCCAAAAAGGAACGTTCTCCTTGAGCAGTTGCTTGTAGACGGCCTGGGTGGTGCCGGCGTCAAGGAACATCTGGTAGCCATCGAGCGTGGGATAGTTCGGCGCGGCGGGGCGGTCGGGCGTGGGCTTCGGCCGCGGCTGCGCGTGCTGGCCCAGCCAGCGATAGCCATGCGCCAGGAAGAACGCTCCGTTGTGCAGGAAGTCGTCGAAGTACCAGTCGCCGACGGGCGCCTGTGGCGAAACGGCCTTGAGCGCGGGATGCGCGTCGATCATTCCCGCCGACGAGTAAAACCCGGGATACGATATCCCCGCCAGGCCCACGCGGCCATTGTGACCGCTGACATTCTTGAGCAGATACTCGATCGTGTCGTAGGTGTCGGTGCTTTCGTCGACATCCTTGGACGACCGCTTCTTTTCAATGTGCGGCGTGACTTGCTGGACCTCCCCTTCCGACAGGTAACGCCCCCGCACGTCCTGGTTGACGAAGATGTAGCCCGCCTTCACAAAATGCTCGCTCGGACCCAGCGACGGAGGCATCTTGTCCACGCCATATGGCCCCGACCCGTACGGCGTGCGCTTCATCAGGATGGGATACTTTTTCGTGCCATCCCGCGGCACATACACCGCCGTGAACAGCTTCACCCCATCCCGCATGGGGATCATGTGCTCCTGCTTGGAGTAATGCAGCTGGATGTAGCTGGCGAGCGGGTTGTCCTGAGCGGGGGTGCTCTGCGAAAAAACGGTGGCCAGCAGAGCGGTAGCGATGAGGCAACACTGTCTGCACGACATTCGGGCACTTTCGTCGAGCGATGCCGAGCTACTTCCCTGTCATCACTTGGCTCTTCCATGGCGCTGGATAGTGTTCCCACGCCGCAGCGTAGGAGGTTTCCAACGGCGCTGGAATATACCAACCTTCGTCGAAAAAGAGAGGTTGGCTGGGCAAGGGTTGCCCGAATTCGCACGGTTCGACGAAGGCTTCGAGACGTTGCCCGGCGGAGTAGGCCATCACTGCGGGGCCACGGCCAGGCAGCGACACCGCGGATTCGCCGGTGGTTTCTTTTCAGATAAGCGAGTGCAAGCCATCGCCCCGGCTCTGGGTTTACCCATCATACCCCAGATTCGGCGAAAGCCAGCGCTCCACTTCGCTCACCGGCACCTGCTTCCGGCGGGCGTAGTCTGCCACTTGATCTTTCGTGATCTTGTCCACGGCGAAATAGCGGGCTTGCGGGTGGGCGAAGTACAGGCCGCTCACCGATGCTGCGGGATGCATGGCGTAGGACTCCGTGAGGTGGATGCCCGTCGCGTGTTCGGCATCCAGGAGTTCGAACAACCGGCGTTTTTCCGTGTGATCCGGGCACGCGGGGTAGCCGTAGGCCGGGCGGATGCCGCGGTATTTTTCCGCGATAAGCTCTTCATTCGAGAGATGTTCATTGTGGCCGTAGCCCCAGTCGATGCGCGCCTGGCGGTGCAGCATCTCGGCGAAGGCCTCGGCCAGCCGATCGGCGAGGGCTTTGGTCATGATTGAGTGATAATCATCATGCAGCTCGCGCTCGAACTTCGCGGCCAGTTCGTCACAGCCGATACCGGTCGTCACCGCAAACGCGCCGATATGGTCAACGCGACCGCTATCCGCGGGGGCGATGTAGTCGGCCAGCGAGCGGAAGTCGCTCTGCCCCGGGCGTTCCCATTGTTGACGCAGCATGGGAAACGTCGCCACAGGTTTGCCTCTCGGCGACTCGCTGGGGGCTAAAACGCGGATATCGTCTCCGTCGCTGTTTGCCGGCCAGAAGCCGTAGACACCGCGGGCGGTCAACAGTTTTTCGTCGACGATGCGTCGCAGGAGCGCCTGCGCATCGTCGTAGAGCCGTTTGGCTTCCGCTCCAACCGCCGGATCCTCAAAGATCCGCGGATACTTCCCCTTCAGCTCCCACGTGAGAAAGAACGGTGACCAGTCGATGTAGGGCACGATCTCTTTCAGCGGCACGTTGTCCAACACCCGCGTGCCGAGGAACGCCGGCGTGGGAATATCCACTGCCTTCCAATCGGTCTGGAATCGCCGGGCGAGCGCCTCGGCATACGGCACCAGCTTGCGCGTCGCCTGCTGAGCGGCGAATGTGGCCCGGTCGCGATCCTGGCCGGCGCGATTCTTTGCGGCGAATGTGGCCTTGCGCTCCGGGTCGAGCAGGTTCTCGACTGCCGGTACCGACAGCGACGCATCCACCACATGCACCACCGGCTCGCCGTACTGCGGGGCAATCTTCACGGCCGTGTGTTTCGCGCTGGTTGTGGCGCCGCCGATCAGCAGCGGCGTCGTCCAACCCTGCCGCTGCATCTCCCTGGCGACATGCACCATTTCATCCAGCGACGGCGTGATCAACCCCGACAGCCCGATGATGTCGACTCGTTCTGCCTTCGCCGTGTCGAGGATCTTGTCGCACGGCACCATCACGCCGAGGTCGATCACCTCGAAGTTGTTGCACCGCAGCACCACGCCGACGATGTTCTTGCCTATGTCGTGCACGTCGCCTTTGACGGTGGCGAGGAGGATTTTGCCGCGGCTGTTGAGTCGAGAGTCGAGAGTCGAGAGTCGACAGCCGGAGAGTTCCTGAGTCTGGCTGTCGACTCTCGACTCTTGACTCTCGAATTTCTCTGCTTCCATGAACGGCTGCAGATACGCGACAGCCTTCTTCATCACGCGAGCAGACTTGACGACCTGCGGGAGGAACATTTTGCCCTGGCCGAACAGGTCGCCGACGACGTTCATGCCGTCCATCAAAGGGCCTTGGATGACGTCCAGGGGGCGGCCGTATTTCTGGCGGGCTTCTTCGGTGTCCTGATCGATGTACTCTGTCACACCTTTCAGTAGTGCGTGCTTGAGGCGTTCTTCGACGGGGCCGAGGCGCCATTCTTCAATCGCAGCCGACTCCGGTCCCTGACGGTCCCGGCTCGCCTTGAGTTGGGCGGAATAGTCGATCAGCCGCTCGGTCGCGTCGGGCCGACGGTTGAGGAGCACGTCTTCGACATATCCCAGCAGTTCTTTGTCGATCTCTTCGTACACGGCCAGTTGCCCGGCATTCACGATGCCCATGTCCAGCCCGGCCTGGATGGCGTGATACAAAAACGCCGCGTTCATCGCCTCGCGGACGACGTCGTTGCCGCGGAACGAGAACGACACGTTGCTCACTCCGCCGGACGTTTTTGCATAGGGACAGGTCTGCTTGATGAGCCGCACGGCCTCGATGAATTCCACGGCATAATTGGCGTGCTCTTCCATGCCAGTGCCGACGGTGAGGATGTTCGCATCGAAGATAATGTCTTCCGGCGGAAACCCGGCGTCTTCCGTGAGCAGCTTGTAGGCGCGCTGGCAGATGGCCACTTTGTTCGCACAGTCGGTCGCCTGACCGGCCTCATCGAACGCCATCACCACCACTGCCGCCCCGTACTTGCGGATCGTGCGAGCCTGCTCAATGAACTTTGCCTCGCCCTCCTTCAGACTGATGGAATTGACGATGCCCTTCCCGGCCAGGCACTTGAGGCCGGCTTCGATCACGCTGAATTTCGAGCTGTCGACCATCACCGGGACTTTGTTGACGTCCGGGTCGTCGGAAATCAGGTTCAGGAAATGGACCATCTCCCGTTCGCTGTCGAGCAGCCCTTCGTCCATGTTCACGTCGATCATGTTCGCGCCGCTGTCCACCTGCTGCCGCGCGATGGAGAGGGCCTCGTCGTACTGTTTCTCCTTGATGAGCCGGGCGAACTTCTTCGAGCCGGTGACGTTGGTGCGCTCGCCGATCATGAGGAAGGGTTGAGAGTTGAGGGTTGAGGGTTGAGAGTCGGAGGAAGAGAGGCCTTCGTTCTGACTCTCAACGCTCGACTCTCGACTCTCGACTCCCCGCAATCTCAGCACCTGCGACCCGCTGTAGTACGACCACCGTGGCACATCGGGGATCGTGCGCGGTGCGATGCCACGGACTGCCTCGGCGATCCTGGCAATAAACTCCGGCGTGGTGCCGCAGCAACCGCCGACAATATTCACCCAGCCGTTCTGCGCGAACTCACGCAGCGTGTCGGCGACTTCCTGCGGCGAGGCGTCGAAGCCACCCATGCCGTCGGGCATTCCGGCATTCGGATAGCAACTGATGTATTTCGGCGCGATGTTCGCCAGAGTTTCAATGTGCTCGCGCATTTGCTTCGGCCCCAGCGCGCAGTTGAGGCCAATCGTGGTCATCGGGAAATGCGACACCGCCGCCCAGAACGCTTCCAGCGTTTGCCCGGTCAGCGTGACGCCGCCCTGGAAGATAGTGCCCGAAACCATGACGGGGCACTGGGCGAGCCGAGGAGCGTGAGCCCCAGGGTCAACCCGGGGGCTCACGTCCCTCGGATCGCCGAACACCTGCTGAATTGCATACAGGCACGCCTTCATGTTGAGCGTGTCGAACGACGTCTCCGGCAGCAGGAGGTCCACGCCCCCTTCGAGCAACCCGCGGATCTGTTCGGCGTACGAGGCCGCCATTTCGTCGAAGGTCACTGGTCGGTATCCGGGCTGGTCGGCGTTAAACGACAATTGCACCTTCGTCGGCCCGATGCTCCCCGCCACGAACCGCGGCTTCGACGGGTTCTTGCGGGTGTACTCGTCGGCTGCGGCACGAGCCAGTTCAGCGGCGGTGCGGTTGATCTCGCGGGTCAGCCCGTCGAGCTGGAATTCCTTCAGCGAGATGACATTTGCGTTGAACGTGTCGGTCTCGATGATGTCCGCCCCGGCGTCGAGGTACGCCCGGTGAATGTCGGCAATCATCTGCGGCTGCGTCAGCACCAGCACATCGCCTGCGTTCTTGAGGTCGATGGGATGGCGCTTGAACCGCTCGCCGCGGTAGTCGGCCTCGGTGGGTCCGGCGCGCTGGATCATGGTCCCCATCGCCCCGTCGAGGATGAGGATGCGCTCGGAAAGGACTTGTTCAAACAGGCCGGGGCGGGGCGCATCGGGCATGGATTGGGGTCTTAATCCCCTTGCCCGGCGTCTTCGACGGGAAAGGGTTGGTGGAGGATGCCTTCGGTCAGAACCGTCAGTGTCGCCGAATTCCAGCTGTGAGGAAAGCGCAACTCGTGACGAGGTTCGTAGTTGCCGCCGAGACCGGCCCCGGAAATCTTCGGCACACCGCGAATTCACGACTCCCCGCGTATCCGGTTCATGATTTCTTCACAAAACACTGGTATT
>Ga0073934_10006095_pt1 | contig 17924 bp, 13 predicted proteins | sample LarsenN4metaG_FD_76834 | JGI IMG/M metagenome (GOLD analysis project Ga0073934, IMG submission 76834) | Hot spring sediment bacterial and archeal communities from British Columbia, Canada, to study Microbial Dark Matter (Phase II) - Larsen... ... | reverse complement strand
TTAAACTAAATACCTTACCTATCCAAAACATACCAAACACCGTTTTTTATTCGGCAGCAGAATATAAACCTATTACCCTCGATAGTCATTCTGTTGGTAACAACATTGCCAAAGTACTTATTCAACAGCTTGATTTTCCTCGGCTAGTTGAGCGCGTCTGGGAAGACGGTAGCAGAATATTTATCGAAGTAGGCGCTGGAAGTAATTGTTCCAGATGGATTAGTCGAACCCTCAAGCAAAAAGAACACATCACAGTTTCTCTCAATAAGAGAGGAATAGACGAGCATACTTGTATTGTGAAAGCATTAGCCAAACTCCTCAGTCACAGAGTCAACATGGACTTATCACCACTGTATTCTCAAGTCCAAGAAAATACCAGACAAATTCAGCCCAAGCTTAGAACCATAACATTGAACGGTAGCGAGTTTAACTTCACAGCATTAACCAAGAAAGACCAGAAAAATTTCCAAAATCCAACTTCAGACACTCTGATTCAGAATAATAAAAAACAACAATATAAACCACTTGATCTAAGGGAATTTGAACGCTTAAATCCTTACTTTCAGCAAGGTCGTATCAAAAGCTTAGAATTTGTAGAAGAATCACCAAAACCTGACTTTACCACAACAGGTGAACAACAAAAAAAATACCAGTATCCTCCTACTTCTTCTTTAAAAAAACATAGTTATGTTTCTAAATTACATGTACTAAACTTACGCAATGATTTATATCAAAAGCTGAGTGAAAACACATCCCAGTTCACCAAATCTCATGCTAATTTTTTACAATTTCGACAAGAATCACTACTGCAAATTAGTCTAATAATTCAGCGTCAATTAGATTGTTTGCAGCATATTTTCGATAAAAATGACGTAGATAACGAGCATTCAGCCAGAGAGTAATAATTTAGCCTTTCAAGCTAGATAAAAACTTTCTACAATCAACTTCTCTGTAACCTCTTATCTCTGTGTCCTCTGCATCGGGTTATAAGTTATTAATTTAACCACAGAGGCACAGAGAACACAGAGAGAAAAAAGAGATTTTACCTTACCAGTCACCTTGAAAGAGCTGAAATCAACAACTAACTAATAGCTTTAACTACAAACTCCCTAGACAATAAAAGGCTAAAAACGTGACTAGTGTAGACACTTTACCGTATAAAACTTCTCAAAACCTCAAATTTTCCACATTCTTGCCCAATCATAATCAAACTTGGCAAGGTTCTTTAGACTCTGTATCTTTTGATGAAGAGGGTATAAAAGCTAAAGTGCTGAATTTAGATAAACCTTGTTACATTGTCAGGATTGAAAGTCAAATCGGCGTCACCAACGAAGGTTATTTGTACAATTCCAATCATGGACAAGCAGGAAAAGTGGAAATGCTCATAGCTGTTCCACCCCTCAGTATTCAACAATTAGGCGATCCAACTTTCTTGGAATTTCATGGCGTGAAATACGCCTACGCCACTGGGGCGATGGCTCATGGTATTGCTTCTGAAGAATTAGTAATTGCTCTTGGTAGAGAGAGAATATTAAGTTCATTTGGTGCTGGAGGTTTAGCTGCTTCCCGTGTGGAAGCAGCCATTAACCGCATTCAACAAGCCTTGCCAAAAGGACCTTACGCTTTTAACTTGCTCCACAGTCCTAGCGAACCTGCTATTGAACGCAGTGCTGTTGACTTGTATCTCAAATATCAGGTGAGAACAATAGAAGCCTCTGCCTTTCTGGATTTGACTGACAACATTGTTTACTATCGAGCTGCTGGGCTGGGTTTAAGTGCAGCTAATGAAATCGAAATCAAAAATAAAGTCATTGCTAAAATCTCTCGCAGAGAAGTTGCAACTAAATTTATTCAACCTGCCCCTACAAACATTCTCAAGCGATTAGTTGAACAAGACCTCATCAGTGAATTACAGGCAAAACTAGCCGAACAAGTCCCAATGGCAGATGACATCACTGTAGAAGCAGATTCTGGTGGTCATACGGATAATCGTCCTCTAGTTTGCCTTTTACCTTCAATTTTGGAATTGAGAGATGAAATTCAAAGAAAATACTGTTACGAACAAGCTGTCAGAGTCGGAGTAGCAGGAGGAATAGCAACTCCCCAATCAGCATTAGCCGCTTTTATGATGGGTGCTGCTTATATTGTCACTGGCTCTATCAACCAGTCTTGCGTTGAAGCTGGAACTTCTCAATATACAAAACAATTACTAGCTCAAGCCGAGATGACTGACGTGATGATGGCCCCAGCAGCTGATATGTTTGAAATGGGAGTAAAACTTCAAGTTCTTAAAAGAGGAACTTTCTTTCCCCTCCGGGCACAAAAACTGTTTGATTTATACAAAAACTATAACTCAATTGAAGACATTCCACCTTTAGAAAGAGAGAAACTAGAAAAACAAGTTTTTAAAAAGAATCTGGAAGTAATTTGGAAAGAAACCACTACTTATTTATCTCAAAGAAATCCCGATAAGTTAATTAAAGCTGCCAACAATCCCAAAATGAAGATGGCTCTAATTTTTCGCTGGTATCTTGGATTATCGTCTCGCTGGTCTAATTCTGGGGAAAAAGGTCGAGAAACTGATTATCAAATCTGGTGTGGTCCAGCAATGGGTAGTTTTAATGATTGGGTCAGAGGTTCTTATCTTGCTGATCCAAATAATCGCAAAGTGGTTGATGTTGCTAACCATATTATGAGAGGTGCTGCATATTTATTCCGCATCCAAAGTTTGAAAATGCAAGGATTGCAAATGCCAGCTACCTACATGCAGTATCGACCACAATAAGACTTAATATTATGTTCGCTTGAATACTTATATTGTCGCGTGGGCTGGTAATAGGTAATGGGTAATTGGTAATGGGTAATTGGTAATTAAGATACTGATGATTTTCCCATGCCCAACAACGAAGCATAATATCAGTATTCTCCTGTTATCTAGTTCACAACTTTCCTAACTACTTTTTCTACCTACAGTCATGAAACGTGTATTGGTAGTTTACTACTCACAATCGGGAGATGTGACTCGTGCAGTCGAATCTTTTACTAAATTTCTCCAAACAGCAGAAATTGAGCTTACCTGGGAGTGTATAAAACCAAAAGATAATTATCCTTTTCCTTGGAGCTTATATAAATTTTTTGATGTTTTTCCAGAATGTGTGAACGGGGAGCCGCCGGAAATCTATCCACCGAAATTTGGTAATGATGAGAAATTTGATCTAATTATTCTTGCTTATCAGGTTTGGTTTTTAGCTCCATCTTTACCAATTCAGGGTTTTTTAAAATCCAAGTATGCCAAAGTTTTAGAGAATACGAAAGTTATTACTTTAGTAGTCTGTAGAAATATGTGGCACTCTGCCTCAGAAACGATGAAGAAAATGATTGCTGAAGTCGGAGGAATTCATATTGACAATGTGGTTTTGACTCACCAAGGGCCACCTTTGGCTACTTTTATCACCACTCCCCGGTTACTGTTGACTGGGAAAAAAAACAGATTTTTGGGAGTGTTACCTGCTGCTGGTGTTAGAGATGAGGATATTTATGCACTATCAAGATTTGGGAAGCGGATAGCTAATAATCTCGCAGCCTTAAGTGATTCTTCGCGTCAACCAATGCTTCAAGGACTTGGGGCGGTTGAAGTGAATCAACGCTATGTCATTCCAGAATTTATTGGGCGCTTGGTATATCGTCCCTGGGCTAAGATAGCTCGTTTTTTTGGTAAACAGGGGAGCTGGAGCAGAATACCAATAGTCTGCATCTTTGCAGTTCAGCTCATATTTGCTATTCCAATTGTCCTTATAGTTTCCACTGTCGTTCAACTTCTTTTTGCTCCACTGATTCATAAAAAAATAGCATCTTATGTTGAGCTTCTCAAATCCCCATCTGGTGTGGATTAGCAGTGAACAATAACTAATTGCTTTCAGGGAAACACGTTTTAAAATTTAAAGTTTTGCTCAGTTCTTTGGAGAAGATTATGACTTCAGCATATATTACAGGTCTAGGAGTATTTCTACCTAATGAACCGGTAAATAATGAGGAAATTGAAAATGTTCTTGGGTTAGTCAACGGAAAGCCTTCTCGTTCTAAAAATCGCATCCTCAAAAACAACGGTATCAAATCTAGATATTATGCAATAGATCCAAAAACTGGCAAGCAAACCCATACTAATGCACAATTAACAGCCGAAGCAGTACGTATTCTTGTAAAAAACACTAATATTTCATTAGAAGAAATAGAGTGTTTGGTTTGTGGCACATCTTCTCCAGATCAGATTATTCCTAACCATGCTCTTATGGTGCATGGAGAACTTGGATGTCCTCCCTGTGAGGTTGTAGCTACAAGTGGTGTTTGCTGCTCAGGGATGACTGCATTCAAGTATGGATATATGAACGTATCTTCTGGTTGGAGTAAAAATGCTGTAACAACAGGATCAGAACTTGCATCAACTGCATTTAAGGGAGTGTACTTTCAACCAGAAATAGAAGCAAAAATTCAAGATTTGGAAGCAAAACCGATCATAGCTTTTGAGAAGGATTTTTTGAGGTGGATGCTTTCTGATGCCGCAGCAGCAGTGCTGATAACGGATACTCCTCGTCAAAATGGTATTTCACTTAGAATAGATTGGGTTGAAATCATCTCTTTTGCCAATGAACTAGAGACTTGTATGTATGCAGGGGGTGTCAAGAGAGTTGATGGTTCTTTACAAGGGTGGCGGGAAGTCGAAAATCCAGAAGAACTATGGAAGGAGAGTTATTTTGCCTTAAAGCAGGATGTAAAATTGCTAGGAGAAAATGTAGTGTCCTATGGGAAAAAAGGCTTGTTACAAGTCCGGGATAAACATAGTCTCAAAGCAAATGAGATCACTTGGTGTTTGCCTCACTACTCATCAGAACATTTTAGACAACCGCTTTACGATGAGTTGATGGAAATTGGATTTGAGATTCCGTTGGATAAATGGTTTACTAACTTAACCTACAAAGGTAATACAGGTTCTGCCTCTATCTTTGTTATGTTAGAAGAATTAGTGTCATCTGGAAAACTGGAACAAGGTGATAAAATCTTTTGCCTAGTTCCCGAAAGTGCTAGATTTTTATACGCTTATATGCTTTTGACAGTGGTTTAATGTGTGCTGCGTGGCCACTATTCAACAAACTCAACATCGACGGGTGAAGACAGATGCGGTGAATGTTTGCACTACCCGTTATGAAGGAAAAAAACAAGTCAAACCCTCTTCCCTTATGCTCTCTGCCTTATTGCTTAAAAGATTTAAATAATTGCTCCAGGTTTAATTGAGATGGAAAATCTATTGAGCAAATTGGAAAGTGATATCAATGCCTACTTTTTAAGGGTGTTTAATGTAAGTACACCTGGCACCGACTTGCTTTTCAGGAGCGAAGGCAGTGAAATCATGTGGGGTCGCTCCGGAAATGATACTTTTGTGGGTTTGAAACCTGGTGATGACCATTTCGCTCAACCGCAAATGGATATTATCCTGGGTGATGCAGACTTCATGGCAGCGCTAGAGGGTAGTCAGCTTCGCTGGGACGACAGATTTGTTCTCGGTGATTGGAAACAGCCATATTACACCAGTAGTAAAGGACTTGATTTTGGTTTAAAACAATTTGCTACAATTTTAGACTTCAATCCTTGGCAAGATGTCATTCAGCTACATGGCGCTCCAAAAGATTACTACTTGCTCAAATCTCCCGCAGGAGCAGCAATATTTTGGAAGCAGGGAACTGTACCTGACCTTGTAGCTGTTTTGCCTGGCACTCACCATTTGAGTCTTGAGGGAAACTACTTCCAGTATGAGGGTTACACCCCACCACCTGAACCAGTACAAGGGAGGATCCAGCAATTGGGAACTGCTGATTTTGACATACTTACAAGTTCAACCACAGATCCCTTTGGCAATTTATATGTAGCAGGAGTAATCAGTAGCTCATTCGGAAAAGATAATGCGGGATCTAATGATGTCTTGGTGAGTAAGTATGATAGCGATGGCAATCAGCAGTGGGTTCAACAGTTTGGCACTCCTTATTCTGACTTAGCTACTAGCATCGTTGCTGACAACAAAGGTAACTTCTATGTAGCGGGAATATCGAAAGGCGATTTTGGAGGAGCCAATCAAGGAGAAGGAAATTATGATGTCTGGGTGGGCAAGTATGATAGCGATGGTAATCAGCAGTGGGTTCAACAGTTTGGAACTGAACTGATTGATGCCTCCTTTAGCATGAAAGTTGATGACGATGGTAGTGTTTACCTCACAGGATTCACTATTGAGCAACAACAGGAAGGATTATTTTTTCAGCCTAATGTCTTTGCGGATGATGCCTGGGTAACTAAGTATGATAGCAATGGCAACCAGCTGTGGTTTCAACAGTTTGGCAGTTCCGCTTTTGATGAAGCTTATGCTGTAACTGTCAGTAATGATGGCAGTGTTTATTCTACAGGCTGGACTCTGGGGGACTTGGGAGGAAAGAATGCTGGGCAATATGATGTCTGGATTGCCAAGAATGACAACAATAGTGGTCAGTTGGAGTGGACGAAACAGTTTGGTACTAAGGATTTTGAATTCCCTAAGGGGATTGACACAGACAGCCAAGGCAATGTCTACATGACAGGATGGACTTTGGGTAACTTGGGAGGAAAAAATGCTGGATCTAATGATGCTTGGATTGCCAAATATGACAGCGATGGTAATCGACTGTGGATAAAACAGTTTGGCACTTGTGGTGATGATGCATCCTCGAGCATGAAGGTCGATTCCAATGGCAATATTTTTCTAGTGGGGTATACTGACAAAAACTTGGAAGGAAGCAATGCTGGCTCTAATGATGCCTGGATTGCCAAGTACGACAATGAAGGCAAGCAGTTGTGGATTCAACAGTTTGGTACATCCAAGTCTGATGCTGCCACCAGTATTACATTAGACAATTTTGGTAATGTCTACGTAACAGGAACTACTGAGGGTTCCTTTGGAGCGATTAATGCTGGGTCAGTGGATAGCTGGATAGCCAAACTTGATTCTGAGTCAGGTACTTTACAAGATTTTAGTGGCGCTTAAAAACAGGTATTTAGATGTTGATTGAAAAACTTCATAACACATCAAATCTTTGATGTTACAGAATCCATGAAGAGGGACATATGATAGATGACACCGAAGAGTCAAAGATAAAAAAACAACTACAAAACAAATCTGATACACCGATCAAGAAGCATTTAAAAGCCACGGAAATCAACTATCGGCGTAACAGGGAGTCCAACTATACCGAGAAAATAACCGAGTTAGATCAAAGTTTTGATTACAGCAACCACAAAAATCATTATTGGAGTGACCCTGAGTTTTCAATCCTCTATGGCACTCCACTCTACGATGCAGTTTCCCCCTCACAAAAGATTGCTCTTAATCATCTATTTTGGGTTGGAGGTTACAATCTTACTGCTGCTAGCGAAGTTAACACAGCTCTTTACAATCAAGTAACAGGTAGTGTTTTTTACAACATAGGCGGTTACGAAACCCTCTGTCATGAACTGGATGTAGAAACTTCACAGGAACGTCACCATATTCATGCTTTTCGCACGATTGGTAACATGACGGAGATGGCCATACTAGGTAAGGTAATAGTTGGTGATCCTCTCACAGGGAATGAGTCCAAGGTGATTCAAAAGGGTCTGGTTGGGCGTTTGTCGCCTGGACCAATACGTCAGTTATTCGGCTTTAACTGGGGAAGTACACCTTTCTTAGCATCACAATACTATGCCTTGCGCTTCATCGCCAATATGCTTCTCAAGCTAACAGAATACAGCCGTTCTCAGTATTTCAGGAAGTTAGAAAAGAAAGGTGAGTTTATCCCATCTCCCACGGCTGTCTCTCACTACCATTTCTTGGACGAATCTTTTCATACTACAACTTCGTTGCTGATCGCTCAAGAATTGTACAAGGACTTTCCAAAGCCAACAGCTTATGAGAAATTCATGGCAAATTTTTCAATTTACATGATGCAACTTACCATTCTGAATGGGCTTTCTGCTGGTGCAGTTGCGAGCTTTTCTCCAGACCAACTCTTTGTCATACCCTTAGTCTATAAGATATTACGGTCTCCTCTATTTGGTATGTCTACCCAAGAAGCACTCTTTTGGATAGAGAGATGCTTCTGTCATGAGCATGAAGGTTTACATTTGAATTTGAAGTACCATCAACGTCTCATTTCAGAACTGTGCAGATTTTTCGACAAACTAGACTACACATGGCCTATTAATCGTGAAATGCGTGTTATGGCTACAGGAGGCTCGATTAGTAAGGCTATCCAAAATAACACTAAATTCTTTCATAAGTTCTCCAAGTCTGTTGTCCGTGAGAATACTTATTAGTTCGTAATGAACGTTTTGGCGCTTTAGCGCTTACTAAAAACCCATCAATTCAAACTTACGTAGTTTAATCTGGATTTGTGCGATCGCTAGCTAGTTGAACAACCCCACCTATGAATTAACGTAATTTTCAGTATTGTCCCAATTCCTTTACTTTACAGGTGTGAATATGAGTCAGTCTGTCATTAATTCAGGTGTAAAGCGGTCATATACGGCAGAAGAAATCCAAGCCTGGCTAGTATCTAACATTTCTGAGATGCTGGGAGTTGAACCCAATGAGATAGATATCCAAGAACCTTTGGATAGTTATGGCTTGGATTCAGCACAAGGGATGGTTCTTGCTAGTAGAGCAGAGAAATTGCTTGGATTTAAACTATCTCTAATTCTATTGTGGCATTACCCCACAATTGAAATGCTCAGCAAACGTTTAGCAGAAGAATTGGCAGATTCGGATTCAGAGATTTTTGAGATTTGAACATAATCCGCTACAAAGAATTTTAGATTTTAAATTGAATGAATCTAAAATTCAAAATCCACAGTCCTATTGAGGGATTCTACAACTATGAATGCATACGATCTTTTGGAAAATCTGATTCAAAAAGGTGTTCACTTGTGGGTCGATAACGAAAAACTAAATCTTCGTTCTCCCAAGGGAATAATGACACCAGAAATGCAAGCAGAACTAACTGCTCATAAATCAGAAATACTAACCTTGCTACGTGATAGAGATGTCACCACTAAAGCTGCTTCTGTTCCACTAAGTATGGGACTAAGCCTGCAAACTATTGGTCGTTTAATCGGTGGATTTGTTAAAAAATCAGCTGTGGAATATAAGCCACCAGTTATTGATCCCAGAGTGATGGCTCAAAAATTAACGGTGGCATTTAGACCATTACCAAAGGGTTATAAACAGATAGAAATTATTAAATTTCGAGAAGAACTAGCAGAGAAGCTCAGCAATTATGGAGTAAAAATTTTATCTTGGGAAGAAGCAACAACTGAATTTTACTATGATGTTAACTTGCCATTAATTAACTTCAATAATAGCCTGAAAATTAGGGGTGTAAAAGCAGAGATAGATGCGGTAATTGATGTAGAAAAAAATCCAAATTTTATCAGAAAATTAGGTGTATATGTAGCAGAAATGCTTTATTATGTGTATTCTCAATTCATCTTGAATAATCAACATATTTCTGTTTCTAGAATCGCTAAATTGAGTAGTTGGGCAGAAGATCATGTAGCTAAATATATTGAAGATCCAACTAACACTCAAGTAATTATCCTGAGTGAAATCGATAAGGATTTTGTCAATCCTCTCATCAATTATCAAGAAAAAATAAACATTGGGATAAACACTCTGGTTAGAACATTTTCAGAAATGGTTATTGGTGTTTCCAAGGACAAAATTTCCATTTTAAATATGAATCTCTCAGATTCTATTTTTCCTAGAAAGGAGATGGAATATTTTGTTTTGAATTCCCTGGTTCCTAAAGTTTTTGTACCAATATATCCACTATTACTAAATAGATTTACTTTAGAGCAGTATAAGCCTCATGAATCTAGCTATGCTGAAAAACTTGTGAAATTAGGTAACGAACTAGCATCTACAGGTCTATTTCCGCCAGGCTTTAAGCTTTGTGAAGTTATCAAAAGGAAATCCCATAGAGATATTGTGAATGTCATAGTGAATGGGAGGACAGGCGTTTCTTATGGTTTTGTTGCTTATGTTGAACCTCCACAATATGTTGGTGAACCAGAAATAACTGAAGATGAGTGGCAAAATCTATTATCTGTTGCAGGATTTAGTAGTGATGAATTTCGTCAGAATGAAAAAGGTAGGTATTACATAAAAACCAAGGTAAAAGCAGAATATAGATATAAGCAAATCCCAGATATTTGGCTTGTTAGTTCTCGTTCCGGTGCAAATAAAACAGATTTAAACTTGGAAAGCGATATCATTCGGATTGGTTTGAAAGAAAAGTTATTTCTGCAATTACCAAATGGTATTAATCCAGAGCTAGTAGATATCAAACCTTCTTATGATATCTATGTCATGCTTGCTATTAGTTTGTCTGCTGCCTTATATACACCAGAGCTGATTAAAAATGGTGCGCCAATTGTTCACTTCCACGGCTACCCAGCAGCTGAATGGTTTAAACAGAATGAATACTGCGTTGGAATCAACAACCCTTCAGTTCCTTGTGGTACTTATGAATCCGGAGTATTGAATTTTTTGGGAATTTCTAGCTTGGCAAATCAACAGGTAGACAATCCAGCGTTAGTAAGTTTGATAGAACCAGATCATGGCACAAATTTTATAGCTCATGATTTGGAGTATCTAGTACAAAGATTGCAGGCTGGATGTACACAAGGACAAATTGAACTTGGTGGCAAACATTTTGCTTCTTTGAAGACAAAATTAAGCGATCGCTGAATTTAATTCGATTGAGTACAAATCATGAAATACAATATACAATACTTATGTTCTACGACAGAAAACTTTCTCCTTTGGAGCAAGTTATAGAAATCGTAAATCGTCGTGCTGGTGCATACAACATAGTTACGATTTGTCGAATTAACGGATTACTTAGCGAAGAAGTTATTAGACAAGCTCTTGAGTTGCTCCAAGCGCGTCATCCTCGTCTGAACTGCCGCATTATCGGTAAGTTAAATAATCTGCGATTTAAGACTGGAGACATCGAGATCCCTTTGCGTGTGGTGAAAAAACTTGACTCACAACAGTGGCAAGAAGTTGTTTGGGAAGAACTCAACCACAAAATTGAGAGTCACAAAAGTTTAATGCGAGTTGTGCTTGTGCATCTCAAAAATGAAAACAATGTCAATTATTTGATCACAACAATACATCATGCGATCGCAGATGGTTTATCATGCATCCAACTACATTCAGAACTTTTAAAATATTGCCAAAAAATCATTTCTTTTGAACCAATAGAAGTTGTCAGCTTACCTGCACTTCCACCACTCAAAAAACTCTTGCCAGACTCGATGCGAGGATGGAAAGGCACAGTGAATATCTTCTTAACTATATGCAGACATGTCTTACAAGAGATTCGGTATCGACCACAAACTTTGAAGTTTGAAAAATTCCTACCGATTGAATCACGTCGCACTGGTATAGTTCACAGAAAGCTCAACGAAGCACAAACGACAAAGTTGCTAAACGCTTGTAGAAAGAACAAGACAACGGTACACGCTGCTTTGTGTGCAGCGATGTTGTTTGCAGCAGGTAGAAAAATTACTCCTGGGAAAAAAACAAATGTCAACCTCAGCTGTTGGTCGCCAATTAATTTGCGTAACCGACTTCAACCAAACATCAGTAATGAGCATTTAGGTGTATTAGTTTCTGGTGATATCTCATGTCATAACCTCAGAACCAATACAAGCTTCTGGGATTTAGCTCGCGACAGAAGACAACAGATGGAAGCAAGTTTAGAAGGCGATCGGGTATTCTGTTCAGCATTGTTAATTGAGCTGTTAACCGATTTTCTTCTCACTTACCCTAGTCAAATGTTTGCGACAGTGGGTGTCACGAATATAGGTAGAGTCAACATTCCTGCAAATTATGGTGTATTTGAACTTGAAGAAATTAGCTTTGTGACTGCTAATGCAGCATTTAGAGGTTTGTGTGTTGCTGTTCTAACTTTTGAAGAAAAAATGTTTTTGAATTTCATGTTTTCTGAACCTGCAATTAGTCAGGAAACTGCGGAAATTCTTGCTGATCATATGCTTGCTTGTATTGTGAAAGCTTGCAAAAATCCAAAATTCACTTTTACTGATCAAGTAGTTGCAATCCCCCGACAGCAGCTAACCTCAATTGCTCCTGGTGCTTTGAGTAGTGTTGCTCGTCAAGCTCGTAGACGCGATCGTTCGATTTTGGATTGGTTCCACAAATAAAGTGAGTAAGTTTTATGAACCTCTGTGAACAAACACTTTTTATTTCGGGAATTAGTGGATTTATCGGCTTACGAACTGCTGAGCTAGCCATAGCACGAGGGATGAAAGTTCGTGGTTTGGCACGTTCTGCCGAAAAAGCTAAACAAGCACAAAAACTAGGTGCGGAGGTTATGATTGGCAACGTCACTGATCCTACGACTGCCTACAAGGCTTGTCAGGGAGTAGACATCGTTTTGCATACAGCTGGCATTGTCCAAGAAAGTGGATCGCTCAAACATTTTCGTGAGGTCAACGTTGGTGGAACCGTCAACATGGCTAAAGCTGCCAAGAGTGCTGGTGTCAAAATCTTTACTCATCTCTCCAGCGCTATGGTTTATGGCTTCAACTATCCTGATGGCATTACGGAAGATGGACCACTGCGTGGTGAGAATAATCCTTTCTGCCAGACAAAAATAGAAGCCGAAGAAGCACTTTTACAACTCCATGCGCCCCCAGGCTTTGGAATTATCATTATCAGACCAGGAGATGTTTACGGACCGGGGAGTATTCCTTGGATAGTCCGACCACTACTGATGATGCAGCAAAAATTATTTGCATTAATTAACGATGGACGAGGAGTCATTAACCATCTATATATTGATAATTTGATTGATGGCATCTTTCTTGCGATCGAAAAGGAAGCACACGGAGAAATCTTTAACATCACCGATGGGCAGCAAACTTCCTGGAGAGAATATTTTACTCGCTTAGCTGAAATGGCAAATTTACCTGTACCTTATTCTTTACCAAAAGATGAAGCCAAATTATTACTGCGGGTGCGGGAACAGGGACAAAAACTTTTTCGGAAAAAACCCGATCTTCTGCCAGAAACTGTAGATTTTCTCTCTCGTCCCTACGCTTATTCTATTGCCAAAGCACAAAATATGTTGAATTTTCAACCAAAAATTGATCTAGAAGAAGGAATGCGGCGCACACAGGAATGGCTGCAAATAACAGATATTCAAAAATTGATGTCATAGCAAAATGAAGTCTTGAAAATTAGCCAAAACTACAAATTGCAAACATATTATGATAAAAAGAATCACTCTCTTTTGTCTGTTTTTGCTCTCCAATTTTGTAATCTTGGATTTAGCAACAGCAAATTCAAATGCTAATTCCAATATAAAACTAACTGTTGTAGTAGATGGAATTCGTCATCAAAAGGGACAAATTTGCCTGAGAATCCATAATGATGAACAAGGGTTTCCTTTCACTGATACTAGCGAAGTACAAAGCGGTTGCGTTCAAATTCAAGGAAATTCTATAAACAAGGACTTCTACGGATTAAAACCTGGAACTTATGCTGTTGCTGTAGTAGATGATCAAGATGGAGATTATAAATTAAACAGAAACTTTTTAGGTCTCCCACAAGAGGGTTTTGGTGTTTCTAATAATCCGACAATTTCAATAAAAACTGGTGTACCAAAGTTTCAAGATGCAAGTTTTTCACTCAAGAAAAATAAAACTATTTACATTGTCATAAAATATTCCCTTGATCCATAAGATATCAGCCATAGCTGCGCTACAAGATCCCCGACTCATTCAAGAAGTCGGGGATCTGACCCCTCACAACTTCTCATAATTTTTGCGATAGACCACTAGTAGCTTTGGTATAAGCTATCGGTCTACGCTGTGGCTGATTAAATGCCACAGCCAAATATGCATTAAATTTCGTAGCATTAGTCGAGAGAATGTATTTCGCACTCCTGCTACACCCCACACCCTTGTATCATTTCCAAGAGAGTTCTATTGAAGCATCACACCAAGGACAAACAATCATCATGTTGCATGATTGTTGCATATACCTTTATAAAATAATGATTTTCTGTAATTCTTAATTTTAGCTCAGCGAACCTTGTGCTCTTGGATTCATTCTCGCCAGTGGTATTCTTGGCACTGGCTTTTTTCTTTTCTTTATACTGATATGAGAAATAAAAAGAAACCCTCCCTGTGTTCGCTTAAATACTTATACTGTCCCGTGGGCTGGTAATGGGTAATGGGTAATGGGTAATTAAGATACTGATAATTTTCCAATGCCCAATGCCCGATGACCAAGAGCGAAGCATAATATTGTAAGCAATTAGCCGAACTTGATATTACAGCACTATAAAAAACGATCGCTTAATTGCGATCGCTTCGTTTCCCTTCTGCTTTATCTACAGGGATACCAAGGCAAAAAATTTGAATTAACAACAGTGAACTGATAACTGTTAAATTTTGGCTTCTTCCTTCACCAATTTGTCCCAACCTAAATCTTTGAGGCTGTTATTGCGACGTAGGGGACGAGTGACTAACTCAAGGATGTCACGGGCGTTGGTAAAACCGTGAATTTGAGCAAATGTAAATTCTACAGACCACTTAGTGTTAATTCCACGTGCTTCTAAGGGGTTGGCGTGAGCCATACCAGTGATAACCAAGTCAGGCTGCAACTGGTAAATGCGTTGGACTTGATTATAGTTGTCTGGTTTCTCCACAATCTTAGGCATAGGTACACCCATTTCCTTGCAAGTCTTCTCCAGCAAGGCTAATTCAGCAGCTTGGTAGCGCTTGTCCATATAGGGAATGCCTATTTCATGCACAGTCATACCGCAGCGTACCAAGAAGCGGGCGAGGGAAACTTCCAACAAATTGTCACCCATGAAGAATACAGACTTGCCACGAATTAGTTTGATGTATTCTTCCAAACCTTTCCAAATTTGGGCTTCTCGTTCGTCTAAACCTTGGGGGGTAATACCAAAAACCGAGCAAATTTTCTCAATCCAAGCACGAGTTCCATCTGGACCGATGGGGAAGGGTGCGCCGATGAGCTTGCATTTGCGACGCCGCATGAGAGTTGTAGCGGTACGGCTGAGGAAGGGGTTGACACCAGCAACATAATACCCTTCTTCAATTACAGGCAGTTCTGTAAAACGCTTGGCAGGTAGCCAGCCAGAAACTTTAATACCTTGCTTTTTCAGTTCTAGAGTCAGCTGAGTAACTACGGGATCGGGGAGTGAACCAAATAGTACTAGCGGGGGATGATTTACGTACTCAGACTCTTCTTGGGCAACTTCTTCTTTCTTCTTACCAAAGTTGAGTAGCTTTTGAATAGCGTTGCGCTCGTTTTTCTCTGCTTCTACCACAGGAGCTTTATCTGGACAACGTGTAGCCATTGCAGCTAAGACTGTGTCTTCTCCTTGGGTGAAAGCGTAGTCTAAACCGTTAGCACGGGCGACAACAATGGGGATACCGATTTCGGCTTCCAGCTTGGGGGCCAAGCCTTCTAAATCCATTTTGATGATTTCGGTAGTGCAAGTGCCGATCCAGACAATTACGCTGGGATTGCGATCGCGTTTGATCTGCAAGCACAAGCGCTTTAATTCCTCATAATCATTCAGTTGGGCCGAAATATCGCCTTCTTCTAACTCTGCCATTGCGTAACGGGGTTCTGCAAAAATCATTACCCCCATCGCATTTTGCAGGAAGTAGCCACAAGTTTTTGTACCAATTACCAAAAAGAAGCTATCTTCAATTTTTTGGTATAACCAAGCTACACAGCTAATAGGGCAAAAGGTATGGTAATTTCCAGTTTCACACTCAAAATTTAAAGCTTCTGGTTGAGCAAGAGTCATTTCGATATATTCTCCCCTTAATTTTTTAAGAGTCAATTGTCAATTGTCAATTGTCAATCGTTACTAGTAAAAACTCTTGACTCTGGACAATTGACTAAACTCCTTGTGTATTACGTGTTGGGGAAGAGACGGGCGATTTCCGAGTCATCAAAACCGTTATTTGATAGTTCTTCCCCAAAAAAATCTGTATTTGATTCACTCTTGAGAGAACTTGTCTCAGTACTCCAAACATCCGACAACACATCAGCAAACTCGTTTTCTTCAGGCGCAGCTGTGGCGGAGATTGTGCTGTCTGCTTCCTTCATGGCGTCAAAGGAAATATCGCCAAATTCATCTGCTACATCTGATTGGGATGTTTGCTGTGACTCGTTGTCACAGTTGTGACTTGGGCGTGATAAATTCTCATTGGAGCTATTGAGATGTTCCGTTGCCATTGCTCTGAGTTCATCCCGCACCATGCTATCTGGAACCATGAGTGTTTCTTCATGGTCGTAGCTCATTTCCAAATCATGGGCGATCGCATTGTTCACCAGGTCATTTGTCTGTTGATTTGTCAACGTTTCATCATGGTATATTTCTTCCGTGACAACTGCTGATTCATCTTCCTGCGACGATTCCTCTGGTTTGGGAATAACACGGTTTCCTAGAGCAATGTCAGGATCAAAATTTAAATCCAACACCTCAATCAAGGTATCTGCGTCAGGATTCAATTTAGAAAAAGGTAGCATCAACTGCGCTAGCTTCGGTTCGAGCGCATTAGCTACTCCCAGGATGAGGTAAGATGGTGGTCGCTTGCCGCCGTCAGGCGTATAGACTGATTCTACCTCCATGTGCAACTTAATCCAGTCACGATTGACTTGAAAAAATTGCAACCATTTTTGCTTCAGTGAATCTGTAAAGCTATAGAAGAAGGCCATATTCTCATCCTGAGATCTAAATGATTTATACAATCATCAAGTCTAATTCTTCTTCCGGATTAGGAACCTGTGGTTTATTCGGATTTAAGTAAAAATCGGATAATAAAGAGAATAATTCCCTATCTTGGGCGTCTTTAGGAACAACACCTTCTGGTAGTGCCAAAAGTTGGTCAGCGATGTTTAAGTAATAATCGCAAACGTAGTTCAAAGAAGGGTCTATATCTGCCATTTCAAACAACGTCTTGCCCTTCACACGGGAAACACGGATATCTTCAATCAGAGGCAGAACTTCTAAAACTGGCATTGGTACAGCTTCTACGTATTTATCTATCAAGTCACGCTTAGATGTGCGATTACCAATCAATCCAGCTAGACGTAATGGGTGAGTCCGTGCTTTCTCCCTTACAGAAGCAGCAATGCGGTTAGCAGCAAATAAGGCATCAAAGCCGTTGTCAGTAACAATTATGCAATAGTCGGCATAATTCAAAGGTGCGGCAAAACCTCCACAAACAACGTCACCGAGAACGTCAAACAAAATCACATCGTACTCATCAAAAGCGTTGAGTTCTTTTAGTAATTTTACTGTCTCACCAACTACATAACCGCCACATCCAGCACCTGCGGGTGGCCCTCCTGCTTCGACACAATCTACACCACCATAACCTTTGTAAATTACATCTTCTGGCCAAATATCTTCGTAATGGTAATCCTTCTCTTGCAGAGTATCAATAATCGTCGGAATCAAAAAGCCTGTAAGGGTGAAGGTGCTGTCGTGTTTAGGGTCGCAGCCAATTTGCAAAACTTTCTTGCCACGTTTGGCTAAAGCGACAGAAATATTACAACTAGTTGTAGATTTACCGATACCGCCTTTTCCGTAAACTGCTAATTTCACTGTTTTTTGCCTCTTATGGTTTTTTTATAAAAAATTTGGCTCAAACACTTGCAGCACCGCGTGCAAAAGCGATGTGTGAAGTCTTCGAGTGTCATTATTGTCCAAAAAAAACTGAAAATAAAGGGGATGAAAAATTGAATGATGCCGTTAGCAAAAGTATTGATATTTATTTAATTGCAAATT
>Ga0073934_10006092_pt1 | contig 17928 bp, 13 predicted proteins | sample LarsenN4metaG_FD_76834 | JGI IMG/M metagenome (GOLD analysis project Ga0073934, IMG submission 76834) | Hot spring sediment bacterial and archeal communities from British Columbia, Canada, to study Microbial Dark Matter (Phase II) - Larsen... ... | reverse complement strand
GGAGAAGACGCCGGCGGTGGGGGCAAGGGTGGTGTTGGCGGCGATGCCGCCGCCGGGGCCGGGAGGGGCGGTGAAGAACTTCTCGCCGCCGGTGCCGTCGGTCCACCCCACCTTGGCCGTGCCGTTCTCGACCCCGTAGAAGGTGAGGTAGTGATTGAAGCTGTGGGTCCAACCGAAACCCAGGGGGCCGTCCTGGGGGGCGCGGCTGTTGTAGGAGCGCTCGAAGATGAGCGGCAGGCCCCCCTGCCCCTTGAGCACCATGTCCCGCTCCACGTGGTACATGTTCCCCGTGGCCATGTTGACCGGGTCGCCCGACATGAACATCCACCGGTTGAGGCCGTTGGCCATGGTGGCGGAGTTCAGGGGCTCGGAGAAATTTCGGTCGATGGCCAGCTGGGGAATGTCGTCGGAAATGGAGAATATGCTGCTGAACGGCCTTGGGTTGATGAGGGCCGCGCCCCCTCCCAGGTTGCCACTGATGATGGCGCTGATATACCCCTTCCCCTGGTTCTCGGCCATGTATACGCCGCCGTTCCATGCCGCCGACTGCCCCGGCTCGGTGTAGGAGATGGTGCTTTTAGGGACGGTTACCGTGGCCCCATCGGTCACGTAGGCGGTGATCTGGGCCTTGTAGGGAAGCATGCTTGCATCCATCAGCGAATTAAAGTTGGCAATATTTGCTGATGTGAGGGTGACGAGTTGTGTTCCCTTCTCCGCCGCATACTGGATGCCGCGAACCGTGGAAACCGCATCGGTGCGCGCGTTTTCCTGCCAGATGTAATGTTCGAAAGCAGAACCGGCATAGGAGGCCAGCTTGAAGACCGGCCAGGTCTCGGCTCGGAATGCCGTTGGTGTCGTGGCCGTGGAGTCCAGCTTTATCGGACGGATTATCCCCCCCTTGAAGTCGATATACAATCCACCCCTGGCGATGGTGAACGGCAGATCGAAGAGGTACGAGACCTTGAGTTCCGAGGAGGTCAGCCCCAGGTCGTTCCCGCGCAGGGCGCTTACGCCGGCAAGCTCACCGATCCGGCGGGTACTGTCGCTGCTATACCTCAGGTACTTGAGGAGCGACAGGTGAAGGAACTCCCCCACGGTGGCCTCGTAGGCATCGAGCCGGGCGGGGGTCGGTTCGGCCGGGGCAGTGCGCACCGCGTCGATCAGTTTGGCGGCCCGCTCGGCCAGCAGTCGGTCCGAGGCCTGGAACGCATTGGCCTGAAGGGCATGGTACGCACCGGCCTTGATGTCGGTGTAGACGGTCTTGTTGACACAGTGGAGGTCAGGGTCGGGGCTTGCGGCGCTGCCGGAGTCGTTGACGCACTTCGGTGCGGTCAACGTGTATTCTTCAAGGGTCACCTTCATGATGAGGGTATTGGCATCCCCCAGATTCAGGGTGCCGGCGGCGGAGCCCTGCTCGATCCCTTCCAGCCTGAGTACCGGCTTGACGGTAACCGTGCCGCCACCAGGCAGCGCCTGGAGATCGCCCCCCCACTGGTTCCAGAGTAGCTGGCTGCCGGCATCGGCCGGTTTGTAGGAGAGGGAGAGGCGCTTGAGTGCCGCGTTCGGGTAGGTGAAGACGGAGGAGAGGAGATCGGTTCCTCCCTTCGTAACGCGCACCGTCAGCTTGTAGCGATGGGTATCGGGCAGAATGGCTGTTTCCGGCGAGCCGTTGCTCCAGTTGGTGAACTTGGTGACGTTGTAGGGGAGGGACGAGGGGAGGATATCGATTTTGAGGGGCTTCTGACTGCCGCTGTAGGGGACGTCCTGGAGCGAGTTGTTGCTGTCGATCCCCTTGACGGCGTTCTCGACCTGCTCGGCGAACGTTTCGTGGGGGAGCTGGTCGGTTCGCCCCGCCAGGTATGCGGAGTAATCGAAATTCACGCTGGTGGCAATGCCCGCCTGATAGGTCTTGTCCTTGAAGCTCGGATCAAGGGGTATCCAGCGCGTTCCGGCGTTATCGATCCGGGCGCCGCGGTAGTGGCCATAGGGAACGCATGCCTCGACCCAGACATGGTCAACGGAGACTCCCCGCACCTGACCACCAGTAGAACGGGTCCTCGCGGGGATGAGGCCGCTGCTGAGTATGGCGGCCGTGGCCTGGTACGTTTTTGCCCCCACCCAGCGGGGGGCTCGTCCGTCCTTGCCCAGGGGGGTCTTGTCGTCGATGGCGATCTCTCCCTTGACGTAGCGGGCGGGGATGTTGGAGGCCCGGAGAAGGGCAATGAGAAGTGACGCCTGGTCGGTGGCATTTCCCGCTCCGGAGACGAGGGTTCCCTGCGCCCCCTTGAGGGAGCCGTAGTAGGGCTCGTAGGCAATGGTGTCATAGACGTACTTGTAGATCTTGACCGGCGAATACTCGAGCTTTTCGGCCAACTCCCTGATTTCAGGGGTTATGACTATTTCCTGGCCATCTTCACCGAGATCAGAAATGGGATCATAGCCGCAGCTCTGGGCTTCCGGCGGAGTTGCCGGAGGCGCGGCCGCGAGCAGGGTGTCGCCGGCAAAGGCATAGTAGCTCGTGATGGGTGGTCGGTTTTGGGAGACGTACTGGGGAGTGGTTTCGCTTCCCGGCTGGTTGGGAGGCCCAGCCGGCTCCCCATAGGATTGGGTGGGGAACGGCAGAGCGCTGGGAGCTGCTTCGCGGTTGCGCACATTCTCATGTAGTTCGCGCAGGACTGATCTGGCCTTGCCGATGGATCGTACCCGTGCTGCACCGTCACGGGCATCGATAATGTCCTTGAGTGCCCCCTCGACTCTGTCGAAGCGCTCTTCCACCTGCTTTGAAAACGCATCCCACTTCCTGACCTTGTCGGAAAGTCCACGGTCCGTCAGTTGCCGGCGAATCTCGGACAATCTCGTGCGGGATTCCTCCCGGGCAACCCTAAGCTCGTTCAGATTCGCTTCGTATCGGGCACGCCGCTCCGGAAGGATTGCCGGCTGGTCCGATTCGGCCTCTTCCAGCCGTACCAGTTCGCCGATTTCGGAGAGATGGCGGTCAAGCTTTTCTGTGAGCTGGTCCTTGGGTGCGGCGGCATGGGCAAGGACCTTCGCGACGACATCATCGGGAATGGGGGCGAGATCCCGCGGGGCGGCTCCGGCCATGGTGGCGGTAGCAAGCATGGTAAGCACGCTGCTTGATATGGCACATACGGACAGTCTGATAAGCGAGGGAAACGTCATGGATCCTCCACTGCTATTGGGTGCGGATGCAAAGGCACTTACAACCGGAATTAATTGATCGTAATGGAATCGGCGGTAACCTCTCCGTCACGGATGGTCAGTGAACCTTGAATTACGGTTTCGCCGGTTCTGGACGAAAAACTCTCGTCGAGACCACCTGACAGCAGTATGGCCACCCCCCTGTCAAAGATGAGTTCTTCGGTGAGGGTTCCCGATACAATGTGCGCGATGACGGGGGGGCCTGCTTCCACGCTGTCATAGGCGGACTGGAGAGTGCCGAAATAGCGTGTCTCGGTGCCCGTCGTCTTGACCGGCGGCATGGCGACATCGATTCGAGCGTTGGAAATTACGCCAATCCCTGTGTGATCGGTTACGCTGTAAAGAAAGGGATAGGTCCCCACGCTTTCCGGCGAGCCGCTTATGGTTCCGGTAGTTCCGGTCAGGCCGACCCCCGGCGGAAGGCTCCCCGAAACGAGTCCCCAGGTGTAGGGTGGCGTGCCGCCACTGGCGGTCAGGTTGATGCTGAAGAAGCGGTTCATGGTTGCGGAAACAAGCAGGGCAGGTGACGTCACCCCGCTTACGCCGAGTCCGTCTCCCTTGATGAGTCCCCGGCTGTCGGCAACGGAGGGGTTGGTTCCGAGGATCGATTCGACCCCATCGGGTATCCCGTCCTGATCAAGGTCGACCAGGTTCGCCGGCGTGAATGACGTGAGGACAAGGGCTGTTTGTAGGGGATCATTGCGCCAGCTGCCATTTGTCTGGTCCTGGGCGGCGACAAGGTAGTCAAGAGCCGCATCTCGTGCCGGGTCTGAAGAGTTGACAGCGGTGAGAGCCTGGTAGGTTACCGCGGTGTCGAGCAGATCACTCACCCCATTGGCTCCGAAGCCACCGTCGGAGTTCTTGTTGGTATCGCTCAAGAGCCAGGATATGCCTTTTGTAACAGCAGTTGCCAAGGGGTAAGATATCGAGTTGCATGTCATGCTGCTCCACCCTTTCTTGGTTATGATCCCCTGGATCTCCATGGCAGTGAGCGCAGTTGGGAATATGGCTCCCGCCTGGGTGTGCACGGGGGAACCAGCTGGGACGAGTCCGTACCCCCAGCTTCCGTCGGGACGCTGGGAGGTGAGGATCATGCAGAGTGCGGCTGATAATTCCTGGTCCTGGGTCGGGTAAGAATAGTGGGATACGCGGAGGGCTTTAAGGGCGAGGGCGGTGTCGGGAAAGCTCATTTCGAATTTGTCATACGCCCCCCAGACTGAACCATTGGGATAGGGGAAGGAAACGCTCTGCCAAGAAAGGAGCCTGTCGAGATCTGCCTTGAGGTCAACACCGGTGCCGCTCAAGGCAGATATTTTGCGGGCAAGGGAATCAACGCTCGCCACCTCAGAGTTCTCAAGCCATGCAACCGCGGCCCCGTAGTGATACCCCTGCCGCATGCCGGCATTCTTGAAGGCTTCCAGAACCAGAGAGGTAGCTGTCACCTCAAGGCCGGCTGATCCCCGCCAGCTGCCATCCCCGCGTTGCTGAACAAGAAGCCACTTGAGACCTTTGTTTCGGGCTGCATCGATCTGTGCCTGGCCGGCCCCGGATGCTTCAATGGCCATCGCTCCTACAAGGAAAGCTGTGACCAAACTTCGCGCCATTCCCATGACTACCTCCACATCTATTCATCTGTTAAAATATCGTGGTTTTATAGCAAATAAACAAATACCTGACAAAACATTAATTACTTTAACTTCATACCGCAGCCTGTTGATATGGCTGACATTTACAAGCAGAGAATTTCTGCCCCTTTAATTCTGTTCCTGTCGCGGAGAACGGGGCTGCTACTACGACGGTAGATCACGCTGATATTCGCGGGCTGGTTACCGCCTGTCTTGCCTACGTCGTGGAGCTGCCAGCCTTCGCCGGTGGGAATGTAGGTTATGTCGGTAACCCAGACCTCGTTGGGAGCACTGGGTGTAAAGGTTTGATCCAACAAGTTCTCCGCCACCGGCAAGCTGTGCTTCGAATTCGTAGTCGCCTTGAACTTGCGCTTCTGTCGACAGCGCAGCCCCATTTCCCGGCGCAGACGGGCAATACGGTCGCGCCCGGCGACGAAACCATCCTCCGCCAGCTCCGGCTGCAGGCGCCGGGCACCATAGCTTTCGCGAGTACGTTTGTGGGCGGCTTTAATCGCCACCTTCAGAAGTTCATCCTCCTAGGCTCGACGCGAGGGCTTGCGCCCCAGCCAGGCATAAAAGCCGCTACGCGACACGTTGAGCACTCGGCTCATTATCGTTACTGGAAAATGGAGTCGCCACTGCTTCATGAACGCGTACCGGGCAGCGACTCCCTGGCAAAGTACGCGGTCGCCTTTTTTAGGATGTCACGCTCCATGCGGGCCTCAGCCAGCTCCTTGCGCAACCGGGCATTCTCTGCGGCCAAATCCGCCGCAGAACGTGCCCCTGGTGCTGACAGATGGGTGGAAGCCTTGCCGGCTGCCATCCAGTTCGCTAGAGTCCCCTTGGGGATTGCCAGCCGCCTTGCTGCCTCCTTCTGGGACAGCCCTTGCTCTGTTACCAGTTTGACCGCCTCGGCTCGAAACTCCGGCGTATAACGCTGCTGCTGTTTCATGTTTACCTCCCTCTCAGTAGTTTACCAAGCGGGAGTGTCCATCGTCATCAGGATACCTCAGTCAGCCATTATGGCTAGGAATCTGTCAGTAACTCCAGCAACTTCATTCAACCCCACGAGAAGCCTGATTCAGGATAACTCGCATCAATGTCACCCAAAAAAAGAGGCGACGGGAAATCCCGTCGCCTCTTTGCGTTTTCATAATTGTCAGGTGTTACCGGTCCCCGATTCCCGGTCCCGGGTCCCCGATTTACAGCTTCTGCTCGATCGCCTTCTTGGCCGGACCGTTCATCCGGATGGCCGCGGAGAATTCCATCCAGAAGATCAGGTAGATGGAGATCATGAGGGAGAGGCCGATGTTCTGGTTCTCCACGCCCAGGGCCTTGGCCAGGATGGGGGAGGCGAAGCCGGCGCCGAGGGTTCCGGTAACCCGCTCCAGGAAGTAGAAGGCAACAAGGGTCAGGGCCGTTCCCACGAACATGATGGCGAGGCCGCGGCCGCGCTTGATCCAGTATTTGGGGGAGAAGCCGAACATCCGCATGAAGATCACCACCCAGATGATCCAGACCGAGTAGTCGACCGCCGCGTCGGAGAGGGCCAGCTTGTTCTTCACCAGGAAGAGTTCCAGCACGGTGACGGCGCCCAGGAGGATGAACATCCAGGAGAACTTCTCGTTGGCCTGGGTCTGCCACTGGCGGCTGTCGGGGGCTGTCGTCTCCTGGGCGGAGTGGGCGTGGGTCCCCAGGGCCGAGAAGAGGATGGCGAACCAGATGCCGGCGTTGTGGAACAGAAGCGATGCATGGTTGCCCGCCACGTTGGCGATGCGCGCCATGGGGTCGGTGGCGAAGTCAGCGGTGATCCGCATCAGGAAGAGGTTAACTATAATTGAACAGCAGGTGATGACGGCAAGGGTAAAGATCTTGCGCGGCAGCAGATACGGATCAACACGATCCGGGAAGCCCAATATGAAGGCGAACCAGATCAGGTACATGATCAGGGGAATGCCGTAGCAGATGCCGTAAACCGAGTTGCCGGCAAAATCACCCGCCTGGGCATAGATTTCGTAGTTGTTGGCGGGATCGGCGTCAGTGTTGGCGGCCTTGACCACGTCCTTGGGCACCGTCTTCACGTGGGGGAGAAGCCCCATGGCGTACCAGCCGTGGTCTCCCTGGGTGGTGTCGACGACCCAGTACTGGTCGCCCATCATCTCATCGAGTCCCTGGAACATCCTCATGCTGAAGGCGGCACAGATGGCCACCACCACGAAGAGCAGGATTGCGTTCTTGATTGACATTGGCATGGTAATATCCTCCGGTTCGGTGTTTCCGGTCCCTGGTCCCTGGTTACCGGCCCCCGATTAATCCTTGTGGGTTGTCCAGAACATGGACACGGCATTGGCGGCAAACAGTCCGTAGAGCCACATGGTATTCCAGGCCGGGCCGCTCCAGTGGCTGCCGTGACCGCCGCCAACGACACCCGAGGCGACGATGATCCCGATCATGGCGGTGCCGGCCACCATGGCGACCGCGCGGAGGATGGCGCTGTTGCGCCAGGTGTGACGCTCCAGTTGCTCGATTCTCGCCAGCAGTTCAAGCTCTCTTTCGCTCATCTCTCTTCTCCTTTACCAAAGAAATAACCGTTAAGGCCGCCACAATCGTCAGGGCATAGAGGATATACGGTCCATCGAGGTGCAGACTCAGGTTGTACAGCATGACGTCCTCCTTGTATTGCTCAACACTTTGCCGGTGTAAGTACCTCGTGGGGAAACCGCTCCGCCAGCTCCTGGTATTTCATGCACTCGCGGTACCGGCAGCTGCAGAACTTGATGATCATGTTGACGTCGTGGGGCGAGATGTAGCCGCACCCCACGTCGCAGATGTCATCGCTTTTGCCGTAGAAGGGGCAGACAATTCCGTCCTTCATGGGAACCTCTATCACTAAACCGTTTCGGTTTTTCTGCCGCGCATGGGATAGGGAGCCGGATCATCTGGTCGTCACCATCCCCGGCCCCGACCCATGCTTTTCGAAGGAGTAACTGACTTTGGCAAGAGCAACCTGTATACCAAATCGGTGAAAATTTTTTCAGCAACTGGTTTTGCTTGTTATTACGGGGAGTTGCAAACGAACGATTCACGCATGAGGGGATACCGGCAGGAGGGAACAGCAAACACTGTTTTTGCAGACATGCAAGGAGAAGATGGTGCCGATGGGGAGAACAACGCAACGGCACTCCGACAAATTCCCAGCAAAGTCAAGTTATTGCACGACAAAAACCAGCCCCCTCGCAGAGGTGCGAGGGGGCTGAAGGGGGCTTTTGCAGAAATGCGAAGGAAGGGACGGCTCAGAGATACTCCTCGCGGCGGAGGTTATACTTCTTCATTTTCCGGTAGATGGTGGCCATGTTCATCCCCGCCTCCCGGGCGGCGGCCTCCACATTGCCGCGATTCTTGCGCAACAGCCCCCTCAGATAGTCCATCTCGAAGCGGGACAGGGCCTGGGCATAGGCCCCCTCCTCCCCCTCTGTCTCGGCGGCCGGCTCTTCCTGGGGTTCAGGAAGCTCGATGAACTGGGAGAGAACCGGCAGAGTGATGTAATCGCCGTTCTCCATGGCGGTGCAGGCCTCGATGACGTTACGGAGCTGGCGGATGTTGCCGGGCCAGGCATACCCCACCGCCGCCTCCATGGCGTCGGGGGCCAGCCCCTTGATGGCGGTGGCGAATTTCTTGTTCTGGAGGGCGATGAAGTGGGCCGCCAGGAGCGGGATGTCACCCCTGCGCTCCCGCAGGGGCGGGAGGTGGAGGTTCACCACGTTGAGGCGGTAGTAGAGGTCCTCCCGGAAGGAGCCGCTCTTGACCCCCTCCCGCAGGTCGGCGTTGGTGGCCGAGATGATCCGCACATCCACCTTGGTGGGGGCGGTGTCGCCGATGCGGAGGAACTCCTGCTCCTGGAGGAAACGCAGGAGGGTCTTCTGCACGTTCATGGGGAGGTTCCCCACCTCGTCCAGGAAGAGGGTTCCGCCGTCGGCCGCCTCCAGGAGACCCTGGCGGTTCTCCCTGGCGCCGGTGAAGGCCCCCTTCCGGTAGCCGAAGAGCTCGCTCTCCAGAAGGGTCTCTGGGAGGGCGCCGCAGTTGATGGCCACGAACTTCTTCTCCTTGCGGGCCGAGTTGTAGTGAATCGCCTGGGCGATGAGCTCCTTGCCGGTCCCGGACTCGCCGGTGATGAGCACCGAGGTGTCGCGGATGGCGATCTTCTCCACCTTCTCCAGGACCCCCTTGAGCCCGTCCGAGGCGCCGATGATGTTGTCGAAGCGGAATTTGCCCACCAGCTCTTCCCGCAGCTCCCGGTTCTCCTCCAGAAGCTCGTTGTGCTTGAGGGCGTTTTTCACCCGGTAGAGGAGCTCCTCGGGCTCGAAGGGTTTGGTCAGCATGTCGTAGGCCCCCCGGCGCAGGGCCTGGATCGACATCTCCACCGTGGCGTAGGCGGTGATCATGATGACCGGGATCGTCGGCTCCTTGGCCTTGATCCGCTGGAGCACCTCCAGGCCGTCCATACCCGGCATCTTGATGTCGGAGACCACCAGATCCCAGTCGCCGGGCCGGAACTCCTCCACCGCCTCGAAGGAGCGGGTATACCCCTTCACGGCGTAGCCGCTGTCCAGGAGCACCGCCTCCATCATCCGACAGAGCCCCTCCTCGTTGTCGATCAGCATGATGCGCTTTTTATCGGACACGTCTGAACTCCTCCGGGAGAAATTCCTGCCTGGGGACCGTCACAGCCCGTCCCGTTCCACCGGCAGCTTCACGATCACGTCGGTCCCCCTGCCCACCTCGCTCAGGATGCTGATGGTGCCGTGGTGCATCTCGATGATCTGTTTGGTGATGGCAAGGCCGAGCCCCGTCCCCTTGGTCTTGGTGGTAAAGAAGGGCTCGAAGATCTTTTCCATGTCTTCCGGGGGAATGCCGACCCCGTTGTCGCTGAAGACGATGGTCACGCGGCCGTCGGCATCCAGGAACGTCTTCACCGTCAGGGTGCCGGCCCCGGACATGGCGGCGCCGGCATTCAGGATCAGGTTGATGGCCACCTGGCGGATCTGGTCGCCGTCGGCCATGATGCGGGGCAGCTCCGGCGAGAACTCCTTCACGACGGTCACGTGGTGCATGTCGGTGTGGTTGGCGGCAAAATCCACGATCTGCCCCAGGAGATCGTTCACGTCGGTCCGCTCCAGGGCCGGCTTGGGGGTGCGGGCGTAGGAGAGGAGATCCTGAACGATCTTCTTGCACCGCTTGCTCTCCCGCTTGATCTCGTGGATGTACCTGTAGTTGGGGTCGTCCTCGCTGGTCTTCCCCTCGATGTAGGAGGCATAGCCCAGTATCACCCCCAGGGGATTGTTGATCTCATGGGCCACCCCCGAGGAGAGGACGCCGAGGGAGGCCATCTTCCCCTGCTGGGCGAGACTCGCCTCCATCTCCTGGTTCTGGCGGATCATGGCGGTCATCCGGTTGAAGGCGGCGGCCATCTCCCCCAGCTCGTCCCCCGTATCCACCTCCATCTGCTCATCGAGTCTCCCCTTCTTCACCTTGCGGATGACCTCGATCATGTGGTTGATGGGGTCGGTGAGCACCTTGGCGGCCAGGAAGACCAGCCCCGTGGCCACAACGCACGAGGCGATGGTGAGAAGGGTCATGGCGGCGGCGATCCGCCCCCGGATCTTGTTGGCCTCCCGGTAGAACTCGTCCTCGTAGGAGCCCACCGCCACGATCCAGCCCCACGGCTTGAAGTAGTCGTAGCGGACGATCTTCATCCGCGCCTGACTCTCCCCTGGATTGCGCCAGGGGTAGCGGATCCACCCCCGCTTCTTTTCCGCCATCTCCCTGATGAACTTGTGGCCGCGGGAATCGACGGCGTCGATGAGGTTCTTCCCCTCCTCAGTGGGGTGGACGGTGAAGGTCCCCTTCTCGTCCATGCAGAAGATGTAGCCGGTCTCCCCCACCCGCTTGGACTTGATCTTCTCCTTCAGCTCCTGGAAGGAGCGGCGCTCGAAGGCCACATCCTCGTAGGTCTCCTCCAGGTACCCCCCCGAGGCAATGATCCAGTCCCACTCCCTGAAATAGCGATACGCCACCACCTTGTTGCGGGGATACTTGTCGCCCAGCATCTCGTTGCGCCAGGGATAGACGATGTAGAGGACCTCCCCCGGCTTGGACCTGAGGGCGCTCTCGCACATGATCCGGATGAAGGGACGGCCGTTCTCGTCCTTCTCGTCGTAGACGTTCTCCCCCTCCTGGGCAATGTGCACCTCCAGGTCACCCCTGGTGGTCATGGCGTAGATGTAGCCGGTGGTCCCCACGTTGACCCTTTTGAGGGCCTTGCGGGCCTCGTCCTTTGCGGTCCGCAGGTCGATCTTGCCGCTTTTGTACTGACGGTGCTCGGCCTCCACCAGGTTGTAGGCCAGATTGGTAAGGGTGGCCAGCTCCAGGTTGGTGCTCCGCTGCTTGTCCTGCTTGTAGACCTGGAACTGCTGGTGGTGGGAGTTGAGGAGGTCGATGGTGAAGCTGGCCATGTGGGCCAGGTCGTCCTTGCTGGTCTGGGTGATGCCGCGGTATGCCTGCTTGGTGGAGATGTAGCCGATGGCCCCGCCGATTACCACGATCGGCACCGTCACCAGGGGAAGCACGAGCACCAGCATCTTCCAGCGCAGCTTCAGGTTGTTCATGAAGGCGAAAAGGTAGCGGTGCACGGGGTCCCCTCTCCCGAAAAGTCGGCGAAGTCAGGGGACATAGTATTGTATACGCCATGAAAAAATCCAGCATTATTTGCAAATTTGCAAAAGGGGCGAAGGGGATCGGGGGCGGGGACGGCAGAGGCCGATGAGAGGCAGAAGTCAGCGGCTTTTCAGCAGTTCCTCGACTCCTGCCGGCAGCAGGGACTGGGCGAAATAGAAGCCTTGCACCTCATCGCACCCCCGCTCCCGCAGCAGTTCCAGCTCCTCCGCGGTTTCAACCCCCTCGGCCAGAACCCGCAGTCCCAGAGTGTGGGCCATGGCGATGATCGCCTCGACGATGGCCCGATCATCCAGGTCCCGTACAATGTCCCGGACAAAGGAGCGGTCGATCTTGAGGCGGTCGATGGGGAAATGCTTGAGGTAGCTGAGGGACGAATAGCCGGTGCCGAAGTCGTCGATGGCCAGATGCAGCCCCCGCACCTTCAGGTCAATGAGGGTCATGATGGACTCCTGCTCCCCCGCCATGAGGGAGCTCTCGGTCAGCTCCAGCTCCAGAAGCTCCGGATCGAGCCCCGTTTCCTCCAGGACCCGGTCCACCATCTCGATGAATCCCGGCTGGTTGAACTGGTGCCCCGAGACGTTGACCGCCACCCGCACCGGCGGCAGCCCCGGCTGCTGCCACTGCCGGCACTGGAGACAGGCGGTCCGCAGGACCCACTCGCCGAGCCGGCGGATAAGCCCGGTTTCCTCCGCCACCGGGATAAAGCGCTGGGGCGCAATGGCCCCCTCTTCGGGATGCTGCCAGCGCAGCAGGGCCTCGAAGCTGAAAATCCTGCCGCTGCGCAGATCGAGCTGGGGCTGGTACTCCAGGTGGAATTCGCCGTTGGCCAGGGCCCGGTGGAGGCTCCCCTCCAGGTGCCGGCGCTCGCGGGCCTCGCGGTTCAGCTCCTCGGAGAAGTAGCTGAAGGCGTTTCTCCCCTGCTCCTTGGCGGCATAGAGGGCCATGTCGGCATGGGTCAGGAGGGTGTCGCCGTCGTCGCCGTCGTCGGGAAAAATGGCGATGCCGATGCTCGTGGAGATGAACAGCTCCTTGTCGTCGATCTCAAAGGGGAAATTGAGGGATTCGAGAATGGCCCGGGCGATCTCGCCGGCGCCCCGCTTGTCCCGGAGGCCGGAAACCAGGAAGACGAACTCGTCCCCCCCCAGGCGGGCCAGCAGCTCCGAGGGGCGCAGCCCCTCCCTGAACCGGTCGGCAACGGCCCTCAGAAGCTGGTCGCCGCAGGCATGGCCCAGGGTGTCGTTGATGTCCTTGAAACGGTCCAGGTCAAGGAAGAGGAGGGCAACCATTCCGCCGTCGGCGCGGCTGCGGCCGATGGCCTGGTTGAGCCGTTCCTGGAAGAGGCTGCGGTTGGGGAGCCGGGTAAGGGAATCATAGAAGGCAAGCTGGCGGATCTCCTCCTCGGCCCGCTTGCGCTCGCGGATGTCATGGGCGATGCAGACCACCCCCGCCACCTCCCCGCCGGGGCCGCGCATGACCGCCCCGGAGACGGAAACCGGGATGAGGTCGCCATTACCGGCACGGTAGATGAGCTCGCGGTCCGGCACCTGTCCCCGCTCGGCCATGTCGCGCAGCAGCCGGCGCTCTTCGCCGCCGGCGGAAACAATGCGGTCGAAGGGGCTCCCCACCAGTTCATCCTCCCGGTATCCGAGCAGGTGGCAGAGGGCGGGATTCACCCTGACGATGGTCCAGTCGGTGGAAAGGACAACCAGAGCGTCGGCCATGGAGCTGATGACGTTGTCCAGGAAGTTCGTCGCCGCGGCGGTCTCCTCCTTGGTGGCGCGCAGCTCCCCGGTCATCCGGTTGAAGGCGGCCGCAAGGGTGCCGATCTCGTTGCGGGTCGTCACGTCGATGCGGGTATCGAGGACCCCCTTTCCCACCTGCTCCACGCCGTCGTGGAGCAGTGCTATGGGGCGGGAGATGGAGGCGGCGATCAGGGAGCCGCCGCCGATGGCCAGGATGAGGGCCACCGCCGAAGCGGCGGTGATGGTGAACTGGGCTGTCAGGATGGCTTGGCGCACCTCCTCCTTGGCCTCAAGGAGTTCCTCGTTCTCATGGGCAAAGGCCTGATTGACCGCCGCGAAAAAGGCGCGCTCGTCCCCCTCCAGCCGCGCCCTGACGCTGCGGAGCTGCGCCTCCGGAGCGCCCGTTATGGCCAGGCGCAGCTGCACCCGGCTTGTTTCCAGAAGCCTCGCGCCGGCACGTTCCACTTCAGCCATGATACGGCGCTCATCGGGATCGAATCTGGCGCTCAGGCCCCGCAGCCGCCCCAGGGCATCGTCAAGGGTCTCGATACCGGCCGAAACCAGCACGATTTCCTCCCCCGCCTGCCCCCCCCTCCCCTGCTGTTTCATGATCAGGGCATACTCTGCCGCCGCGGAAACGATCCGGAGCCCGGCAAAACGGAGATCCTCCAGGGTTCCGAGGACAGAAAACACCTCTTCGGCCACCCGGTCGAACTCTCCGCTGATTTTGGTGATGGCGCGGCCGCCGAAGTATCCCACCAGCCCGGTAAGCATGGCAAAGATAACGCAGCCAGTCATCAAAGTGGTCCGTATCCGCATCCCGTCCGGCGATCCTTTCCCTCTCCCCACTCCGCTCTGCCCCGGAACGAAGGGGCCGCACCCTGCTCCCACATTAGTATATCGGCAGAACTTCGTAACTTTTTACTCCGAAACGGAAAACGTTTTCCATATAAAAAAACCCGCAACCTTTCCCGCACCGCGCCAGAACGCAAAACGCCCCGGAATCCTTGGGGGATTTCCGGGGCGTGGGCAGCGGCCGTGGAGACAGTCAGCCGTTGATGAGCCGGTCCAGCTCGGCGATGAGGTCATCGGCCTCCTCAAGCCCAACGGAGAGGCGCACCAGGGTGTCGCCGATCCCCCGGGCGGCCCGCTCCTCGGGGGGCATGGCGGCATGGGACATCCGGGCCGGGTAGGAGATGATGCTCTCCACTCCGCCTAGGCTCACGGCGAAGGCGGCCAGCTTCATCCCCTCCAGGAGCCGGCGGGTCACCTCCGGAGAGTCCAGGGTGAAGGAGAGAACCGCGCCGGGACCCGCGCTCTGGCGGAGATGGACGTCGTGGCCCGGGTGAGAGGAGAGGCCGGGGTAGAACACCTGGGTCACCCGCTTCTCCCCCGCCAGCCAGGAGGCGATCCGCGCCGCGCTCCGCTGGCTCTCCTCCATCCGCACCCGCAGGGTCTTGAGCCCCCGGAGCACCAGCCACGAATCCTGGGGGCCCAGGATGGCGCCGAAGGCGTTCTGGATGAAGCGGATCCGCTTCCCCAGCTCCGGGTCCTTCACCACGGCGAAGCCGCAGATGACGTCGCTGTGGCCGTTCAGGAACTTGGTGCCGCTGTGGAGGACGATGTCGCACCCCAGCTCCAGGGGCCGCTGGAGGTAGGGGGTCATGAAGGTGTTGTCCACAAGGGTTATGGCCCCCCGCTCCCGGGCAATGCGGGCCGCGCCGGCCAGATCGGTGATCTTCAGCAGCGGATTCGACGGGGTTTCCAGGAAGAGCCCCTTCGTCTCGGGGCGGAAGGCAGCCTCGATGGCCTCCAGATCGGTGGCGTCCACGAAGGTGGCGGTGATGCCGAGGCGGCTGAAGAGCTGGGTCAGGACCCGGAAGGTGCCGCCGTAGACATCCTCGCAGACCACCAGGTGATCCCCCGGCGAGAAGAGAAGGAGCGCCGAGGAGATGGCCGCCATCCCCGAGGCGAAGGCAAAGCCGCGGGTCCCCCCCTCCAGCAGGGCGATGGTCTCCTCCAGGGCCTCCCGGGTCGGATTGTCGGAGCGGGCGTAGTCGTACTTGCCGAAGTGGTCCACCGACTTCTGCCGGTAGGTGGAGGTCTGGTAGATGGGGATGGAAACCGCCCCCGTGGTCGGGTCGATGGTATGGCCGGAATGGATGATGCGGGTGCCGAATTTCATAAAAATCCTTTCGTATATGCGAATTGAAAGCCTTTACCGGTCCCCGGTCCCCGGTCCCTGGTCCCCGTCTTCAAAGGCCCGGGCCAGGTCGTCGATCAGGTCGTCCACATCCTCGATCCCCACGGAGAGGCGCAGGAGCAGGTCGTTGATCCCGAGCCGCCGGCGCAGCTCCACCGGAATGTCCGCATGGGTCTGGACCTGGGGAAAGGTGATGAGGGTCTCAACCCCACCGAGGCTCTCGGCGAAGGATATCACCTTGGTCTTCAGAAGCAACCGCTCCACGAGGGCGTGTTCCTCCACCTCGAAGGCGATCATGGCGCCGAAACCCCGGGCCTGGCGGGCAAGGAGGTCGTGGCCCGGATGATCGGCGAGGCCGGGGTAGTAGACCTTCCGCACCCGGGGATGGGCCGCCAGCCACCGGGCGAGGCGCGCCGCGTTCTCCTGCTGCCGGTCGAGGCGCACCGACAGGGTCTTCATCCCCCGGATGGTGAGCCAGGAATCCTGGGGACCCAGCACCGCCCCCACCGAGTTCTGGAGGAAGTAGACCCGCTCGGCCAGCTGGGGGTCCTTCACCGCCACAAGCCCCGAGACCGTGTCGTTGTGGCCGGCCAGGTACTTGGTGGCGCTGTAGACGGTGATGTCGGCCCCATGGTCGAAGGGGCGCAGAAGATAGGGGGTGAGGAAGGTGTTGTCCACGATGTGGAGCAGCCCCCGCTCCCGGCACAGGGCCGACAGGGCCCCGATGTCGGCCACCTTGAGAAGGGGATTCGTGAGGGACTCCACGAAGAGGGCTTTGGTCTCGGGGCGGATGGCGGCCCGCACCGCCTCGATATCGCTTGTGTCCACGTAGGTGAAGGAGAGCTCGTACTGGGTGAAGATCTGGTCGAAGAGGCGACAGGTGCCGCCGTAGAGGTCCTCGGTCACCACCAGGTGGTCCCCCTTCCTGAAAAGGAGCAGCAGGTTGGCGATGGCCGCCATGCCGGAGGCGTAGGCGAAGCCCCGGGCTCCCCCCTCGAGACGGGCGATCCCCTCCTCCAGGGCCTGACGGGTGGGGTTGCCGGAGCGGGTGTAGTCGTAGCCGGTGCTCTGGCCGAGCCCCGGGTGCCGGAACGTGGCCGTCTGATAGATGGGGACCGTCACCGCGCCGGTGCGGGTGTCCCATTCGAGTCCGATCTGGGCCGCCTGGGTTGCAATGTTCATGGTTTCTGCCTCCTGAATGAAAAAATCCCCTCCCGGGGTGCGGAAGAGGATTTTTCGCCGATTCGGCGGCAAAGCTCTTCCTTATCTCCCGGAACGCTGCCGTTCCGCAGGATTTGGCACCTTCCCCTTGCGGGGGGTTGCCGCGACGTCGTCGGGCCAGTCCCTCGGTCGCTCGTGATAAGAAATGAACCTATTCAGTTATTGCCCAGCCAGTTCTACACCGAGTAAATCAAGTTGTAATGGTGATACTCTAGCAAACCGGTCATGTATCGTCAACCAGTTTTTATGCACCTTCTCCTCCTCCAAGAACCGCCAGCATCTCGTCGTGGATCAGGCCGTTGGAGGCGAGAATCCGGTGGTCGCCGATGGCGAACGGCTCGCCGCCGTGGTTCGTGACCCGACCCCCGGCCTCGGTCACCAGGAGCCGGCCGGCGGCCACGTCCCACGGCTTCAGCTTCAGTTCCCAGTAGCCGTCGAGCCGTCCCGCGGCCACATAGGCCAGGTCCAGGGCCGCGGCACCGGCCCGGCGCACGGCCCGGGCGGCAAACTGGAAGTTGAAGAAGTGGGTGAAGTTGTTCTCGTTGTCGGGGGTCCGGTCGTAGGGGAAGCCGGTGGCCAGGAGGCACTGCCTGAGGGGCCGGCGGGAGGATACACGGATCGGCCGGCCGTTCACGAAGGCCCCTTCCCCCTTCACGGCCGTGAAGAGCTCATCCATGACCGGGTGGTAGATGACCCCGAGCCGCACCTCGCCGTCGATCTCCAGGGCGATGGAGACGCAGAACCAGGGGAAGCCGTGGGCGTAGTTGGTGGTGCCGTCCAGGGGGTCCACGATCCAGCGGTGGCGGGAGATGCCGGTATCACGGGTCCCCTCCTCGGCCAGAATGCCGTGACCGGGGTGTGCACTGCGGATGGCGGCGACGATCAGCTCCTCGCAGGCCCGGTCCACCTCGGTGACGAGGTCGATCTCCCCCTTGAAGCTGATGGCGTGCTCGCTCCAGAGCCGCTGCCGCTGGATGGCGCCGGCGGCGCGGGCGGCCCGGATCGCCGTCTCCAGAAATGCCTTCATCATGGTTCCTCCGTGCCTTTTTGTTTATCCGTAAGAATAACACGGAGCAACTGTGTTCTCTGTCAATTAAATTGATGAGCTGACCATTGCCGGATTCCACTTCTGATGGGTTTTCAGCATGGCATTTAAGATGGTCAGCAGTTTTCTCATGCAGGC
>Ga0073934_10006091_pt1 | contig 17932 bp, 14 predicted proteins | sample LarsenN4metaG_FD_76834 | JGI IMG/M metagenome (GOLD analysis project Ga0073934, IMG submission 76834) | Hot spring sediment bacterial and archeal communities from British Columbia, Canada, to study Microbial Dark Matter (Phase II) - Larsen... ... | reverse complement strand
TTCCGCCTCGCTACGCCGGCTCAGGCTACAAGCCTCCTCCGGTTTGACCTAACCCTGGCGAGTGGACCGTGACCGCCTCTCTGGCCGGGGTCCACGCGTCCCCTCCAAACCTGCGGCGCGCAGCCTCGACCGCCACCACCCGGCTGCGCGGGCTGCCCCGGCTCTGCGCCGGAGCGGCCCGGTCACTTGGCCTGAGCTGGCGGGGTGGCCGGCAGTGTGTTGCCGCTGGCCAGCCTCACCGCAATCTGTTCTTTCAGTTGCGCGGCCAACAGCTTGTCCGTTCCCCCCAGTTTGGTGCGCACCTGGATCATGACGCGCGTCAGATTGGCGTTCACCTTGTCCACACTCACCCACACCCTCCGCGTGTCCACCGTTGCTTCCATGGTGGACCCGATCTTGTTTTCCACAACCAGAATCCCATTGTAGGTCAACGTGTCCCGGCTGGCCTGCCACACCGCCTCATAAGGCCGTTCGTAAACCCCCTCGACGGTGTCATTCACCAGAGGCACACCCGCCTGGTGCCTCCCGTCCAACGTCCCCACACAGCCGGTTCCCAGCAACAACGCGCCGCACACACAACTCAGCCAAAAGCTCATCTTCATAGTGCGCGCATTGCAATCCCGCCCGTCCACCACGTCAAGCACTCTTGCGCCGCCGCTTTGATAAACCCCACCGAAACCTCTGGTCGGTGGCCTTCCTCGATGACCGTGCTGCCCACCCTGACCCTGTGCCCAAGGCCCCGCCGCCCTGGACTGGAGTTCAGCCTGCGCCCCGGATGGTTTTGCTATTGAAACCTGGCGCCTTAACAGGCTAACTAAGCCCCGCCTCAAAACAAAGGCATCATACATTGCGAACACCATGAAACTCGGTTTCACACTCTGTGCGCGATGGAGCCTGGTCATTGCGACCACCCTCGCCTGCCTTCCAACGCCCCTTCCGGCTACCGAAAACCTCGTCCGGCGGCCCTACGGTGAATGGGCCAATCTCCCGGAACCGGGCCAGTTCGTCATCTCTCCGTTCTTCGGGATGTCCGAGGCTTACCACGCCTGGGAGAAAAGCAGCATCAAGAACATCACCGTGGAAATCGAGCGTGAGGACTACGGGGTGGATGTCATCCAGGGGAGCATCATGATCGAGTACGGCATTGCTGACCGCTGGGCGGCCGACCTCGGCGTCGGCTATACCAGTGTGGGCACGCGCTCCTTCAACCCCAGCGGCGCCTCCGAATCCACCACCGGTCTCATGGACACCACCTTCGGCGTGCGCTACCAGATTCACCGGGAATACGAATCAGACTACAAGTGGCTGCCCACCATCGCCTTTCGCGCCGCCGGCATTGTGCCCGGCTCCTACGATAAACACTTCCCCTTTGCCCCCGGCAACCACTCCGCGGGCATTGAGCCCTCCTTCATCATGCGCAAACACGTCGGTTGGCAGGGCTTCGGCCTGTATGGGGATCTCCTTTACCGCTACCTCACAACCAGTGGAGACGACCAATACGCCGTGGCCGTGGGTTGCTTTCAGGAGATCAAGAACTGGACCATCAGCTTTGGCTATCGCCACTTTCAATGCCTTTCAGGTTACGATCTCGTGATCAACGTGGGCGAACCGCTCGACTATGCCCCGCAAGCCCGGGAAATCTTCGACGCCATTGAAGTCGGCTTCAGCTACCGCACTCCCAAACGCCATTTCAAATACGCCTTCGACATCAAGAAAGTCCTCGATGGCAGCAACACCTCCTCGCCGTTTTACCTCGGCGCTCACGCCGACTTCCCCATCGGCGGCAAAACCAAATAGCATGGCGCCGTTCCAGATTTTCCCGCCCCCATCAGCCCGGTCCACCGCGACCGGGCTTTCTGTTCGCGCGCGCCGACGTTGCTAGCAAGCGGGCGCTCAGGCCTCCAAGGCATGTCTTGACGCTCCTCCGCATGAGGCCGACACTCCGGCCATTAAACAGAAGCCACTATGAAAGCACTTAATGAGCCGGTCGCCTCGCGACGCGAATTCCTCAAAACCTCCGGAGCCGCCGCCATGGCCGGCGCTCTGGCGGGCCCCTTCGTCCTCTCCGCCAACAGCCGCGCCGCCGAGAATAACCAGACGTTGCGCGTCGGCCTTATCGGCTGCGGCGGCCGCGGCAGCGGCGCGGCCAACCAGGCGCTCAACGCCGACCCCAACGCCGTCCTCGTGGCCATGGGCGATGTCTTCCAGGAACCCCTGCAAAACAGCTTGCAGAATCTGACCCGCCAGCCCGGCCTGGCCGAACGAGTCAAGGTCACTCCGGATCGCTGTTTCGTCGGCCTCGACGCCTACCAGAAGGTCATTGACTGTGGGGTGGACGTGGTGCTTCTGGCCGCGCCCCCGGGATTCCGCCCCCAACATCTCAAAGCGGCGGTCGAAGCCGGCAAGCATGTGTTTTGCGAAAAACCCATGGCGACCGACGCCGTGGGGGTGCGCTCCGTCATGGAATCAGCGCGCCTGGCCAAAGAGAAGAATCTCGCTCTGGTCGCTGGCTTCTGCTGGCGCTATGAATACGCCCGCCGCGAATTCTACAAACGCATTCACGACGGCGCCATCGGCGAAATCCGCGCCATTCACGCCACCTACCTAACCGGCCCCGTCAAACCCATGCCCCCGGCCAGTTCGCGGCCCGCCGGCATGGGGGACGTGGAATGGCAGCTCCGCAACTGGTACAACTTCGCCTGGCTCTCGGGCGATGGCCTCGTCGAGCAAGCCTGCCACAGCGTGGACAAAATCATGTGGGCCATGAAAGACGTGCCGCCGCTGCGCTGCGTGGGCAATGGCGGACGCATGATCCCCAACCATGAGGGCAATATCTTCGACCATATTGACGTCTTCTACGAGTGGGAAGGCGGCGTGCGCGCCAGCATGGCACAACGGCAGATCGCCAACTGCCATAGCGACAACTCCGATTATCTCATCGGCGCCAAAGGCACCGGCACCATCAAAGGCTTCGGCTCGCCCGCCATCCGCGGCGAAACGAGCTGGCGCTATGAAGGCCCGCGCAAGGACATGTACCAGGTCGAGCACGACGAGCTCTTTGCCTCCATCCGGTCCGGCAAACCGATCAACGACGGCGCCTGGATGGCTCAAAGCACGCTCGTGGCCATCATGGGCCGCATGGCCGCTTACACGGGCAAGGAAATCACCTGGGAAATGATTACCAACTCGCAGGAAAAACTCGTGCCGGACAACCTCACCTGGGACATGAAGCTACCCATCACCCCCATGCCAGTGCCTGGGAAAACACCCGCGGTGTAGCTTGTCAAACACTCCCGCGCGCTCCGAAGGAACCGGCCGCCCGGCCGGTTTCTTTTTTTCGCCCGCGCCAGATCGAGACCTGGGCTCTCAACAACGAATGCGGTCCGCCTTCTGCCGCCACAACTCGAAGACCTCCAGGGCCTCCTCGCGCAGCAGAGAACGCATCCTCAGCCCGCGGCGCTCCATCGGCATCCGCAACTCCCGGTAAAAGAGCGTGTCATCGAACCCGATGCGGGCGGCGTCGCGTCGCGTGTTGGCGTAGTAGAGTGTCGGAATGCGCGCCCAGTAAATGGCCGCCAGGCACATCGGGCATGGTTCGCAACTCGAGTAAAGCACACAGTCAGCGAGGCTGAAACTCCTCAGCCGCCGACAAGCAGCCCGAATCGCCACCACCTCCGCGTCCGCGGTCGGGTCCTCGGTCGAGGTCACCCGGTTCCACCACGAATGAGGGGCCGGCGAGCAGCATTCGGGTGCCACCAAGGGTGTCAGCCCGGCACAAACGTTCGGTGCTGAAGGTCGAGCATGGCTACTCCGAGCGCAACGGTGAGGGGGAACTCGTCGAACCCCGAGCCTCGTGCGCTTGCCTTTCCCACTCCAGAAACTGACGACTGAGCTCCTCCCACGTCTTCCGTGGCGGTCGCGGCCCTTTCACCCACGTCACCTCTCGTCCACGCCAGAGGGAATAGATAGCCGGCACAATTTCCAGTGTCAGAATGGTACTTGTGATCAACCCGCCGATCATGGGCGCAGCGATGCGTTGGATGGCCTCAGCCCCGGCCCCATGCGCCCAGAGCGACGGAATCAACCCCAGTGTAATCATGGACACAGTCATCAGTTTGGGGCGAACACGCTGCACGGCGCCATAAGTGATGGCCTCAAAGAGGTCGTGCTGCGTCCTCATTCGTCCAGCCTTCTGGTAGGCCTGAAATGCCTCGTCAAGGTAGATGATCATGACGGTGCCGGTCTGGGCGGCCAAGCCGGCCAATGCGATTATTCCCACCCAAACAGCAATGCTCATGTTGTAGTCCAGCAGCCACAACAGCCAAATGCTTCCGGTCATGGCAAAGGGGATCGAAAGAAAGATGATAAACGTTTGAGCGATGCTTTTGAAGTTCATGTAGAGGAGAACGAAGATGAGGGCCAAGGTGATCGGAATGACGGTCTTGAGCCGCTCCTTGACGCGAAGCATGTGCTCATACTGACCGGACCACTCGATCCGATAGCCGGGAGGCAGCAAGCCCGTTCTCTCGATCCGGTCAGCCACCACCTGCTTGGCTTCGGCGACGTAGCGGCCCACGTCACGACCGGCAACATCCACGTAAACCCACCCGGTGAGAGCGCCGTTTTCGTTGCGAATGACCGAAGGCCCCGTCGAGGTAACGATCTCCGCCAACTGACCCAGGGGAACCTGCTGGAGCGCCGATGCAGGGGATGCGCTTCGTCCGGCTGCCATGCCCGCGTCCTCGAGTGCTGAAGCGTCGGCCATGGGCCTGACGGGCACAAGCACCCGCTTGAGTTTATTCACATCGTCACGGAGCTCGCGGCTGTAGCGCACGTTGATCGTGTAGCGATCACGCCCCTCAATGGTGCGGGCGATCGCCATCCCGCCGATGGACGTCTCGACTTGAGCGAGCACGTCCTCCACGTTCAAGCCGTAACGCGCGATTTCCGCCCGCTTGGGAATGATGTCCACGTAATATCCACCTGTGGTTCGCTCAGCGAACACACTGCGTGTGCCTGGAATCGCACGGACGACTGCTTCGAGATGTTTCCCCAAGGTGGCGATCTGATCGAGGTCAGACCCAAATATTTTGATCCCAACCGGAGTGCGTATGCCCGTCGTCAGCATGTCAATCCGGCCCTTGATCGGCATGGTCCACGCATTGACCACGCCGGGAATCTGCAGGGCTTCGTCCATCTCCGTGACCAACTCCTCCCAGGTCAGCGGCCTGCGGTCAGGCCAGATTCTCCGCAGCATTTTCTGCATCCATTCAGGAGCCCACCTGGAATACCAACGAGGTTGTGCCACCTGGCGCCATGCCTTCTCCGGCTTCAACTGAACCACAGTCTCGAACATCTCCATCGGCGCTGGATCAGTGGCCGTCTCGGAACGCCCCGCCTTCCCATGCACCGTCAACACCTCGGGGAATTGCATAAGAATCCGGTCCTGGATCTGCAGGACACGCGTGGCCTCAGTTACGGACATGGTGGGCAGGCCGGTGGGCATAAACAGAATTGTCCCTTCATTGAGTGGGGGCATGAATTCGCTCCCAAGCCTCTGGTAGATTGGCCACGACGATCCGATGGCCGCTACAGCAATGGCGATAGACACCACCCGGCGGGTCATCAGCACACTGACCCACGGGTAATAAAGCCGGTGGAGAATGCGGCTAATCGGGTGCCGGTGCTCGGGAATTACCCGGGCGCCTGTCATCAGAACAATCAAGGCCGGCCCGAGAGTCACCGACAGGAATGCAGCCCAGGCCATGGTGAAAGTCTTGGTGAACGCCAGAGGCTTAAACAACCGCCCTTCCTGAGATTCCAGGGTGAACACGGGCATGAAGCTTACGGTGATGACCAGTAAAGCGAAGAATAGCGGCTTCCCGAGTTGCTTGCAGGCCCGGATGATGATCTCGCGCTTCTGCGGGCGGCTCAGTCCCGGTGGAGCGTGTTCCAGATGTTTGTGAACGTTTTCCACCATCACCACAGCCTCATCGCACAGCGCGCCGATCGCAATGGCAATGCCAGCCAAAGACATGATATTCGCTGTCAGCCCCATGAAATACATAGGGATGAAGGCCAGAACCACCGCGATGGGCAGCGTGATGACCGCACGCGTCGCTCCGCCGAAGTCCAGCAGGAACACCATAACGATAACCGTAACAATCACGGACTCCTCGAGGATCGTCCGCATCAAAGTCCCGATGGATTGGTGGATAAGATCGGACCGATCGTAGGTGGTCACGATGTCCACACCCTCAGGCAAGGAGGCTTTGACCTCGGCCATCTTGGCTTTAATGCGATCAATTACCTGCAAGACATTCTGCCCGAAACGTACCACCACGATACCCCCGGTTGTCTCTCCCTCCCCGTTCAAGTCACCGGCCCCCCGCCGCATTTCCGGGCCAAAAGCAATGTTCCGGGCCACGTCCTTCAGCAAGACAGGCGCGCCCGCTGTGTTGGCGCCCACCACTACCAGTCGTAGGTCGTCGAGTGATTGGATGTAACCTTTGCCGCGCAAGAGGTAGGTGGTGCCGTTTTGTTCCAGTTCGCGGCCACCCACGTCATTGTTGGCCTCGCGAATGGCCGCAACGACCTGGCTGACTGGCACGCCGTAGGCCAGCAGACGGTCGGGGTCGAGTTCGACCTGGTATTGTTTCTCGAACCCCCCAAACGTCGCCACCTCCGCAACCCCCTCAACACTCTGGATCCAGTACCGCAAATGCCAATGCTGAAAGGACCGCAACTCAGCCAGGTCGCGTTTGCCGGTCTTGTCCACAAGGGCATACTGGAACCCCCAGCCCACCCCTGTGGCGTCCGGGCCTAAGGTGGGTGCAACCCCCGGGGGAAAGTTGCCGGTCAACCCCTGCATATACTCCAACACCCGCGAGCGCGCCCAATACAGGTCCGTCCCGTCCTTGAAAATCACATACACAAAGGAATAGCCGAAGAACGAGTATCCGCGCACCGTCCGCACGTTGGGCACACTGATGAGCTTGGTAACAATCGGATAGGTAATCTGGTCTTCCACCAGGTTGGGGCTCCGCCCCTCCCACTGGGTAAAAACAATGACCTGGACGTCGGTCAGGTCAGGAATCGCGTCCAATGGTGCGTGGCGCAGGCAGTAAATTCCGCCCAGGCTCAAGACCCCCACCAGCAGGAAAACCATGAAGGGGTTGCGTGCGCTCCACTCAATGACACGCTCAATCCATGTGTCCCGCTGGGTCGCGCCGGAAGAAACTGATCCCATGGATGCCATCGGCGTGCGACAACTTAATGTTGCTGTCCTTCGGCTTGGTTCATGGCGGCAATCGCTGCCTTGAGCTGGCTTTCTGAATCGATCAAAAACAGGGCGCGTGTTACCACATGCTCGCCTTCTTTCAGCCCACTGAGCACTTCGCATTCGTTATCGCCCCGATAGCCGATCTGAAGCTCGCGCGGCTGCAGGTAGCCGTCCTGCTCAACAAACGCAAGATACCGCTGCCCGGTGTCAATGACCGCGCTGGATGCAATCAATAGCCTCGGACCCAACTCACACGCGATGGTGATGGTGCCCCACATGTCGGGGCGCAGTAAGTTTTGCGGATTATCCAGCTCCAGACGCACCCGCCCCCGGCGCGTTTGTGGATCGAAATGCGGATAAAGAAAAGTGGTGGTAGCGCTCACAGGCTCCGGCCCGAGCGAGGGAAAAGTGACCGTGGCGGCGAGCCCGGTTTTCATCAAAGACCACTCTGATTCAAACACCCAGGCGTCCAGCCACACGTGCGACAGGTCGGCCACCTCATAGAGAGTCTCGCCCGCCGGAAAGGCTTTGCCCTCGACCGCGGTTTTGCGGACCACATGCCCGCTCACGGGGGAGCGAAACACCATCGCGTCGTTTGCCATCCCGCGGTGTTGGATCTCGCGGATTTCCTCCTCCCCCACCTGCCAGAGTTGCAAACGCCGGGCTGCCGCCTCGAGCAGGTTTGTGCCCCGCCGCCGCTGCTCGGCAGAGGCTTCCGGACTCAACTCGCGCAAGCTCTTCCAGGCAATCAAATACTCGTTTTCAGCCGCGAGAAGCTCCGGGCTATACACACTAAAAACTGGTTGCCCTTTCTCCACAGGCGCACCCGTGAAATTCACATACAACTGGCGAACCCAGCCGCCAAACCGCGGAGCGAGTTGGGCGTAACGCGTTTCGTCGTGCGTCACCACTCCAGGCACGCGCAGCGTGTGCTTGAGGTCGCGTCTTTCGACCCGAGACAATGCCAGACCGATCATCTGCCGTTTCTCAGGCGAAAGACGAATGCGAATACGCCCCGAAACCACCGCTTCCCCGGACTCATGGTCGCGCCTCTTGTCTCTAGCGGCATCCCCTTCCTTCTTGATCAGATTCATGCCGCACTTTGGGCAGCGGCCCGGCCCGTCCTGCACGTGTTCGGCGCCCATGGGACAGTAAAACTGGCCCGGTCGCACCTGTGCTGCCCTGGCGTTATCGCGCTCCGCCTCCGATTCGACTGCAGTGGGGGGGACGCTGTCCTCCTTGATCAACACCAGTTTCATTCCACAAATGCCACAGTCACCCGGGCGGTCTTTGACGAACGTGGGGTGCATCGGACAGTGGTACCGCGCCCCCCTTTGGATACCGCTCCGGTTGCCGCCCTCAGACTCCGGCTTGCAGCCGCTCAACACCACCGCCACAAGGGCCAGCAGGAGTCGCATCATCGCCACGTGTCCTCGTATTGTCATAAAAACCCATGTCGGGCATGACCGGCCAAGGCTCGCGCTCCGGCACCGCACGCCATCGAGCCGATCGTCGCTGTGCGAGCCGCCGTTGTTTCCGAAGCCGCGCCCTTCATGGTTCAAGAGCCACTTCGCGTTCGATCCCCGGCGTGCCGGGTGGCGGCGTGCCTACGATCAAGAGCGAAATCTCCGCCAGGGCCAGTTCCCGCTGCGTGGAGGCTTCCACCTCGGCCAGGCGAAGGTCCAGCAGCGATCGCTCCGCCTCCAGCAGACCAGAGAACTCCGTTCCTCCAGAACTGTAGCCAATCCGCGCCGTCTCCAGCGCCTGCCGCGCGAGCGGCAGCAGCGTCCCCCGGAGTAACCGCAAGGCCCGCGTGGCCTCCCGGTAACTGAACGCTTTGTCCGCGTAATCCACCGCCAGTTGGATCTGCTCAGCCGAAAGCCTCGCTTCAACCGCGCTTTTCCGAGCCTGCGCGGCCTCGATCTCCGCCGCAATCTTGTCGCGCCAGATCGGCAACGTTACCCCCACCGCCGGCCGCGCCATCACGGGGGAGGCCTTGACGTTGGCCTCCACCCCCATGCTGAACTCGGGCTGGCGGCTGGTTCGAGCCAGAGCTATCCCTCTTTCTGCCGCGCGAACGTCGGCTTCCATGGCCTTCAGACGAGGGTTGAGCGCCAAGGCCTCGGCGGGAAGATCTGTGGAGCTTGGCTCCACCGGCGTCAGCTCAAACTTCGTCGGTACAGGAGGATCCGGGTCGTCTTTCCGCAGCCCCATGGCAGCCTTGAGCTGAACCAGCAGCACGCGCCGCGCGTCCTCGCCATTGATGATCTCCGTCCTCAGGCGGTCCTGCTCCATCCTGGCGCGGAACGTATTCTGGACTGTGCCACGGCCAACCGCTACCTGCGCGCGTGCCAGCTCTTCCAACTGCCCCAGCAACTCCAGCGTCTCTCGGTACACCTGCAGCCGCCCCTCCGCAAAGTGTATCTGGTAGTACGCGCGCTTCACCGCAAACGCCGTCTGTAATAACGCCGTCTGAAATGCAAAGTACTTTGACTCACTCTCGGCCGAAGCCACTTCGGCTCGCAGACGAAGCTTCTTCATCGGGGGCAGTTCGGTCATCAACCCGGGCATGATCGCCATCACAGCGTCTGTGATGTCCATTTCCAGCGTCAACCGTGGGTCGGGCAGCGACCGTTCAATCGTGATCCGCTCCAACGACGCCGCATAGTCATAATAGGCTTCCGCCACCCGCGGCTGGTTCAACATGGCATACGTCAGAAAAGCCTCCAGCGTTGCGTGGTTGTCCAATTGCGGCAACCGCGCGCGTTGTTCTCCGGGCCGGTAGGCTTGCGTCAAAACCTTGAAGTGCGACCGGGATCGCCGTTCGCTGAGGGTCGGTACGCCGGTGCACCCCTCCAGCACCAGCAGAGCCACTCCCAGCCAACCAACCAGCTTCACCCCGAGTTTCAAGTCCATGATCGCAGCGTATTCACCGTAGTCTTCGCTGGCAGCCATCATCTCCCCCCAGCCGCTTTGCCGCCCCCCGCTCGAGATAGCGAGGCCACCGGTTTCTCAAGTCATGCTGTCTGCCGCCAACATTAGCCGTGTTTCCTTCGAGGTGCGAGCCGCGCCCTGCACACGCGTGTGCCTTTTCACACACGATGGCTTCAGACCTGTGAAGCCACGCCGATGTCCAATCGGCAAGTGCTGGGCTACCCGCAGCACTTCTCATCAGACCACCATTGTCGCGTGCCAACGCGAAATGCCCACCACCCGCCTCGAGTGTTGGTACATCCGATGCGATATCTGATGCACTGTTCCATAGAGCATACCCCACAAACTTCCCGAACACGCACACCCCCCTGGGCTCCCTTGTTTCGATGCAGGCTGATACCCCGCGGGGATCACCCCGGAAACCTCCGCGGTACTATTCAGACTCGCGTTCCTTGGCTCAAAGTTCCCCGAACCCCCCCCCGCACGAAACCACTCTGGAGCGCGCGATCAAGTAATGCAGCGCAGGCGTGGCGATCGCGGTCATCTGTAACGGCATGAAAGGCTGCCGGTGAGCGCATCTTCAAACTCCAGGGGCCAGGGCGGGCACACCACCGGGACCGCCGCCAGTTTCGGTTAAGGGCACCGCAGCCGCGCGCGGCGTGCCTCGGCATCTGCGACAGGAGCGCGGTGCGCTGCAGTCATCAATCCACCATTGCGGCCACCAGACATTCCCGATCGAAGTGCCCTGCGATCGCCTGGTTGAATTGCCGCGTGAGGCGAACGGATGCCACCCAGGTGGAGCTGGGCGCGTCGTGGAAGCAGCCGCCCTCACCATCGGTCTGCAAGCCACCCGGCAGGACTGGTGCCGTTCGGAACCATGGCGTGTCACCCTCACCGTTTTCATCCTTGCCGGCTGCCAGAGTGCTTTGGGCAAGCTCGTTGAACTGCATGCCAGATGGAAGCAATGGGGCGATCGCGCGAATTCTGCGGGTTTTCTCCCGCAACGATGTAAGCACCCACCAAACGCACATCGGGACGCGACGTGGCGTTTGCCAACAAGATCACGATCGCACACCCCAACGCCGCTTATAGAATACAACCTCTAATACTCAAGATTACAGCATACTTCATGCTAACCCTCCTTGTTCCTGCAGCTTCTGGAGCAAGAGGAGCCTGGACCCTGAACCGTGCCGAGGCTTTCACCTCAGCCCGCGCACAGGGGAAGATGGTATTCCTCTTGGGAGGCCGCCACAGTTGCAACAACTGTACCTACATCAGAGAAACGGTGGTCAATGCTACAAACCCACCGCTAAATCAAATGATGGAAGAATGTTTTGTGGCCTGGTTCTGCAACTGTGATGCCAACACCGACGAACAGGAGCCCTACGAAGCTGGCTTGGGCGGTTATAGTCTCCCATTGATGTGCTGGATCGATCCTGACATTCGTCTCGGAGCCTATCTGGACCGCCGCACCGGACCGCTGGACGATCCCGTCATGCTGCTCTTGCTGCGAAAGGCCATCCGCAAAGTCGCTCCCAAGGCGCAGAACTTGATTGATCGCCAGATTGTTGTGGACCCGTCCTTTGCGGTGCACGGCCGGTTGTTCACAAATCTCCTGGCGACTCAGGTTTTCTACCAGATCAACGACGCCCCTTGGGCCGAGGCGCTGACCCAAGGTCCCTCGGCATGCAAAACAAACTGGTCCGTGTCACTCGCCGCCCACACCTTACGTCTTGGCGCAGACGCCAATCGCCTGCGTATTTACGCCGTCTATGCTGACCGCAGTCGCAGCCCAACCAACACCTTGACGTTCACTCACGCCCCGCCTCCCCTGCAGATCACTCAACACCCCACTCCCGTGTTGACACTTGTGGGTCATGAAGCCTCGTTTTCAGTGCTGGCTTCCAATGCCACCTCCTTCACCGGGTATCACCACGGCTCCAACGCTGCGGTGGGCATCGGTCCCACGTTGCGCCTCCCCAGGGCACATCTGTCCGACGGGGGCTATTATTATTGCGCATCGAGCAACAGCGTGGGAGGGCTACTCAGCACAAGCGTTCCCTTGGTTCTGTTCGAGCCACACATCACCCCCGAACATCTCCTGGGGCTCCGCGTCCAGGGGCCGGCAGGACAGCTTGTAAGCTTGATGGGGAAAACCAGCCTACAAGACCCCGCTTGGACCCTTCTCACCAACCGCACACTGGGATCCGGCCCGCTGGACCTGATGGACCAGGCCTCCGGCGGGAAGACATCCCGCTTCTACAAACTCCGTCTGCCTTGACGCCCAGCCCCCTATCAACGAAGCGAGCGCTTCGCCTTGTGCAAACAAGCTCTTGCCGCGGCTTGAGTATCGCCAGGTGCAAGAACCTGACGAACTTGGCCCCATCCACATCATGGCCCGAACCAATGAATTCCTCCTACCTCCTCACCGCCCCAGCCGCGCCAGCAGTTTGTCGTGGATGCCGCCAAAACCGCCGTTGCTGAAAATGACCACCACGTCTCCCCCCATCACATTTCGTGCCAGATGTTCGATAATGCTGGGCACGTCCGGCAGATAGACCGCCGGCTTGCCGATGGCTTGCAAGTCGCGCATAAGCTGTTCGGGGTTCAGCCGCTCTTTCTCCGGCACCTGTTCCAGCCGGGCCACCTGGGCGATCACCACCTGGTCCGCCCCTTCAAATGCCAGGGGCATCTCGTTCTGGAACACGTTGCGCCGCGTGGTGTTCGACCGCGGCTCAAACACCGCCCAGATCCGGTCGGTCGCGTATCGCAATCGCAACGCTTTCAGGGTCTCGCGAATCGCCGTCGGATGGTGCGCGAAATCATCAATCACCGTCACCCCGCCGGCCAGCCCTCGCACCTCCAGGCGGCGCTTCACCCCTTTGAACGTGCTGAAAGCCGACTGGATTTGGTGGTTTTTCAGCCCGTAATGCTTGGCCACTCCAATCACCCCGAGCGCGTTCCGCACATTGAACTCCCCTACCAGGTCGAGGTGAAACTTGAAACTGGGCAGTTCGAACTCGCTCGCCGTCGGCCCGAACCGCAGATTAAAAGCCTGCACCGCGTTGTCCGCCCCCAGCCCGAACCGCTTCACCGGGCAATGCGTGACCCCAAGCAGCGGAGCCAGGTTCGCATCGTCCCCATTGGCCATCAACAGCCCATTGCGCGGGATCAGATTGATGAAATGCCGGAACGACGTCTGGATGGCGGCCAGGTCCTTGAAAATGTCCGCGTGATCAAATTCGAGGTTGTTGAGGATGGCGCTCTCCGGACAGTAATGAACGAACTTGCTCCGCTTGTCGAAAAACGCCGTGTCGTACTCGTCGCCCTCGATGATGAACCACTCGCTGTCCGTGAAGCGCGCGCCCTGCCCGAAGTTCAGGGGAATGCCGCCAATCAGAAAACTGGGGTTCAGCCCGTTGTGCTCAAAAACCCACGCCAGCAACGAGGTGGTCGTTGTCTTCCCATGCGTGCCCGCCACGACGATCGAACGGCGTCCGCGAATGAAAAACTCCTTGAGCAGTTCCGGCAGCGAACAATAACGCATCTTGCGCTCCAGCACCGCCTCCGCCTCGGGGTTGCCCCGCGACACCGCGTTCCCGATCACCACCAGGTCCGGTTTGTGCGCGAGGTTGATCTCCGCATACCCCTCTGTCACCTGGATCTGCCGGCTGGCCAGAAACGTGGACATGGGCGGATACACGTTCTGGTCCGAGCCCGTCACCTCGTAGCCCTTTTCCTTCAAGGCCGCCGCGACCGACGCCATGGCTGTCCCGCAAATCCCCACAAAATGTATCGAGCGAATGTCGTTGAACACAGTAAGGCTAATCAAAGCGGAGGGAACCCCTGTTTTCAACGGGGAATGTGAACTTGCTTCACGGCGCGCCTCCCCCATCGCCCGCTTGCGCTCCCGGCCAGAAGCCGCGTGCAATTCCCGCAGCGTGTGCTATGGTGACACTATGGTAGCTCATGCCATTGCCCGTCTGGATCGGGCAGTCAACCAGGGGGGTAACCGCCCATGATCACAAGGTCACCGGGGCCATTCGGCGCGAACCGCAAAGTGTGGAGGCACTCATGAAAGTGACCTACGACGAGCAAAAAGATGTGTTGCGCATTGTGTTTCGCGACACCCCGGTTCAGCGGAGCGGAGAAGGAGAGCCGGGCGTCATCCTGGACTATGATGATGCCGGCCAGGTCGTTGCCCTGGAACTGCGCGACACCTCCCGTCGCGTGGATGACCCGCGCAAGATGGAATACACCGTCACCGCCTGAGGCGCCCGGCATCCCATGGCTCGTAGCAACCTTTCGCACTCCCCAGGCTGGCTCAGCTTTTTATCGGACAAGTAGTCCTCTGGTTGAAAGAAGGCTCCAGAGAGTTCCGATTCCCCCACCATCGGCTCGCCTTGTCCCTCCCCAGCGCGCGTTGCGGCAGACGAGGCAGACTGCAGGTCAGACCCCCACAGTCGCTTGTGAACTTATGCCAAGCAATCGTCGCACCGTCTGCAGCAACTCGTCCAAAGGCAGCACCTTGCTCACGTAAGCATCCGCCCCTTTGTCATGGGCCTCCTCCAGAAGGTCCTCCACGAATCCCATGCCCGTCAGCATCACGACTTTCGTCTCCGGGCGCTTTCGCTTGATCGCATCCAGTAATGTCAGCCCATCTTCCCCGCCAAGGCCGATATCCAGCACCACCAGGGCCGGTTGGTCGGTTTGCAGCTTTTCCACCGTCTCTTTGCCGCTGGACGCGGTGCTCACCTCAAACTGGTTCTTGCGGAAATAGAGTGCCAACAGGTCTCTGACCTGTTCCTCGTCATCCACCACCAGAATGCGTTGGCTCATAGAAGCTGGTGTAGCATTTACCGTTCCAAACCGCTCTAGTTCAACTACTTTTTGATTCCAATCCCACCCAATCGCTCTGCAAATCTATATCGCGTTTCACGCTTCCTGTCGCGGGAGTTTGTTCGTGGCTTATTGGCCATCGCCCACGTGTTCTTCGTGAATTGCCATCGAAAAAAAATACACAATTAACTAACCATCAATGACTTTGAATTACGCTGTGGTTGTTGTTCGCTGCGGGTTCCGAAGCTCGAGCTGAGATGTTGCCCAAGGGCAGTGCCATGGCGTGCCTGGTGCCATCCCCGGGGGAGATCCGCACGAAGGCCTGTGGCTGCTTGCCCACTCGCACCACCCCAACAATGCTGCTTCGCGGCACCGGCCCATAAGCCCGACTGTCTTCGCTGTTGTCACGATTGTCTCCGAGGACAAAGTAGCTTTGGGATGGCACGCGCACCGGAGGCTCAACCATTGCCTGCTCGGTGTTCACCGACAGGGGCAGATAGGGCTCGATCAACCGGGCTCCTCCGACGTAGGCGATGTTCTTGCGCATGTTCACCTGCTCGCCGGGCAAGCCTACGATCCGCTTCACCACGTAATCGTGATGAATGGGGTCGCGCAACACCACCAGGTCGCCGCGCTCCAGGGGCCGGGTCATCAGCGTCAGCCGGTCGAGGAGAAAACGGTCCCCCGGCATTAAGTTCGGGGCCATGCTTTGCCCGCGAATCTCCACCGTGCCGAAGCACAACCGGCTGAAGAATAGGTAACTCCCCGCCGACAGGATCAGGATCAAAGCCAGATGCACACCCAACCGCAGCGCGCGCTTCATCCAGGCCGCGACACCCTCGACACCCTCGATCGCGCGCAGAATCCGGCACCCCCGCTCGAGGGCCCCCGCGATTCCATGGGTTGCGCGCATTTTCATGGCCATGACACCGCCAACTTAGCCTCATCGCTTAAGCCTGCGCTATTGAGGAAGTTCCGCAATCTGTTAGGGAAAAAGTACGAGGATTGCCCTAAGTGAATCCCTGATGTCGCCCACCCCCTCCAAAGGTCTTACTACTCCTTCCACCTTGGTTTTTAAGGGGCGCTTTCCCGGAGTGTTTCCACGATCATGCGCTTGGGCTGGTCCACGCCGATCTCCAAGAGGGCGGCATTCCGATAGATCTCCAGGGCATTGGTGGAAAAGGAGGTCCAGGCGCCGCGCAAGGTGCGCTGCCATTCGAGTTCCTGAATGGAAAGTACGTCCAAAGCCACAGGATCGTGACTGAGCCGGAGTTGGTTGAGCACGGTCGAGGCGTGGAGGCGGCTCAAGTGCTCGCCTTCGTATTGGGCTACGAGGGCATCCACAATGTGCAGCGCGACCTTGTCCCCAAGGGCTGGCAGCGCGTAGATCTCGGGAATGGCCTGGGCGCAGCGCTGGGTGTCCCGCTCGAAGCGCTGCCAGTTGTCCACGCTGCCCATGACAAGGCTATAAAGGTTGCCACTGACCCCGGCCGCGTTGTGGTTAAGCAAGGGCGAAACATTGATGATGCGGTTCAGTTCCGTGCTGACCAATTTCGAGACATAGGATTTGCGCCCGACATTTTCACCCCCCGGCCTGAAATCCCGGTCGCCGTAGAGTAGATGACCTGGAAACGGGAAGTCATAATATACGGAAGCATCCCAACCCGACTCGACCGCGCCGGCAAGGCGCACCCCGCACCGCCGGGCCACGTCGCCGAAACCAGCTTTTTCCAGGTCTCCCGCGTGGCGGTCCCAGATCACGATGTGATTGGTCGGAATCCCGGCCTGCAGAAGGCCAAGGACAACCGCCTCTGCCACCTCGGGGCGGGTGCCGACGGCCGCTCCCGGGGCGACATGCACCTTGATGCCAATGACGTCCTGGGTGCTGACCAGACTCAGCCACGCGGAACGAATTTCGGTGAGCGCCGTCAAATTGGTCAGACCTCGCTCGAGCATCCGGCGCACGCGCTGCCGATCCGGGCGGAAGGCCCGCGTGGCCTCTGCATCCTCCACGATGACAATCCGGGCAAAGTCCGGCGGCGGTGGGGGCTCTTCTGCGGTCGCGCGTGGCATCGCGAACCACAGGAGGGGGAGCAAACCACCGACGAGGAGCTTCAGCCCTGAGTTGAACCGTGCGTTTCTTGACACTTCAAAAGGTGAATGCTACCACCGGCCCAGATGTTGGCCATCAAAAAACCGCGGCCGCTGTTTTCCCTGGCCCTGTTGCTCACGGGCCTCTGCCTGTTGGCTGCCTGCACCCCCAAAGGCCCGCGGGCGCTGCTCGAGGGAGACCGCCTGATCCGCGAGGGCAAATTCAAACAAGCGGTGGCTGCGCTCGAAGTGGCCAAACAAGCCATGCCGCAGGACCCGCGGGTGTGGAACTGGCTGGGCATGGCGCATCAGGGCGCGGGAGACAAGGCCCAGGCCCTCGAGGCCTATAAACGCGCGCTGGCCCTGGATCGCAGCAACCTTGTCTTCTCCGCGCACTACAATCTCGGGTTGCTCTACCTGGAGTTGGGCAATCCCTCCGCGGCCGTCACGGAGCTGCGCAGTTATTGCGTGCTCAGCAATACCGCGCCGGCCCTGCTGAAACTGGGCTACGCTGAGTTGCTCGCGCGCCAATACGACGCCGCCGAACGCAGCTATGGCCAGGCGATGCGCTTGCGCCCGGAGGATCCGGCCCCCTTGAATGGGCTGGGAATGGTTTATGCCTCGCGCAACCGTCCGCGCGAAGCCGCCCAGTTTTTCCAGGGAGCCCTGCGCCTGGACCCTGCCTATCAGCCCGCCTTGCTGAATCTGGCCTTGCTGTATCACCAGCAACCCGGCCAGAAGCATCTCGCCCTGGATCTCTATCGCCAATACCAGCGGCTCAACGTG
>Ga0073934_10006090_pt1 | contig 17932 bp, 13 predicted proteins | sample LarsenN4metaG_FD_76834 | JGI IMG/M metagenome (GOLD analysis project Ga0073934, IMG submission 76834) | Hot spring sediment bacterial and archeal communities from British Columbia, Canada, to study Microbial Dark Matter (Phase II) - Larsen... ... | reverse complement strand
TAATAGGGATTTATTTAAGGATTTAGCTTACTACCTCAATGTCCCCAATCTGCGAACTTGTTTCAATCCCTAATAGGGTCCAGGATGCGGCGCCCGGTCGCTGGAAAGCCCGGTCCCCAATCTGCGAACTTGTTTCAATCCCTAATAGGGATTTATTTAAGTTGCAACTCCAGAAGCATTGCTGTATTTTATTTTCAAGGTTCAGTGGTGCAGACCTGAAGTGAATATAGCTTTTCAGCCATCGGAATGTCAAGGGTGGAGAAGAAAAAATAGGCTCAAAACCTTGTCTGGCAAGCATTTCACAATTGGTGCAAACCCCTTTTGGACTTAGAAGCATTCAAAAGCAGAACTGGTAGGGCTTCCAGCGATTAAAATTCACCTGCTCCAAAAAACACCTACAGGTTTGCACCAATCAAGCCTAAGTAGCCTAGGGCGATCGCCATAACACTAGGACTTCAAAATCGATTTTTCTTTGTGTCTTTGTGGCTTTGTGGTTCAAAAAAGATGCTCAATCAATTATGTGCGTAAGACTTATGACGTAGTTCGATCCTTTGTGGCTTTGTGGTTCAAAAAAAATGCTCAACCACACACCCCAAATAAAATCACAACATCATCCATACATCCCCACCCTACTATATTTTAAGTAGAGTTTTTCACGGGAGACACTTATGTTTGGACTGGGATGGACAGAAGTAGGGGTAATCGCGATCGTCGCCTTGTTAATTTTTGGACCGAAAAAAATCCCCGAACTCGGAAGCGCACTAGGCAAAACCTTGCGGGGTTTTAAAGAAGAAATGAATAAAACCACAACTGATGAGGATAGTAACTCCGAAGAAGAAGAAAAATAAAAATAGTCATTTGTTCTTGGTCATTAGTCCTTTGTGTTTACAAATGACCAATGACAAATGACCATTGACTAAATAATTGAATTGACAATAGATGAAGTCACACCCATTGGAGCATCTACAGTTGCGGGGGTGGTATTTTGTTGGGAAACTTCTTCTTTGACAACACCACGCGCCTTAATCAACTTGATGGCACGATTGACGCTTTCTGGTAGAATCACCACCAAACTGTTCTCAGGGGCAATATCCAAGGCTTTGTTAATGGCTTGAGTTTCATCCAGAATTGCTTCAAATTCGTAATTAGGGTTGACTTGCTTGATACCTTGAATAATTAATTCCGCAGCCGAACCTCGCGCTCTACCTCTGGTGTCGTCATCTTCTTTGACAATTACGTAGTCAAAAATTTCGGCTGACAGCTTACCCAAAGCTACAAAGTCTTGATCACGCCGATCGCCAGGTCCACCTATAACACCAATGCGATCGCCATTTGTCCAGTTGCGGACAAAGGAACCTAAAGCTTCGTAACTATGGGGGTTGTGGGCATAATCTACCAAAGCGTGGAAGTTACCCAAGTTAAACAAGTTCATCCGTCCTGGTGTTTGACTCACCGAAGCCCGGAATGTATTTAAGCCAGCCCGAATTTGCTCAATTGACACATTTTGCACAAACGCCGCTAAGGAAGCTGCCAAAGCGTTGGCAATCATAAATGGCGCCCGTCCACCCATTGTCAGGGGAATATTTTCTGCCCGTTCGATCCTGTGTGTCCAATCACCTTTTAATATTGACAAAAAGCCATTTTCGTACACTGCTGCAACTGCACCCTTTTGGATGTGGTTTCGCACCAATTCCGATTCTGGGTTCATAGTGAAGTAGGCAATATTGGCTTTTGTTCGTTCTGCGATCGCAGCCACGCGGGGATCATCGGCGTTAAGAACAGCGTAGCCATCAGGATAAACGGCTTCGGCAACCACACTCTTGAGATGTGCCAACTGATCAATTGTGTCAATGTCACCAATACCCAAGTGATCAGCAGCAACATTTAACACTACACCGACATTGGCAGCTTCAAAGGCCAAGCCAGAGCGGAGAATGCCGCCCCTAGCCGTTTCCAAGACTGCTACTTCAACTGTCGGGTCTTGCAAAATTAACTGAGCGCTTTGTGGGCCTGTGTTGTCCCCGACTTCTACTAAGTAATCACCGATATAAGTTCCGTCTGTGGTCGTATAACCTACTACCTTACCTGTCTGTTTGTAGATGTGAGCCAGGAGGCGGGTAGTGGTCGTCTTGCCATTTGTACCCGTGACACTCAAAATCGGAATCCGGCTAGCTTGTTCGTTGGGGAACAGCATATCAATCACTGCCCCTGCAACGTTACGGGGGGTGCCTTGACTGGGGGCAACATGCATCCGGAAGCCGGGAGCAGCATTGACTTCTACAATCACACCATCAACCTCTCGTAAGGGGCGGCTAATATCCGATGTGACAATATCAATGCCGGCGATATCTAAACCGATAATCTTGACGATACGCTGGGCTAACCAAACGTTTTCTGGGTGAATTTCATCTGTTCTATCTACAGCAATACCACCCGTACTTAAGTTTGCCGTTGCCCGTAAATAGCAAATTTCGTCTTTCGCTAATACACTGTCGAGGGTGTAACCTTGCCTTTCCAGTAACTGATAACTGGTACGATCTAGTTCAATTTTGGTGAGAACTTTATCATGTCCCTCACCACGATTTGGGTCTTTATTGGTTTCCTCTATCAATTCCGCAATGGTAGATCTGCCATCACCAACCACATGAGCAGGTACACGTTCCGCAACTGCCACTACTTTGCCGTCTACAACCAAGACTCGATGGTCACGTCCCTTGTAATACCGCTCTACAATAATTGAGCGAGAAATTTGTCTGGCGGCGTCGTAGGCTACCTCTGCTTCTTCCCAATTTTGGATGTCGATGGTGATGCCACGCCCGTGATTTCCGTCTAAGGGTTTAATAACAATGGGATAGCCTCCAACATATTCAATTGCCTCTGGCAAATCGTCCAAAAAGTTAATTACCGTACCTTTGGGAACTGGTACTCCTGCATTTGCGAGTATGCGTTTGGTGGCTTCTTTGTCGCAAGCTAGTTCTACTCCCAAGATACCGGTGTTATCGGTCATGGTTGCTTGCATCCGCTTTTGGTTGACACCATAGCCCAGTTGAATTAAGAAGCGTGCCCCTAGTTGCATCCAGGGAATACCTCTTTTTTCAGCTTCTTTGACGATTGACTCTGTGGAAGGCCCCAAGGCTGCATCACGCCATAAGTCTTTCAGGTCTTGTAAATCTTGTTCTAGCTCCGCCTTTGGATAACGACCTCGGTCAACAATACTTTGGCACAGCCGGACTGCGGCTCTACCTGCATAGCGTCCGGCTTCCTCATTTAGATACTCAAAGACGACTTGGTAAACACCCGATGTAGACGTTTCCCGAGTACGACCGAAACCGACGTGCATACCGGCTAATTCTTGCAGTTCTAAGGCGACATGTTCCACAATGTGACCCATCATGGTGCCTTCGCGTACTCGCATCAAAAAACCACCACGACAGCCAGGCGAGCAGTAGTGACCTTCCAGACTAGGCAGAGCCTCAACTAGTCCTTCATAAAAGCCAGGGATTTCATTCGAGGGCGTCTCGGCAAGATTTTCTAGATCAAGGCGCATGACGATCAGCTTGTGGCGTCGAATGCTCCAGTAGTTGGGGCCGCGTAAGGTCTGGATTTTGAGGATTCTCATGGGAATAGGTAGATGGAGATTCGGAACCAAAATTCTAGTTTCTTACTGAAATTGACCGCCAAACTGTTCATGGTAAACAGTTTTTTCTTCTTACATCGTATTACTCTCATTTTTCTGCTGCAACGTAGAATTGCGCGATCAACTCAGTGTAACTCCAGATACTTAAGTCCGTCAGCTGGAGATGCGGTAGACAGCAGGTAAAACAGTGCGTTGGTAAAGGTGGAAGCGATCGCCATGACTGAGAATGTGTAGGCGCAAATTGTGAAGATTCAAAGGTTCAGTTGCTCCCACATGGGGTTCGTTTGTGTGAGTGACTTCGGTCGGATCTATTATTGTAACTGAACCCTTGCCCAAAACTTGTAACCAACCATCGCGTTCAAACAGCGCACAAGTGTCTTCATCAATGCCAATCCCCAGACGATCTGGGTGAGAAGCAATCGCACTCATCAAACGTCCCATACGATTACGATTGTTAAAATGTTGGTCTACAATCACCTCAGGGATAAATCCCAAACCAGTAGCCATATCCACCAGGGAACGATTGGGTGACTCACCACTACCACCGCCTGCTATCATGTGATGTCCCATGACAGCCGCACCTGCGCTAGTACCTGCGAGAGTTAGTTCTCCAGATCTAACTCGCTGCCGGATAATATCCATTGCTGGTGTGTCTGATAAGACACCACACAATCGCAATTGATCACCTCCTGTTAAAAAAACCCCGGTACAAGCTTCCAGGGACTGTTGGTAATCACGGTATTCACACTGCTCCCTTTCCCGTATGTCCAGAAGCTCAACTTTTTTAGCACCCATATCCTCAAAAATACGGATATAGCGACCACCGATGATAGAGGGTTCACGAGAGGCAGAGGGAATAATTGCTATGTGGGCGTCATTAGCACCAGCACGAGCAAAAAAAGTCCGCAAAATCTCGCGGCCATGGACTTTGTCTTCTGCGCCTCCGATCACCAGAACGGCAGTTTTTGTTGCTTGGGGTGTCCTCATTTCCAGCAATTTAGCTTGTAATTCCGGCATTGTGTTTCTCCTGTCAACAACTTCAGGTGAAAATTACAAGGTCAGCAGCCCAATTATTTTTGCGCCTAAATTGGTAATGGGTAATTGGTAATGGGTAATTGGTAATGGGTAATTGGTAATGGGTAATTGGTAATGGGTAATTGGTAATTAAGATACTGATGATTTTCCAATACTCAATGCCCAATGCCCGATGCCCAATCCCCAATCCCCCATATTCCTTGCCGTCACGGTGGCAACAGATTTGCAGTTATAGTTAATAGCATCTTGTTGTAGTGACTGCGATCGCAATACCATGAGCTTGTAGACGCTTTGTCGCGTGTCCCTCGGGTGGTTGTCCATTTGAGTGTCTCCTCGAATTTTGGGAAACACAAACAGATATTGACGCACTTTCTTTTTGAGGCTGGTTCGATGCATCCTGGAAGTTGTTAACCTAGTCAGAATAGTGAAGTACCTACCACTAAACGCTTCGCGTTATAGGGGAGGTTTCGCGTCTCATTTGCTGATGCTCTGTTGGGGACATGATTTTAATGATGTTTGTCTGTGAAGACAATCAGAGCCTTCCTCAGCATCTCTGGCTTTTGTGCCTTTATCTCCTCAAAGGAGAACCCGCGCAGCCACCCTGCTTCCCAAGGCAGTTATTAAGTTAATTTTTCATCTTCCGGCTGATATCCCACTGCTAACTTTGGGTATAGCCCAGGACTTAAGCCGAATTAGTTAAATTTAGATGTGACAATATTTAAACATAAATTAAGTAATTAGAAAAACTTTTATTGACTCATAGAATGCCACTATTTCTAGTACTTATAGATACAACTAGATACAACCAACCAAGCTCATATGTGTTACATACAACATCGGCTAGTTTGAAGCCAACGCCAAAAAGCAGCTATGCTGCTATGCTGTAGACGCTCGTTCAGACTATGTATCTGGTGGGTAGGCAAAAAGGAAACACCAAAAGTTTTTGCCTTTGGCAACAATTTTTGGTAATCCTGGCAGAAAGAATTAATCACCATAACATCTACCCATTTTGTGACTTGTTTATTAACTTTCTAATGATTTCTGCCGTACTGTGCTGGACATTCCAAATTTAAGATTAGTGTTCTCCAATACGAAATACTGTGCGCTTTGATATAGTTACGCTATTTCCTGATAGTTTTACCTCTATTTTGAGTTCCGGGCTGATTGGTAAAGCCTTGGCCAAACAGATTGCTCAGGTCAATTTAATAAATCCCCGCGACTTTACTACCGATAAGCATCGTAAAGTCGATGATGAACCCTACGGCGGCGGTGTCGGAATGCTCATGAAACCAGAACCAATTTTTGCCGCCGTTGAATCCCTACCTGTTTTACCCAGAAGAGAGGTGATTCTGATGAGTCCCCAAGGACAAACAATAAATCAACCTCTGTTACGAGAATTAGCAACCAATTATGACCAATTGGTGGTCATTTGTGGTCACTATGAAGGTGTAGATGAGCGAGTACTGCATTTAGTCACCCGTGAAATATCTTTGGGTGATTTTATTCTGACCGGTGGGGAAATTCCAGCAATGGCTTTGATTAATGGTGTAATGCGCCTACTACCAGGAACTGTTGGTAAGGTCGAGTCCCTCAAATCAGAAAGTTTTGAAGAAGGATTATTAGATTATCCCCAATACACCCGTCCAGCAAATTTCCGTGGCTGGAAAGTACCAGATGTGCTACTGTCTGGCAATCATACTGAAATTGCTAAGTGGCGATTAGAACAACAAATCAAAAGAACAGGCGATCGCCGTCCTGATTTGCTCAAGGCTTGGCTAGAAGAGAAGGAAGGGAAAGATGGGGAACTCGGTACCTCTGGAGGGGATTAGGGGAGATGGGGAGGTGGGGAGTGTGAGGGGTGTGAGGTGTGTGAGGAGTAAGTATTAAACAACTACTAACTACTAACTACTAAGAATTGACATTTGACACTGGACTAAAAATGAACATTCGGATTGGCAACGGTTATGATATTCATCGACTAGTGAGCGATCGTCCTCTGATTCTTGGCGGTATCAATATACCTCACTCTCTGGGTTTGCTAGGCCATAGTGATGCTGATGTCCTCACCCACGCGATTATGGATGCTATGCTAGGAGCTTTATCGCTAGGCGATATTGGACATTATTTTCCCCCTAGCGATCCGCAATGGGCAGGTGCTGATAGTTTGGTGTTATTGAGTAAAGTTCACCAACTTATTCGCTCTCAAGGCTGGCAAATAGGCAATATAGACTCGGTGGTAGTAGCAGAACGCCCAAAATTAAAACCTCATATTCAAAAGATGAAGGAAAAAATTGCAGGAGTTTTACAATTACAACCAAATCAAGTTGGAATTAAAGCTACTACCAATGAAAAACTAGGTCCTGTTGGGGAAGAACAAGGTATTTGCGCTTATGCAGTGGTTTTACTTTTACAAGGGTAATTTATTCAGTTAAACCCACTCAATTAGGTGAAATAGTTCATAATTATAGTCAGCTTTTAGCTGACTTGAGCTATTAGCGTCAAATTTAGTTGAGAGCAAATAAAAATATTTTGATATTAATAAATGATGAGTTTTGCTAGTATCTTTCCCTCTATTAAGCGTTTTCGCTTATTAATAATTCTGGCTTTAATCACCGCATTGGTAACTGTTGCTTGCAACCCGTCTAATTATCAAACAAAAGCTGCTCAAGTGCCGCAAATGATTGTGGCTGTTTTGGGTGAGCCTTCCACTTTTAACCCAGCCCTAAATGAGTCAGCATACAGTGTCTTTGGACCCCTTTATGACTCATTAATTAACGAAAATCCTCTTACTAATGAGTTAGAACCTGGTTTGGCTGAGTCTTGGCAAGTTCTTGACAATGGACAGCGAGTTGTCATCACTCTCAAAAAAGGACTTAAGTGGTCAGATGGTAAACCAATGACTGCTGATGATATTGTATTTAGCTACAATGACATTTACCTAAACCCCAAAATACCCACGCCGACGAAAGATTCTTTAAGAATTAATGAGCGTGGTGATACTCCTAAGGTAAGCAAAATAGATGACCTGAAAGTAGAATTCACTGTACCGGAACCTTTTGCTCCTTTTTTGAGATGGGTAGGTGGTATTACAATTTTGCCTGCTCATGCTCTCAAAGAATCTGTCCACACAACCGATTCTGGTGGTAATCCCAAGTTTCTAACAATGTGGACAACAGGCACTGATCCCAAAGAAATTATTGGTAATGGGCCTTATGTTATGGAAACTTATATCCCCAGTCAGCGAGTCATATTCCGACGCAATCCATACTATTGGCGCAAAGATGCTCAAGGCAATCCTCAACCTTACATAGAAAGGTTGATTTTCCAGATAATTGAATCGACTGATAACCAGTTAATCAGTTTCCGCTCCGGACAGTTGGATAATCTCGAAGTTCCTCCAGAAGGTTTTAGTTTATTGAAGCGGGAAGAAAAACGAGCAAAGTTTAAAATTTATAATGGTGGACCAGATACTGGCACTACATTTATTTCTTTTAATCTCAATCAAGCTAAAAATGCTAAGGGTCAGCCTTTTGTAGATCCGATAAAATCTCGTTGGTTTAATAAGAAGGAATTTAGACAAGCAGTAGCCTATGCCATTGACCGCGAAACAATGAAAACAAATGCATTTCGTGGCTTAGGTGAGTTGCAAAATTCCTTCGTTTATGTCAAAAGTCCCTACTTTCTGCCTCCAGAAAAAGGCTTAAAAGTTTACAATTATGATCCAGAAAAAGCCAAGAAATTACTTTTGCAAGCAGGGTTCAAATACAATGGCCAAAATCAGCTAGTAGATGAAGATGGCAATCGAGTGAGATTCACCCTACTGACGAACGGTGAAACGAAAGTTAGGGGGGATATGGCTGCACAAATTAGGCAGGATTTAGCTAAGATTGGCATTCAAGTTGATTTGCAAATCCTCAGTTTCAACGCTTATCTGGAAAAACTGAAAGTCACTCAAGATTGGGATTGTTATCTTGGTGGTTTTGCTGGTGGTGGTGTTGAACCTCACAGTGCTAGTAACATCTGGAGAATTAACGGTGCATCCCATGCGTTTAATCTTGGTCCTCAGCCAGGGGATCCACCTATGACTGGTTGGGTAGTTTCTGATTGGGAAAAGGAAATTGACCGTCTTTATATTAAGGGCGCTCAAGAAATAGATGAAAACAAACGCAAGGAAATTTATTACGAGTATCAGCGCATAGCCTCAGAACAATTACCATTTATTCACTTGGTAGAAAGATTAGATTTGCAGGCAGTACGCGATCGCTTCCAAGGCATCAAGTATACCGCCCTCGGTGGCCCGTTCTGGAACCTTTATGAGTTAAAAATTGCTGAGGAGAATTAAATTACAGTGGGGAAGTGGGGTGTGTAGACGCGCCTTTTTCGGCTTCCCGTAAGGGTGGGGTGTGAGGGGTGTGAGGAGTAAGTATTAAACAACTACTAAACACTAACCACTAGCTACCAACTACCAAGAACTAACAAACAACCAATGACCATTGACAAATGACAAATGACGAAAATTTGCGATCGCTACTTGAAGCTGTTGCCAATGGTAATGTTTCCCTGGATGTCGCCCTGGATGAACTCAAATATTTAGCTTATGAACCTGTGGGTGAATTTGCCAAAATTGACAATCATCGCACCATCAGAACTGGTTTTCCGGAGGTGATTTGGGGCCCTGGTAAAACCCCCTCTCAAATTGCTCAAATTATGGAGACAATGCGTCCACGTAATCCTGTAGTTATGGCAACTCGCATTGTACCGGAGATTTATGCAGCACTGCAACCCAAGGTGAGAGATTTACGATACTACGAATCAGCAAGAATTTGTGCGATCGCTCCTCCCAATCTTCAACCACGTTATCCTGGCACAATTGGCATTATTTCTGCTGGTACAGCCGATTTACCCGTAGCTGAAGAAGCCGCTGTCACCGCAGAACTTTCTGGCTTTCGTGTCCAGCGCCTCTGGGATGTGGGAGTCGCCGGCATTCACCGCTTGCTGAGTAACCGCCACGTGATTGCAAATGCCTCTGTGTTGATTGTCGTCGCAGGTATGGAGGGTGCTTTACCCAGTGTAGTAGCAGGTTTAGCAGACTGTCCGGTGATTGCTGTTCCTACTAGCATTGGTTACGGTGCAAGTTTCGGAGGTTTAGCACCTCTATTGACAATGCTCAACTCTTGTGCATCTGGAGTTGGTGTAGTGAATATTGATAATGGCTTTGGCGCAGCAGTTTTAGCAGGAAAAATTTTGCGAACAGCCGAGAAATTGCGGATGGCATCATCTGATTCTTGAGTTATGACGGTGATGTTACTTTTACATTAGTGAAAAACATCACTCAGAAATGAAACTTTTGATCGCGTTGGCTGCCTTTGCTTTAAGCTTTTGGCTAACGATCAGTATCTCGATGTAATCAGAGGGAAAGGGCAAAGATGTAATACCATTTTTGATTTTGGATTGGAAAGTGGAGAACTCGGATCCCTAAAAGGGATCAGGAGAAACGGTGATCAGGGATTGGTGAAAAGTTCTTCACTTGTCCCCCTTTAACCCTTATTCAAGAATAAATTTGAACAAATTCAATTACTTAGTGATTCGATGTCTCAGTTAATTTGGCATTTACCGGAAAATTTGAATATCCTAGCTCAAAATATCACTGATCCAAATCTTATTGGGCAGATGCAAAAAGCCTTGACGCATTTTGTCCAATCAGGTCAAGCCTGGGCGCTCTTGATTGGATTGGCAATTGGTTATATGATTCGGAATCTGACAAGTTTTGGTTAGTGGTTGTTTGTTGATGGTTGATTGTTGGTTGTTAGTGGTTAGTGGATAGTGGTTAGTGGTTATTTGTTATTCCTCTACTCCTCACACTCCCCACACTCCCCACACTCCCCACCTCCCTTGTCCCCCTTCCAATCCCCAGTCCCCGATCCCCAGCCTCTGAACATGACTCAACAGCAAACTTGGAGCCAGCGATTTGAATCAGCCTTGCATCCTGCGATCGCTCGTTTTAATGCAAGTATTAGTTTTGACATTGAGTTAATAGAATATGATTTGACTGGCTCTGTTGCTCATGCCCAGATGCTAACTAAATGTGGGATCATTTCTCCCGAAGAAGGAGAACAATTAGTTGCTGGTTTAGAACAAATCCGGCAAGAATATCGCCAAGGCAAGTTTAACCCCGGTATGGAAGCAGAAGACGTACACTTTGCTGTTGAGCATCGCCTTGTGGAAATTATTGGGGATGTAGGTAAAAAGTTACACACAGGGCGTTCCCGCAACGACCAAGTAGGAACAGATACTAGATTGTATCTACGTGATCAGATCCAACAAATTCGTCAGCAACTGCGAGAATTCCAAAGTGTCCTGTTAGATATTGCTGATAATCACGTTGAAACTTTAATACCTGGTTACACCCACTTGCAACGCGCCCAACCCTTGAGTTTAGCTCACCACTTGTTGGCATACTTTCAAATGGCACAACGAGACTGGGAACGCTTGGGAGATGTTTGGAAGCGAGTGAATATTTCACCTTTGGGCTGTGGTGCTTTGGCTGGAACAACTTTCCCAATTGACCGCCATTACACAGCACAACTATTGCATTTTGATAGTGTTTATGCTAACAGTCTGGATGGGGTGAGCGATCGCGATTTTGCGATCGAATTTTTGTGTGCTGCCAGCTTAATTATGGTTCATTTGAGCCGACTTTCAGAAGAAATCATTCTTTGGGCGTCTGAAGAATTTGGTTTTGTCACCCTGAAAGATAGCTGTGCAACTGGTTCCAGCATCATGCCTCAAAAGAAAAACCCTGATGTCCCAGAATTAGTGCGGGGAAAAACTGGGCGTGTCTTCGGTCATCTCCAAGCTTTGTTAGTAATTATGAAGGGACTGCCCTTGGCATATAACAAAGATCTACAAGAAGACAAAGAAGCTTTATTTGATAGTGTTAAAACCGTCAAAGCATGTCTAGAAGCAATGACAATTTTGCTACGGGAGGGTCTGGAATTTCGTACCCAGCGCCTAGCACAAGCAGTATGTGAAGACTTTTCCAATGCTACCGATGTAGCCGATTATCTAGCAGCACGAGGTGTACCATTTCGAGAAGCATACAACCTTGTGGGTAAAGTAGTAAAAACCAGCATTGCTGCTGGCAAACTCCTGAAAGATTTAACCTTGGAAGAGTGGAAACAACTTCATCCAGCATTCGCAGCCGACATTTACGAAGCAATATCTCCTCGACAAGTAGTTGCTGCTCGTAATAGCTACGGTGGTACAGGTTTTGAGCAGGTAAGAATAGCATTATCTCATGCTCGTACTCAAATTGAGATTAATTCACCAACAAAATAAACCGAGTTTTTGTGGTAACAAAAACCCGGTTTATAACTTCAAGCTGTAATACTAAATTAGTGTTTTGGATTTTTGAGTGACGTGCTTGTAAGCTCCATTAACCTCTATTTTTGAAAGATTCTAACCATTGTTGGACTTGTTCTCTGGCAAGATCGCGAGATCCTAAACCAAAAGCAAGAGCGATCGCCACTGCAATCGCACCTAGTAGCAAGCCAAAGGCGAGATTGACAATATCGGGTGCAACACCAATTTGTTGTAATGCCATTGCGGTGACTAGAGTGATAATTGCTATCCGTGTCACCTGACCTAAAATTCTAGCTTGGGGATTACCAGAACTAGTAATAATGTTGAAAGCTAGATTGGCTAGATATAAACCGATAGCAAATATAATCACTCCAGCCAAGATGCGTCCGAGTACGACAACAATACCAGTTACTAGCATTGTTAGGGCAGGGATATTAAGGATATTGACTGCTGCCACAGTCGCAAACAACATAATCCCAACTAATACAATAATGCCCGCAATTTCCGAGGGGGTGCGACTGGGGGGGGTGGGTGCTGTTGGTTCTTCTGCGGGAATCACAATCCGTCTTGGGGGCGGTGATATACCCAACACGGACAAAATATTGTTAAAACCTATACTGGTCAAAATGTTAGTGACTAAATCTGCCACAAACCGCCCCAAGAAATAGGCAAGAATTAAAATGGCGATCGCTGTGAAGATGGCGGGAAGCACATTGAGAACTTGTTGCAACATCGCGATTGCCGGCACTGAAATCGCTGCTATTTGTAGAGTATTCAAAGCTGCGATCGCTACAGGAATCAAAATTAGAACATAAACAATTGTGCCAATGATTCTGGAAAGAGGTTGAGTTCCCTCAGTGCGTGATAATCCTAATCGAGTTCCTAAATTGTCAATTCCTGTTGCTGCGAGTAAATTGGTGACAATCCGTTGAACAATAGTTGCTATGAACCAACCGACAACACCAATAATGATTGCTCCAAGGACGTTCGGTAGAATTGCCAAAATCTCTGTTACCAGTCTTTCTACTGGTTGTAGTGCCCGTTGTAACCCCAGAGTATCTAGTATTGGTATCAAAAATAGTAAAAAGATGAACCAATACAGAGCATTACCAATGGTATTACTCAGAGGCAATTGATTTTGAGTAGTACCGCCATCTTCTGGCGGACTTAAACGTTCGTCTATTCTTAACGCCTGCAATCCTCTGATTGTGATTAGCTTGACAACACTGGCTACTAACCAAGCAACTCCTGCAAAAATCAGCGCACCCACCAATCTAGGTAAAAAGTCGCCAATTTGATTGAGAAAAGTATTCAGTGGTTGTGAAGCAACCCTTAATTCCAGTGTGTCTAGAACGGCAACTAAGGTCAGTAGTAGAATGCCCCAAAACACCAAATTGGAAATCAATGTTTCGACTTTGGGAAGTTGGTTGTCTTCACGTCCAACTACACCTGCGGCGATGCGGTTATCTATTTGGGTGCGATTGAGAATTCCTCGTGTGACAGCAGCAACACTAGCAGCAATCAACCAGCCAGCTAACAAAATTAATACTGCTCCCAGCAATCGAGGCAGAAATGCACCTATCTGTTGGAAAGAGTTTTGCACATAGGTGTTGAATCCAGTCTCTTGCGGTGGTAATGTGGGCGATTGTGCTAAAAATTTTTCTACCCTAATCCACAAATTGGCTGCCATTACTTGGGTTATATTTTGCCAAGTTGTATTCATGGTTTTTCGGTATTTAAATTGAAGTTAAATCGCAGAAAACACTGTAGATGCTTTTGATGTAGATTGCCCTGGACAATTCCACATGCCAATAACTTTATAGTGTTTTACGTTTGAATTTAAATTTTAATTTTACAGGCAATTGATCTCAAACATTCTTTGTGAGAATTTTTTAATTTTTTATTGAAAAAGCAAATTATAACATCTATCTATTAGTAGTTGACTAGTATTGACAAATACAATTATTTTTATTAGACCATCATGTAATTAATCATTAGTCAAAAATTAATAGCTAATTGTTAGCGATTAATAGTTATATAGTTAGTAATTTATTTATTATTGACTCCCGACTGACCCTAATCCTTATTCTTGCAGCCGTGGGGATTAGGGACAGTGTAAGGCCCAACTACTAATAGCAAATAACCGAAACCTATGTCAATACAGGCGCTTTCCACCAATTGTAATACTGTACCAGTGTATGAACTTGCCAATTAGGATCTGACTGGGGATAATCTAGGCGATAGTGTCCCCCTCTGCTTTCTTTTCTAAAAGCAGCACTGGTGAGGATTAAATAAGCTACATCCAATAGATTGTGAGTTTCTGCCCACAGTCTCAATTGTCGTTCTACATCTGGCAATTTGAAACTAACGCTTTGTTTGGGGTGTAAACAAAGTAAAAATTGGCTTAGTTGCAAATCAGCAAAATCTTGCTGCCAAGATTTGACGGTGGCGATCGCTATTTCTAAGCCTGACTGTTCTCGACAGATACCAGCATATTGCCACACTAAACGGGGAATTTTTTGGCGCAAATCTTCTAAATATGCTTGTTGTTTGTGCCAATTATCTAAATCTGTAACAAATTCCCACACTGTTGGAAGCGGTTCTTCACTTACTGATTCACTCTTTAGCTCCAGATGGGCCATCTGCGCGCCAAAAACAATACATTCTAATAAAGAATTACTAGCAAGGCGATTAGCACCATGTACTCCAGTACTTGCAGTTTCTCCGACAGCGTATAAACCGGGAATGTTGGTGCGATTCATCATATCTGTGAGAATACCACCCATCCAGTAATGAGCAGCAGGAGCGACGGGAATTGGTTCGGAAAAAACATCGATACCCCAGCGTTGACAAACATGAATGATGTTAGGGAAGCGGTGACGAATTTTGTCAGCAGGAATAGGGCGCATATCTAACCACACGTGGGCGGTGGCGGGGTCAGCAGTGGTTTTTTGTAAGTGACTAAAAATTGCCCGACTCACGATATCTCTGGGGGCGAGTTCACCAGCCGGATGATAATCAAAAGCAAAACGCCGCCCTTCATTATCTATTAGATGCGCTCCCTCACCACGTACAGCTTCACTAATTAAAAAGCGTTCCGCCCCTGGTTTTGTCAAAGCAGTAGGGTGGAATTGTACAAATTCTAAATCTCTGAGAATTGCTCCAGCACGAGCTGCGATCGCTACTCCATCTCCGGTACTCACAGCTGGGTTAGTGGTTTGAGCAAATACCTGACCACCACCACCTGTTGCTAGCACTACTGCACCAGCTTTGATCCATGTAATTTCACCTTGATAAAACAAGCTAATCCCCTGACAGGTTTGGGTTTGAGGATCTATCCACAAACTCAATGCCAAAGCTTGCTGAATGACTTGAATATTTTTCCGTTGCAGTACCTGTGCAGTCAGAGTGGTGATTACTTCTCTACCTGTAGTATCAGCAGCGTGAAGAACCCGGTGTTTAGAGTGGGCGGCTTCTAAAGTTAAAGCTAAATGATTGTCGTGACGATCAAAAGCAACCCCAAGCTCTACCAGAGATTTAATGCAGTCTGGGGCATGTTCGGCAAGGAATTCGACTGCGGGGCGATCGCACAAACCTGCACCTGCTTTGATTGTATCCTCAATGTGCAACCGTGGTGAATCATCAGGAGCGATCGCAGCAGCAATACCACCCTGCGCCCAATCACTAGCAGACAAGGTTAAAGTTTCTTTGGTAATCAGACCAACTTGTAAGGACTGTGGTAAACAAAGCGCCGTATACAGTCCAGCAGCACCAGCGCCGACTACTAAAACATCAAATTGGTTAAAAATGTCTATCTGCAACAAGGTAGGGGGAGTGGGGAGATGGGGAGTGTGGGGAGTGGGGGAGAGATATTTATCCGTGTCTTCTATTTACCTATGAGCTTAACTAGCCCAATTCCGCTAAAATACAGCCCTAGTACGGCTCCAGCTAGGAGAGTTTGGGTAAGGGGGTCTGTAGAAGGCGTTATGACGGCTCCTAGAACTACTGCACCTAAAATTACATAACGCCAGCCAGAGAGCATTTGTTTTGACGAGACAATTCCTAAACTACCGAGTAAAAGTTGGATAATCGGTACTTGGAATGCTAACCCCGTACTGAATAATAACAACAGGACAAATTCAAAATATTTGTCAATTGACCATAGTTGTTCTACGACATCTGCACCGTAGCTAATAAAGAATTTTAAAGCAGCTGGAATCAGTAGGGAATAAGCAAATACTAAACCTACTGCAAACAGCACTGTTGATCCTAGAACTATAGGAGCTAATAAGCGGCGTTCACGGCGAGTTAAGCCTGGCAGTACAAACTGGACGATTTGGTATAGTATGAAGGGACTAGCGAGGAGCAAACCACTATAGCCTGCGACTTTCAGAGATACAAAAAAGTATTCTCCGGGTGCAAGCTGGAGAAATTTGACTCCTTTGGCTGGCACTTCCAACAACTGAACTATAGGCTTGACAGCAAAAAAACAGCCAACTACACTTACTGCTACTGCAATCAGCGCATAAAAAATCCGCAGTCGCAACTCCTCTAGATGCTCAAAAAGGGTCATTTCGACCTCTCCTGGCAATTCATCCAAAGGATCGGTTTCTTTTTGCTCATCGGTTTCAAAGTCAACACTGGGAGTAGTGTGAGCAGTTACAGTGTTTGCGTCTTGTAAAGGCGTCATGGGTCAGCTAGCGAGCATCATTTGTTAACTATTTTATCTGGGGTCGCCGCTACCCGGATCTCGGACTTCTCGTAGAAGTTGAGAATTTATATCATGCTCACTCATATACTTATGCTGTCGCGTAGGCTGGTAATTGGTAATGGGAAAATCTCCTCCCCAATGACCGATGCCCAATACCCAATAACGAAGCTTTACATCTAGCTATAAATTTCCACCTAATAGATATTCCAATTCTTTCTTTAACGCTTTAATATCTGCAATTCTTGCTACTAGTAAGTTATCCCTGCCAGCATCTATTAAACGTGCTTTCCAATAACGAATACTATCGGAATTCTGCATCCAAAAATTAATCACTGTACCTACAACTTCATCTTTGTCCCAATTCCATTTTTGCGGTACTGGCTCCACAGATTCTAGCAGCGCGTCTAATGTACATGTGTGTGTTGCGATATATTCCACACCTTGGTGTTGTGGTTTGTGCAAATTTTGTTGTTGGTGATTAAAAAATTGTAAGACTTGAGATACTCCAACAATATCAAAAGTATATTTCATTGCTGTTACCCCAATATCAATCTTTTTAAACTAAATATATCTGCAACTGGATTGAAAATGCATCTGAAAAAAAAGTGTTATCACACCTTATGTCATAGGTAGTAAAACACTCAATGAATTAGCACTTTTATATCTTGAGTGCTAAATTTGAACCAGCAAAAAATTAGCAGTAACGTGCATTGAGTGCTAATGTTTATAAGAGTATTTTTCTTAAAATATGAAAAATCTTGAGTTTTTGCAAAGGGGTAAATATTATTTTTAATATTTTTTTAAATTCGTCATTAACTGGCTTCAATGGAAGGCAGATATTAAAAAATTTCACAGCGATGAATGAAAAACCTCACCCCTTCCCCCTTGGTGAACCCGTGGAGAGGGGTGTCCTCTGTTGACAGGGTGAGGTTACCTTCAAGTCAGAAGATTTTAGAAAAACTTCTGCGCACTACTGTTAGATACAAGCCGCTAAATTTATGATACCTTTGGTCAATTCCTATGGAGTTTAGACCCTCGATGTAAAGCCTTTGGCTTTGGGCATTATCCCGTCCTACAATAAATTGCGGGCTAACAGCTCAAGTACTTTGAAACGCACTCTCATCAAGACCGATGATAAAGCTCGGGGTGAAATTTTCAAGTCAGCATTATCTAATTTATGGGATTTC
>Ga0073934_10006089_pt1 | contig 17933 bp, 17 predicted proteins | sample LarsenN4metaG_FD_76834 | JGI IMG/M metagenome (GOLD analysis project Ga0073934, IMG submission 76834) | Hot spring sediment bacterial and archeal communities from British Columbia, Canada, to study Microbial Dark Matter (Phase II) - Larsen... ... | reverse complement strand
TCACCCGGCTGAGGCGGCCGGATGCCGCATCCCCGTGGGTGTCATAACGCGCGACGGTTTCCGATTCACGCGGCCCGGCCGTGGCTTGGTCGCAGCACACCGGAGCTTCGTCGAATTTTCACTGCCCGATGGTGTAATGGTAGCACAGCAGATTCTGACTCTGCTTGTCTAGGTTCGAGTCCTAGTCGGGCAGCCACCAAAATATTTTCGAACAAGAAAGCGCATTGACAGTCGAAACCAAGTCTCAGCAACATCGCTTTCCCTCCACTGAAGTTTGTCTCGCACACCCCACACACCCTCTCCCAAAACCGAGCTGCGTGCCCAGCCGGCGGCCTGATTTTCCCCGGGCGCCGAGGCAGAATTTGAGTATCTTTAGTCGCAACGACCCAACCCCTGCTTAATCACACACCACCCTGACCATGATCACTGCACAGATGCCCTTGGCGTTCTTCACGTTGATGAATCAGACTCCGATGGAGCTGTTCAAGCACGGCGGCCCCATCATGTGGCCGATTCTCCTCGTCTCGTTCCTGATGATCACGGTGGCGGTCGAGCGCATCATCTTCATCTTCCGCGAAAACAGCCGCCGCGACCACGAGGTCGTCGAGAAGATGCTCGAGAAGGTCGAGAGCAACGACGTCAACGGCGCCGTCGAGATCGGCAAGAAGAGCCAGGACTTCGTCGCCCGCATCCTGGTCTACGCCCTCACGCACAAGGAGCACTCGCTGGGCAACGCCTTCACCCGCGCCGCCAGCCAGGAACTGCAGCGCTTCAGCCAGGGCCTGCCCACGCTCGACACCTGCATCACCGCCGCCCCGCTCCTCGGCCTCCTTGGCACGGTCACGGGCATGATGAACACCTTCGGCGCCCTTTCCGGCGGCGACATCGCCGCCGCGGCCGGCCAGATCACCGGCGGTGTGGCCGAGGCGCTCATCGCGACCGCCTGCGGTCTCCTCATCGCCATCATGGGCCTGCTTCCCTTCAACTACCTCAACGCCCGCACCGAAGAGGCGCGCCACGAGGTGGAGGATGCCAGCAACTCCCTCGAGATCATCATCAACAAGTCCTCGAACGGCCGCTAAGCGCGGTCTTCGACACTCCCCCAACCCCTAATCACTTACTGTCATGCACGGTGGTGGCGGCGGCACAGGACCCGGCGGCGTCAAGAAGGCGCGCATCGAGATCATCCCGTTGATCGACGTGATCTTCTTTCTGCTCGCGACCTTCGTGCTCTTCACGCTTTCGCTCAACAAGTCCAACGGACTGAACGTCCAGTTGCCCTTCTCCGAGCGCAGCGAGCCGCGCGATCCCGCCGGCACCGCCACCGTCTCGGTCACGGACGACGGCACCCTCGCGTGGAACAAGGATCCCGTCACGCTCGACGAATTCCTCCAGCGCCTGCAGCAATACAAGGTCCAGGAGCCCGATGGCCGCATCCTCATCAACGGCGACGAGCGCGCCTTCTTCGCCCAGGCCATCTACGTCTTCGACGAGGCGCGCAAGGCCGGCTTCACCAAGGTTTTCATCGAAACCCGGGTCAAAGCCACGAAGTGACCTAATAATCTTCCCGCTCGCGCGTAGATCCAACGAATCCCCATGGAAGGCACCAAAATCAAAGTCGCCCAGCTGAAGAAGGCCCGCATCGAGATCATCCCCCTGATCGATGTCATCTTCTTCCTGCTCGCCACCTTCGTGCTCTTCACCCTTTCCCTCAACCGCATCCAGTCGGTGCGCGTGGACCTGCCCTTCCCGCAGCAGAACAACACCCCGCCGCCCCCGGGCAGCGAGCCGGTGAGCATCCAGGTTTCGGATGCCGGTTCCATCTACTGGAACAAGGAGCCGATCGAATTGAGCGAGCTTCCTTCCTACCTGGCCAACTACAAGACCACCACGGAGGACTGGAAAGTGATGGTCTCCGGCGATGAGAAGGCGCGCTTCGGCTCGCTCGTCGTCGTGCTGGACGAGATCAAGAAGGCCGGCATCGAGAAATTCTCCGTCGAAACCCGCACCCGTCCGACCGGACGCTAACCGCCATGCGCAAAGACCTGATTGTCGGCATCCTCGTTTCCGCCCTCATGCACGGTGGCGTGCTCTGGGGCATCCAGAAACCCAAGGTCAAGGTCGTGAAGGTGGAGGAGGAGCAGAAGAACGAGATCCAGATGGTCATGCCGGAGATCGAGCCGGAGGAGGAGGAGACCGTCGAGGAGCTGAACGACGAGACCCCCGAAACCGCGCTCGCCCCCCCGAGCCTGATCGACCTGCCCACCGTTGTGCCGGTGCAGGCCTTCACGCAGCAGATCCAGCCGCCGCCTCCGCCCGGCCTCACGCCTTCGCGCGGCGCCGTGGTGGTGCCGGTCAACAAGCCCGGCAGCCAGCTCGGCAAGGGCATGAAGGATCTCTTCAACATCGCCGACCTCGACAACCCGCCGCAGGCCCGCTTCCAGCCCGGCCCGAATTATCCCTTTGAGATGCGCCGCGCCGGCATCAGCGGCGAGGTGACGGTGGCCTTCATCGTCGACTCCAACGGCAACGTCGTCGAAGCCTACGCGGTCAAGTCCACCCAGCGCGAATTCGAGTCTCCCGCCGTGCAGGCGGTGATGAAGTGGAAGTTCAAGCCCGGCCGCAAGGGCGGTCGCGCCGTGAACACCAAGATGCAGGTGCCCATCGTCTTCAATCTCAGCGACGAGTGATCCCGTTCATGAAACAGCTCTTCCGTCTCCTCTGCGCACTCTCGCTCGCCGGCTTGGCGCTGGCGCAGCAGCCCGCGCCCGAGCGCAACTATTCCCTCTCGGACAAGATTTCCGAGGAGCTGGGGAAATTCCAGGCCGCCTACAACGAGAAGAAGTGGGACGTCGCCCTCTCCATCCTCGACACCCAGATCGCCAAGGCCGAACCCGGCAGCTTCGACGTGGCCCTGATGGAGCAATACCGCGCCCAGATCCTGCTCCAGCTCAACCAGTATTCCAAGGCCATCGAGCCGCTGGAAAAGGCGGTCACACTCTCCGATTCGAAGTTCCCCACCTACTTCGACGAGCGCGTCACCAACGAGCTGGTCTACTTCCTCGCCCAGCTCTACTTCAACGAGGCCACCACCACCAAGAACACCACGCTCCAGGTTTCCTATTACGACAAGGCCGAGAAATACATGAGCCGGTGGGTGAAGAACACCAAGAAGCCCAACCCCGACGCCCTCCTTTTCTACGCTTCTCTCCTCTACAATCGTGCCGTGCAGGATCCGGACAATGTGGACAAGGAGCGCATCAAGCGCGCGCTCGAGCAGTCGGATGTCGGCCTGCGCCTCGTCACACGCCCGAAGGATGCCTTCTACGTCCTCAAGCTCGCCTGCCTCCAGCAGCTCGATCGCAATGTCGAGGCCGCGGAACTGCTCGAGTTGCTCGTCAAGCAGAAGCCCGACAACAAGAATTACTGGCAGCAGCTCGCGGCCATCTACCTCAACCAGCAGCAGGATGTCCGCGCCGTGCTCACCTTCGAGCGCGCCCAAGCGCACGGCCATATGAACGGCCCGCGCGACAACTTCAACCTCGTCGGCATCCTTTTCAACATGGGGCAGTATGAGCGCTCCGCCGAGTTGCTCGAAAAAGGCCTCAAGGACGGCACCCTCGAAAACGACCTGAAAAACTGGGAATTGCTTTCCGGCGCCTACCAGCAGCTCAACCGCGATTACAAGGCCATCGAGGCCCTGAAGCAGGCCACCGTGCGATTCCCCAAGTCCGGCCAGCTGGAATACCTCATCGCGCAGATCTACTATGGCCAGCTGGAGAAGCCGCAGGAGGCCTTGGACCACCTCAAGAAGGCCGTCGCCAAGGACGGCGGCAACCGCCCCCACCAGACTTGGCTTTTCCTGGCTTACGTCGCCTATGAATTGAAGCAATTCGACACCGCCCTTGAGGCCGCCAAAAAGGCCGTCACCTTCCCCGAAGGTGCCAAGGAGGGCGAGCGCATGCTCAAGGCCATCGAAGAAGCCATCACTGATCGCGCGCAAAAACTGAAGCTCTGAACCCATCACCCTTCTCCCCGACCATGAACAAGATCTACCTTATCGCACCCCTAGTCGGCATGATCGCCTTCGGAGCGTATTTCTACTCCTTCAATTCGGAATACCAGGCGAAGCAGGCCGCCATCAAGGCCGAGGCCGCCGCCAAGGTGAAGGCCAAGCAGGAGGCCGAGATCAAGGCCCGGGAGCAGGCCATCAAGGACGCCATCGAGACCGCGGCCAAGCGCAAGAAGGAGCGCGAGGAGAAGGAGGCCGCCGAAGAGCTGAAAAAGAAGCAGCGCCAGGAACTCGAGGACAAGCGGCAGCTGGCCTTCGAGGAGCGTCGCAAACTCCGCGACCAGGTCGAGCGACTCAAGAAGGACGTGCAGGCCGTGAAGGACGAGATCGCCAAGATCGAGGAGGAGCGCAAGCGCCACCTCGGCGAGCAGGACTTCCTCCGCACCTATGTCAAACAGGCTACGGCCAACCAGAAGTATTACTACGACCTGCTCGACAAGATCGCCGCCGCCGAAAAGGCCAAGGCCGAAGCCGACGCCGCGGCCGCCAAGGCCGCCAAGGGCTGAACCGCCTGACCCCACCTTCCCCATGAAGAAACTCATTCTCTATGTCATCAGTCCGGTGATCATGTTCGCCGTGTTCCTGGTGTTCTATCGCAGCGCCTTGGCGGAGATGAAGGTCCGCGACGACAACAAGAAGGCGCAGATCGCCGCCCAGAAGCGGGCCGACGACGAACGCCGCGAGCGCATCGAGGCCCAGGCGAAGGCCGACGCCGAGAAGCGCCAGAAGGCCCGCGAGGAAGAAGAGCGCCTGAAGGCCGAGAAGAAGGCCAAGGAATATCAGGACGCCATCGACAAGCTCAACCACGACCGCAACACCTTCCTGGCCGAGGCGGACAAGTTCAACGCGGAGAAAAATGCCTTGGAGCTCGAACTGAACCAGCTCCGCAACCAAAAGGAGAAGGCCAATTCCGAGACCTTCGCCCTGGCCAAGAAAATTGAAGAGTTGAAGATTGAGCGCCGCACGGCCGAATTGGAAATCCAGCGCTTGGTGGACATGGTCGGCCAGCGCCTGAATGCCAGCCCGATTTCGACCTATACGCCGCCGCCCGCCCCGTCCAAGTAAGTGTCGGGCCGCTTTTTGAAGAACCGCGTCTGTCAGGACGCGGTTTTTTGTCGGCCGGGAGCGGGAAAGCCGGTGACGCCGAGTTTTTTATTGCTAGGGGCGCGCGCGTGCCATTGCCTGCGCGTTCCAATCGATGTCGGGGCGTAGCTTAGCCTGGTAGAGCGCTACGTTCGGGACGTAGAGGTCGTGAGTTCGAATCTCACCGCCCCGACCATTTTCCGGAAGCGCACAGGCCGGACTTGGCGCGCTTCTTTGCGACTAAAAGCGACAGGTTGAGCGATTTGCAAGAGCGGAGTCATTTGACTGGTTGCGTCACGTTGCGACCGCGTGAGACGGCGAAAGACCCCCGTTTGGACACGTTTTTGGACACAGTTCTGGACACACTTGCGCGAGGTCGAGCGCGGGCAACTTGGCGACGGCTTCGGTGAGCGGAAGCTGCGCGGCATCGGTATAAATTCGCATGGTCAGCTTGATGTCAGAGTGCCGCATCAGTTCCATGACGACCCGAGGCGCGGCCCCGCTGGCCGTCAGGTTTGTCCCGTAGGTCATGCGCAGCGCATGGAGGTCAACGCGGCGCCCTTGCTCATCCTCAAATGGGATGCCCGCCGCCACGAGGTCCTTGCGGAACGTCGGGATGCGGGGCACGAGGCCGAGCAGGACCGGCGAGAACGGAGCCGCGTCCGCAGGGCGAAAGGCACGCAGCGCGGCCACCAAGTCAGCCGGGAGCGGCAAGACGGCGTCCTTGCGGTTCTTCGTGATGCTGGCCCGCACGCGGACGAACGGCGCAGCGCCCTCGAGCGTGAAGTCCGCCCAGCGGAGGCCCATCAGTTCACAGCGCCGGAGCCCGGTATATGCCGCCGTCAAGTAGACGATGCGGCGATGCGGCGGGGCCGCACGCAACAACGCGACCAGCTGCGCGGGACTGAGCGAGCGCCGGTAGGTGCGTCCGCGGCCCCGCGTGTCGATCTTCTGGAGATGCTGCAGCGGGTTCTCCGCAAGAAGCCGCTGATGCACGAGCCAGCGCAGGAACGTGAGCAAAGCCCCGAGCAGGTCATTGAGCGTCTTGGCATCCAGTTCCGCCCGGGCGCGCCACTCGCAGAACGAGCGGGGCGTGACATCGGGCAGGGTGTGCCAGTGGCACCGCTCGCAGAGCTTGCCGAGCGTCTTGCGGTATTTGGCCACGGTGGTGGAGGCCCGGCCCTTCACCTGCAAATCCTCAAGGAACGCCGCCAGCAGGCCGGAAAGGGGCTGGGCCGCGGCGTCACGCACTGAGCGGGGCGGGAGGAGCCCCGACGCTTCCTTTTCCGCTTCCCGCGCCCGCTCCAAGAGCTTCGCCTGCGCCACGCGCCGGTCTGTCGTGTTGAGACTGAAACGGTGGGGACGGGCTTCGCCCTGGAGGCGGAGCTTGCCCCAGAATTTCCCGCTACGTCGGTAGACATGGCAAATCATGGCGCGGGGGTTGCCGGGCCGCGCTGGGCGGCGAGACGGGCAACGTAGTGCTGGACGTCAGAAGCGGGCCAGCGGGAGGCGGAGCCGATTTTGACGGGGCGGGGGAAGCGTTGGCGCTGGATTTCCCGTTCGAGGGTGCGGCGGCAAATCGCCAGCGAGCGGGTGACCTGTTGGACGGTGAGGAGCTGCTGCTCCGGGGGAGTTTCTTTCACGGTGGGGAGACATAGGGCGGTGGCGGCAAGCCGCCCCGGGCGCGTTGTGCTCCCGGGGTGCAATGTCGCAGTCGAGTTGTCTCCCTTGGTCTGGGTAGGGGCCGTTGCTGCTCCCCGCCCTACCGCCAGCGGCGTTCGTTCGATATAGTTGAGGGCTGGCACCGGGTGGGGTGCTCCCTGCGCAACGGGCGTGTGAAAGAAATCTCCCGGGCTGGGCCTTTCGACGCGACTCGACCAGCCGCGTCTGTTCGCCGAGATTGCCGCGCAAATTGTCGTCAACGTGCGCCCCGTCAAGTCCGAATGAGTCCCGGCGCGTCGTGTGTTGTCCAATTGGTGGACTGGGTGCGACTGGGTGCGACAAGTGGGCAGGAGTTCAAGAGGTGGAACATCAGGAAAGTGGGAGATATGGGACGAATACCAAGGGGGCCGGGGTGGGGCCGGGCGCGCTGCGCGCGCGTCGGCCCCGCCCCCGGCCCCGGCGTGGCCGTGTCCTGCCTGCGCCCAACCAATGGCTGAGAGGGGCCGGCTTCGCCGGGAAACGACTTCGCCACGCGCAATCCAACTGGGACGGCCCGCCGACATCGCATGCGGGCAGCGGTGCGTTCTACGCGGGCCCTGCGGCCCGCTAACTGGGGCTGCGCCCCAGCCCCCTACGCGGGCGAGCGTCACAACTTGGCGAACGCCTGAAGGAATCCGCGCACGCAACGGCGCTGGCGGGCATCAAAGCGATTCCACAGCGTCAGGAAGAAAAATTCTCGATCGTCAGGTGACAGCGAATCGACGGCACGCCGGAGGAATGCGGGACTCGGATTTTCGGGCACGGTTTGGACACATTTTTGGACACGTTTCTGGACACGCGACATGGCAGGACTTTCTCATGATGTTGTGTCCGGCCTAGTTGGAATGGGCGTGCGGTGAGTTCGAATCTCACCGCCCCGACCATCCTTTGCCGCCCGAGGGCGGCTGCGGCCAGCTGGCCATGGAACTAGGCCAGGAACGGATTGAAGCGGCGTTCGCACTCCACGGTCGTCAACGGTCCGTGGCCGGGGGCGATGACGGTCTCGGGAGGCAATACGGCCAGCACGCGCCGCGCATGGTGCATCTGCCGCTGGCAGCAAAAGTAGCCGCCACCCAGTGAACCGGCGAAAATCAGATCACCCGAAACAAGGACACCGGGTGCTCCGGCCGGACCGCCGGTGACGAGGTAACAGTTGTGCTCCGCCGCGTGCCCCGGGGTGCTGAGGGCGGTGACACGCAAGCCGGCCACCTCCACGCTATCGCCCTCATGGAGGCCGCGATTGCGAGCCCAGCGGCCGGTCGGCGGGCCGTAGAAGAAAGGCAGCTCCGCTTCTCGCAGCACCGTCTCCAGACCCCCGATATGCTCCGCCTCGTAGTGGGTCACAAAAACCGCATCGAGCCGGTCGATCTCCTTGGGCCAGGCGCGGTGCAGCCCGGCATGGCTGGCGCCGGTATCGAAGAGCACCGCTCCGGGACCACCTCGGGAAATCAAGTAGGCATTGGCCACGCCCACGCCGTGCGGCATGGGAAGCTGATGGAGCCGGAAGGGCAGGCCGGTCAGGTTCGCCGATGGGTAGGCGCCCCGCGACAGCGCGTTGAGCCCGACTTCGTTGAGGTGCAGCACCGAGGCGAGACGGCCAAGTTCGGCCTGGGTGAGCTCCGAGCGGTAATCGAGCGCATCGCGCAGGCGCGGCAGCTCGACGGAGGCCCGGGCGGCGATCTCCTCAAAGCCGAGTTGGAGATGGCGGGCGGCCTTTTCGAGCACATCCCCCAGGTCGTCCTCGAGCGGCGGCGGGGTTGGCTTGGGCTGGTTCATGACGGGCGGCAAGAAAGGCTTTCCATTCACCTAGTCCATCCGCCACGCTGTTGGCAATGGACGAAACGCAACGCGAGGTCATCGGCATCTTCAAGCGCACCCGGGCGCTGCTCGAAGGACATTTCATCCTGCGCTCGGGGCTGCACAGCGGACATTTCTTCCAATGCGCGCAGGTCTGCCAGCACATGCCGGAAGTCGAGCGCCTCGCCGAGCTGCTGCTCCCGCGGGTCAAGGGGCTCGGCTACGAGACCGTGCTCGCCCCGGCCATGGGCGGCTTGGTCATCGGCCAGGAAGTGGCGCGCCAGTCGAAGTGCCGGTTCATCTTTGCCGAGAAGGAAAACAACGCGCTGGTGCTGCGGCGCGGGTTTGTCATCCGGCCCGGCGAGCGGATTTTGGTCGTGGAGGATGTCATCACGCGCGGGGGACGCGTGCAGGAGTGCCTCGACATCATCCGCCAGGCGGCCGGCGTGGTGGCCGGGGTGGCGGTGCTGGTGGATCGCAGCGCGGGGCAGGCGAAGTTCGACGTGCCGACCGTCTCCCTGCTGGAATTGAGTTTCCCGACCTATGCGCCGGACAAGGTCCCGCCGGAATTGGCGAAGATCCCCGCGACAAAACCGGGGAGCTGAGGGACGGCCGCGGGCAGCAAGTCAGCGGCGCGGTCGCCTCGTGTCGCGGCCCCTTCGGTCCCGCCCGATGAAGTGGCTAAGGCGAAAGGAAACTGACGCGGCGATTGGTGCCGTTGATCCAGATGCTGGCGCGGTTCGGGATGTTGTCGTCGCGCAGGGCCTGCCGGGCATCGGCCACGGTGCGCACGGGGATGCCGTTGATCTGGGTGATGACGCCACCGCGCGGGAACACCGCGCTGTAAGCGGAGCGGACGGCAAGATCGGTGATCAACAGCCCGTTGACGCGGTCGTCGATGCCATATTCGCGCCGCAGTTCGGGGGTCAGCGCAGCGACTTCGACACCGGGGAGGAATTCCCCGGCCGCCGCCGCCCCATCCTCGAGTTTCCCGAGCGTGACCTGCGCGGTCTGCGGCTTGGCGTCGCGGAGGTAGTCCACCCGCACGGTGGTGCCGGGTGAGGTTTGGGCGACGAGCAGGCGCAGATCCTCCAGGGAGGTGACGGCCCGGCCATCGATGGCCGTGATGATGTCGTCGGGCTTGAGGCTGGCCTTGGCGGCGGGCCCGTTGGCCGGATTGAGATCGGTCACAATCACGCCCTTGGTCTCCCGCTTGAGGCCGTAGGATTCGGCCAGGTCGGGCGTGAGGGTCTCGGAGGTCACGCCGAGGAGGCCGCGCGCCACGGTGCCGGTCTCGACGAGGCTCTTGAGGATGAAACGGGCGAGGTTGGCGGGGATGGCAAAGCCGATGCCGATATTGCCCTGGGAGTTGGAGACGATGGCGGAATTGATGCCCACGACCCGGCCGCGGGCATCGATCAGCGCGCCGCCCGAATTGCCGCGGTTGATGGCGGCGTCGGTCTGGATGAAATCCTCGTAACCGCGGACATCGTCGAGGATGCCGACGCGCCGGCTGGTGGCCGAGACGATGCCCATGGTGACCGTCTGGCCGACACCGAGGGGATTGCCGATGGCGAACACGATGTCGCCGACGCGCAGCTTGTCGCTGTCGGTGAGCGTGGCGGCGGGCAGGTTGGTGGCCTCGATCTTGATCACGGCGATGTCGGTCTTTGGGTCGGTGCCGATGACCTTGGCCACGAGTTCGCGGTCGTCGTGGAGCAGCACCTTGAGCTCGTCGGCATCCGCGACGACATGGTTGTTGGTCAGGATGTAGCCGTCGGGGGAGATGATGACGCCGGAGCCGAGGCCGTCGACGCGGCGCTCGCGGTCGGGCAGGTCTCCGAGGATGCCGCGGAGGTAGTTCGGGATGGAGCGGCGTTCGATCTTGCTGGAATAGACCGAGACCACGGAGGCGCGGACCTGGTCGAGCACATCGGCGTAGCTGGCCGGCGCCGGGGCCTTGGCCTCGCCGGCCCGCAGCGGGGTGTTGTCGATCCGCAGCTCGGGGTGCTTGCGGGAGGGTGAATCCTTTTGCGCGAAGGCGGGGCTGAGCGCCGTCAGCAGGACAATGGTGAAAAGGGGAAGGCGGTAGGACTTCATCGAAGGTGGGGCACGGACAGGCGTGCCGTGGGGCGGTTCCGCGGCGGAATCAAAAGCTCTTGATGCGGAGGAGGCTGGTCACGCTCTCGTTGCTGTTGATGCGGAGGATGGCCTCGCCGAGCAGGGGGGCGACGCTGAGGACGGTGATGGGCAGGCCGCGGGGGTCGACGGGAACGGTGTTGGTGGTGATGAGTTCGTCGATGAGGCCCTTGCCGAGGCGCTCGTAGGCCATGTCGCCGAGGACGCTGTGGCTGACGGCGGCGCGCACGCTGACGGCGCCGTTGTCGCGGAGGATCTTGGCGGCGGCGGTGAGGGTGCCGGCGGTCTCGGTGATGTCGTCCACGAGGAGCACCTCGCTGCCGGCGACATCGCCGACGACGTTGATGGCTTCGACGGTGGTGGCGCTGGTGCGGCGCTTGGCGACGAGGGCGATGCTGGCCCCGAGGGCGTCGGCGTAGGCGGCGGCCATCTTCATGCCGCCGATGTCAGGGGAGCAGACGACGAGCTTGTTGGTGCGCTTGGTGGCGAGGTATTGGAAGAAGACGGGAGACGCGAAGAGGTGGTCGACGGGGATGTCGAAGAATCCCTGGATCTGCTGGCTGTGCAGGTCCATCGTGAGGATGCGGTTGGCGCCGGCGGCGACGAGCAGGTTGGCGACGAGCTTGGCGGTGATCGGGACGCGGGGCTGGTCCTTGCGGTCCTGCCGGGCGTAGCCGTAGAAGGGAATCACCGCGGTGATGCGCTTGGTCGACGCGCGGCGGGCGGCGTCGATCATGATGAGCAGCTCCATCAGGTGATGGTTCGTCGGCGGGCAGGTGGACTGGATGAGATAGACGTCCGCGCCGCGGATGTTCTCGTTGATCTTCACGAACGACTCGCCGTCCGGGAAGCAGTTGACCGTGGCATCCCCGAGGGGCACGCCGATGGACTTGCAGATCTCCTCGGCGAGCGCGCGATTGGAAGATCCGGCGAATATCTTGAACCTCGTGTCCCTCATGCAGCGGCGAGCTAAAGGGAATTGTCGGGCTGCGAAAGCCTTTTCTCCAGCTCGTCAACGCGCTTGAAGAGGTCGGGCAGGCGCTGATGGAGGACCTGGAGGCGCCGTTCGAGCATGTAGGGGATCGCGGGCGTGCCGTTGAGGTAACTGCCGGGTTCGGTGTCGAAGGCGATGCCGCTCTGGCCGCCGGCCTTGGTGCCCTTGCCGAGGGTGATATGGCCGCCGATGCCGGCCTGGCCGCCGAGGATGACATAGTCCTCGAGGGTGGTGCTGCCAGAGATGCCGACCTGGGCGCAGAGGATGCAGTGCTTGCCGATGACGACGTTGTGGGCGACCTGCACGAGGTTGTCGATCTTGGTGCCCTCGCCGATGACGGTGCGCCCGAAACGGGCGCGGTCGATGGTGCTGTTGGCGCCGATCTCGACGTCATCCTCCACCACCACGACGCCGATCTGCGGCACTTTTTCATGCCGCCCATCGACAAATTCGTAGCCGAACCCGTCGGAGCCGAGGATGACACCGGGTTGCAGCCTCACGCGGCGGCCCAACCGGCAGCCGGCGCCGATGACGACGCGGGTCATAAGCCAGCAATCCTCGCCGATGCGGGCATCGCGGCCAACATGCACGCCACCGTCGAGGACTGACCGCGGGCCGACCTCGGCACCGGATTCGACGACGCAGAGCGGGCCGATGTGCGCGGTGGGATCGATCCGGGCATCGGCGGCGATGACGGCAGTGGCGTGGATGCCGGCGGGGGGCTTGGGCCAGAGGGATTGGCCGATGCGGGCGCAGACCTGCGCGAGGGCGAGCGAGGGGTTGGCGACGTAGAGGTAGAGTTGGTTGGGCTGGGGGCTGCCGGGATGGTCGGTGGGAAGCAGCACGACGGATGCGCGGCACGCGGCCACCTGCGAACGATACTTCGGGTTGCCGAGGAAGGAGAGATCGCCGGGCTGGGCGCGATCGAGCGAAGCGATATCGCGCACGGCTTCGGTGGTGCCGCCGGCGGTGCGCACGGGGGCGACAATGGCGGCCAGTTGCTCCGGGGTGAGGGCGATCTTCATGGCGGACAAAAAAGCCCTGTTCGGTGGAACAGGGCTTGGCAAGAGTCGAACGGCTCAGGGTTTGTTGGGCGGGGTGGCGCCGGGCACGGTGAACTGGGTGGCGCCCGGCGTCGTGCTGGCGGCGGCCGGGGGCGGGCGGTCCTTGTTCACTTCCTTGAGAACCTCGTCGGTGATGTCGTAGGAGGGGTCGGCGTAAATGACGTTGGAGATGCCGAAGAGGGTGGGGCCGGACTTGTCGAGGACGAGGGTGGCGCCGCGCTTCTTGGCGAGGTCGTTCACGACCTTGGCGATTTCCTCCAGGAGGAGGTCGCGGTGGGTCTTGATGCGCTGCTGGAGGGAATTGCGGGTGTTGACGCTGAAATTCTGCACCTCGTTGCGCTTGCGCTGGATCTCCTCGAGCTTCTTCTGGGCGTCGGCCTCGGCCTTGGAGCGGGCCTCGGCGGTGAGGACGGTGTTCTTGGACTGGTCCACCAGATCCTTGTATTCGTCCACCATGGTCTGGCCCTGCTTGTTGAGCTCGTCGATCTGCTCCTGGGCCTTCTGCTCGGCCTCGCGGAACTTGGCGTTGGCCTCCTCCGTCTTGTAGTGGTTGTCGTAGACCTTGGCCATGTCGACGACGACGAGTTTGAAGGCGGGCTGGGCCGGCAGGGACACGGCGGCGGCCACGAGGGTGAGCAGGGCGAACAGGCTTTTCTTCATGGGAAGGCGGGGGGAATGATTGGCGAGCAGCTTGGGGGATCAGAAGCGGGTGCCAAACGAGAAATTGAACTGGCTGCCCTTCTTGTTGAACCGGTCGGTGGTCAGCGGAATGCCGAAATCGAGGCTGAGGGGCGCGCCGGCCACGAACAGGCGCAGGCCCACGCCGAAGTTGTCATTGTAGTCGCCGGGGTTGAAGTCGTAGGCCTTCGCGTTGACGAAGCCGGCGTCGTAGAAGACCGCGAAGCGGATGGGTTTCACGACATCGAAGGAGTATTCGGCGCTGAAAAAGGCGTAGGTCTTGCCGCCGACGGGCGTGCCGAAGGAGTCCTTGGGGCCGACTTCGCGGAACTCGAAGCCGCGGAGCGTCTGGGGGCCGCCGAGGTAGTAGCGCTCGTAGAACGGCACGTCGAGGCTGTCGCCGAAGTTGTCCACGACGCCGGCGCGCCCGATGAAGGCCAGCACCTGATCTTGGAACTCAAAGGTGGGGAAGAACTGCGATCCCCGCGCTTCGACACGGTAGTAGTCGACGTCGCCCGTGAGCGGACCGCCGGCGAGCTCGGTGACGAGTTCCATGCGGTTGCCGCGGGTGGTGTTGATGATCTTGTCGCGGGTGTCGCGCAGGAGGGAGAAGCCGAGCTTGGAGACGGTGGTGTCGCCCGCGATGGACTGGATGATGGCGGGGGCCGAGGGATCGATGTTGTCGATGCTGACCACCTCGTAGGTGTAACTGAAGGTGCCCTCGACGAGGCCGAAGAGGCGCTTGCGGAGGTAGATTTGGCCGCCGAGGCGGATCTCCTCGTAGAAGGCGCTGTTGAAGTCGGAGGACGTGCGGTAGACCTGTCCGCCCAGCGACAGCTCCTTCTCAAACAGCCAGGGTTCCTCGAAGGCGAGCACGACTTCGCTCGAGCGGGAGCCCAGCTGCATGCGGAGGCGGAATTTCTGGCCGTCGCCCTGGAAGAAGGAGCGGCGGTTGAACAGGTCGAAGTTGGACTGCGTGACCTCCGCGAAGATCACCGCGCGTTCGAGGGAGCTGAAGCCGGCGCCGAAGGTGAGGTTGCCGGTGCGGGCCTCGCGGACGGCGACCTTGAGGTTGCGGCGTCCGGGGATGTTGGTGGATTCGGGGGTGAGGTTGACGTCCTCGAAGAAACGGGTGTTCTCGAGGCGCAGCTTGCTGATCTTCATCCGGCGCGTGTCGAAGACGTCGCCGGGGCCGAGCACGAGTTCGCGCAGCACGACGATGCTCTTGGTCTTGGTGTTGCCCTCGATGTTGACCGACTCGACCTGGAATTTCTCGCTCTCGTTGATGACGTATTCGAGGTCGATGTTGCCGGTGGCGGTGTTGGGCTTGCGCACGAGGCGGACGCGCGTGTCGAGGTAGCCGTCGATGCCGTAGAATTCCTCGAGGTTCTCCACATCCTTGTCCAACTCGGAGGGGACGAAGACCATGCCCTTCTTCTTCTTGAGGATGCGGCGGAGCAGCGACTCGGGGTGGATTTTGTTTCCGCTGAAGGTGATGTTGCCGATGCGGTAGCGCTTGCCCTCATTCACGCGGATGGTGAGCACGAGCTTTCCGGAGGAAGGATAGTCGAAGGTGATCTTGTCCTCGGCGATCTCGACGTCGAGGTAGCCCTGCTCCTTGTAGTAGTCGCGCAGCTTGTCGAGGTCCTCGTCGAATTTGTCGTCCTCGAAGCGGCCGCCGCCGGTCAGCCAGGAGAAGGGGTGCCATTTCTTGGTCTCCATCTCCTTGCGCAGCTTGCGGGCCTTGACGTTGTCGTTGCCGATGAAGTTGATGGCGCTGACGCGGACCTTGGCGTTCTCGCGGATCTTGAAGATGATGGTGCCGAAGCCGGTGCTGCGGTTGCGGTCGATGCTGTAGGTGACCTGGGCCTGGTTGAAGCCGTTCTTCTGGTAATACTCGTGGAGCTTGTCGGCGTCTTCCTTGACCTGCCGTTCATCGAGGGCGCCGTTGGGGACGGATTTGATCTCCTTGGAAAGGCGGCGGGCCTTGACGGCCTTGTTGCCCTCGAACCGCACGTCGAGCACGCGGTATTTCGGCGTCACCTCAACGACCAGGTTGACGACGTTGCCGGTGGTGACCTCGCGTTTGACCTCGATGAACTCGAAGAGGCCCGTGCGGTAGAGGGAGCGGATGTCGCGGTCGATGATGGCCTCGTCGAGGTCGGAGCCGTCACGCAGCGCCATATTGGCGCGCACGACCTGTTCGCTGACGTTGGCCGCGCCGAGGAATTTGACCGTGATGGTGCCGATCTTCTGGACGGGACCTTCGGGCTGTTTGAGGGGGTCGGTTTGGGCGTAGGAACCGCCGGTCAGAGCGCCGCAAAAAACGGCCAAAACTAGGAGCGCCCGGATCGCCGGATTACGGTGTAAAGTTTTCAAAGCGAGTGATTTCCTGAAGGAAAGTAAGTTTCAATTCTCCTACCGGTCCGTTGCGTTGCTTGGCAACGATTAAATCCGCGGCGCCAGCCGCGGTCTGGAATTTTTCGTCGGCATCTTTGGGCCGGGAAAGCATCAAGACCACGTCGGCGTCCTGCTCGATGGAGCCGGATTCGCGCAGGTCCGACAGGCGGGGCGTGCGGTTCTCCTTTTCCGACGAGCGGTTGAGCTGGCTTAGAACAATGACCGGCAGGTCAAGTTCCTTGGCCATGGCCTTTAATCCGCGTGAGACCTCGGCCACCTGCTGTTCGCGGGGGGCGCGCGGATCGGTGCCGCTGACCAACTGGAGGTAGTCGACCACGATCAGGCCGAGTTTCTTGCGCGCGTAGATGCGGCGGGCCTTGGCGCGCAGCTCCATGATCGTGAGGTTGCTGGAGTCGTCGATCAGGAGCGGGGCCTTCTTGAAATCCTCGGCGGCCTGGCCGAGGGCGTTGATCTCGCGGCCTTCGCGGCTGATGAGGCCGTCGCGCAGCAGCTTGATGTTCACCCGGGCCCGCGAGCACAGCATGCGCAGGGCGAGCTGGGACGAGCTCATTTCCAGCGAGAACACCAGCGTGGGCACCGGCTCGCCCTTGCCGGGCTTGGGGAGAGCGGCCGCCTCGGCGATGTTCAGGGCGAAGCTGGTCTTGCCCATCGAGGGCCGCGCCGCCACCACGATCATTTCCTGTTTCTGGAAGCCGAAGGTGTAGCCGTCGAGGTCCTTGAACCCCGAGGTGACGCCCGTCAGCTCGCCCTTCTTCATCAGCAGCTTGGCGATGACGGTGTTGGCCTCCTTGACGGCGTCCTTGATCTCCTCGGCGCTGTCGCCCACGCGGTCCTGCGTGACCTTGAAGAGGTCCTGCTCGACCTTGTCGACGAACTCCTCGAGCCCGCCGGTGAAGTTGTAGCATTGCTCGACTGCGCCCGTGGCTGTCTTGATCAACTCGCGCAGCAGGTGCTTCTCGCGCACCTTCTCGATGAAGTAGCCGGCATGGGCCGTGGTCGGGATCTTGCCCGTGACCTGCAGCAGGTGGGCGAAGCCGCCGACGGCGTCGATCTGCCGCCGGGTCTTCAACTCCTCGGCCAGCACTTCCAGCGTGACCGGCGGGCTCTTCTGATACAGCTCGACGATGATCTGGAAAAGCAGGCGGTTCTTCGGATCGAAGAAGAATTCGGGGGTGAGGCGCGCCTCCAGGCAGCGCGCGATGGTGTCGCTCCCGTCGAGGAGGCAGCAGGCGATGACGTGTTCCTCCGCCTCGGCGCTGAAGGGCATCTCGCGGGTCGCGGGCGCAGCCGGGCTGGCGGCGGGGGACGACTTGCTGAACTTGACCACGGATTCTGCCATGCGGGAGGACATTTGTCGCAGAAACGTGGGGACGGCATCAACAACGATTCCAGAAATTTCTCCGCAACTTGTTAACTGGATACCGAGAATCGCGAAGCAGGGTGGCCTGGGGGCGCAAAAAAGCCGCGAGGCCGGGGGCTTCGCGGCGGCGATGGAAGAGCGTTCTGCGCTCAGGTCGCGGCCGGGACGATCGGGTTCTCCGACACGACCTCGAAGGACATCTCGACGGTGACCTCGGGGTGGAGGCGGATCTTCACCTCGTGCTTGCCGAGGGTCTTGACCGGCTGCCCGAGGTGGATGCGGCGCTTCTCCACCTGGATGCCGGCCGCGGCCAGCTTGTCGTGCAGGTCGTTGGCCGTCACGGCGCCGAAGAGCTTGCCGCCTTCGCCCGTCTTCACGGCGATGGCGATGGACGCCTTTTCAATCTGCTTGGCGAGGGCCTGCGCGCCCTCGAGTTCCTTGGCCTCGCGGACGGCGCGGGCCTTCTTGAGGGCCTCGATCTGCTTCCGGTTGGACTGCGTGAGGGGCACGGCGATGCCCTGCGGCAGGAGATAATTGCGCGCGTAGCCGGCGCGGACTTTGACCTGGTCGCCTTCGGCCCCGAGGCCGTCGACCGGTTTTACGAGAAGAACTTCACTGTGAGCC
>Ga0073934_10006087_pt1 | contig 17934 bp, 19 predicted proteins | sample LarsenN4metaG_FD_76834 | JGI IMG/M metagenome (GOLD analysis project Ga0073934, IMG submission 76834) | Hot spring sediment bacterial and archeal communities from British Columbia, Canada, to study Microbial Dark Matter (Phase II) - Larsen... ... | reverse complement strand
CTAGGCCTGTCCAGTCCCCGCGATCAGGCGCTTGAGCGCCTCCGGGTCGGGATCAATCACCTGGAAGCGCTGCGGCAGGCTCTCCAGCGCCTCGTAGCCCCGCGGCCGCTCCGGCTCGCGTCCGAGCGCCTCGCGGATCGTCGGCGCGAACTTCGCCGGATGCGCCGTCTCCAGGCACACCACCGTCTCGCCCGGCTCCCGGAGCCTCGCCGCGACGCCGACGCCGTCGGCGGTGTGCGGATCAATCACCACGCCGTAGTCCGCGTGCACCGCGCGGATCGTGGCGATGCGATCGGCGTGGGTCGAGCGGCCGCTGGCGATGCCGCTCGCCGCGATCCGATCGCGCAGCCCCGACAGGTCGAGTTCTCCGCTCGCCTCCAGTGCGCGCCAGAGCGCCGCCACGCGCGCGCCGTCGCGGCCGACGAGGTCGTACACGTAGCGCTCGAAGTTGGAGGCGCGGGTGATGTCCATCGAGGGGCTGGAGGTCGCCTGCGCCTGCCGGCGCGGGCGGTAGCGGCCGGTGCGAAAGAACTCGTCGAGCACGTCGTTCTCGTTGGTGGCGAGGATGAGCCGATGCACCGGCAGGCCCATCGCGCGCGCCACGTAGCCGGCGTAGAGGTTGCCGAAGTTGCCGGTCGGCACGGCGAACGAAACCCGCCCGGCGCCGGCGGCCGTGGCGGCGAACCAGCCCTTGAAGTAGTACACCGCCTGCGCCGCGATGCGCGCCCAGTTGATGGAATTCACCGCGCCGATGCGGTGGCGCGCCTTGAATTCGGCGTCGGCGTTCACCGCCTTGACGAGGTCCTGGCAGTCGTCGAAGGTGCCGCGCACGGCGAGGTTGTGGATGTTCGGATCGGCGAGCGAATACATCTGCGCGCGCTGGAATTCGCTCATGCGACCGTGCGGCGAGAGCATGAAGACCCGGATGCCGCGCTTGCCGCGCAGCGCGTACTCGGCCGCCGAGCCGGTGTCGCCCGAGGTGGCGCCGAGGATGGTGAGCGTCTCGCCGCGCGCGGCGAGCGCGTCCTCGAAAAGGTTGCCGAGGAGCTGCAGCGCCAGGTCCTTGAACGCGAGCGTCGGGCCGCCCGAGAGCCCGAGCAGGCAGAGCCCCGGCGCGAGGGTCCTGAGCGGCGTGATCTCGTCGCTGCCGAACACATCCTTCGTGTACGTGCGCGCGACGATCTGGCGCAGGCGCGGCACGTCGTCCATGAAAGGCGCGAGCACCTCGCAGGCGAGCGCCGGGTAGGAAAGGCCGCGCCAGGCGGCGAGATCGGCGCGCGGCCAGTGCTCCGGCACGTACAGACCGCCGTCCGGAGCCAGGCCCTCGAGCAGGATGTCGCTGAAGCGCGCCGGCGGCGCCGAGCCGCGCGTGGAGAGGTAGCGCACGATCGCCCCTACAGCAGCTCCTCGACGCGGATGCGGCGCACGCGGCCGATGACGGTCGCGAGGCGCTCGATCCTGCCGATTGCGGCGGCGACGTTCTTCTCCAGCGCCCGGTGCGTGAGCATGACGATGTCCACCTGCTTTTCGCCCTCGCCCGGCTCCTTCTGCACCATGGCGTCTATCGAGATCCGCCGGTCGGCGAGGATGCGCGTGATGTCGGCGAGCACGCCCGGACGGTCGAGCACCCGCATCCTCAGGTAGTACGAGGTTTCCACTTCGCCGATCGGCAGGATCGGGGTGCGCGCGAGGCGATCGGGCTGGAACGCGAGGTGCGGAACGCGGTTCTCCGGGTCGGCGGTGATGAGGCGCGTGACATCCAGCAGGTCGGCCACCACCGCGCTCGCGGTGGGCTGGCTGCCGGCGCCGGCGCCGTAAAAGAGCGTCGGCCCGACCGCGTCGCCCTTGACCAGGATCGCGTTCATCACGCCCTCGACGTTGGCGATCAGGCGCCGCGCCGGCACCAGCGTCGGGTGCACGCGCAGCTCGATGCCCTTGCTGGCACGGCGCGTGATGCCGAGCAGCTTGATCCGGTAGCCGAGCTGCTCGGCGTAGCCGATGTCCTCGCGCGTGAGCTTCGCGATGCCCTCGGTGTAGGCGCGGTGGAACTGCATCGGGATGCCGAAGGCGAGCGCCGAGAGAATCGTGAGCTTGTGCGCCGCGTCCACCCCCTCGATGTCGAAGCGCGGATCGGCCTCGGCGTAGCCGCGCCGCTGCGCCTCGGCGAGCGCCTGTTCGAACGAAACGCCCTGGCTGCGCATCTCGCTGAGGATGTAGTTGGAGGTGCCGTTGATGATGCCGGCGATCCACTCGATGCGGTTCGCCGCCAGCCCCTCGCGCAGCGCCTTGACGATCGGGATGCCGCCGCCCACCGAGGCCTCGAACGCGACCATCACCCCCCGCTTCTGCGCGGCGGCGAAGATCTCGTTGCCGTGCAGCGCGAGCAGCGCCTTGTTCGCGGTCACCACATGCTTGCCGTGCGCGATCGCGTCGAGCACCAGCTCGCGCGCGGCGCCCGTGCCGCCGATCAGCTCGACGACGATGTCCACGTCGGGCGCCCGGGTCACCTCGCACGGGCTTGCGCACACCCGCGCGCGCGTGCCGACCACCCGGCGCGCGCGCTCGGCCGACCTGGCCGCGACGCGGGTGATGCGGATCGCGCGGCCCGCGCGGCGGCGGATCTCGCCGGCGTTGCGCGCGAGCAGCTCCCAGGTGCCGCCGCCGACGGTGCCGACGCCGAGCAGCCCGACGTTAATCGGTTTCATGGCGTCGTAACCTCAGCTCCAGATGCCGCTTCACGTCCGGCCATTCGGAAGCGAGCACGCTGTACATCACCGTGTCGCGCACGGTGCCGTCGCGGCGCGGCCAGTGGTGGCGGATGACGCCGTCCTTCTTCGCACCGAGCGCCTCGATCGCGCGCTGCGAGCGGAAGTTGAAGCCGTCGGTGCGCAGGCCGACCACCTTGCAGCCGAGGACTTCGAACGCGTGCGCGAAGAGAAGCAGCTTGCAGGCGGTGTTCACGTGGCCGCGCTGCCAGCTCGCGGCGTACCACGTCCAGCCGATTTCGACCCGGTCGGCCGCGGCGATGATGTCGTGATAGCGCGTCGAGCCGACGATGCGGCCGCCGCCGAGCTCGCGCACCGCGAAAGGCAGCATGTGGCCCTCCTGCTGTCCCTGCAGCGCCTGCTCGATGTAGGCGAGCGTCTCGCCCGGCGCCGGCACCGAGGTGAACCACAGCTCCCAGAGCTTGCCGTCGGCGGCGGCGGCGGCGAGCGCCGGCTCGTGCTCGCGCGCGAGCGGCTCAAGGCGCACGCCGTGGCCTTGCAGCGTCGTCGGCCGCGGCGCGATCACGCCGCGCCCCGAAGCAGGCCGTCCTTTCTGAACATGTCGCGCACGCCGCGCACCGCCTGGCGCAGGCGCTGCTCGTTCTCGATCAGCGCGATGCGCACGTGATCGTCGCCATGCTCGCCGAAGCCGACGCCGGGCGCGACGGCGATTCTCGCCTGCTCGAGCAGCCGCTTCGCGAACTCGATCGAACCGAGGCCGGCGTAGGCGGGCGGAATTTTCGCCCAGAGGTACATCGTCGCCCTGGGCTTTTCCACCATCCAGCCGGCGTCGTGCAGGCCTTTCACCATCACGTCGCGCCGGCGCTCGTAGGTGTGGCGGATCTGCTCGACGCAGTCCTGCGGGCCCTCCAGCGCGATGATCGAGGCCACCTGGATCGGCGTGAACGTGCCGTAATCGTGGTAGCTCTTGATGCGCGCGAGCGCGTGCACCAGGTCACGGTTGCCGACCATGAAGCCGATGCGCCAGCCGGCCATGTTGTAGCTCTTCGACAGCGTGAAGAACTCGACCGCCACCTCGCGCGCGCCCGGCACCTGCATGATCGAGGGCGCCTTCCAGCCGTCGAAGACGATGTCGGCGTAGGCGAAATCGTGCACCACCAGCATGTCGTGGCGGCGCGCGGTCGCGATCACGCGCTCGAAGAAATCCAGCTCGACGCACATCGCCGTCGGGTTGGCCGGAAAGCCGAGGATCAGCATCTTCGGCTTCGGGATCAGCTCGGTGATCGCGCGCTCGAGCTCGGCGAAGAAGTCGGTCCCCGGCGTCATGCGCACCGAGCGGATGTCGGCGCCGGCGATGATCGCGCCGTAGATGTGGATCGGGTACGAGGGATTGGGCACGAGCACCGTGTCGCCGCGATCCAGCGTCGCGAGCATCAGGTGCGCCAGCCCCTCCTTCGAGCCGATGGTGACGATCGCCTCGGCTTCCGGGTCGAACTCGACCCCGTAGCGGCGCCGGTACCAGTCGCAGATCGCGCGCCGCAGCCGCGGGATACCCTTCGAAACCGAGTAGCCGTGGGTGTCCTGGCGCTGCGCCGCCTCGACGAGCTTGGCGACGATGTGCGGCGGCGTCGGCCCGTCGGGGTTGCCCATCGAAAGGTCTATGATGTCCTCGCCGCGGCGCCGCGCCGCCATCTTCAGCTCGTTGGTGATGTTGAAGACGTACGGCGGCAGCCGCTGGATGCGCGCAAATTCCCGCATAATCGTTAGAATTTTATCAGTGAAACTGCATCTCACCGCCGCGGCCGCGGGACGCAACGCCTTCACCGGTTACGGCGAGGGCTGGTTCGCGGTGAACGGCGAGCGCTACAGCACCAGTCTCATCGTGCTGCCCGAGCGCGTGCTCGCCTGGAGCGCGACGAGCTTCGCCGCGCTCGCGGCAAGCGACTTCGACGTGCTCGTCGCGCAGGCGCCGGAGATCGTGCTGCTCGGCACCGGCGCACGCCAGCGCTTTCCGGAGCCGCGGCTGACGCGCGCGCTCGCCGCCGCGCGCATCGGCCTGGAAGTCATGGACCTGCGCGCCGCCTGCCGCACGTTCAACATCCTGGTCGCCGATGACCGGCGCGTCGCCGCCGCGCTGCTCATCGCGTGAGCGCGGCGAGCTTCGGCTTCGTTCTCGGCGCGGTGGTGCTCGGCACCGCGGCGCAGCTCCTGCTCAAGGCGGGCGCCGCCGCCGTGCCCTTCGGCTGGGCGCTCGCGCTCGATCCGCGCGTGCTCGCCGGCGTCGCCTGCTACGCGCTCAGCCTCGTCGTGTGGCTGGCGGCGCTCGCCAGCACACCGGTGAGCGTCGCCTATCCGATGGTGTCGCTCGGCTTCGCGCTGAACGCGGCGCTCGCGGGGTGGCTGCTCGGCGAAGCGGTGACGCCGATGCGCTGGGCGGGCATCGCGGTGATCATCCTCGGCGTGACGCTCGTGGCGAGGTCCTGACATGGCGACTCGGCTCTTTCCCGGCTTCGAGACGCGGCGCGTGCGCACGCGCGGCGCGACGATCCACCTGGTGCGCGGCGGCGACGGGCCGCCGCTGCTGCTCCTGCACGGCTACCCGGAAACGCACGCCATGTGGCACAAGGTGGCGCCGGTGCTCGCGCGCGAGTACACGGTGGTGTGCGCCGATCTGCGCGGCTACGGCGACTCCTCCAAGCCCCGCGGGCTGCCGGACCACTCCAATTATTCCAAGCGCGCGATGGGCGAGGACATGGTCGAGGTGATGCAGGCGCTCGGCTTCGAGCGCTTCCATGTCGCCGGGCACGACCGGGGCGGGCGCGTCGGCCACCGCATGGCGCGCGACCACGGCGCGCGCGTCGCTTCGCTGACCGTGATGGACATCTCGCCCACGCTCAAGATGTACGAGAGCACGAACATGGCCTTCGCCACCGCCTACTGGCACTGGTTCTTCCTCATCCAGCCGGCGCCGTGGCCGGAGAAGCTGCTCGCCGGGCACGTGCCCTACTACATCCTCGGGCGCATCGGCCGCGGCCGTGCGGGGCTCAAACCTTTTGCGCCCGCGGCGCGGCGCGAGTATGTGCGCTGCTTCCGCGATCCGCGCACGATCCACGCCACCTGCGAGGACTACCGCGCCGCGGCCACCATAGACCTCGAGCACGACCGCAGGGATCGGCACCGGAAAATCCGCATGCCGGTGCTCGTGCTGTGGGGAAAGCAGGGGGTGATCGAGAAGATGTTCGATCCCTTGCGCGACTGGCGCGAGGTGGCGAGCGACGTGCGCGGGCGCGCGCTCGACTGCGGCCACTTCCTGCCGGAAGAAAAGCCGCGCGAGGTGCTCGCCGAGCTGCGGCGCTTCCTCGCCCGCGTGCCGCTTTGACGACGGCTGGAAAAGCGCTTTGATTTCAGACTCCTGCACCCGGCTTGCGCCCGGCGCAAAAAACGTGTTCAATGAAGGCGTTGCGGCGCATAGCTGAGACGGTTTGCTAACAAACCCCGGGCATGCCGGATAACACGGTCAAGGACTTCAGCCTTCCTTCGACCGGAGGCGGCCTGTTCCGGCTCTCCGAGCGCCGCGGCAAGACGCTGGTTCTTTACTTCTACCCGAAGGACAACACGCCCGGCTGCACCGCCGAGGGCGCGCAGTTTCGCGATCTTTACCGCGAGTTCGTGCGCGCCGGCGCCGAGGTCTACGGCATCTCGCGCGACTCGCTCGCCTCGCACGAGCGCTTCAAGGCGAAGATGGGGTTCCCCTTCGATCTGCTCTCGGATGCCGACGAGAAGGTGTGCAAGCAGTTCGGCGTCCTGAAGACGAAGACCCTGTACGGACGAAAGGTCCGCGGCATCGAGCGCAGCACCTTCGTGATTGACGCGAAGGGGCGGCTGGCGCGCGAGTGGCGCGGCGTCAAGGTGCCCGGCCACGCCAAGGAGGTACTCGACTTTGTTAAGACCCTCTGATCCGACGCTCGAAGAACAATTCGAAACCGGCAGGATCGAAACAGCAGGGGCCTCCCCCCACTCCACCCCGATGGCGAAACACTCCAGCCCCTCCTCGCGCGCGCGGACGCGCAAGCTCTTCGTGCTCGACACCAACGTGCTGATGCACGATCCGACGAGCCTGTTCCGCTTCGAGGAGCACGACGTCTACCTGCCGATGGGGACGCTGGAGGAGCTGGACAACCACAAAAAGGGCATGTCGGACGTCGCGCGCAACGCGCGCCAGGCGAGCCGGTTCTTGGACGAGATCATTCCGGCGCGGGTGAAGGACATCGCCGCTGGACTCCCGATCCGCACCCGCGCCGGCGGCCCCTCGGCCCGCGGGCGGCTCTTCCTGCAGACCGAGGCGATCAACGGGGAACTGCCGGCGACGCTCGCCGCCGGCAAGACCGACAACCAGATCCTCGCGGTGGTGCGCCATCTGCAGAAGAAGGAGCCGCAGCGCGAGGTGATCCTGGTGTCCAAGGACATCAACATGCGCATCAAGGCGCGCGCGCTCGGGCTCGCCGCCGAGGACTACACCAGCGACAAGGTGCTGGAGGACACCGATCTCCTCTACACCGGTATGCGCGAGCTGCCGCCCGGGTTCTGGGAGAGCCACGCCCGCGACATGGAGTCGTGGAAAAAGGAGGGCCACACCTACTACCGCATCCACGGGCCGCTGGTGCCCGAGCTCGTGCTCAACCAGTTCGTCTGGGACGAGTCCGGCGAGCGGCCGCTGTATGCGATGGTGAAGGAAAAATCCGGGCGCACCGCGGTGCTGGAGACGCTGCGCGACTACGGCCACGCGCGCCACGCGGTCTGGGGCATCACCGCGCGCAACCGCGAACAGAACTTCGCGTTGAACCTGCTCATGAATCCGGCGATTGATTTCGTCACGCTGCTCGGTCAGGCGGGCACCGGCAAGACGCTGCTCGCGCTCGCCGCCGGGCTGACGCAGGTGCTCGACGAGAAGCGCTACAGCGAAATCATCATGACGCGCGTGACGGTGCCGATCGGCGAGGACATCGGCTTTCTGCCCGGCACCGAGGAGGAGAAGATGCAGCCGTGGATGGGGGCGCTCGAGGACAACCTCGATGTGCTCAACGCCTCGGACGAGGCGGGCGGCGAGTGGGGCCGCGCGGCGGCGCGCGACCTGGTGCGCTCGCGCATCCGCATCAAGTCGCTCAATTTCATGCGCGGGCGCACCTTCGTCAACAAGTGGCTGATCATTGACGAGGCGCAGAACCTCACGCCCAAGCAGATGAAGACGCTGGTGACGCGCGCCGGGCCGGGCACCAAGGTGGTGTGCCTGGGCAACATCGCGCAGATTGACACGCCGTACCTCACCGAGGGTTCCTCCGGTCTCACCTTCGTCGTGGACCGGATGAAGGGCTGGGCGCACGCCGGGCACGTCACGCTCGCCCGCGGCGAGCGCTCGCGGCTCGCCGACTACGCCGCGACGGCCCTGTAGCGCGGCGAAACGGCCGCCGCCGCGCCCGCAGGGCGCCGGCTTTTTCTGCTAACCTTCGCAGCCTTTCGCACGCTCCACAGGACGAGGATTCCGCCCATGACGATGTCGAGAACCGTGCTCGCGCTCGCCGCAACGCTCGCCTTTGCGGGCGCCGCCCCGGCGCAGCAAAAGGGCTTTGAGCCGCAGGTGGGCCAGGCCGGCAAGGACGTGATCTGGGTGCCGACGCCGGATGACGTCGTGGACCGGATGCTGCGAATGGCGCAGGTGACCGCAAACGACCTCGTCTACGACCTCGGCGCCGGCGACGGCAAGATCGTGATCGCGGCGGCGAAGAAGTTCGGCGCGCGCGCGGTCGGCATCGAATACAACCCCGACATGGCGAAGTACGCGCAGGCACAGGTGGAAAAGGCGGGCGTCGCCGGCCGGGCGAAGATCGTGCAGGGCGACATCTTCGCCACCGACTTCACCCAAGCGACGGTGGTGACGATGTACCTGCTGCCGGCGCTCAACCTGAAGCTGCGGCCGCAGATCCTCGCGATGCGCCCCGGCACCCGGATCGTGTCGCACTCCTTCACGATGGACGACTGGGAGCCGGACGAGGCCTCCACCATGGACGGACGCCGCGCCTACTTCTGGGTGGTGCCGGCGAACGTCCAGGGCCGCTGGACGCTCGAGGCGGGCGGCGAGCGTCTCGATCTCGCCTTCGAGCAGAAGTTCCAGAAAATCGAGGGCACGGTCGCGCTCGGCCCGACGCTGCAGGCGGGACTGCGCGAGCCGCGCCTGCGCGGTTTTCACATCAGCTTCGCCTTCGTGGACAACAACGCCGTGCGCCGCGACTACACCGGGCGCGTGACCGGCAACCGCATGGAAGGCAGCTTTCGCACCGAGGCGGGCGCCGAGGGGCGCTGGGTCGCGATCAAGCGATAGCGTCACCCGCGCCGCGCGCGCCGGCGGCACCGGCCGTGCCCGCGGCCCGCTCGATCCGAGATCGCGGGCCGCGGTCTAGGCGAGGGTCTTGTGCGTGCCGTCGCAGAAGGGCTTCTTGGCGGTGCGCTTGCACCCGCACAGCCAGACCTTCTGCGGCTCGGTGATCGTGAACCTGACCGGGGAGAACTCGCTGCCCTTGTGCGAGCCGTCGCAGAAAGGCTGGCGCTTGGAGCGCCCGCAGGCGCACCACCAGTAGTCGCCCGGAGCGAGCTCCACGGCGTACGGGGACTTCTGCGCGATATTCGGTTCGGCCATCGGGACTCCTCTTCTCCGGCTAGTAGCCGGTCACATGCGCGAGGTTCTCGAAGCGCGTGTACTGCCCGCGGAAGGCGAGCTCGACCTTGCCGATCGGTCCGTTCCTCTGCTTGCCGATGATCACCTCGGCGCGGCCCTTCGCCTCCGGCTTTTCCGGGTGATAGACCTCGTCGCGGTAGATGAACAGGATCACGTCGGCGTCCTGCTCGATCGCGCCCGACTCGCGCAGGTCCGACATCATCGGGCGGCGGTCGTTCCTCTGCTCGACCGCGCGCGAGAGCTGCGACAGCGCCACCACCGGCACCTCCAGCTCCTTGGCGAGCGCCTTGAGCGAGCGCGAGATCTCCGAGATCTCGGTGGCGCGGTTCTCGCCCTCGCGCGCCGCCGACATGAGCTGCAGGTAGTCCACGACCACCAGGCCGAGCCTGCCGCAGCTGCGACGCATGCGCCGCGCGCGCGCGCGCAGCTCGAGCGCATTGAGCGCCGCCGTCTCGTCAATGAAGATCGGCGCGGCGTGCAGCCGCTCCATCGCCGCCGACAGCTTGCCCCACTCCTCGTCGGCGAGCCGTCCGGTGCGCATCTTGTGCTGGTCCACCTCGGCGATCGAGCCGAGCATGCGCATCGCCAGCTGCGTCGCGCTCATCTCCATGCTGAAGATCGCCACCGGCAGGCCGTTGTCCACCGCCACATGCTCGGCGATGTTGAGCGCGAACGCCGTCTTGCCCATGCTCGGCCGGCCGGCGACGATGACGAGGTCGCCCGGCTGCAGGCCCGCGGTCTTCTCGTCGAGGTCGAGGAACCCGGTCGGGATGCCGGTGACCTCGCTCTTGTCCTCGCGGTGGTACAGATGGTCAATGCGCTCGAAGACGCGCGCCAGCACCGTCTGCACCTCCTCGAACCCCTGGCGGCCGCGACTGCCCGATTCGCCCACCTCCATGATGCGCGACTCGGCCTCGTCCAGGATCTGCCCGACGTCCTTGCCGGCGGGGTTGAGCGCGCTTTCCGCGATCTCGGTGGCCACCTGCGCCAGGCGCCGCTGCACCGCGCGCTCGCGCACCAGCTCGGCGTAGCGCCGGATGTTGAGCGCCGAGGGCGTGTTCTGCGCGAGCAGGCCCAGGTAGGCGACGCCGCCGACGCGGTCCTTGTCCTCGCTCGCCTCGATGGACTCGCCCACCGTCACCACGTCGGCCGGCTTGCCCGCCTCGATCAGCTTGACGATGTGGCGCCAGATGCGCCGGTGATCGTCGCGGTAGAAGTCGTCGGCGCCGACGAGATCGGCGATGCGGTCGAACGCCTGGTTGTCAATGAGCAGCGCGCCGAGCACCGACTGCTCGGCTTCCACCGAGTGCGGCGGCACCTTCAGCGCCAGCAGCTGCGGGTCAACGGGCTCGGTTCGTCGTACCTGGGTCTGCGCCATGGCCTGCGACGATGCTACAAAAGAAAAAGGGCCGTCGCCAGCCCTTTTCCTCACGCCTGTTTACGCACGCTTTTTCCGGCTCAGGTTTCGCCCAGCACCGACACGTTCACCGTGACCACCACGTCGGTGTGCAGCGCCACCTGAATCTGGTAGTCGCCCACCGCCTTCAGCGGCCCCGCGGGCATCCGCACCTGCGCGCGCTCGACTTCGTGGCCCTGCGCCTTCAGCGCCTCGACGATGTCGTAGTTGGTGACCGAACCGAACAGGCGCCCGTCCACGCCGGCCTTGCGCACGATCTGCAGGGTGAGGCCCTCCAGCTTCGCGCCGCGCTCCTGCGCGCGCGCGAGCGCCTCGGCCTGCGCCCTTTCCAGCTCGGCGCGCTGCTGCTCGAACGCCTTGATGTTCGCCTCGGTGGCGCGTTTGGCCTTGCCCTGCGGGATCAGGTAGTTGCGCGCGAAACCGTCCTTCACCTTGACCACGTCGCCGAGGTTGCCGAGGTTGGCGATCCGTTCCATCAGGATGACCTGCATCGCCCCGTCCTCCGTCAGTGCAGATCGGTGTAGGGCAGCAGGGCGAGAAAGCGCGCCCGCTTGATCGCCACCGAAAGCTGGCGCTGGTAGCCGGCCGAGGTGCCGGTGATGCGCGCCGGAATGATCTTGCCGTTCTCGCTGATGTAGTCGCGCAGCAGGTCCACGTCCTTGTAATCAATCCACTCGACCTTTTCCGCGGTGAAGCGGCAGAACTTGCGCCGCCGGAACAGGCCGCGCTGCGCCCGCTCCTTGCTCTTCGCCTTCTTCGGGGTGGCCATCCGTTCTTGCTCCTCGGTTATCCGTTCATGCGAATTCGATGTGCGTCACGTGCAGCACCGGCCGCTTCGAGCGCCGGCTCTTCGCGGCGAGGAACCCTTCGGCGGTGAGCACGCGTCCCGGTTCCATCTTCGCCACCAGCCGCGCCAGGGTTTCGAACGCGACCGCCTCGATCTCGGCCTGCACCCGGCGCGTCGCGCCCGCCTCGATCCGCTCGGATTCGTGCCGCAGCCGGAACTCGACCACCGGAATCCCCGCAGGCGTGTGGCGCAGCGCCTTCAGCTCGCTCACCGTACCGGTGATCTCCAGGCGGTTCGCGTCCCTCAAGCGGCCGGCGCCGGTTCGGCCGCCGGCGCCTCCGGCCGTCCCTCGGGCGCGCGCTCGAGCATCGAGCGCGACTTTTCGTCCTTCATCATCGGCGAGGGCGCGGTGACCGCCTTCGGCATGTGGATGATCAGGTGCCGCAGCACCGCGTCGTTGAAGCGGAACGCGTGATCGAGCTCGGCCAGCGTCTCGGCATCGCACTCGATGTTCATCAGCACGTAGTGCGCCTTGTGCACCTTGGCGATCGGGTACGCGAGCTGGCGCCGGCCCCAGTCCTCCAGCCGGTGAATGCGCCCCTTCCTCTGCGCGACGATGCCCTTGTAGCGCTCGACCATCGCGGGCACCTGCTCGCTCTGGTCCGGATGGACGATGAAACAGATCTCGTAATGCCGCATCGCGGTTCGCTCTCCTTTCGGGTAAGCCGCCCGTCTGCGGTGGACGGTGCGGCAAGGAACGCGCTCCCGTGGAGCGCAAGGGCGCGGATTATATGGGAATTCCGCCGCGCGCGGCAAGCCGCGGCGCGGCGATCACGCCGCGGCCATCCGCCGCCTCACCGATTCGTACAGGCACACGCCGGCCGCCACCGCGACGTTGAGGCTGGCGACGCCTCCGTGCGTCGGGATGCGCACCAGAAGGTCGCAGGATTCGCGCGTCAGGCGCCGCATCCCTTCGCCCTCGGCACCGAGCACCCAGGCGATCGAATCGGGCAGGCTCGCGGCGTAAAGCGAAGTCCCGGCGCGCTCGTCGGCCCCCACCACCCAGATGTTGCGCTCCTTCAGCTCGCCCAGCGTGCGCGCGAGGTTGGTGACCATGAAGTAGGGCGTCAGCTCCGCCGCCCCGCTCGCCACCTTGGACACCGCCGCGCTGATCCCGGCGGCGCGGTCCTTCGGCGCGATCACCGCGTGCGCCCCGGCGGCGTTGGCGACGCGCAGGCAGGCGCCGAGGTTGTGCGGATCGGTGACGCCGTCGAGGACGAGGAGCAGGGGCTTTTCGACGCCTTCCAGCAACGCCTCCAGGCTGTCGGCGGCACGCCGCGTCGCCACGCGCGCGACCACCCCCTGATGCCGGCCGCCGCCGTAGAAGCCGTCCAGGCGCTTCGCCGGCACCCGCATCAGGCGCACCCCCGCCTTCTCCGCCGCCGCCGCGAGGTCGCGCGCGCGGGCGTCGTTGCGCGCCTCATCGAGAAAGATCTCCGTCACCGAGCCCGGATCGGCGCGCAGGCTCGCGAGCACCGCATGAAAGCCGAACACCACGCGCGGCTCGCGCGGACCGCGGCGGCTCATGCCGGCACGAAATCCATCTTGCGGCTCTCAACGTCCACGCGCACGAGCTTCACCCGGATGGGGTCCGCGAGCCGGTAGCGACGCCCGGTGCGCTCGCCCACCAGCATGTGCCGCCTGGGCTCGAAGCGGAAGTAGTCGCGCCCCAGCTCCGAGATGTGCACCAGCCCGTCCACGAAGTACTCGTCCAGCGTGACGAACAGGCCGAAGGCGGTGACGCCGGTGATGCGCCCGGCGAACACCCCGCCCACATGCTCGCGCATGTACAGGCACTTGAGCCAGTTCTCGACGTCGCGGCTCGCCTCGTCGGCGCGGCGCTCGGCTTCCGAGGCGTGCCGCCCCATCGCCTCCCAGTCCACGCCCTCGTAGCGCCGCCCGGCGAGGCAGGCCTTGATCGCGCGATGAACGAGCAGGTCCGGGTAGCGGCGGATCGGCGAGGTGAAGTGCACGTAGGCGTCGAACGCGAGTCCGAAGTGGCCGACGTTCTCCGGACTGTAGTGCGCCTGCTTGAGCGAGCGCAGCAGGATCGTCTGCAGCAGCGCCGCGTCCGGCCGGCCGCGAATGCGATCGAGCAGCCGCGCGTAGTCCGCCGGTCGCGGCCGCTCGCCGCCGCCCAGGTGCAGGCCGAGTTCGGCGAGGAACTCGCGCAGGGCATGCACCTTGTCCGGGTCCGGCTGCTCGTGCACGCGGTACAGCGTCGGGTGCTTGCGCGCCGCGAGAAACTCTCCGGCGCAGACGTTGGCCGCCAGCATGCACTCCTCGATCAGGCGGTGCGCATCGTTGCGCGGCTCCGGCACGATGCGGGCGATGCGCCCGCGGGCGTCGAACTCGATGCGGGTCTCGAGGGTGTCGAAGTCTATCGCGCCGCGCTCGCCGCGCGCGCGCGCGAGCGCCTTGTACACGGCGTACAGGTGGGCGACATGCGCCGGCGCCTCGCCCGCCGACAGCCACCGCCACACCTCGCCGTAGGTGAGCCGCGCGCGCGAGCGAAACACCGCCGGGTAGAAGACGTAGTCGGCGATGCCGCCCTTCGCCGTCACCGCCATCTCGCACACCATCGCCAGGCGCTCCACGCCCGGGTTGAGCGAGCAGATGCCGTTGGAGAGCTTCTCCGGCAGCATCGGGATCACGCGGCGCGGAAAGTACACGGACGTGGCGCGTTCGCGCGCGTCGCGGTCAAGCGCATCGCCGTGGCGTACGTAGTGACTGACGTCGGCGATCGCCACCCAGAGCCGGTGGCCGCGGCCCTCGGGCCGCGCGCACACCGCGTCGTCGAAATCCTTCGCCGTCTCGCCGTCTATGGTGACGAAGTCGAGATCCCTCAGGTCGCGCCGGCCCCTGAGGTCCTCGGGGCGCACGGCGTCGGGGGCCGCGCGCGCCGCCGCGAGCGCCGCCTTCGAGAACACGTGCGGCAGGTCGAACTTGCGCAGCGCGATCTCGACCTCCATGCCCGGGTCGTCGCGCGCGCCGAGCACCTCGACCACGCGCGCCACCGGCGGCGCGTGCCGCGTCGGCGGCCGCGTGATCTCGACGGTCACCACCTGCCCCGGTCGGGCGCGGCCCGCCGCCGCCTTCGGCACCAGCAGATCCTGGGCGATCCGCCGGTCCTCGGGCGCGAGCACGAACATCCCGGGGCCCTCGTGCAGCGTGCCGACGATCCGGCGCCTTGCGCGCTCGAGCACCCGCACGATTTCACCCGAGAGCCGGCCGCGCGCGTCCACGCCGGTGATGCGCACCTCGGCCGAATCGCCGTGCAGCACCTGGCGCATCTCGGCGGCGGCAAGCCAGACCGGCGCGCCGCCCGCTTCCGGCACGAGAAAGCCGTGCCCGTCGGGATGGCCCTCGATGCGACCGCGAACGAGCGCGGCCTCCGCGCGCGGGCGCGCGCGCTCAGGCGGTTTTCGCTTTGACATGCCCTGGGTCGGCTCCTACAATCCGCACCCCGGCCGAGGTGGCGGAATTGGTAGACGCACCAGGTTCAGGTCCTGGCGGTGGCAACACTGTGGGGGTTCGAGTCCCTTCCTCGGCACCAGCCTGAGGTCCGACGGCTGTGCTCCGGGCCGCAGTTCCCGCATCGGCTCGAAGATACCCTAAAGTCCGCGTCGCGGCGGCCGTAAATGGGCGAACGAAGGCCCAACGTGCGCCCGCCGACCGCCGCCACCGACCGATGCGCGAAGCAGAAGCGATCCGCGTCCTGCTCGTAGAGGATTCCGAGGACGACGCGCTGCTCCTGGAGCGCAGGCTCCGCGCGGCGCTGCCGGTGGCGGCGCTGCGGCGCGTGGCGAGCGCCGAGGCGATGCGCGCGGCGCTCGCCGACGGTCCCTGGGACGTGGTGATCTCCGATCACGCCATGCCCGGTTTCGATTCCGGCGCGGCGCTCGCGCTGCTGCGCGAGTCCGGCAGCGACGCGCCCTTCATCCTGTACTCCGGCTGCCTCGACGAAGGCCGCGGCGCGCTCGCGATGCGCGTGGGCGCGAGCGACTGGATCGCCAAGCACGACCCGGCGCGCATCGTGCCGGTGATCGAGCGCGAGCTGCGCAACGCGCGCCTGCGCCGCGACAAGGAGCGCGCCGAGCGCGCCGCCGCGGAGCTGGCGAGCTACGACACGCTCACCCGGCTGCCGAACCGCTCGCTCTTCTGCGAGCAGGCGCAGCTGCGCCTGGACGCGATCGGCGCCGAGGACGGCGCCGCGGCGCTGCTGTACGTGGATCTCGACCGCTTCATGCGCATCAACGAGACGCTCGGCTACGCCGCCGGCGACGCCGTGATCCGCCAGATCGCCGTCCGCTTGCGGGCCGGCGTCCCCGCCGGGAGCCTGGTCGCGCGGCTCGGGCAGGACGAGTTCGCGATCCTCGTCGCGGTGGCCGCCGGCGCCGGCGAGCCGCATCGGCTCGCCGAGCGGCTGGCGCGGCGCCTCGCCGATCCGATCGTCGTCAACGGCCAGGAGTTCTACGTGACGCTCTCGGTCGGCGTGAGCCTCTTTCCCGCGCACGGCCGCGATTGCGCGAGCCTGCTCAAGAACGCCGAGAGCGCCATGCGCCTCGTCAAGCGCCTGGGCGGCAACGGCCACCGCATCTACCAGGCGGAACTGCAGGCCGCCGTGTGCGAGAACCTGCGGCTGGAAAACGAGCTGCGCCACGCCATCGAGCGGCGCCAGCTCCACGTCGTCTATCAGCCGATCTACGACATCGCCTCGCGCCGCGTGGTCGCGGCCGAGGCCCTGCTGCGCTGGCGGCATCCGGAGATGGGCTTCGTGCCGCCCGACCGGTTCATCCCGGTGGCCGACGACACCGGCCAGATCCACGCGATCGGCGCGTGGGTCCTCGAGCGGGCCTGCGAGGACGCGCACGCCTGGGAGCGACGGTTCGGACGCTCGGTCGCGGTGGCGGTGAACTTCTCCGCCACGCAGTTTCGCCACCACGAGTTCGCCGCACGGGTGCTCGGCATCCTGCGCGCGAGCGGCCTCGCGCCGCACCTGCTCGAGATGGAGATCACCGAGGGCACCGCGATGCATGACGCCGAGTCCGCGGCCGAGGTGCTCGGCGTGTTCAAGCGCGCCGGCGTGCGGGTCGCCATTGACGACTTCGGCACCGGTTACTCGTCGCTGTCGTACCTGCGGCGCCTGCCGATTGACATCCTCAAGATCGACAAGTCGTTCATGCGCGAGATTCCGCACGACGCGGACAACATCGCCATCGTGCGCACCATTCTCGCCCTCGGCCACGCGATGAAGCTCCAGTGCCACGCCGAGGGCGTGGAAACGCCGGCGCAGCTGGAGCTGCTGCGCCAGGAGCGCTGCGCCCGGGCGCAGGGCTATCTGCTCGGCAAGCCGATGGATGCGAACGCGTTCGCCGGGCAGCTCGCCGCCGAAAGCGCCACCGGGTGGAACCCCTCGCTCGCGCTGGCCGGCGGCACGGCCGGCTGAGCGCGTCAGCCCTCGCAGATCCGGTTGCGCCCGGCGCGCTTGGCGGCGAGCAACGCCTCGTCGGCCCGGCGCAGCAGCTCGGCGGGCGCCGCGGTGGAGGGCTCCTCGACGGCGATGCCGATGCTCACGCTCAGGGGAACGACGGCGCCGTTCCCGGCGCGATGCTCGATGCCCGCGACGGCCGCGCGCAGCCGCTCGGCGAGCACGCGCGCATCGCGACGTCCGCTGTCGGGAAGAATGACCAGGAACTCCTCGCCGCCCAGACGGCAGACGCTGTCCTGCAGGCGCGCGGTCGCGCGCAGCGTGCGCGCCACGTGCACGAGCGCGGCATCGCCCGCCTCGTGGCCGTGCTCGTCGTTGACGCGCTTGAAGTGATCCAGGTCCACCGCGAGGCAGGCGAGCGGCGAGCCGCGCCGGCGCGCCGCGGCGCACTCCTGCTCCAGGCGCGCGAGCGCGTAGCGGCGGTTGGGAATCCCGGTGAGCGCGTCGGTGAGCGCGGCCTGGTGCAGGCGCCGGTTGTTGAGCGCGAGTTCGGCCGCAAGACGACGGATCGCCTCGGTGTCGCGCGCCCGCTCCTGCTCGCGGTGCACCGCGCGCAGACCGGCGCGCACGCGCGCGCGAAGCAGGCGCGGATCGAAGGGCGCGCAGATGAGGTCGTCCGCGCCGGCCTCCATCGCCGCGAGCGCGCGCTCCTCGCTCGCCGCGTCGGCGAGCAGCAGCAGGTGCAGCGGACGCGTTCCGGCGGCCGCGCGCAGCGCGCGGGCG
>Ga0073934_10006086_pt1 | contig 17946 bp, 16 predicted proteins | sample LarsenN4metaG_FD_76834 | JGI IMG/M metagenome (GOLD analysis project Ga0073934, IMG submission 76834) | Hot spring sediment bacterial and archeal communities from British Columbia, Canada, to study Microbial Dark Matter (Phase II) - Larsen... ... | reverse complement strand
GGCGTCAACCCGAGTTCGGCGCCGACCGCAGAGAGGTTCTGGACCGTCGCCACGCGCGCGAAGATCTTGAGATCTTGAATGTCCATGTCACCCGGGCCGGCTGCGCGCGAGAGAGCGGCGAAGCGAGCGCGCGACCCCACCTGAAACAGAACGGTTCAACCGACCCCCACCCAAGTTCCTCGCCGAGCGATGAACCATGATCACAACCCGAGCGTGCCTGCAATCATCATACAGCACCACTGTTGTCGACCGTCGACAGTTTTGCAAGTTTGCCGCACCCTTCGGCGCGATCAGAACCGCTTCAGCAGGCGCTCCAGGTATTCGAGCTCCAGCATAGGCCGTGTCGGCTCACCGAGCCGCCGACGCAATTCCTCGAGAATGTCGCGCGCCCGCTGCGCATCGATTTCACCGCGGCCGGGCACTTTGTAGCTGCCCTCCGGTGCGCCGCCGTCATTCGAGCGGTCGTTCATCGCCCGACCCAGGGGATCGCGCGGCGCATCACCCGCAGGGCCCTGCCCGAACTGCCCGGGCATCATCTGCTGCATCTGCTGCGCCATCGACTGCGCGCCCTGACGGAGTTGTTCGAGGGCCTGTGCCTGTTCGCGCGTGGCCGCATTGTAGTCGCCCTGACGCAGCGCTTCCTCGGCGCGCTCCATCGACTCACGCGCTCCGTCGAGCTGACCGGGCACCTGCATGCCGTTCTGCCTGAGCCCGCGCTGCAGCTGGCCGAGCATGTCGCCGAGCTGGCCCTGACGCTCGCCGAGCTCGCCACCGCGTCCCTGGCCGGGCTGGCCCTGGCCCTGACCCTGCTGCCCCTGTTGGCCTTGCTGCTGTCCTTGACCTTGTTGCCCGCGCTGGCCCTGTTGCCCGCGCTGACCCTGCTGTCCCCGACCCTGCTGACCATCTTGCTGGCGTTGCTCGCCGAACGTCTCGTCCATCAGCCGCTGCTGACGTCCGATGATGTCGCCGAACTGGTTCAGCATCTGGTTCATCTGCTGACCCTGCTGCATCTGGCCCTGCATGTTCGCCATGCGGCCGGACTGCAGCTGGTCGAGCAGATCGCGCAGTTGACTGAGCATATCCTGAGCGGCGTCGCGGCTGCCCTGCCGCGCCATCTGCTCGATGTTTCGCATCATGCGGTCGAGATCTTCGGGCCGCACGATCTGGTTGGGATTGAGCCCCTGCGGCATCTCCATCGGCGGCATGTTCTGCGCTTGCCGCGCCATCTGCTCGAGGAACTCCGCGAGCGCCTGACGCAACTCCTGCATCAGCCTGCGGATCTCTTCCTCGGACGCGCCGTCCTCGATCGCCTTCGACAGCTGATCCTGGAGTTCGCGCAGTCGACGCTCGGCCTCGGTCAGACCGCGCCCGTCCTCGAGACGCAGCGCCGCGTGCCAGAGCTGATCGATCACGCTGCGCCGGTCTGCCCGCGTGTTCGCACGGATCAGCCGGTGATAAGCGTTCCGCAGCTGCAGGTAGGCTGTCCGATCGTCGATGAAGCCCTCCGGCTCCGTCGTCAGCGCATCGAGGGCACTGACGATGATCGGACGGTATCGCGGATCGGCAATCAGCAGACGGCGCTGTTCGATCACGGCGCGCGCCACCGGATGGCGGAACTGCCGGCCCGGCAAGACCATTTCGACGGTTTCGCTCTTGCCGACGTTGCCCGCGTGGTCGCGCGCGACCAGGGTCATCCGAACACGGAAGCCAGCCCATGGATGGTTGGCGAGTTCGTGCCGGCTGACGAGATCCGGCTGCTCGCCTTTGGCATTCGGCCGCGGCAGACGAAGCGCAAGCACCGGCGGGCGCTCGTGCGGCGGCCGAGGTCCCGTCAGCAGATCTTCGCGTGCCCATCGCGTCGCCGGATCGGCGCCGTCGTCCTCGACGCGCTCGAAGCGCGCCTCGGCGCCGGCGAGCCCGTAGTCGTCCGACATCTTGTAGGTGAGCTTGAGCGATCCGCGCGGCGAAGGCTCCGGCGGCTTGGTCAGCGCGATCGTTGGCGCGAGGTCTGGGATAACGTCGAAGTCCCAGCGCGCGATTTCGCGACTGCCCGCGATCACGGCGACGCGCCCTGGCTTCGTGATCTCGAGGCGAGCCTCCGAAACGTCCCCGCCACCCTCCTGGCTCTTGCCGTCGATGCGAACGGCCGCTTCGCCCGTCGGCCGGAACTCGAGCGCGAACGCGCCAGCACCCGCACCTATCGTCCGCGCGATCAGGAGGCTCTTGGTCGGGACCTGCAGAGGCTTCCCGTCACCGGCAGCGCTCGGCTGAATGAGGCCAGCGCCATCGGCGAGCATCAGCGGCGGCTTGGCGGTATAGGCCGGCGGCGTGACCCACGCGTCGAGCCGGGCTGCGACGGCCTCGGCCTGACCCGGGCCGAACCGGAAGGCTGCGGCGAGACGATCGCGGCCGCTGTCACCAGCGAGGAATACCGCGACGACCACGAGCAGGATCAGGAGCGCGCGCACGGCGAACGGATCGTGCCGGTCGGTTCGCGGTACCGGCTGACCGATCCGCAGCTTGGCGATCTGGCGCGCGAGCCGCGCCCGATGCGCCCGCCAGAGCGCTGCAGTCGCCGGGTCGTCCTGACTGACCGTCAACGTATCTTCGTAAGAGCTGGCCGGGCGATGCGGCAGCGCCGACTTGCTTTCCATGCGGCGCAGCGCGTCTTCGCGCGTCGGCCATGGGGTGCGAATCGCGAAGACCAGCGCAACGAGCGTCGCGACGCCGAAGGCGCCGAGCACCAGCTTGTGCGCTACGTCGCCGAGGTGCGCCCAGAGGCCCGCCAGCGAGACGAGCACGAACAGCACCGCCAGCCCGATCAGCAGCCAGAGCCGCGGCCACAACCGTTCGAAGACCAGCGCCCAGGTCGCGAGCCGAACCTTGCGCTCCAGAACGGCCTGGGCGTCGCCCGCGGCCGGAGGTGTCATGTTCGCCATATCTCAGCCTAGCACGCCCGTTCGCGCTGTCAGCACCCTCTGCGCGGCCCAAGGGTCGCGGGGTTGTACCAGCCGGTTCAACGCATCGAGGCTAGGTTCGTGCCAACCATGGCGGAAGACGGTCGGCGCCGATCAATTCTTCGTAGGTCGGCCGCGGACGCACAACCGCGTACTCAGCGCCCCGGACGAGCACCTCGGGCACCAGCGGACGCGTGTTGTAGGTCGAGGACATCACCGCCCCGTAGGCCCCGGCGGTCATGATCGCGGCGAGATCACCGGCCACGAACGGGGGCAGCTGACGGTCGAGTGCCAGGTAGTCGCCGCTCTCGCAGACCGGCCCGACGATATCCTGGCGGCGCGGCGGCTCGCCGGCCCGGCGTTCGTCGACGGCCCAGACGTCGTGGTAGGCCTCGTAAAGCGTCGGCCGGATCAGGTCGTTCATCGCCCCGTCGACGATGGTGAACGTGCGTTCCGCGCCGGCCTTCGCGTAGATCACCCGGCAGACCAGGATGCCGGCATTGCCGACGATCATCCGCCCCGGCTCGAGGACATACGGCAAGCCCAGCGAACCGAGTTCCGCCTTCACGACGGCCGCGTATTCGTCCGGATGCGGCGGCACGTCGTTCGACCCGCGATAGGGCACGCCGAGCCCCCCGCCAATGTCGAGATGTTCGAGGGCATGGCCCCGCCCCCGCAGATCGACAGCGAGTTCCCGCATGAGCTGGAAGGCGCTGCGGAACGGCGCGAGATCGGTGATCTGGCTGCCGATGTGCATATGGATGCCGGCAGCCTTGATGCCCGGCAGCCGCGCCGCATGGGCATAGAGTTCCGGCGCGCGGAGAAACGGCACGCCGAACTTGTTCTCGCTCTTGCCGGTCGAGATCTTGGCATGGGTCTTGGCGTCCACGTCCGGATTGACGCGGATCGAGATGCGCGCCGTGCGACCGAGACCGGCGGCCACTTCGCTCAGGGCATCGAGCTCCGGCTCGGACTCGACGTTGAACCCCTTGATGCCGGCCTCGAGCGCGAACGCCATCTCGGCGCGCGTCTTGCCGACCCCGGCGAAGATGATCTTGCTCGCCGGCACACCGGCGGCGAGAGCGCGGCGCAACTCGCCCTCGGACACGACGTCCATGCCCGCGCCCAGCCGCGCCAGGGTCGCGAGTACGCCCTGGTTGGAATTGGCCTTGAGCGCAAAGCAGATGAGGTGATCGGTGCCGGCGAAGGCGGTGTCCAGAACCCGGTAATGGCGTTCGAGCGTCGCCGTCGAATAGATGTAGACCGGCGTTCCGACTTCCGCGGCGATCTGCGTTACCGGCACGTCCTCGGCGTGGAGGACACCGTCGCGATAGGCGAAATGGTGCATAGAACGGAGCCTATCGGATCAGGCGGTCCAGGATAAAGGGCTCGTGCGGTTTGGGCGCTGCCCCTGCGGGTTTGCCCTGACCCGACTCCGAGGACGCGGTCGGCGTCACTTTTTCCTCGGGCGGTCGCTCGAGCCCGCCCTTCACGCCACAGCCTGCAAGCACAACGGCCACGAGCACCAGCGCACCGAGGCGGGTCGCCCCTCGCACTGTCTGTGTCACGGCCTTGCTCACCCGCAGCTCCCTGTCGGCAACACGCCTCGACGGTCCGGCCCGAGGGCCGCCGCCTCGCTGTCTTAGCCCCGCCGATCCGGGCTTTCCAGTCTCGTCAACCACTCAGCCGCCATTTTGCGGACGTTCTGTGGCGCCGTTCCTCCAAAGCTCGCACGGGCCGCGACCGAGGCCTCAACCGTCAAGACCTCGAAGATGGCCGGTGTGATGCGGCCGTCGATAGCCTGAAGGTCGGCGAGCGAGAGCTCTTCGAGGCCGACGCCGCGGCTTTCGGCAAGCGCGACGACCCGTCCAGTCACGTGATGGGCGTCTCGGAAGGGCAGGCCGAGGCTGCGCACGAGCCAGTCGGCGAGGTCGGTGGCCGTGATGTAGCCGAGATTGCAGGCCCGCCGCATCGCCTCGCGGTTCGGCTCCATGTCCTCGACCATGCCGGTCATCGCCGCGATCGCCAGACGCAGGCTGTCGAGCGCGTCGAAGGTGACCTCTTTGTCCTCCTGCATGTCCTTCGAGTAGGTGAGCGGCAGCCCCTTCATCACCACCGTCAGGCTCTGGAACGCCGCCGCGATGCGCCCGACCTTGGCGCGGACGAGCTCGGCCGCATCCGGGTTGCGCTTCTGCGGCATGATGGAGGAGCCGGTCGTGAACTTGTCCGAGAGCTTCAGGAACCGGAACTGCGGCGTCATCCAGATGACGATTTCCTCGGCGAACCGCGATAGGTGCACGGCCGTGATGGTCGCAGCGGCGAGGGTTTCGAGCGCGAAATCGCGATCTGACACGCTGTCCAGTGAGTTCGCGGTCGGGCGGTCGAAGCCGAGCGCCGCCGCGGTGGCGTGGCGGTCGATCGGATAGGGTGTGCCGGCAAGCGCCGCCGCTCCGAGCGGGCTTTCGTTGAGCCGCTTGCGGGCGTCGGCGAAGCGGCCGCGGTCCCGCGCCAGCATCTCCACGTAGGCGAGCAGATGGTGGCCGAATGTCACCGGCTGTGCGGGCTGCAGATGCGTGAAGCCCGGCATGACGACGTCGGCATGGGCGGCCGCCTGCCGAGTGAGGGCGAGTTGTAGCGACGCCAATGCGGCATCGAAGGCATCGATCCGCTCGCGGACATAAAGCCGAAAATCGGTCGCCACCTGGTCGTTCCGCGAGCGGGCGGTGTGCAGCCGTCCGGCCGGGGCGCCGATGATCTCCTTCAAGCGGCTCTCGACGTTCATGTGCACGTCTTCGAGCGCTCGCGAGAATTTGAAGGTCCCGTTTTCGATCTCGCCGAGGACAACGTCCAGGCCGGACCGTATGGCTTCTGCGTCGTCGGCCGAGATGATCCCCTGGGCCGCCAGCATGGCCGCGTGGGCCTTCGAACCCGCGATGTCCTGGCGGGCCATGCGCTGGTCGAACCCGATGGAGGCGTTGATCTCCTCCATGATCTCGGCAGGCGACATCTGGAAGCGGCCGCCCCACATCTTGTTGGCGCTGTCGTCCGACATGACTATCTCCGGCGTGCGGGGGCGCCCCTGCGTCGAACGACGGCTGAGGAGAACCGAGGAGCGATGAGCTGGACGGCGCGCAACATGGGTCTTTCTGCCGGTGTGGCCGTAGTAGCGGCGCTGGCCGGCTTCGGCGCGATATACGCCACGGTCGGGGGCGGTGACAACGCCCGGGCGCAGGCTCAGGCGACGAGCGCTGCAGCGACGGCGGCGCCGGTCGAGTTGCCCCGCGGCGCTGGCTCCAATCCGCTGAGCCAGGGCCACATGGCCGCCTTCGTCTGGAAGAAGGAGCCCGAGGCGCTACCCGAAGTGACCTTCGTCGACGGCAGTGGGGCGGCTCGGACGCTCGCCGACTGGAAAGGCCGCGTCGTCCTCCTGAACCTCTGGGCGACCTGGTGCGCACCCTGCCGGAAGGAAATGCCGGCGCTAGAGCGCCTCCAGAAAGAACTCGGTTCGGACCGCTTTGAAGTCGTCGCCTTGAGCATCGACCGCGGCGGCGCGGATGCTGCCAAGAAGTTTCTCGATCAGATCAAGGTCGAGAAGCTCGCCCTTTACGTCGACGCGACAGCACGGTCGAGTTCGGCCCTCAAGGCCGTCGGCATGCCGACCACCCTCCTGATCGACCGCCAGGGCCGTGAACTAGGCCGCCTCGTCGGCCCCGCGGAATGGGACAGCGCCGACGCGGTCCGGCTCATCAAGGCGGCCCTGAGCGCACCATGACCCTGACCATCGCCCGTCGACGTCTGCTGCTCGCCTCGCTTGCGGCCCCAGCGACGCTCCTGACCACCGCCGCAGGGGCGGCCGAATTGCCGGCGACGCCCGAATGCCGCAGCCCCGGCGAAGCGACGCCACCGCAGACGGCCGGCCCGTTCTACACGCCGCGGACGCCCGAGAAGCGCAACTTCCGAGCCGATGGCCGGCCCGGCAAGCCGATGGTTCTGATCGGCTTCGTGCTGACGCGAGACTGCCGCCCCGCCGCCGATGCCGTGGTCGACCTCTGGCACTGCGACGGCGCCGGTGTCTATGACAATGCCGGCTACGCGCTCCGCGGCTGGCAGAAGACCGACGCGCAAGGCCGCTTCCTGTTCGAAACGCTCGTCCCGGGCCGCTATCCGGGTCGCACCCCCCATTTCCACGTCAAGGTTCAGCGCCCGGGCGGCCCGCTGCTGACGACCCAGCTCTACTTCCCCGACGAACCGCAGAACCGCCGCGACGGCCTCTTCGATGCCCGGCTGCTGATGAAGATGCGGAGCGACGCCGGCTTGCCCGTCGGCCGCTTCGACTTCGTCGTCGGCTGACCGTTGACAACGCCCGGCCATCGACCCCACAAGGCCGCCGGTCACGAAGCGAAGGGGTCCCACCGATGTCAAACGCCGATCTGAAGTCGACGATCGAGGCCGCCTGGGAAACCCGCGACAAGATCGGCTTCGATACCCGCGGCCCCGTGCGTGAGGCCGTGGAAAGCGCTCTCGACCTCCTCGACAGCGGCAAAGGCCGCGTCGCCGAGAAGTCGGGCGGCGACTGGGTCGTCCACCAGTGGCTGAAGAAGGCCGTGCTGCTCTCCTTCCGCCTGAACGATATGACGACGATCCCCGGTGGCCCCGGCGCATCCTCTTGGTGGGATAAGGTTCCATCCAAGTTCGACGGCTGGGGCGTCGACAAGTTCCGCGCTGCCGGCTTCCGCGCCGTGCCGAATTGCATCGTACGCCGCTCCGCGTTCATCGCACCGGGCGTCGTGCTGATGCCGTCTTTCGTCAACCTCGGCGCCTACGTCGACGCCGGCACCATGGTCGACACCTGGGCGACCGTCGGCTCGTGCGCCCAGATCGGCAAGAACGTCCATCTCTCGGGCGGCGTCGGCATCGGCGGCGTGCTCGAACCGATGCAGGCCAATCCGACGATCATCGAAGACAACTGCTTCATCGGCGCCCGCTCGGAAGTCGTCGAGGGTGTCATCGTCGGCGAAGGCTCCGTCCTGTCGATGGGTGTCTTCATCTCGGCCTCGACCAAGATCATCGACCGGCAGAGCGGCAAGGTGCACGTCGGCCGCGTACCGCCCTACTCCGTCGTCGTCCCGGGCAGCCTGCCAGGCAAGCCGCTGCCCGACGGATCTCCGGGGCCGTCGCTCTACTGTGCCGTCATCGTGAAGACGGTCGACGCGCAGACGCGCGCCAAGACCGGCATCAACGAACTCCTGCGGGATTGATCCGCGGGGCTCTCTAGCCCCAACCCGAAGGTCGATCGGAGGTCCGATTGTACCGCACGCTCGACCCAGACAAGATCGTCGCGACGCTCTCCCAACTGGAGGGGCGCATCGCGGCGCGCTTTCCGGGCGCCGGCCTCGCTCGCGTCTGCGCCGAACTCACCGAGGTAGCGCGAGAGAGCAAGTCGCGGGCCGAGCGGCTGGCCCGCCCCAACTGGCGCCTGCGGATCGGCGTTGGGCTGGTCGTCTCGGCGGGCATCGCGGTGGCCGCCTGGGTCGCGTCCGCGCTTCTCCAGAACCGCGCCGACAGCGACATCTACGGGCAGCTCCAGGGCATCGACGCGTTCTTCAACATCGCCTTGCTGGCCGGCGCCGCCATCCTCTTTCTGGTGACGATGGAAGCCCGCCTGAAGCGCCAGTCCGCTTTGAGAGATCTCCACGTCCTGCGCTCGATCGTGCACGTCGTCGACATGCATCAGCTGACCAAGGACCCGAGCGCGATGATGGCCGGCGCGACGGACACGGAGAATTCTCCGAAGCGCACGCTGACCCCGTTCGAGCTGACCCGCTATCTCGACTACTGCTCGGAGATGCTGTCCTTGACCGCGAAGGTCGCCGCCCTCTACGCACAGACCTCGACGGACGGACAGGTCATCGAAGCCGTCAACGATCTCGAGCGCCTGACCGCCAACCTGTCGCAGAAGATCTGGCAGAAGATCACCATCGTCGAGCGGCTGGCGCCGACCGCGGCACCGACATTACCCAAGGCCTGAGCAGCCGAGCCATGGACCCCAACTTGCCCATCGATCCGACCGATCCCGTCGCGCTCGCCGCCGCGCTGATCCGCTGCCCCTCCGTCACTCCCGACGAAGGTGGCGCGCTTGCGCTCTTGGAATCCGTGTTGAAGCCGGCCGGCTACGACTGCCACCGCATCATTTTCTCCGAACCCGGAACGCCCGACGTCGATAATCTCTACGCCCGCATCGGCAGTGGCCCCAATCTTTGCTTTGCGGGCCATACCGACGTCGTCCCACCGGGAGACCTCGCGGCCTGGACGCACGGCCCCTTCGTGGCCGACATCGTCGACGGCATCCTCTACGGGCGTGGCGCCGTCGACATGAAGGGCGCCATTGCCTGCTTCGTCGCCGCCGCCTTGCGGGTCGAGAAAGCGGGCGGCCGGCGCGGTGCCATCTCGTTTCTCATCACCGGCGACGAGGAAGGCCCCTCGATCAACGGCACGATGAAGCTTCTGCCCTGGCTGGCCGAGCGCGGCGAACGCCTCGATGCCTGCGTCGTCGGCGAGCCGTCGAACCCGAAAGCGCTCGGCGACGAAATCAAGATCGGCCGTCGCGGCTCGCTCAACGGAGAGTTGGTCGTCCACGGCAAACAGGGACATGCGGCCTATCCGCACCTCGCCGAAAATCCTGTCCCGAAGCTCGCCCGCCTGATCGACCGACTGTCTTCGGTGCCGCTCGATCACGGAACGGAGCATTTCGAACGGTCGAGCCTGCAGGTCACGGTGATCTCGGCGCCCAACACGGCGACGAACGTCATCCCCGCCGAAGCGCGCGCCAAGTTCAACATCCGCTACAACGACCTCTGGAACCGGCCCAAGGTCGAAGAGTGGGTGCGCAAGCAGTGCGAAGAAGCCGCCGCCGACCTCGGCGCGCGCTACACAGTCACCTTCAGCGGCACGGGCGACGTGTTCCGCACGCGGCCCGGCCCTCTCGTCGACACCATGACCTCGGCCGTCTCCGCCGTAACCGGCCGCACGCCGGCTCTCACCACAGGCGGCGGCACGTCGGACGCTCGGTTCATTCAAGCCTATTGCCCGGTGATCGAGTTCGGCCTCGTCAACGAGACGATCCATCAGGTCGACGAGCGCGTGGCCGTCGCGGACCTCCACGCGCTCACCCGCATCTACGAGCGCTTCATCGCAGGGTATTTCGCGAGGGCATGACCTCGGCCGTCGCTCACCGCGCCGGCTTCTTCTTCGCCTGCCGCGTGATCTCCGACATTGTTTGACGCACGGTAATGGCTTCCGGATCGATCTTCAGCTCGATAAGCGCCGGCTTGCCCGACGCCAGTGCCCGCTCGAAGGCCGCCGCGAAGTCTTCCGTCTTTTCGACCCGCTCGCCGAATGCCCCGAAGCTGCGCGCGAACGCCGCGAAGTCCGGATTGACGAGAGTCGTGCCCACCACCCGCTCCGGATAATGCTTTTCCTGATGCATACGGATGGTGCCGTACATGCCGTTGTTGGCGATCAGGATGACGATCGGCAGATCGTACTGCACCGCCGTCGCGAGTTCCTGGCACGTCATCATGAAGCAGCCGTCGCCTGCGACGGCGACCACCGGCCGTGACCGGTCGACGAGCTTCGCCGCGATCGCCGCCGGCAGCCCGTAGCCCATTGAGCCCGACGTCGGCGCGAGTTGGCTCTTCCAGCCCCGATACTGCGTGTAGCGGTGGACGAACGTCGCGTAGTTGCCCGCACCGTTGGTTATCACCGCCTCGTCGGGCAGCATCTCCGACATCGTCGCGACCACCCGCTCCATCTTGACGGTCCCCGGCGTCTCGAGCGGCCGGAGCGTGCCGAGATAAGCTTCCCGCAGCATTTCGCGATGAGCAGACCAGGCCGGCCGCGCGGGGGCCTGAAGCTGGCCGAGCGCCTCGGTGAAGCGACGGGCGGTTGCTGCGATCGCGACGTCTGCCCGATAGACGGTGCCGAGTTCGTCCGGATCGGGATGGACGTGGATGAGCTTCTGACGCGGATTGGGAATGTCGACCAGCGTGTAGCCGCCCGTCGTCATCTCGCCGAGCCTTGCGCCGACGACGAGCAGCACATCGGCCGAGCGGACAGCCTCGGCGAGCTCCGGGTTGATTCCGATCCCGACGTGCCCGACGTAGTTGGGATGCCGGTTGTCGATGTAGTCCTGGTACCGGAACGCGGCGCCGACGGGCAGGTCGAAGCGCTTCGCAAAGGCGGCGATGTCACGGCGCACGTCCGCGTTCCAGCCGGGACCACCGACGATCATCAGCGGGCGCTTGGCCGCCGCAAGTTGAGCCGCCAAAGCGTCCATCGCGGCCGGCGGTGGGCTCGGCTCGGCGACGACCGCGGGCTTCGCATCGGGGGTGTCGGCAAGCGCCGACAGCATGTCCTCCGGCAAGCCGAGCACGACGGGCCCCGGCCGACCAGACATCGCGACATGGAAGGCGCGGCTCACGTACTCGGGAATGCGCGCGGTCGACCGGATCACTGCGGCCCACTTCACAAACGACGAGAAGAGCTGCTTCGTCTCGATCTCTTGGAACGCCTCGCGGTCCTCGTGGCGCTCGCCGGGCAGTCCGAGGAAAAGGATCATCGGCGTCGAATCCTGCTGCGCGACGTGCAGCCCGGACATGGCGTTGGCAGCCCCGGGTCCGCGCGTCACGAAGCAGATGCCCGGCCGGCCCGTCGCCTTGCCGTAGGCTTCCGCCATCATCGCGGCTCCGCCCTCTTGCCTGCAGATGATCGTCTTGATCTCCGCGTGGTCGTAGAGGCCGTCGAGGGCCGCGAGGAAACTCTCGCCCGGCACCGTGAAGGCCGTGTCCACGCCTTGAATGGCGAGCTGGTCGACGAGTATCCGGCCGCCGTGTCGCATGGTCGTCCTCCGCAGGTGGGTCGATCTTTCGTTCCTCTTATCAACGGCAGCGGCCCGCGAGCCACAGCAAAAACGCGGTCGCGGCCCGCGGACATCGGAGGTGCTCTGTTGCAGGTCCGGCGGCCCGCCCATTTCGCCTTGGTCGCCAGCCTGATGGCCATGACCGCTGAGCCCGTCCGCGCCGGCGATCCGAACGCGATCGTCGCCCCGCTCGAACGGGCCTGCTCCGCTTGCCACAAACCGGACGGCATCGCAGGCGACGCCCCGCCGCTCGCGAACCTCCTGGCCGACGCGAAGCGCGGTCGCCCCGCAGAAGCGAGCCGGCTGTTCGCCGTTCTCGTGAACCGTCACGGCGGTGCCGCGGCAATGAAGCCGAAATGGCCGGAGTGGCCATCGGCAGCCGAAATCGCTGCGCTCATGGCTTGGCTCGACAGCGCGCCGCGGCCGGCCCCGACCGCAGCATCTACAGGCGGCACCGCCTCGCCGCCGCGACTGGCTTTGGCGACGGACCGCCTCTCTTATGGCGCGGGCGGCGAAGTCAGGTTGCATGTCGCGGCCTCGCAGCCTTGCCACCTGACGCTGCTCTCGATCGATCCCGCCGGCCGTACGCTTCTGCTGTTCCCGAACGAGCGCGAGCGCAGCAACGCGCTGCGACCTGGGGAAACCCGGACGATCCCGAGCGCGGATGCGGGCTATCGCCTGCGGGCCCGTGAGCAGGGCCGCGAACGCATCCTCGCCTGGTGCACGGCCGAACCGGCCCCGCTCGCCGGGTTGCGCTTCGCGTTCGACACCCAGCGCTTCGCCACGCTCGGCCGTTGGCCCGATGCGCTCGCCCGGATGCTCGCAGCCAGTGAGAGCTTGGAGGCGGGCACCCTCACCAGAACGCGGAGGGGCCGGTCCGACCCGGAACCCGTTTCCCTGTTCGCAGACCATGCGACGGCAGCGGTCGCCTTCGACGTGACGCCCTGACGACGCCTCAGGCGGCCGCCTCGATCCGGCGCTCGAGCGCGCCGAGGCCATACCAGGCGCCCGCCGCGATGGAGGGCACCGCGAGGAAGGACCCGAGCGCCAGTGTCGACAGCCCCGTCACGCCCTGTCCGATCGAGCACCCCATGGCGAGGACACCCCCCACGCCCATCATCGCCGCGCCCATCAGGTGGCGGACCGTATCGTCCGTATCGGTGAACCCGGCAAGCCGGAACCGACCCTGCAGCAGGGCGCTGAGTGCAGCCCCGGCGATCGCACCTGCGAGCGTCGCCACCCCGAAGCCGGGGATACCGAGAGCGGTGTAGCGGGCGAGCCATTCGAGAGTGTCGCCAGAGGGGCGCACGAACGTGAGCGAAATCGGCGCGACCGGCCTGTCGGCCAACTCATCGAAGGCGAGGCCCGTCAGCGCCCAGCCGGCCACGACGGCAAGACCGACCAGTACGCCACCGGCGACGTGCTTGGGCGACGTCAGGAACGCCCGATGGGCGACGATGAGGCCGATCAGGCCGGCAACCACGGCCCCGAGCAGGAGCGCGACGCGGTCCGCTGGCCACCCGATCGTACCAGCCAGCAGACTTGGCAGGGTCTGCGCGGACGGAAGCCGGACCGCCGTCGCCGTTTCGAGCGCGTTGCGCGCCGGTCCGAGGATGCCACCGATCGCCATGTAGGCGACGAGGCCGACGACGACGATGACGACCAGCGACCTGAGATCACCGCTGCCGAGCCGTGCCACGTTGCGGGACGGGCACCCGCCCGCGAACACCATGCCGTAGCCGAAGATCAGGCCACCGAGGATGGCACCGGCCCAGTTGAGCGACGCGGACGCGTACATCGACTTGCCGAGATCGGCCACGCCGAACGCCGAGAGCGCCTGCGTGCCCGCGACCGCAATGGCGATCGCGAGCAGCCAGGAATCGAGCCGGCGGCGATCCCCGAAGGTTCTGAGGTCCGAGAGCGCGCCCATCGTGCAGAAATTGGTCCGATGCACGGCAGCGCCGAAAGCAAGGCCGATCAGAAGGCCACCGGCCGCCAACGCGGCCGGCCCGTTGTCGATGAGAAATTCGCGAATCATCAGCTCGCCCGATCGGCTCTCCGGAATACGGCCGTCATGTGCGCCAGACCGGCGCCGACGGCAAGGCCGGTCGAGGTGCCGCACGACAGGCCCTTACGAAAAAGAGCACCCCGCGGATGCCACGGGGTGCCCTTTCCTCGAAAGCCTGACGACCGGTCTCAGTCGTCGTCGCCCTCGTCCTCGAACGCCAGCGTGAAGCCGTGCTGGTCGGCGAGTTGCCGGATCGCCTTCTCGGCCTCGGCCTGCGGCATCGGCACGAACGGCGGCCGGACGTCGGCCCAGCCGGCATCTTCTCGATAGTGCGCAATGACGGACTTCAAGAGCGGAATGACCGGGTAGGTCTGCACCGTCTTGCGCATCGCCGAGATCTTCTCCTGCAACGCGTCGGCGCCCGAGCTCTGCCAATTGTCGTAGAGATCGCGCATGGCCCGGGCCGAGATGTTGGCCGTCGCCGATATGGTCCCGACCGAACCCGCACGCAGGCCCTGCAGCAGGTAGAGCTCGGAGCCCGGGAACAGCTCGAAGTCCGGGAAGGCTTCGAGGATCGCCTTCATGTTGTTCCAGTCGCCCGAGCTGTCCTTGAGACCGACGACGATCTCCGGAAACTCCTTCTTCAGCCGTCCGATCAGGGACAGCGGGAAGCCGACCTGAGCGACCGGCGGAATGTGGTAAAGGTAGATCCGGAGGCGGTCGTCGCCGACCTCGTCGATCACGTCGGCGAAGTAGCGGAAGAGGCCTTCCTCACTCGGGTTCTTGTAATAGAACGGCGGCAGCATCAGCACGCCGCCGCAGCCGAGATCGACGGCATGCTGCGTGAGGATCGCCGTATCGGCGGTCGAGCAGGTGCCGGTGCCGGGCATCAGCTTCGATGGATCGATACCCGCATCGATCAGTTCCTCGAGCAGTTCCATGCGCTCGTCGAGACCGAGCGAGTTCGCCTCGCTCGTCGTGCCGAACGGCGCGAGCCCCGTACAGCCGTCTTCGAGCAGCCATTCACAATGGTCGACGAAACGATCGGGATCCGGCGAACCGTCTTCGCCGAACGGCGTCAGCGCCGGGGCGATGACGCCCGAAAAGATGGGATTGGACTTCATGGGTGCTTTCCTCTCGAACGCTTCGGTCAGGGCATCGGAATGGCAGGCTGGGGAACGGGTACGTGGTAGCCGCGCTGCACGGCCGGCCGGGCGCCGACGGCGCGATACCAGCGGAGCACGTTGGGGAATTCGTTGAGGTCGATCTGCTGCCACTCGTAGCGTGACGTCCAGGGCCAGATCGACATATCGGCGATGGAGTAATCACCGGCCACGTATTCGGAGATCGCGAGACGCCGGTCGAGGACGCCGTAGAGCCGGCGCGCCTCGGTCGTGTAGCGCTCTTCGGCGTAGGGCGCCTTGCCCTTGTTATACTTCACGAAATGGTGGACCTGCCCGAGCATCGGCCCGTAGCCGCCCATCTGCCACATCAGCCACTCGACGGTCCGCCAGCGGGCCTCCCCGCTCGTCGGCCAGAACTTGCCGGACTTTTCGGCGAGGTACATCAGGATGGCGCCGGACTCGAACAGCGACAGTCCCGTATCGGGGTCGAAGATCGCCGGGATGCGGTTGTTCGGGCTGACCTTCAGGAAGTGCGGCTGGAACTGCTCGTTCTTCGTGATGTCGATGGAATGCACTTTGTACGGCGCCCCGATCTCCTCGAGCATGATGGAGACCTTTCGCCCGTTCGGCGTCGACCAAGTGTAAAAATCGATCATGCGGACGGGCCTCCTACGGGTGTGGTTGTACTACGAGCCGACAACTTGGCAGGGATTCGGGCGGGCACTCTACTCGCTGACGGCGCCCCGGTCACGACACACGTTCAATAGACACGGGTGGCGATGATCCAGGCCGTCACCACCAGCGGCGACAGGGCCGTCGACACCACGACGGCAGTCGAGATGAACTCGGGCTCGGTCTTGTACTCGGCCGCGAAGATGGTGATCAGCACGCCGACGGGGGTCGCCGCCGCAACCACGATGACGTCCGTGACGTCGTCCGGGAGACCCATCACCGTGCAGATCCACCAGGAGAGCAGCGGCGCGACCAGGAACTTGAGCAGCAGGATCATGGTCTGCGGGAAGGCTTCGAACCGGACCGTCTTAGCGGACGCGATCTGCGCGCCGAGCGTGTAGAGCGCGAGCGGCGTGAAGATCGAACCGAGGAACTGCAGCGGCTGACTCACGACCACGGGTAGCTCCACCTGGAAGCCCCGGAGCGCGAGCCCGAGGACGACCGAGGGAATGAGCGGGGTCTCGAACGCGATCTTCAGCTTCGCCAACTTGCTGCCGCCGCTTGGCGCCAGCAACGCGACGCCGACGGTACACACGAGGACCGCCATCAGCGCCGTCAGCACCGACTGGTAGATGAGATACTCGGGTCCGAACGCGAGCTGCGTGACAGGTATGCCGAAGAAACCGACGTTGGCGTAGGCGGTGCCGAGCCCCATCATCGGCCCGAGCGTCGGCCGCATCCGAAACAGGATGACCACCAGCCAGCCGATCGGGATGAGGAACAGGAACTGCACGATCCCGAAGTAGGCGACCGGCAGAACGACCGAGATCGGCTGGCTCCCCGACGACAGGAAGTGCACCAGGAAGGCCGGCATCACGACCTGGACTTGGACGCGATTGAGCGTCCCGACGTCGAGCTTCAGGCGCGGCTGCAGCATCCAGCCGAGAGCCACGAGCGCGATGATCGGCAGCGTCACCTTGGTCAGAATGTCGAGGAAGAGGCTCATGTCATCCGAGGCGGGGCCGCGCACGGAGTGGCCCGGCCGGGCGAGATGTCTCTATCTCTCACGAGGCCGGCAGCTTCAAGACCGGCGAGCCGCGGGGCAGCCCGTCATGGAGCGCGAGGCGGCGGCCTGCGAGACTCAGCCGCGCGTCGCCATGATGGCCGTCTGGAGCGCAGCCAAGGACCGGCCGAGGTCGAGCCCTACAGCCACCTCGGCAGCCGGCAACTCGCCCGCCCCGACGCGCCGAAGCCGGTCCCTCACCTTGCCGGCCGCCAGCCGGCTGAGGCACGCCCGCGGACTGAGGGGCTGACGGACGCGGTCGAGTTCTGCCCGCACGGCGACCACAGCGACCCGTGCAGCGAACGGCCGGAGATCGACGGCGAGCGAGGGTGGTCCCGACACGATCAGCGTCGCCCCGGACGGTAGCGCGTCGAGCGCCGATCGCGGTAGACCGGTGAGAACACCGTGATCGGACCACACGGCCGCGAAAACGCCGTCCGCCTCGAAGGCTGAGAATTGACGCCGGGATAATGCGAGGGCCCCGTGCGCGGCCGCCGCCGTATGGCTCGGCGCCGCGACCGCGACGATCGGGAAACGGATGGATGGATCGCCGGCCAGGCGACGCTTCAGGGCCTGCAGAACGAGATCGCGACAAGCCGGCCGCGATGCCGCGAGAACGACGAACTGACCGCCGGCCGGCTCGCCCGAAGCCTGTGGTCTCCGGCCTCTCCTCCTGGTCGATGCGGCGTGCGCGATCTTCGACATCGCCGTCCCCCTTCGCCGGGTTCGACCCGACACGCCTTAGGAACTGCGATGATTCGTTTGCCCGCTGAACACCGGCCGATCAAACGAGCACCGTTCAGCGAATATTGTTGCTGAAAAGCACCCAAAATCCCGCTGCAGCGCTTGCGCGTCGCAGCGGGTGCGAGTCGCGATTGTCAGGTCCGCTGATTGTTGTAGCGGATCATGTAGCTGTCCATCGTGTAGTCGGCCACCTGATGCCAGAGGTAGCCGTCCGCCCGGAACGCGACGTAGCTGTCGTAGATCTTTTTGAAGGGCGCGTTCTTCGCCGCGATCTCCTGGTAGAGTTCGTTGGAAGCTTTCCAGCAGGCGTCCATCACTTCTGTCGAGAAGGGCGTCAGCACGGCTCCTTGGGCCGCGAGCCGCTTCAACGCGATCGTGTTCTGCGCATCGTACTTGGCGCCGACCCACAGCGTCGTCTCGTAGCAGGCTGCCGCCAGAGCTTCCTTGTAGGTCTTGGGCAG
>Ga0073934_10006084_pt1 | contig 17947 bp, 15 predicted proteins | sample LarsenN4metaG_FD_76834 | JGI IMG/M metagenome (GOLD analysis project Ga0073934, IMG submission 76834) | Hot spring sediment bacterial and archeal communities from British Columbia, Canada, to study Microbial Dark Matter (Phase II) - Larsen... ... | reverse complement strand
TCGCGACGGGCCGCGCGGGAGGCGGCCGCCCTCGTGGAGGTGGGGTACGAGGTGATGGAGCCCGTCACCGACCCGTTCGCGGCGCTCGAGCCGGGCGCGCCGGCGGTGCACGAGGGCGGCAACCTGCTCTCGACGTCGATCGTCAGGCGGGGCGACGTGGACGCTCAGCTGGCGATCGCCGCGCACGTGCTCACCGAGACCTTCACGACGCAGTTCGTCGAGCACGCGTTCCTGGAGCCCGAGTCGGCGCTCGCGCAGCCGTTGGAGGATGGCTCGGTGCACGTGGCGTCCCAGGGTCAGGGTGTCTGGGAGGACCGGCGCCAGATCGCCTCGTTCCTGGGCGTGCCCGAGGAGCGTGTCCGCGTGACCCAGGTCGCGAACGGCGGGGCCTTCGGAGCCAAGGAGGACCTGAACGTCCAGTGCCACGCCGCCCTCGCCGCCGTGCGCACGGGCAGGCCGGTCCTGCTGACGCTCTCCAGAGCCGAGAGCCTGCGCTTCCATCCCAAGCGCCACCCGCTCACGATGACCTACACGGTCGGGTGCGACGCCGACGGGCGACTGCTCGGCATTCGCGCGCGGATCACGGGCGACACCGGGGCCTATGCGAGCGTCGGCGACAAGGTGCTCGAGCGCGCGGCGGGGCATGCGTGCGGGCCGTACCGGTTCCCGGCCGTCGACGTCGAGGCGCGCGCGGTCTACACGAACAACCCGCCCTGCGGCGCGATGCGCGGCTTCGGGGTCAACCAGGTGGCGTTCGCGATCGACGGGATGCTCGACCGGCTCGCCGAGCGGGTGGGCATCGACGGCTGGGAGATGCGGTGGCGCAACGCCCTGGAGGTGGGCGACCGGTTCGGCACCGGGCAGGTGCTCGGCCCCGGCGTGGGGATCAAGGCCTGTCTGGAGGCCGTGCGGGACGTGTACCGCTCGGCGCGGTACGCGGGGATCGGCGGCGCGGTCAAGAACACGGGGATCGGCAACGGGCTGCTCGAGCTGGGCCGCGCGATCCTGCGACCCGAGGCCGATGGCACGGTCACGCTCTTCCACTCCTGGACCGAGATGGGGCAGGGCGTCCACACGGTCCTTCGGCAGATCGCCTGCGAGGAGCTCGGTCTGCCGCCCGAGCGGATCTCTGTGCACGTCGACACGATCCGGGAGCTCGACACCGGACAGACCACCGCGTCCCGTTCGACGGTGCTCGGTGGACGGGCCGTCCAGGAAGCCGCCGCCAAGCTCAGGGCGGAGCTCGACGGGCGCTCGATCGAGCAGCTCGCCGGGCGCGAGTTCTACGGGGAGGTCCGGTTCGACTGGACCAACCCCCCGGGGGCGGATGTCCCGGAGCCGGTGACGCACTTCGCCTACGGCTGGGCCGTCCAGGTGGTCGTCCTGGACGAGGAGGGCCGGGTCGAGAAGGTGGTGGCGGCCCACGATGTCGGCCGGGCGATCAACCCTACGCTGCTGGAGGGACAGATCGAGGGAGCGGTCCACATGGGCCTGGGGTTCGCCCTGACGGAGGAGTTCGTCGTCCAGGAGGCGATCCCGGTCACCACGACGCTCAAGTCCCTCGGCATCGTCCCCGCCCAACGGATGCCCGAGGTCGAGTGCGTGCTCGTCGAGGTGCCCCAGCCCGAGGGCCCGTACGGGGCGAAAGGGGTCGGGGAGATCGGTCTGGTCCCCACCGCCGCCGCCGTCGCCGGGGCGCTGAAGGCCTTCGACGGCCGCTGGCGCACGGGGTTGCCGATGCGTGAGTCGGCGGCCGCTGCGGCCGCGGCGCCGCGCGTCGCGGGTCCCCGGCGGAAGGGCTGACGCGTGACCGTGCTCCTCGCCGAGGGGACCGTGGTCACCTCGCTCGACCCGCCCCGGGTCCTCAGGGGCGACGTCCTGATCCGGGACGGGCGCGTCGTCGAGGTCGCGGGGCGCGATCGACCCCCGGACGCCGAGCGACTGGACTGCTCGGGGTGCCTCATCATCCCGGGCAACGTCTGTTCGCACCACCACCTGTACTCCGCGCTCGCCCGGGGGATGCCGTACCGGCTCGAGCCGCCGGCGAGCTTCGTCCAGATCCTCCAGCGCGTGTGGTGGCGCCTGGACCGAGCGCTGGACCTCGGGTCGGTCTTCCTGTCGGCGTGGGCCGGTGGTGCCGATGCGCTGCTCGCCGGCACCACCACGATCGTCGACCACCACGCGTCGCCGAACGCCATCGAGGGATCGCTGGACGAGATCGGGCGGGCGTTGGCGGAGCTCGGCTGCCGCGGTGTGCTCTGCTACGAGGTCACCGACCGGGATGGTCCCGAGCGCGCCATCGCGGGCCTCGAGGAGAACCGCCGGTTCCTGAGGCAGCGGCGCCCGCGCCTCCGCGGCATGGTGGGAGCCCACGCCTCGTTCACGCTGTCGGAAGACACGTTGGCTGCCTGCGTGGAGCTCGCGCGAGCGGCCGACGCCGCGATCCACGTGCACGTGGCCGAGGACGGCGCGGACGAGAGGGACAGCCTGGCCCGGTTCGATCGTCGGGTGGTCCAGCGGCTCGCCGAGGCGGGCGCGCTCGAGCGCGGTGCCCTGCTCGCGCACTGCGTCCACGTGGACGACGCCGAGATGGCGCTGATCCGGGAGGCCGGCGCGACGGTGGCGCACAACGCCCGCTCGAACATGAACAACCGCGTCGGTCGAGCCCCCCTGGACGGGCTCGGCGAGCGCGTGGCGTTGGGCACGGATGGGATCGACGGCGACATGTTCGCGGAGTCCCGGACGGCGTTCTGGCGGGCCCGAGAGGAGGACGCCTCGGTCGCCCCGGGGTGGGTGCTCTCGAGGGTCGCGGCCTCGGCGCGGTTGGCGGGTGCCCTCGTCGGGGAGCCGTTGCTCGGGCGGATCGAGCCGGGAGCTCCCGCGGACCTGGTGGTCCTGGCGTACGATCCGCCGACGCCGGTCGCCGGCGAGAACCTGGCCGGGCACTGGGTCTTCGGGCTGTCGGCGCGGCACGTGCGGGACGTCCTGGTGGAGGGGGAGATGGTCGTACGGGGCCGTCGGCTCCACGTCGCGAACGAGGCGGAGCTGCGGGCCCGATGCCGTGAGGCGGCGGATGCGCTGTGGTCGGCGATGGACGAGATCCCGGCTCATCCCTTCGAGCCGGAGGGGGGAGCGTGAGGGCATGGCCGTGAGCTCGGAGGGTCGCGTCGCGTTGTACCTGCAGGACAAGCACCCGATCCGGGAGGCGATGGACCACGTCCGGCACGCGGAGGAGGCGGGGTTCGAGGCCGTCTGGCAGGCGGAGAGCCGGCTCGTGCGCGAGGCGACGGTCCCGATGGCAGCGTTCGCGGCCGTGACCGAGCGGATCAAGGTCGGCTCCGGCGTGGTGAACGCCTGGACGCGCAACGTGGGGCTCATGGCGGCCACCTTCGTCACGCTGGACGACCTCGCGCCGGGGCGCGTCATGCTCGGGATCGGGGCGTGGTGGGAGCCGCTCGCGTCGAAGGTCGGCGTGGATCGTCGTCGCCCCCTGGTCGCGATGCGCGAGGTCGTCGAGGTCGTCCGGCGGCTGATCGCGATGGAGAACGTCACGTTCGACGGCGAGTTCGTCCACGTCTCGGACATCGAGATCGACATCGTCCACGGGGACCGATCGCCGCGCGACATCCCGATCTACATCGGTGCCACCGGCATGAGGATGATGGAGCTCGCCGGGGAGATCGGCGACGGCGTGCTCCTGAACTACCTCGTGGGACCCCGCTACAACCGGACGGCGCTCGAGCACCTCGCGATCGGGGCGGCGCGCGCCGGACGGACGGTCGCCGACATCGACCGGCCACAGCTCGTGGTCTGCTCGCTCGACCAGGACCGGGACCTGGCCCTCGATCGCGCGCGCGAGCTGGTCACGCAGTACCTTGGCCAGCAGCCACACATCATGGAGGCGAGCGGGGTCGACCAGGCGCTCCTGGACGAGATCGGCGCGGTCCTGACGTGGCCGGCGTCCGAGCAGGAGATCCGACGGGCGATGGCCCTGGTGCCCGACGACGTCGTCCAGATGATCACGGCGTCCGGCACGCCGGACGAGTGCCGCGCCAAGGTCCGCGAGTACGTGGACGCCGGCTGCACGTGTCCCGTGCTCTACCCGCTCGGGGACGACGTCCACGCGATGATCGACGCGTTCGCCGGGGGGCGCTTCTGATGGACGTCCTGATGCCCAGGACGTTCGCGGAGGCGCTGGCCATGCGCGCCGAGCACCCCGGTGCGGTGCCGATCGCCGGCGGGACGGACCTGATGGTCCAGCTGAACTTCGACCACATCCGCCCGGAGATGATGATCGACCTGTCGGGGCTCGCCGAGCTCCGGGAGTGGCGGCGCGAGGACGACCGCCTGTCCGTCGGCTCGGGCGTGACCTACACGCGGATCATGCACGAGCTGCCCGAGATGCGAGCGCTGGTGCAGGCGTCGCGCTCGGTCGGGTCCCCGCAGATCCGCAACCGGGGCACGATCGGCGGGAACCTGGGCACGGCCTCCCCCGCGGGCGACGCCCTACCGGTCCTCGCGGTCCACGACGCCGAGATCGTCGTCGCCTCCGTGCGCGGCGAGCGCACGCTGCCGTGGCGGGACTTCCTCCTCGGCGTGAAGCGGACCGCGCTCGAGCCCGACGAGCTGATCCGCGCAGCTCGCTGGCGTGTCCTGACCGGACCCCAGTCGTTCGCGAAGGTGGGGGCGCGAAACGCGATGGTGATCGCCGTGGCAAGCCTGTGCTTCGCGATCGACCCGCAGACCCGCACCGTGCGTGTGGCGCTCGGCTCGGTCGCCCCGACGGTGATCCGTGCGCCGGAGGCCGAGGCGTTCCTGGCGGCGGTCTTCGCCCGGGCCGGCTCCTGGGACGAGCCCTCGGCACCGATCCCGGAGGCCGACGTCGAGGGGTTCGCGGAGCGGGTCGCTGCCGCCGCGCGACCGATCGACGACGTGCGGGGAACGGCGGCCTACCGGCGTCACGCCGTGCGCGTGCTCGCCCGGCGCGCGGTCGGCTGGGCCGTGGGTGAGATGGCGGAGGAGGCGCTCGCGTCGTGATCCGCCCGAGGGGGACCCCGTGCTGATCCGGATGCTCGTGAACGGTGAGTGGCGAGAGGCCGACGTCTGGCCGGGCTCCAGCCTGCTGTTCGTGCTCCGCGAGGAGATCGGGCTGCCCGGCTCGAAGAACGCGTGCGAGCAGGGCGAGTGCGGTTCGTGTTCGGTCTGGCTGGACGGTGACCTCGTGTGCGCGTGCCTGGTCCTCGCGGCTCAGGCCCACGGCCGCGAGGTGCGGACCGTGGAGTCCCTGGCGACCGACGACCGCCTGCACCCGGTGCAGGAGGCGTTCGTGGAGGCGGGTGCGGTGCAGTGCGGTTTCTGCACGCCGGGCCTCGTGGTCGCGGTCACCGATCTGCTCGAGCACGATCCGGCCCCTGACGAGCTGACCGTCCGCGAGGCCCTGTCGGGCAACCTGTGCCGGTGCACCGGGTACGAGAAGGTGTTCGAGGCCGTGCGCCTGGCGGCGAGCCGCAAGCGGGAGGGTTCGTGGTGAGCCGGGTCCTGATCGAGGGCTGCGACGTGGTCGCCACCATGGACGATGGGGGAACGGAGCTCGCGGGAGGGTCCCTCCTCGTCCAGGACGGGACGATCGCCTGGGTCGGTCAGGGGGCGCCGCCGGAGGATCCGGGCGAGGTGGAGAGGATCGACGGGACCGGATGCGTGGCCGTCCCGGGCCTGGTGAACACGCACCACCACCTGTACCAGGCGATGACGCGGGCGCGCGCGCAGCAGCAGGGGCTGTTCGGATGGCTCACGGCGCTGTACCCGGTGTGGGCCGGGCTCGACGTCGAGTGGCAGCGGGCGGCGTCCCGGGTGGGGCTCGCCGAGCTCGCGCTGTCGGGGTGCTCGACGACGACCGATCACCACTACGTCTTCCCGGCCGGCTCGCGGGATCTCCTCGAGGTCGAGATCGAGGCCGCCCGTGACCTCGGTCTGCGGTTCCACCCGTGTCGGGGATCGATGGACCTGGGCGCGTCCGGCGGGGGGCTGCCGCCCGACGAGCTGGTGGAGGACACGGACGAGGCGCTGGCGCGGACCGAGGAGGCGGTCGGCCGTCACCACGACCCGAGGCCGGGGTCGATGCTTCGGATCGCCGTGGCGCCGTGCTCACCGTTCAGCGTGAGCGAGCGCCTGATGCGTGAGGCGGCCCAGCTCGCGCGGCGGCTCGGCGTCCGCCTGCACACGCACCTCGCGGAGACGCTCGACGAGGAGCGTCACTGCGTCGAGCGGTTCGGGAAGCGTCCCGTCGAGCTGATGGAGACCTGGGGGTGGCTCGGCGAGGACGTCTGGTACGCGCACTGCGTGCACATCGACCACGAGGACGTCCGCCGGCTCGCGGGGACCGGGTCGGGCATCGCCTGGTGCCCGACCTCCAACCTGCGGCTGGGGTCCGGGATCGCTCCGGGCCGTTCGTTCCTGGACGAGGGGACCCCGGTCGGCCTCGGCGTGGACGGGTCCGCGTCCAACGACGCCGGCAGCCTGCTCGCCGAGGCGCGCCAGGCGATGCTGGTCTCCCGCGCCGCCGGCGTGGGGCAGGGCTTGAGCGCGCGGGAGGCGCTGCGCGTGGCGACGCGGGGCGGCGCGGAGGTCCTGGGGCGGGACGACGTGGGGGCGCTGGCGTCCGGCATGCGGGCCGACGTCGCGCTGTTCCCCGTGGACGGCCTGGAGACGGCGGGCTCGGATACGGATCCGGTCGCCGGCCTCGTGCTCTCGCCGCCGCCGCGCGTCCGTCACCTGCTGGTCGACGGTCGACCCGTCGTGCGGGACGGGCACCTCGTCGGCGCGGATGAGGTGTCGATCGCCCGGGAGGGCCATCGGGTCGCCCGCCGGATCGCGGAGGGGGCGGCACGATGAGCGTCCGGACGGGGGAGCGCGTCCGGGGCGGCGTCGGGGAGCGCGTCGGTCGGATCGACGGTGTGCCCAAGGTCAAGGGCACCTTCGCGTACGGCAGCGACCTGTGGCACGAGCGCATGCTCTGGGGCTCGACGGTGCGCAGCCCCCACCCCCACGCCCGGATCAGGTCGATCGACATCGGCCAGGCCCTCACGAGCCCCGGCGTCCACGCCGTGCTGACCGCCGAGGACGTGCCGGGCAAGAAGACGTACGGGCTCGAGTTCGCCGATCAGCCCGTCCTGGCGTGGGACCGCGTCCGGTACGCGGGGGAGCCCGTGGCGATCGTCGCCGCCGAGACGCCGGAGCTCGCCCGTCGCGCGGCCGCGCGCATCGCCGTCGACTACGACGTGCTCCCGGCGGTGACGGATATGGAGGAGGCCCTCGCACCCGACGCTCCCCAGCTCCACGAGTGGGGCAACGTCCTGCGCCACGTCCGGATCGAGCACGGCGATCCGGACATCGAGGCAGAGGTCTGGGTCGAGGGGTACTACGAGACGGCCATGCAGGACCAGGCCGCCCTCGGACCCGAGGCGGGTCTCGCGATCCCCGCCGAGGACGGCGGCATCGACCTGATCGTCTCGACGCAGTGGCTGCATGTCGACCGACAGCAGATCGCGCCGTGCCTCGCCCTCCCGGAGGACATGGTCCGGATCACCCTCGCCGGCGTCGGAGGCGCCTTCGGCTCCCGCGAGGATCTCCACATGCAGATCCACGCGAGCATGCTGGCCCTGCGCACCGGCCGGCCCGTGAAGATGTCGTACGACCGCGTCGAGTCGTTCCTGGCGCACGTGCACCGGCATCCGTCCAGGGTGTGGATCCGCACCGGTGCGACGCGCGACGGGCGGCTCGTGAACGTGCGGGCCCGCGTGCTGATCGACGGGGGCGCCTTCGCGTCGTCCTCGCCGGCGGTGATCGGCAACGCGACGACGTTCGCGGCCGGGCCCTACCAGGTCCCGAACGCCCTCATCGAGGGCACCGCCGTCTACACCAACAACCCGCCGTGCGGTGCGATGCGCGGGTTCGGCGCACCGCAGGTGTGCTTCGCCTACGAGTCGCAGATGGACGAGCTCGCGCGGACGCTCGGGATCGACCCCGTCGAGCTCCGCCGGCGCAACGCGGTCGGCACCGGCTCGGTGCTCCCGACCGGTCAGGTGCTCTCGGGCAGCGCGCCCGTCCGCGAGGTCCTCGAGCGCTGCGCCGCGATCCCGTTGCCCCCCGAGCCCGAGCCCCCTGCCCTCCGTGACCCGATGACCTTCCCGGGCGGGGCGGGCAACGTCGGTCGCGGCGAGGGGCTGAAGCGAGGGGTGGGGTTCGCGCTCGGGTTCAAGAACATCGCCTACAGCGAGGGCTTCGACGACTTCCACCAGGCCCGGGTGACGCTGTCCGCGGGCCCCGAGGGGCCGATGGTCGAGGTCCACAGCGCCGGCGTCGAGTGCGGGCAGGGCCTCTCGACGGTCTTCGCGCAGGTCGCGCGGACCGAGCTCGGCGTCGAACGGGTCGTGCTGCACGCCGCCGACACCGCGGTCGACTCCGCCGGATCCACCTCGGCGTCCCGCCAGACGTTCATGGGGGGCGGCGCGGTGCAGCTGGCCTGCGCGGCCGTGCGCCAGGAGGTGTTCCGACGCGCTCGGTCGCTGACCGGTGAGGACGGGGAGCTCGCCCTCGGCGACGGTCAGGTGCTGCTCGACGGGGTGCCGGTCGCGGCGATCGCCGACCTCCTGGCCGAGCCGATCTCGGCGACCCGGACGTTCCACCACCGGCGCACCACCCCGCTCGACGAACGGGGCCAGGGCGAGCCTCACGTGATGTTCGCGTTCGGCGCGCAGCGAGCGGTGGTCGAGGTCGACGAGGAGCTGGGGCTCGTCCGCGTCGTCCAGATCGCGTCCGCGCTGGACGTCGGCCGGGCGATCAACCCCCAGGCGGTGGAGGGTCAGAGCGAGGGGGGGACGGCGCAGGGACTCGGGCTGGCCGTGATGGAGGAGCTGCAGATCCGGGAGGGCGTGATCGCGAACCCTACGTTCACCGACTACCTGATCCCCACGACCCTCGACATGCCGCACGTGATCACCGAGATCGTCGAGGTACCCGAGCCCGACGTGCCCTTCGGGGCGAAGGGTGTCGGTGAGACCGCCACCATCGTGACCACCACCGCCGTGATCGCGGCGATCCGCGACGCCACCGGGCTGCGGTTGAACCGGGCGCCCGTCCGCCCCGACGACATCGTGGGGATCCGCGGTCCCGCCCGGACCCGCGGCTGGCCACCCTCGCCGCAGGTCCCCGGCCAGGAGCCCGTTCCTCGCTACCACGGGCTCGAGCTCGGACAGAGCGCCCTGAAGGGCAAGGAGGACACATGATCGACGACGGCGCGCTCCGCGGGCGCGACTACATCGAGACGCTTGACTGGACGACCGAGGAGATCGACGCGGCGCTCGAGCTCGCCTCGGACCTGAAGGAGCGGTTCCGGCGTGGGGAGCCGCATCGGATGCTGCCCGACCGGACGCTGTTCATGCTCTTCCTGGACAAGTCGACCCGCACCCGCAACGCGTTCGAGGCCGGGATGACCCAGCTCGGGGGCCACGCGCACTACCTGGACGCGGAGAAGACCCAGGTCGCGCACGGGGAGAGCCCCAAGGACATGGGGATCATCCTGTCCCGGTACGGACACGGCATCGCGATCCGGCACGATCTCGTCCCCGGGGAGGGCAACGCCTACATGCGCGAGGTCGCCCGGTGGGCCGAGGTCCCGGTCATCAACCTGCAGTGCGACGTCGATCACCCGACGCAGACGCTCGCCGACCTGATGACGCTGCGCGAGCAGCGGGGACAGGACCTGCGAGGCCTGCGGGTCGCGGTGTCGTGGGCCTACGCGCCCTCGTACGCGAAGCCGCTGTCCGTCCCGCAGGGACTGCTGACCCTGCTCCCCAGGTTCGGGATCGACGTCGTGCTCGCCCACCCGCCGGGCTTCGAGCTCATGCCCGAAGTCGCCGAGCGCGCCGAGGAGGCGGCGGCTGCCGGAGGCGGCTCGATCTCGCGCACGGACGACATGGATGCTGCGTTCGAGGGGGCGGACGTGGTGTACCCCAAGTCGTGGGGCAGGCTCGACCTGTTCACGGACGAGCAAGCGGCGCTCGCCGACGCGGCCAGGTACACGGACTGGATCTGCGACGAGCGCCGGATGGGCATCGCGAAGCCCGATGTGCTGTACATGCACTGCCTGCCGGCCGACCGCGGCACCGAGGTGACCGACGAGGTGATCGACGGCCCGCACTCGGTGGTCTACGACGAGGCGGAGAACCGCCTGCACACGGGCAAGGCGGTGATGGCCCTCACGATGGCGGCGGCCGCCGGCGGGGGATGAGCGGGGGCGCGTTCGGAGCCCCGGTCGGCCGATAGACTGCCCGGACACCGAGTCCACGAGGAGGCCAGCGTGCCCGTCCAGTTCCTGTCCGACGAATGGGTCGAGGAGCTCAAGCAGCGTCTGAACGCGAGCGAGACCTTCCGCAAGAACGCGGGGAACGCCTCAGCGAAGCTCCAGCAGGTCATCACCGGCGGACCCGAGGGGGAGCGCCGCTACTGGATCCGGATCGACGATGGGCAGATCGACATGGGGCCCGGCGACATCGAGCAGCCAGACGCGACCATCACGCAGGACTACGACACGGCGGCGGCCATGGCGCGGAGCGAGGTCAGCCCCGTCTCGGCGTTCATGACGGGCAAGCTCAAGGTGAACGGCAGCATGATGCTGCTCATGCAGCTGCAGGGGGCGATCGCCGAGCTTCCGAAGGCCATGGACGAGATGGACATCGACTACTGAGGACATCGACTACTGAGCGGTCTCGGGCATGACGGCGAGCAGCGCCGTCGCCCGCGCCAGGAGCCTCCCCCCGTCGTCCACGACGTCGGCCTCCGCGTAGCCGGTGCGCCGTCCGCGCTTGATCACCCTCCCGCGCGCCTCGATCTTGCCCGCGCGACCGGCGGAGAGGTAGGTGAGGGAGAGCGAGATCGTGGTGAAGGTCATCCCGGCCTCGAGCACGGTCCGGTAGGCGAGGCCGGTCGCGGTGTCGGCCAGCGTCGCGAGCACCCCTCCGTGCACGGTGCCCATCAGGTTCAGGTGCTCCCGCCCTGCGACGAGGGCGACGTCGACCTCGCCCTCGGCGACGCGCTCCAGCGTCATCCCGAACGACCGATGGAACGCCGAGGCCTCCACGCGCTCACGCACCTCGGCGAGCCGGTCGACGTCCATCGGAGGTCAGTGTCCCACGGCCCGTCGCCGACCGGTTGGGCGCCCGAGCTCCGGGCACACGTGTCCCGTCAAGAGATCTGCGAGCCCTTGCGGAACGTGACGCCGTCGTACGTCGGCATCCGGAGCTGCTGCGAGGCGACGGCCAGCACGAGCAGCGTAGCCACATAGGGCGTGATGAAGACGAACTGGCGAGGCACGGTGTCGCTGACGGTGAACCACACGAAGGTGAGCCCGCCGAGCAGGAGGGACAGCACGCCACCGAAGATGCGCCGCTTGTACAGGTACCAGCTCCCCAGCGCCACCAGGGCGACGGCAACGAAGAGCAGGAGCGCATGGACGGCTTGCGCCGATCGCAGGTTGAGCGCGTCCGTGTACCCGAACAGGCCGGCGGCAGCGAGTGCCCCGCTCGGGCGCCAGTTCCCGAAGATCATCGCCGCGAGCCCGATGAAGCCACGGCCTCCCGTCTGTCCCTCCCGGTAGATCCCGGCAGCCTCCAGGACCAGGAACGCGCCGGCGAGTCCCGCCAGCGCGCCGGAGATCAGCACGCCGATGTACTTGACCGTGTACACGCGGACGCCCAGTGACTCCGCTGCCCAGGGGTTCTCCCCACCCGAGCGCATCCGCAGGCCGAGGCGTGTCCTCCACAGGAAGAACCACGTGGCGGGCACGAGCAGCAGCGAGATCAGGGTGAGGATGGACAGGTCGACCATGAAGCCTCGGAACAGCGCGCCGACGTCCGAGAGGAGGAACCAGTGCTGGCGCTCGAGCCAGCCCAGTGCGTCCGGAGACTGCCAGCCGAAGAGCTCCCCTCCGGCTAGGACCGGGACCGTGAGCCGAGGGAGTTGGGAGGTGACCTGGGGAGACTGCGTGGCCCCGCCGCCGGCTCCCGTGAACGCAACGACCGACAGGAAGCGGGCGACCCCGGCGGCCAGGATGTTGATCGCGACACCGGACACGATCTGGTTGACGCCGAAGTTGACCGTGGCGACGGCATGGACGAGCGCGCCAGCCGCACCGCCCGCGACGCCGAGCCCGACGCCCCACCACGCGCCGTACTGCCATCCACCCCAGGCTCCGAACCAGGTGCCGAGGATCATCATCCCCTCGAGGCCGATGTTCGCGACCCCGGTGCGCTCCGAGTAGATGCCCCCCAGGGCCGCCAGCAGGATCGGCACCGCGAGGCGGAGCGCCGCTCCGGACGTGTTGCTCGACGTGAGCTCCGGCTCCGCCGTGACCCACCGGACGGCCGAGAGCAGGATGATCGCCCAGCCGACCAGCAGGAGGATGCGTCGTATGTTCACGCGACCGGCGCTCTGGGCGGCCTCGAGCGCGGACGTATCGGTGGTGCCCCAGCTCATGCCGCCACCGCCTCCTCCTGCACCTCCAGCTCGCGCGTCGCCTCCGCGGCCGCCTTGATCTGCTGGGCCTGGACGAGCCGTTTCACCACCTCGTAGGCGATGACCACTGACAGGATGGTCACGCCCTTGGTGATGGTGATGACCTCCTTCGGGATCCCCTCCAGGTCGAGGATCTGGGAGGCCCGGTCGAGCCACCCGAACAGGAGGGCGGCGATCGCGACCCCCACGGGATGGTTCAGTCCGACGAGCGCGACCGCGATCCCCTCGAACCCCAGTCCCGTCGGCAGGTCGAGGGTGTACGCGTGGAAGAAGCCGAACAGGTCGCTCATGCCGATCAGGCCCGCGATGCCGCCCGAGATCAGCATCGTGCGCATGACCATCCGATCGGGATCGACGCCGGAGGCACGCGCCGCGTCGGGGTTGATGCCCGACGCTCGCAGGTCGTACCCGAAGCGCGTCCGCCAGATGAGCATGTAGACCGCGATCCCCAGGACCACGGCGATGAGCAGGAAGGACCGGAGCTCCTCCCCCCCGATGACCGCGAGGGCTGGCAGCCAGCCAGACTTCGGGATCGGCGGGGTCGCGATCAGCAGCTCGGATCCCACGGCGGGCTTGCGCAGGTGGTTGCTCAGGAGGTACGCGCCGAGGCCCGTGGCGATCGAGTTGAGCATGATCGTCGAGACGACCTCGTGGACCCCGCGCTTGACCTTGAGGATGGCGGCGATGCTGGCCCAGGCGGCGCCGGTGACCATCCCCACGAGCATGATGAAGACGATGTGGAGCGGGGCCGGCAGGGTGACCGCGGCGCCCGCGGCGGCCGCGAACAGCGTGGCGAGCCGGTACTGCCCCTCCACGCCGATGTTGAACAGGTTCATCTTGAAGCCGATCGCGACGGCCAGCCCGGCGACGAACAGCGGCACCGCCCGGTTGATCGTCGAGACCAGTGAGCTCGGCTTCATCCCGTAGCTCGCCATGGAGCTGAACGCCGCGACCGGGTCCGCACCGATCGCGAGCAGGGCGATGGACGAGACCGCGAACGCCAGCACGATCGCCGAGACCGGGACGAGGAGCCAGAGCAGCGCGATCCGGAGCTTGGTCCCGCTCACGCCGACGCCGCCTCTTGGGCACCGGTCATGTACGAGCCCAGCTCCTGGGGTGTGACGGTGGCCGGGTCCAGCTTGGCCACCAGCGACCCGCGCAGGATCACGTACAGCGTGTCCGACAGCCCGATCAGCTCCTCCAGGTCCGCCGAGATCAGCAGGAGGGCCAGGCCGGCGGCTCGCGCCTCACGGATCTGCTCCCACACCGCCGCCTGCGCTCCCACGTCGATGCCTCGGGTGGGCTGCGCGGCGATCAACAGCTTGGGCCACGCCGTCATCTCGCGTCCGACGATCAGCTTCTGCTGGTTCCCGCCGGAGAGGGCCAGAGCGGGCGTGTCGGGACCGGGTGTCATCACGTGGTACTCGGAGATCAGGTGCTCGGTCTGCTCGCGAGCGCCGCGCTTGTTGACCCAGGGACCGCGGGAGAACGGGTAGAGCGTCTGATGGCCGAGCATCGTGTTCTCCCACAGCGGCGACGGGAGCAGCAGGCCCCGGCCCTGACGATCTTCGGGGATGTAGCCGATGCCGTTCTCGCGCCGCTGCCTCGTCGGCCACTGCGTCACGTCGGTCCCGGCGAGCGAGATCGTGCCGGCGTCCGGCTTGCGCAGGCCCATCAGCGCCTCGACGAGCTCGCGCTGGCCGTTGCCTTCGACGCCAGCGATCCCCACGATCTCGCCCTTGTGGATGTCGAAGGTCGCGTCCTTGAGGGCCCATCGTTCGCCCACGAGGACGCCCAACCCGCGCACCGACAGGACGACCTCGTCGGTCACCGTGGATTCCCGGGTCTCGGGCGTCGGCAGCTCGCTCCCGACCATGAGCTCGGCCAGCTGGCGGGCGGTCACGTCCGCCGGGTCGACCGTCGTGACCGTGCGCCCCGCGCGGATCACCGTGATCGAGTCGGCGATCTCGAGCACCTCGTCCAGCTTGTGTGAGATGAAGATGATGGTGACGCCCTGCGCCTTGAGCTCGCGGAGGTGGCGGAAGAGCTCCTCGACCTCCTGGGGGACCAGGACGGCCGTGGGCTCGTCCAGGATCAGGATCTGCGCCCCCCGGTAGAGGACCTTGACGATCTCGACCCTCTGCCGCTCGCCCACCGCCAGATCCTCGGTCAGCCGATCGGGATCCAGCGCGGCGCCATAGGACTCGGAGAGCTCGCGGATCCGCTCTCTCGCAGCCCCGAGGTCGATCACCCCCGCGTGGCTGGGCTCCGAGCCCAGGACGACGTTCTCCAGCACGGTGAAGTTGGTCGCCAACATGAAGTGCTGGTGCACCATGCCGATCCCGCTCGCGATCGCGTCCTTGGGGGTGCGGAAGTGGACCTCGCTCCCGTCCACCGAGATCGAGCCGCTGTCCGGGCGGAGCATCCCGTACAGGATCTTCATGAGCGTGGACTTGCCGGCGCCGTTCTCGCCGACCACCGCATGGATCTCGCCGCGTCGGACCGTCAGGTTGACGTCGTCGTTGGCGATGACGCCCGGGAACGTCTTGGTGATCCCCTTCAGCTCGACCGCGGCTGCTCGCTCGACCACGTCTCCCTCACGCTCATGCGGCAGGGGCCCGGGGCATCCTATCCCCGGGCCCCTGTGCGCTGCATCCGCTCAAGGCTATGCGGTCGGGACCGTGATCGTGCCGTCGATGATCTGCTGCTTCAGCTCGTCGAGCTGCGGCACGATGTCGTCGATGAAGCCTCCCGACGTGGAGTAACCCACGCCGTCCACGGACAGGTCGAACGTGACGTAGCCACCCTCGAAGGCATCCTCGACCTGCGACTTGATCGTCTGGTAGACCGCGACGTCCACGCGCTTCAGCATCGAGGTGAGGATGTACGGCTGGAGCTCGGCCGGAGCCGTCTGGTACTGGTCCGAGTCCACCCCGATCGCCCAGACCTGGCTCCCGCTCGAGTCCGAGTACTCCTGGGCGGCCTGGAACAGGCCGAGCCCGGAGCCGCCGGCGGCGTGGTAGACGACGTCGGCGCCGCCCTGGTACATGCTGGCGGCGATCTCCTTGGCCTTGGCCGGGTCGTTGAACCCGCCGAAGTCCGGGGGCTGGGTGATGTACTTGATCTCCACCTCGATGTCCGGGTTGATCTGCTTGGCGCCCGCGACGAACCCGGCCTCGAACTTGTGGATCAGGTCGATGTCGACGCCGCCGATGAAGCCGAGCTTGCCCGTCTCGGACTTGAGGGCGGCCGCCGCGCCGACCAGGAACGAGCCCTGCTCCTCGGCGAAGAGCAGCGAGGCGACGTTGTCCTCGGCCGTGAGGTTGTGCGCACCCTCGCAGTTGGCGGTGTTCTCGTCGATGAAGCCATCGACATCGCCGAAGTTCGTGTCCGGGTAGTCGTTGCCGGCCTGACAGATGGTCTCCGCGAACAGGAAGCCGACCCCGATGATGAGGTCGGTGCCCTGCTCGGCGAGCAGGCTGAGCAGCTCCGCACGGTTGGTGCCGCCCTGGTTGGGCTCGAGCTCCGTGGCCTGGACGCCGAAGTCCTCGACCGCCTGGTCCAGACCCGCGGCGGCGGAGTCGTTGAACGACAGGTCGCCGCGTCCGCCGATGTCGTAAACCAGGCCGACCGTCACGTCGGCGCCAGGCAGCTCGCCGGTCTCGCCGGTCGCGCCCGTTGCGGCCGTCTCGCCCGTCGCCGCGGGCTCCTCCTCGTCGCCGCCGCAGGCGGCCGCCACGAGGCTGAGCACGGCGAGCACGGCGAACAGCCGTAGGAACTTCCTCATGCCCTTCCCCCCTTCTGTTCGGAGCGTTCCCGCTCCTGACGAATCATACGTCGGGCCCGTGACCCCCGGTTGGGGCCGGTCGGGCCCTCATTCCGTCCCGAACAGCCGGTCCCCGAAGTCGCCCAGGCCGGGCAGGATGTAGCCGTGGTCGTTCAACTGCCGGTCCAGGGCCGCGGTGAAGATCGGGATGTCCGGGTGGTCGCCCTGCAGGCGCGTGACGCCCTCGGGGGCGGCGACCACGCAGACGAACCGGATGCTGGCCGGGGTCCCGGCCTCCTTGACCGCCGTGCAGGCGGCGGAGCCCGATCCTCCCGTCGCGAGCATCGGGTCGAGGACGAGCACGTGCCGATCGTCCACCGGTGGCAGCTTCCGGTAGTAGGACTGAGGCTGCAGGGAGGCCTCGTCGCGCTCGAGCCCGATGTACCCGACCGCTACCTCCGGGAACAGCTCCGTTACGGCCTCGAGCATGCCCAGTCCCGCCCGCAGGATCGGCACCGCCACGAGATCGCCCAGGGTTCGTCCCCTCGCGGGCTCGAGCGGTGTCTGCACGGCGACCTCGACCGTGGGGAGGTCGCGGATCGCCTCCAGCGCCAGTGCCAGGGCCAGACGCTTGGCGAGGGTTCGGAACACGGGTGGCGGTGTGGTTCGGTCGCGGAGCGAGACGAGCAGGTGCTCCGCGAGCGGATGGTCGACCACGGTGACCGACATCGGCCGCATCCTATCCGAGCGTGCGCTGCGGCGTAGACTCGCGCGCGTGACACGGCGCCCGGAGATCGAGGAGCTCTTGGAGGCCGTGGCCGAGGGCGCGCTGGCTCCGGCCGACGCCGCGGCGCGCCTGGCGTCGCTCCCGTTCCTGGAGCTGGGCTTCGCCACCGTGGACACCCACCGCGAGGTCCGGCAGGGCGCGCCCGAGGCGATCCTCGGTGAGGGCAAGACGATCGAGCAGGTCGTCGCGATCGCGCGGGCGCTCGAGGAGGCGGGGGCTTCCAGCATCCTGGTCACGCGCGCCTCCGCGGACATGCGGGCGGCCGTGCGCGAGGCGATCCCCGGGGCCGAGGAGCACGAGCTCGCGCGCGCGGTCTGGGTCCGCCGCGATGTCCCCGAGCCGCGTGGTCTGGTGACCGTGGTCTCGGGTGGGACGAGCGACGGGCCCGTCGTGCACGAGGTCCGGATCCGGGCGGAGCTGATGGGGGTCAACGTGGTCGTGCACGAGGACGTCGGCGCGGCGGGGATCCATCGCCTCCGCCCGGCGCTGCCCGACATCGCGCGGGCCGACTGCGTGGTCGTCGTCGCGGGCATGGACGCGGCGCTCGCCACCCTGGTCGGGGGTCTGGCGGCCTGTCCGGTGATCGGCGTCCCCACGAGCGTGGGCTACGGGTCCGCGCACGGTGGGCAGACCGCGCTGAACGCGATGCTCGCATCCTGCGTGGACGGGCTGGCCGTGGTCGGGATCGACGACGGCCTGGGGGCCGGGAGCGTGGCCGCGCGGATCGCGCTCGCGAGGTGCGGGCCGTGACCCGCCTCGCGTACCTCGACTGCATCGGCGGGGTGGCGGGCGACATGATGCTGGCCGCGCTCGTGGACGCGGGG
>Ga0073934_10006081_pt1 | contig 17953 bp, 16 predicted proteins | sample LarsenN4metaG_FD_76834 | JGI IMG/M metagenome (GOLD analysis project Ga0073934, IMG submission 76834) | Hot spring sediment bacterial and archeal communities from British Columbia, Canada, to study Microbial Dark Matter (Phase II) - Larsen... ... | reverse complement strand
CTAGTCCCTCGTCCCTTTCATTTGGATTCCTAGAATCCCTCCCTGACGGTCGTGGCTCAGACGTGTAAGTGACGCAAGTCTTCAGAGCCGCGACCGTCAGGGAGCGGTTGATCCACATGAACGGGACGATGTACTGGGAACCGCAGACAGGTTTTACCAAGAAATAGTTCGATCATTTTCCACGGTTAAGCTGACCAGTTTCTTCAAATCTGCAAAAACGGCGTTTTTTCCTGCCAGATCCTCTTCTGTGACCCCACGGGCCTTGGAACAGGGAATTCAGAGATAGATAGGCACTTTGGCTTCAACCAGGGCATTAAAATAGGTTTTTAAGGGTTCTAACCCCACGCCGATCAGGGTTCCTGCAATCGAATCCTTGATCAAGAAGACCGCATCGTTGGTCAGAAACACCGTTACGTCATGGCCCAGATCTTTGGCCGCCTTGGCGCTGGCAAAAATCAGCGTAGCTCGGGTGGGATCCTCCGGACCATGGGTTCCTTTGACGAGAATTTTAGTCATAAAGAAAAATCCCCTCTACCCTCTCCTTTTATAAAAGGAAGCAATCCTTCTCCCTCTTTATGAAAAGGGAGCTCAGGGGAAACTTTATTCGCACTTTGGCTCATCCCATAATTTAATGGACCGCAGCAGAGGAAGACGGGTTTCTGGAGTTATTCGTCCTCGTTGATTCGGTCGATCATCTGGCGCAATCGCCCGAAGCTCCTTCGGTTAAAGTTAAAGATCAGCCGGGGTAAATTGGACAGATCCGGTTCATCTACTTCCTCGGCGAGGGCACCTGTCTGCTGTATAGTATCCTGGACCAGAATATCTTTAAAGTCAGCGTTTAACCTCTCCAGCAACTCATCGCTGAGGGGTTTTTGTAACCGGATAACTAATTTTTTCTTTATGTATCGAAGGGAGTGGTAAACTTTGTAAAAATTCACGATCTCCTGGCAGGCCTCCTCCACATCCTCCGTGATCTTAAAGAGGTAGAGATCTTCCGGGGAGATAAGCCCCTTTTTAAGCATATGCCGCTCGATGTAGGCTTTCCACTCCAGCCAGTAAGTCCCCCCCGGCACATCCACAAATACGATGGGAAGAGGCATGGATTTGCCCGTCTGGACCAGGGTTAAAAATTCAAACCCCTCGTCCATGGTTCCAAATCCCCCGGGAAAGAACGCAGCGGCATGGGTTTCTTTCATAAAGAAGACTTTTCGGGTAAAGAAGTATTTAAAATGGATCAGCTTGGGATCATTTCGGATGAACTCATTGGGCCGTTGCTCAAAAGGGAGACGAATATTAACCCCAAAACTCTTCTCCCGCCCGGCTCCTTTCTGAGCGGCCTTCATGACGCCGTCCCCGGCTCCTGTGATGATCATGAATCCCCGGTTCCTGATTTTTTCAGCGAAAGTAACCGCATGCTGGAATTCGGGCTCGGTTTCCGAAATCCTGGCGGAGCCAAAAATGCTGACCTTCCGAAAGTTCCGGTAAGGTGCAAAGATTTTAAAGGCCCGCTCCATATCCCTCAAGGTATTATAGATGACCTTAATGTCCCCGCGATCCACCTTATACTCTATCAGCTTCAAAGCGCTTAAAATAATATCCTTGATGAGTTGGGCATGGGGGGATTCTCCGTATAAGTCGATAAGCTTGTTAATGCTTGCTTCGACTTCCGTACCTAACACGGGCTCTGTATCCATAGCGAAGGGTCTTAAATTATAGACTCAGTTCGTAGAAGGCAGAAACCAGGTCAGAGAGGACAATAATAACCTCTCTATTTTCCGTCTCCTATCCGTTCCTCTTTAACGACCTTGACTTTGAGCTCTGCAGTAACTTCTGGGTGAAGTCTAATGGGAACCTTATAAACGCCAAGGGCTTTGATAGGCTCCTCCAGCTCAATTTTCTTTCGGTCCACCTCGATTTTATTTTCTTCGAGGAAGTGAGCCAGATCCATGGTCGTCACCGACCCGAACAACTTATCCCCCTCTCCGGCCTGTCTGGCGATCACACAGGACAGGCTCCTGATTTTCTTAGCGAGCTGCTCAGCGCCTTCTATCTCTTTACGCTTCTTCTTCTCTTCCTTCTGTTTAGATTGTTTGAGAAGTTCCAGATTCTGCGGAGTAGCTTCCATAGCCAGTCCCTTGGGGATGAGGTAGTTCCTGGCGTACCCATCGGCTACTTTGACCTGGTCCCACTGGTTGCCTAGATTCTCTATGGTCTGTTTTAAAATGACCTGCATAAATTCTCCTCCATCTATTCTGCTGTAAATGGAAGCAAAGCGATGTGTCTTGCTCGTTTGATGGCTGTGGTAAGTTGCCTCTGATGATACGTACAATTCCCCGAGATCCTTCGGGGGATGATCTTGCCCCTCTCGGTGATAAAGCCCCTCAGGCGTCTTTGGTCCTTATAATCGATATAAAGAATCTTTTCAAGGCAAAACCGACAAACCTTTCTACGTCTAAAACGTTTGACTTTTCTCTTAATCATGAAAGCCTTCCTCCTTAAGGGTTAATTACTCATGTTCATCTGAGAATTGATCATCCATTTCATCCTCGTAATCCTCTTTATCGTAATCGCTCTCGTAGGTATGCAACCCGTATTCCGAGCCTACAAACTGGGTATCAATGCTGTATTGCCCGTATCCCGGAGGGAACTCCCCGGGTCTATCCCCCAGTTTGATGATATTGTATCTGAGGATTTGATCCGTCAATTTATATCTACGGTCCAGTTCCGCGAGGACAGGGGGGTCTGCATTAAAATTCAGAAGCACGTAAAAACCTTCCTTCTGTTTATTGATTTCGTAAGCTAAAGGTCTTTTGCCCCACCGATCCACCTTGATGATCTCTCCCCCTTTGCCGGTAATGGTCCCCTCGATCAGCTCGATCGTCTTATTAACCTCCTCCTCACTCAAGGAAGGCTTCACAATAAAAACACTTTCGTAGACGCGCATCTTCTTATCTCCTTCTGGCTCATAGCCCCGGTCAGGCGGATCCTCACCCTTCCTGGATAAGCAGGACAAAGATTACGCCCTCCAGAGCAAGGAGTACGCTATTGGGATTTGGTAGCGATGGCGAAGCGATTAAATCCCGCCGTCTTTGCAATATCCATTACCGCTACCACCCATCCGTGTTCCACTTTTTTATCGGCACGGATCACGACGAGATTATCGTGGCGTTCTAGATTGAGTCTTCTGAGACTAGAATATAAAACTTCCTTTGTCACCTTCTGATCGTTTAAAAAAAGAGTTTTTTCATCGGTGACCGTGATCACGATACCTTCCTGGGGATTTCCAGTTCCAGACTTCGAAAAAGGTAAATCCACGTGAATTCCAGGTTGCTTTATAAAAGTAGTAGAAACCATGAAAAAAATCAAGAGCATCAACAACACATCAATGAAATTAATCACATTAATTTCAGGTTGATAGCGACGCTTTTTTCTAAATTGCATAGGATGATGACAGGCCGCCCGTTCTGCCGGCCCCGCTCCACAGGACTTTTAGGCGCGTCTTTTTTTGCTAACCTAGCCCCCTTCCCAACGCGGGCAGGGGGGTCGGAGGGGTTCGGTCCAAAGAAGACATCCCTAAGAGGCCTCCCGGGGAGGGGCTTCGAAGAAGACGGGAGAAGTAACTTCTTCTTTGGAGCGGAGAAGGGGCCGGGACCAGGACGTGTTCCTATATTTCCTCCCTCCAGTCCGAAGGTGTAGCCGGTTTCTCTGCCTTTTCCTCCAGGGTAGGCTCTGTGAGAGGCCTGGTTTCAACCGGGGGCTGACGGAGGGATTCCAGTTCCCTTTGCAAATTTTCTATTTCTTTCCTTTGTTTTCTCACGACGCCTCGCAGCCTTGAGTTTGCCAACCATCCGGGGATTCCTGTAGCCAGAGCCCCGACAAGAACGCTTAAGGCAATCATGTACATGAACTGGATAGGGCGGGAAGTGTAGTGGCCCAGGTAAGGCAAGTTAAAATGGATGGCAAACGTCTGCTGGAACATGTCCAGGTTATCCATCACGAACTTTGCTATAAAAACGAAGATAGCCAGAGAAACGATCACAATTAGAAAAGCCATAGAATCACCTATAATATCGTTCCATAACTTCATCCCAGCGGCCCTGGACTTTCAGTATCAAATCGATGACCTCTCGAACCGCACCACGTCCTCCTGGCAGTTGGGCAATGTAATGTGCAGCTTCCTTTGCTTCAGACACCGCATCCGGGACGGCTACGGAGAACCCGACCCTTCTCAATACCGGGATATCGATGACATCGTCTCCGATATAGGCCATTTCTTCAGGGTTTAACCGGTATTTTTCCCGTAAGATTTCATAGCCTTTTAGCTTATCAATCATCCCCTGCAAAACATCTACCACTTCCAACTCTTCCGCGCGTTTTAAGACGGTCTGAGATTTTCGGCCCGATAGTAAAGCGATCTTTAATCCGGCCCGCTGGGCCATTCGGATACCATGCCCGTCCTTGATATCAAAGGCTTTGATCTCTACGCCGTTATCATCCATGAAAATCCGGCCATCCGTCAAAACCCCGTCCACATCCAGGATCAGAATTTTAATCCTTTTGACTTTTTCTTCCAACTGAGGATCTAGCATAAGTTAACGTCTGGCCTTTCCGTCTACACCTGGTTCCCAGGCGGGGCCTATTTCTTCATACGATGCCGGCCCTCAACAAATCATGTAAGTGAATCAATCCCTCTAGCTCTCCAGATTCCTTCAGAATCAGTAAAGAGGTAATGGCGTACCGCTCCATCTTTTGGAGGGCCGTAGTTGCAATCTCATCTTTTTCGATCGTCTTGGGGTTTTTGGTCATGAACAACTTAACGGGTTTATCCAGGATATGATCGTCCCTGGCCAGGGCTCGTCGGAGATCTCCATCTGTAAGGATCCCTGTCACCTTGTTCGTCGAATCTACAATGCCCGTTACCCCGAATCCTTTGGAGGAGATCTCATAAATGGTTTCCTTCATGGAGGTCTCCTCGGTAACCACCGGCAGCTCTTTTCCCGTGTGCATCAGGTCGGCGATTCTCGTTAATTTTTTACCCAGATTGCCCCCGGGATGAAGGACGGCAAAATCTTCCGCTTTGAACCCCTTCTTATTCAATAAAGCAACGGCCAGCGCATCTCCCAGCGCCAATGAAACGGTGGTACTGGCCGTAGGGGCCAGGCCTAAGGTGCAGGCCTCTTGATGGACCCGGATATCCAAGACAATCTCACTGTTTTTGGCCAGGGTTGAGGTCTTATTTCCCGTCATGGAAATCAATTTTAACCCCATCCGCTTGATCGTCGGGAGCAGTCTGCAAACCTCCTCGGTCTCCCCGCTGTAGGAAATGGCCAGTAAAATATCCCCTCGGACCATCATTCCCAAGTCTCCGTGGAAGGCTTCCGCGGGGTGGAGAAAAAAAGCCGGAGTTCCTGTACTGGCCAGCGTCGCAGCGATCTTCCTGCCGATAAGACCGGACTTTCCCATCCCGGTCAAGACGACACGTCCTTTGCAGGAATGAAGGGCCTCAACGGCCTGAATAAACTCCTCCCCCAGTCTGAGGGCCAGCGCTAAAAGCGCCTCGGCTTCAATTTTTAAAACCTGGCGACCCAGGTCAAGGACCGATATCCCGCTCACGGTAAATACTTTAATCTCTCCAGGGGATAACTTCAAGAAAATTCTCTACCCTTATTTTCTCCGATTTTGGTCACAAAAAACTTTTGACAAATTTCAAAATCCAGGTTTCTATATGATTTTATATGGGCTAAACTTATACGGATCTGCTATATTATTCTGTGGCATGGGTCCTATACCATTTTGAATGGTCTTCAGCTAAAGGAGGAAATAATTATGGATATACCCAAAGAAAAGCTACTTTGGATATATGAAAAAATGCTTCAAATTCGAACCTTTGAGGAGACGATGGCCGAGGAGTTTGCCAAGGGAAAAATTCCCGGGGTTCTCCATCTCTACGCCGGAGAGGAGGCTGTGGCTGTAGGGTTCTGTGCGCATCTCCGGGACGAAGATTATATTACCAGCACCCATCGGGGGCACGGCCATACCATCGCTAAGGGGTGCGACATTAAACGGATGGTCGCCGAGCTTTACGGTAAGAAGACGGGATTATGTAATGGCAAGGGCGGATCGATGCACATTGCCGATGTGGATAAAGGGATGCTGGGGGCCAATGGGATCGTCGGGGGAAGTATTCCCATGGCCTGTGGGGCGGCTTTAACCGCCAAGTACAAAAAGTTGGATCGCGTAGCGGTCTGCTTTTTTGGAGATGGGGGGAGCAATCAAGGGACTTTCCATGAGGGCTTGAATCTCGCCTCGATTTGGAATCTCCCGGTTATTTTTGTGGCCGAGAACAATATGTATGCGGAAGCAACGCCCCAACGGTACCATCAGAAGATTCAGAACATTGCAGACCGGGCTTCGAGTTATAATATACCCGGCGTCGTGGTAGATGGAATGGATATCTTCGCGGTTTACGAGGTGGCCGGTGAGGCGATTCGGAGAGCTAAAGCCGGAGAAGGTCCCACCCTGGTGGAATGTAAAACTTATCGTTACTACGGCCATTACCAAGGGGATGCCCAGCGTTACCGAACCAAGGAAGAAGTCCAGGAATATCGGAAACGCGATCCCATTATTAACTTCCGAAATCGCGTTTTGTCCCATAATCTTTTATCGGAAGTGGAACTGAAGGAAATCGATGAGAAGGTCAAGAAGGAGATTCACGAGGCCATCGAGTTTGCGGAAAAGAGCGAATATCCAGAACCGGAATCTACCCTCAAGGGCCTTTACGCAACCCCTCTTGTGTCCGATTCTTACGCGTTATTATAACAGAGACTGGAGACTAGAGATGAGAGACTAGATCTACGAGCCTCTGGCCTCTAGTCCCTGGCCTCTAGCATTATGGCGACAAGGGAAATAACTTATCAACAAGCTGTTCAAGAAGCCTTGCGAAGCGAAATGCGCGCCGACCCGACCGTGATCCTCCTGGGAGAAGATATTGCCGGAGGGGCTACGAGTGTAGACGAGGATGCCTGGGGGGGACCGCTGGGAACTACCCGGGGATTTATCAAGGAATTTGGGAAGGAGCGCGTTCGGGATTGTCCCATTTCCGAGGCGGGGTTCGTCGGTGCAGCCGTAGGAGCCGCGACCACCGGATTACGACCGGTGGTCGAATTGATGTATAACGATTTTCTGGGAACGTGCCTGGATCAAATCCTGAACCAGGCCGCTAAACTCCGCTATATGTTTGGGGGTAAGGCTAAGGTTCCCATGGTCCTTCGTACCACCATTGGGGCGGGTCTCCGCAAGGCCTCCCAACACTCGCAGGTCCTCTATTCCATCTTCGCCCATATCCCGGGGCTTAAACTGATAGCTCCTTCCACCCCCTACGATATGAAGGGGCTCCTCATCTCGGCGATCCGGGATGATGACCCGGTGGTGGACTTCGAGCATAAGCTGATGTACTGGGACAAAGGTCCTGTGCCGGAGGAATCTTATACCATCCCTCTGGGCAAAGCGGACATTAAAAGGCCCGGTAAGGATGTCACTATCGTTGGGATTTCCCGGATGGTGAAGTTTTCTTTAGAGGCGGCTGAGAAATTGGTGAGCGAAGGCATCGAGGCGGAGGTCGTGGATCCGCGGACCCTCTGGCCCCTGGATGAATCCACCCTCCTGGAGTCTGTCAAGAAAACCGGAAAGGTCGTCATCGTGGATGAGAGTACGCCCAACTGCTCGATGGGGCGTAACATCGCGGCTATCATCGCCGAGAAAGCCTTCGATTATCTGGATGCGCCCGTTAAATGCCTCAACGCCCCACCGACGCCCGTGCCTTTTAGTCCGAGCCTGGAAGATTTTTATCTTCCGAATCCGGATAAAATTTTCAAGACCGTTTTGAGCCAGTTCAGGGATTAACATTTAGCATCGTCCGTTGTTGCGACCGCCGATGCCCACCGATCCAATCGGTGGGCATCGGCCATAACGGACAAAAGGATGAAACTGAAAGGTAAAGTGGCCCTGATCACAGGGGCCGGTTCTGGGATCGGACGGGCGACGGCCATCTTGTTTGCCCAGGAAGGGGCCAAAGTCAGCGTCGTAGACTCTAACCCGCCGGGGGGCCTGGAAACGGTTCAGTTTATCAAGGATCGGGGAGGAGAGGCCCTCTTCATTCAAGCCGATGTCTCGCGGGGCGAAGAGGCGCGGGGAATGGTGGAAACCACGATTAGCACCTGGGGACGGTTGGATATCTTGTTCAATAACGCGGGCATTTCCATTGTAGGCTCGGTCGAGACCCTGACCGAAGAGGAGTGGGACCGGGTCATCGGAGTGAACCTGAGGGGCGTTTTCTTGGGCTCCAAGTATGCTATTCCCTACATGAGGAAGCAGGGCGGCGGCTGTATCATCCATATGTCCTCGGCCAACGGGATCAAGCCCTATCCCAACCGCGACGCCTATTCCGCTTCCAAAGGCGCCATCATTGCCTTGACTAAGGGTATGGCCTTAGGATTCGTGAAGGATAACATCCGCGTTAACTGTCTCTGCCCGGGGACCGTGGAGACCGGAATCCTTCACGGCGTGGCCAGCAAACTTTATCCCGACTTCGAAACAGCCCGCCAGGCATTTATGGCGCGCCAACCCATGGGGCGCATGGGCACACCCGAAGAGATTGCCCATGCAGCTCTTTATATCGCTTCTGAGGAAGCCGCCTTCATGACCGGATCTGCTCTGGTCATCGATGGAGGTATGTCCCTCTAAAAGGGGAGTCAAAACCATGGCAAGGTTTAAACTCAAATCGCTTAGAGATATGAAAATAAGCACCAAATTCACGTTAGTTAGTCTCGCTTTTGCCTTGCCAATTGCCATCTTACTTTATCTCCTGATCGCCGAGAAGAATATCGCGATAGATTTTGCACAGAAAGAAATCTATGGGAATATTTACCTGCGCCCCCTGAGGGGGCTCCTGGAGCATGTCCCCCAACATCAGGCGATCGTGCGGCGTTATTTACAAGGGGACCCTTCCGCCAAAGAGGGCCTTTTAAGCAAGCAGGCTCAGATCGAGGGGGATTTCCAGGCGCTCGAAGCCGCCGATAAGGATGTCGCGGAGTACCTTAAAACGACCGAGAAACTCCGTGCGCTGAAAGCCCATTGGCAGGAATTGAAAAGCCGAGTGCCAGGGCTCTCGCCCGGCGAGAACAATGAACTCCATGCGACCCTCCTTCGAGGGATTCGGGCGCTGATTTCCTACACGGGCGATGTGTCGAATCTGATCCTGGATCCGGATCTGGATAGTTATTATTTGATGGATGCCACCCTGCTTAGGCTGCCCGAAGGGGGAGATCTCCTGGCCCAGACCTTAACCCTGGGCGAGGGCATTATCGCACAGAAAACCATTTCCGCCGATGAGAAGACGCAGCTTACGGTTTTGGTCGGACTCCTGAGATCCCAGGCCGATGGGATATATAATGGCCTGCAGGTGGCTTTTCGTAATAACCCACCAAAAAACCTGGAGCCCAGATTAGAGACGCCTTTACAAGAAGCGATCACGACCATCAAAGAGTTCTTAGAGGCGGTAGATAAAAGACTCGTGAAAGCAGAGCACCTGGATATCTCCCAGGCGGAATACCTGGAGTTAGGCACAAGAGCCCTCGAGGCCAGCTTCAAACTCTGGGATCGTACCGTTGTCGAGCTGGATGGTTTGTTAAAGGCACGTATAGACAAATTTAATAAAAGGAAGTATCTCAGCTTGCTAAGCGTCGCTGGGGTGGTGAGTTTGACCGCGCTGTTGGGTATTTTCATCGTACGTAGCACCGTCAAGTCTCTACAAACTCTCGATCATGCTGCAAAAAGGATTGCCGAGGGCGATTTAAAGGTGTGGGTGGAGGCGAATACCAACGATGAGGTCGGCAGCCTGGGCAAAAGTTTCAACTTGATGGTGGAGAACCTTCGAGGGCTGGTCTGGAAGGTCCGAGAGGCCGCGGAAGAGGTAGCCCACGCCAGCCAGGAGGTTCTGAGCGAGACCGAGGAGACGGCTATCGGAGCCCAGCAGCAGGCAGCTCAGATAGAGAGTATCACTGCGGCCATTACCGAGATGGCCGCCTCCATTAGCCAACTGAGCAGCAGCGCTGCCAGCGCCACCCACACCTCTATGGAAGCCAGAAACGCCGCCGAGGTGGGCGGAGAAGTCGTTCGAACGGTCATTGAAAAGATGAAGCAGATGAAATCCTCGGTCGAGGGGACGCAAAGTCAAATCCGGGCCTTGGGAGAGAGCGGCCAGGAAATTGGGACCATCGTGGGAGTCATCACCAAGATTACGGAACAGACGGACCTGCTGGCCCTGAACGCGGCCATCGAGGCGGCCCGGGCGGGGGAGCATGGCAAGGGGTTTGCCGTGGTGGCGGATGAAGTTCGAAGGTTAGCGGAAAAGGTAGCAACTTCGGCCCGGGAGATTTCTCTGCTGATCGAGAAAATTCAGACGGCCACTCAGGAGTCGGTGGAGAGAATGACCCAGAGCGTCGCTGAGGTGGAGGAGGGGAGTAAGCTGGTAGATCAGGCCGGAGAAGCCCTGAACCAGATCGTCAAGGTGGTCTCTGAGACGGCCATCTCTATTAAACAGATCTCTATAGGCACGGATCAGCAGGAACAGGCGAGCCTGGAGATCGATAAGAATATTCGAGAGATTACGACCATCACCCGGCACACGGCCGAATCCTCAAACCTGACCCTGGAACAGAGCCGGAGATTGATGGGCTTATCGGCCCAATTGACTCAGGCCATTGCCCAATTCAAGTTACCGACGCCGGTTAAGGAAGAAGAAATCGAAGGCATCTCGTTGCCCTGGGAGGAGATCAAAACCCTGTTGATGAAGCAACTCAAACAGTCCGTTGAGAAAAGGCTGAAGTCGAAGGAGGAGACCGGCGAGAAAGAAGGCCTGCGAAGGGCTTCGCAAGATGTTATGGTATCCCTCGTCGACCAGGTAGAGAAGATCGTAGCAGACCGACTCAAGACCGGGCGAGCCCAAGGAGGCAACGGGATGGCCGGAGAAACCAAGGAGGGAGATCCTTCTCCCGGGTAGGTTTTGTCTGGGCGGCCTTCACGGCATGGACGTAAGCCGAGAAGCCCTTGCTTCATAGGCCAAGATAATGTCTTACGATGGAGAGCAGACGGTCGCCTTCGAAGGGTTTAAAAATATATTCCGTAACTCCTACCGCCCAGGCTTTGTGGAGATCTTCCTCTTGTTTCTTTGAGCTGACAACGAAGACGGGGACGTCTCGGTATTCCGGCAGCGCTCGCGCCTGGCGTGTGAATTCAAAGCCGTCCATTCGGGGCATCATAATATCGGTTATGATCAGGTGAAAATGCTCCCTCTTGATTTTCTCCAGGGCTTCCCATCCATCTTCGGCAAGCGTCAAGGTCACGAGGATACGTTCAAAGATCTTGCGGTATCTCTCGCGGAGAACGAGGGAATCTTCGGCGATAAGGACCTTGGCCGACGTTTGCATCGAAGATTGCGGATCGAGGATCAAGGACCGGGGGTCGAACGGGTGGGCAAACCGGGGCCTTCCATTTTTTCTCCCCTCCTCCCCTCCCCATGGGTCACGGAATCGATGATGGACTGTACGTTCAGGATGGGAACCACACGTCCGTCTCCCAGGATCGTTCCCCCGCTCAGGTGCTTTACCTTGAGGAGGATATCGCCCAGGGATTTGATCACAATTTCCTGTTTGCCATGGATCTTGTCCACCCTAAGCCCGATCCGGCTTTCAGCCGAACCGGCGACGATGATCGGGTAGGGGTGTCCTCCGGGGTCGCTCCTGTCCTGTCGTAACCCCAGCACGGACGCAAGCCGAACCACCGGCAAGATGCGGTTCCTCAGATCGATCACTTCGCGACTTCCCACCCCTTTTATATCCGCCTCCGCGACTTCAAGGGCTTCCTTTACCGAACTAAGGGGGAGGGCGTAGGTTTGACCGGCTACGCGCACGAGCAGCGCTGTAATGATCGCCATGGTTAGAGGAAGCTTGAGGGTGAAGCAGGTCCCTCTTCCGACTTCGGTATCGATGTCGATGGTGCCGTTGAGCCTCGCGACGTTGAACTTCACGATGTCCATGCCCACTCCGCGGCCAGACACATCGGTGGCCTGCTCCTTGCTCGAAAACCCGGGAAGAAAGATGAGATTTAGGGCCGCAAACCGGTCCAGGTTGTCGGCCTGTTCCTTCGTAATCAGGCCCTTTCGGACAGCGAGCTCCTTGAGGTTTTCCGGGTCCATCCCGCGACCATCGTCCTTGATCTCTATGATGATGTGATCCCCCTCGTGGTGCGCGCTCAGGAAGATACGACCGGCCTCAGGTTTTCCGACCTTCACACGCTCCTCGGCGGATTCGATTCCGTGGTCAACGGCGTTGCGCACCAAATGAAGAAGCGGATCGCTGATCTCCTCTACGATGTTTTTGTCCAGTTCGGTTTCCTCACCGTGGATTTCCAACCGGACGTCCTTGTTCATTTTTCGGCACAAGTCCCGGACCAACCGGGGAAACTTGATGAAAATCGTATTGATGGGGACCATCCGGAGGCTCATCAACCCTTCCTGAAGTTCCCCGACCACGCGCCGGAGAACTTCATTGGTCCGCCCCATATCGTCCCGTAGTTCTTCAATAGGTAATTCCTCTTCCCTTTCCACGGTAAGGGAAAGCATCCCCGGAAGCCTTTGACGGCTCTGGAAGTGCCGACGCCCTACCCCGGGCCTGGGCTTTTCGAACAGCGTGCGACGGATGCTCATTCGTTCTAAAAGTCGCAGGGCGTCGGAGACCTGCTGGTCCAATCGGCTCTTGTTGATAACGACCTCGCCCATGAGGTTCATTACACGGTCCAGCTTGTCGACATCTACCCGCAGGCTGCGGAACGTCGCTACGCTCCCCGTCGTATCGGCCAGGGACGCCTGGAAAGGTCCGGAAATCGTAGGCGGCGACTCCGGGAGAGGGGCTTCGGGTAAGGTTTGTACCGGAGCCGTGGCCCCGACCCCTTTGCCCTCTTCTGAAATTTCCCCCGGTTCCTTCCCCTTCTTCGCCTGAATACCCAATGCTTTTTCGATTTGGTCGATCATACGGGCGGACTCAGAGGATAGGGCCTCTGAGGGCTCCCCAGCGAGAGCCGGGCGATTCAATTTCCTTAGGAGATCCACGGAATGAAGCATCAGATCGCAAAGCTCTCCGGTCATTTGGATTTCGGAGGACCGGACCTTAGCCAGGAGAGATTCCGTGCTCTGGGCCAAGTCAACGATCTCCCGGGAGCCATAGTAACCGATGATTCCCTTCAGGTTGTGTATGGCCCGGAAGGCCCGGTTGATTCCCTCTGGAGTGATCTCGCCTTGATCGAAACCCAGGAGGCAGTCCTCAAATTCTTTGAGCAATTCAAGGACTTCTTCACCCATTTGGGGGATCATCTCCTGCATAATCTCTTTATCCCCTTCGTCCACGATCTCTTTGAGGGAGAGGGGAGGCGAAGGGGCTTTTTCAGAGGGTGTCGCAGAAGTCGCTTCCAGAGCTACCCCCGTTAACCCCGCGCGGTCCAACCTCTCTGCCAGATGAGACAGCCCTCGCTCCACGAACCTCCTCTGTGATAAAAATCCCAAATTCGAGCGAAGCCCGTCCAGGCAAGCTAACAGGGCGTCCATGAGCGGCGGCGTGATCCTGAGATTTCCAGTCCGTATGCGGTCGAAAACCGTTTCCATCCTGTGGGCCAGGTCTCCTGTCTGGCGAAGCCCAATGGCGTAAGAATCCCCTTTAAAAGAATGGACGATCCGGAAGATACTGTTCAGGAGCGTCCGCTCGTTCGGATATCGCTCCAGTTGCGTCAGTTGCTGTTCGAGTTGGTTCAGGAGTTCATGGCCTTCTTCCAGGTAGTCTTCCAGCAGGCTCAGATCGAGGTCGGCAGGAATCTCCCCGTCTGGCCCCGTTCCCGTAGACGAAGGTATAGGAGGGGGGGAAGGTGGGGCCGGCTGAGGGTTGGGGATCGAAGGCAGAGGGGGGCGTAGGTTGGATAGATCCCGATCTTCTGACCCTTCGGCTCGGAATCGGCCCATGGCGATCTCAAACTGCTTATGGGGAGGGTTCGGTTCTTCGGGCGTCATTCTTTCCAGCAGCTCCAGGGTCAACCTTACCGCCTGATTCAGCCGTTCCAGGGTCTCCGGCGTGATCGTTCGTTGCTTTTGGATGAGGCTCTCAAAAACCTGCTGAAGTTTTCGGGCTATCTCCCGGACGTTCTCATTTCGAATCATGCTAGAATTGATCTGGAGGACTTGGATAAGCGGGATCAATTTCTGCCCGACGTCCGACTGGGGATCCGGTTTGTTGAATTGGAGTTGAGGAAGCAAGGCCTGGATTTGTAGGGCCGCCGAAGTGGCCTCCGCTCGAAATTCGTTGATGGTCTCCCAATCCATAATCCGTTGTCCGTTGTCTGTGGGAGGGGTGGACCCCGGGTTCCCCCCACAGCCAGGGACTCTCACAAGTCCTATGCTATCCCATGAGCTGCCTGAGTTGGGGCGCTTCGAGAATCTTCCCAAGGTCCAAGAAGATGAGAGGATGATCTCCCATTTGCTTCACCCCTTTGATGAGCTCCATAGGGACCTGCCCTAGAGTTGTCGGGGGAGGGTCCAGCTCTGTAAAATCCAGGGCTCGGACCTGTGAAATGCGATCTGCCAGGACCCCGAGGGTTTTGTTACGCACCGAAAGGATCATGATCTTTTTCTGTCCCTTAACCTGAGGCCGTTCCGCCAGATCTAAGAAGCGCCGGAGATCTATGATCGCGATAATGCTCCCGCGTAAATTGATCACGCCGAGAATAAAATCCGGTGTGTGCGGGATATACGTAATGGGAGGCGGATCCAGGACCTCCCGGACTTGGGTGATATCCATCGCGTATTCCTGATCTCCCAGGTAAAAACAAAGGGCTTTCATTCCCAATTCCCATTTTTAATGGGCCGCTTTCACGAGATAGGCCGGCGTAGTTTCAGATTTTCCCTTCAAGGACAACGGGGGTATTTCTTGCACCCCAATATGATCTTGGACCTCTTCGTAGGTCGAGCGGCTGATGAGTATTCCTCCGGGTGGAGCCGCCGATTCCAGCCGCTGCGCCAGGTTGACGTTATCGCCGATCACGGTATAGTCCCGCCGCAGGAAACGGCTGCCGATATCCCCCTGGACCACGATACCTGTATTGATGCCGATACGCAGGCTGAGAGGGGGCTGACGGTTTTTGTTAAACACCTTAAGAGCCTCCTGCATGCGGAGCCCGCTCCGGACGGCTTGAAGGGCCCCAGGCGTTCCTTCTTTATCCTCAAAAAGCGCCATGATCGCGTCCCTGATGAATTTGTCAATGATCGCGTCATGCTCTTTAAGGATCTTGGCCATGACGTCAAAGTAATCGTTCATAAGGGTAACGATCTCACGGGGAGTCAGTCTCTCGCACGTGGGCGTAAAGCCCACAATATCGCTGAAAAGAATGGTGAGTTTTTTCTCATCGGCGCGTAATTCGGTGGAGGAGGCCTTTTGCGCCGCGAGCAGTTCCGCTTGATGGACGGCGGCTTCGGACAGATAATGCTTCATAGCCTCCTTTTCTCTCCGGAGACGCCGTTCTGCGAGGAGGCGCTCGACAATAACGATGAGTCGGTCGTTCTGAAAGGGTTTTGTGATGAACGCGTCCAGACCCATCTTGATGGTGCGCGCCAGCTCGGCCTTATTGGCTCGGGCCGTCATCATGATGATGGAAATGGATTTAGTTTCCTCTTTTTCACGAAGACGGGTGGAGAGTTCCAGGCCGTCGATCCCGGGCATCATAAAGTCGGTGATGAGAATATCCGGCTGGAATCGGAGGCACTTTTCATAAGCTTCCCGGCCATCCTTTGCCGTCTCCACGATAAACCCTTGTTGCCACAGGCCGATCTTGATCATATTTCGGGTCATGTCAGAGTCATCGGCAACGAGGATCTTTTCTCGCCCTTTGAGCTGGATGGCTTCGATAAAGCGTTTGACCACATCCAGTAATTCGTGTTTATTCGTGGGTTTGGCGAGGTAGTCGTTGGCCCCGACCTCGAACCCTTTCTCGATGTCGATCCCATCCGCCAGCGAAGAGCAGATGATCACAGGAATGTACTCGAGCGCCGGATCCATCTTGACCTTCTGACAGAGTTCGTAGCCGGTCATCTTAGGCATCTCGATGTCCGTGATGATAAGGTCGGGCTGAAACTGGCGGATCCTCTCTAATCCTTCTTCTCCATCGTAGGCCTCCAGCACGTAGTATCCATGAGATCGGAGAAACTCTCCTAAATCCTTGTGAATGATACGGCTGTCATCTACCAGTAAAATGGTACGCCCACGGGAAAAGATCGTTGTAACGAGACTCACCAGTTGATCGGCCTCGAACGGGATCTGGATCCTGTAACGAATGCCCGCCTCCTGGCACCTGGTCGTCCAATCTCCGTTCATGATCATCAAGACCGGTGTGTCTTGGAAACCAGATATCTTCCGGATGGATTCGTAGAGCTTGAAACCGTCTTTCGTATGGAACTGGTTCTGGAGGATTAACAGGTCCGGGTTCGCTTCCGAAAGCCGCATCAGGAGTTCATCCCCATCTTCCGCCAAGATCACTTCGTAGCCCTGGGTTTGAAGCGTTTTCTGGATGAAGCTAGCCAGCGCCCGACTCCCGATACCGACCATAACCCGTTTGCTTTCCTCGGTCCCCGGACTCATGATTCCATTGCCTTCCTTTCGATGACAGCCTCCAAGGCCATAGCAAGGAGATGAAGCAGAGAAGAAGAGGTGAGGCGATCTTCCCTTTATCGCCCTGGCCTTCCCTATACTCCAGAGTTTCTTGCGTCTAAGGTAAGCGAGCACGCAAGCCATATCCTTTAATCCGCCAGCCAGCATAAAATCTAGAATCGTTTTTGTCAAGGGGTTTTGTGAAGCCTGTTCCTTTTTTCATTTGTGGGCGGGGCTGGAAGGCCGGCGACCGGTCCTGCGACCGCATAGGGCCTACCGGAATGTTCCCGGACTGAACTCATAGGTTCTCTGGGGCCGGAGTTCTAAGGCGTGGAGGTCCCATAAGGTCTGCTGAACGGCGTCCCGATCCTCCGTGATACGCCGTCCCCGAAGGGTTATAAAACCCTGGGCCCAGGCTGCTACGACGCCCAACCGGCTTAGATCCCTTCGATCTCGCAGCAATCCTCTTCGACGATACCGGAGGATCCGTTCCACCGAAGTAAGTCCCATTCCCGGTACCCGGAGCAATTGTTCCCGGCTGGCCGTCTGAACCTCCACGGGAAATTGTTCGGGGTGGCGGACCGCCCAGGCGACCTTGGGATCCATTTCCAGGGGAAGATTTCCCTGCTTATCGAAAACAATCTCCTCCAGCCGGTATCCGTATTCTCGCAGGAGATACTCTACTTGATAGAGCCGCCGCTCACGTGTTACGGGAGTCTCCCTTCTATTTTCTAAAGGGGTCTCCCGAATGGGACGGAAGGCGCTGAAGTGGGTGTGATGGAGGACTTTCTTCTTCCAGGATAGATCATGAACCAGCCCGAGGATTTGCCGGTCAGTATCCTGGCTGGCGCCTACGACAAACTGGGTGGTAATCCCAGCCGCCAGGATAGGCTGGAAGCGGGATTTGCTGGAAAAGCCCTGGTCATTGCTCTGTCGCAGGTGTTGACTCGTTTTATGGGCAAATTGGAGATCTGCCAGCGCACGGGATAAGTTTTTCTCAGGAGCCAGCTCATCTAAAATGCTCTGGCACGGTGCTTCCAGATTTAAAGAGACCCGATGGGCCAGTTGAACGGCCCGCTCGATCTGAGCCGGCTCCGCGCCGGGTACCATTTTTACATGGACGTAGCCCGGATATCGGTATCGAAATCGGAGGATCTCCAGCAACTGGATCAGCCGATCCATGGTCTGGATCGGACGACCGGGAATTCCGGTGG
>Ga0073934_10006080_pt1 | contig 17954 bp, 13 predicted proteins | sample LarsenN4metaG_FD_76834 | JGI IMG/M metagenome (GOLD analysis project Ga0073934, IMG submission 76834) | Hot spring sediment bacterial and archeal communities from British Columbia, Canada, to study Microbial Dark Matter (Phase II) - Larsen... ... | reverse complement strand
TTCGCCAACGCCATCCGCAAGACGCTCCGTTACAAGCAGGACAACCTGCGCGACGGGATCATGCTGGCGTGGGCCTTTCGTCCGGACGCGCAGGAGGCGGCGGAGCGGCTGCGGCGGCTGGAGCAGACGGACCTGAACTTCGTCCGGCTGGAGCAGGTGCGGATAGATTCGCCGCGCTTCCGCGAGCACGTGGCGGCGCTCTCGACCGACCACGCGGACTACGAGAACTTCCTCACTTTCGTCCAGCCGCCCCGCGTCGAGGTGGGCCACAAGCGGATCGCCCCGCGCACCTACGTCTTCGACGTGAGCGAGTCGGTGGTGCTGAACTCCGGGGCGAAGATCATCAATGTGCAGTGGGATTTCGACTATGGGGAACGGTTCTCCAGCACGCCGGGGTTTTCGTTCGTGCGCGGCGCGAAGTCCGAGCCCCAGTTGCAGGCGCAGTATGAATTTCCGCGCATCGGCCGGGTGCGCGTGGCCTGCAAGGTGCAGGACGACATGGGCGGCGAGGGCCTGTGGTCGGGTGAAATCGAGGTGAGTTAGGGACGCAACAGACACGATTTACAGGATTTACAAGAGAAGCACGATGAACACGTCCCACCTTGCCGGTCTTGTGAATCGTGTGAATCCTGTCCAACCTGCAACACCATGACGATTGATGAATTGACGGAAAAGGTGATTGGTTGCGCGTATCGGGTTCACCAGCAACTGGGGGCGGGCTTCCTCGAAAAAGTCTATGAGAACGCGCTGCGCATCGAGTTGGAAGAGGCGGGGCTGCGGGTAAAGCAGCAGCAGCCGATTCCGGTTCGGTATCATGGGCAGCTTGTCGGCGACTTTTTCGCGGACCTGCTGGTGGAAGACCGGCTGATTGTCGAGTTGAAGGCGGTGCAAAACCTGGCCAAGGAACACGAGGTGCAGTTGGTCAATTATCTCGCGGCTACCGGCATTGAGGACGGGCTGCTGCTCAACTTCGGCTCGTCGGTCGAGGTCAAACGCAAGTTCCGCACCTACCGCAAGAAAGGGGAGACAAGGGAGACAGGATTTACAGGATGAACAAAATGAGAAGGGCGATCCTGTGGGTCTTGTGAATCCTGTCCAAACCTAGGGCCGCATGTTCAACCAATTTGCACGATACGAAGACGCTTTCCGCGACTGGCGGCGCGACGGGATGCCCGGGCTGAAACCGGAGTCCTACGGCTACATTGAGTTCCTCACCTCGAAGGACGACGACCAGCTTCCACGCGAGGGGACACTCTGGCCGCATCAGTGGGAGGCGTTTCTGCGCGTCGTGTATGCCCACGAGATTCTCGGCAAGACGGAGATTGGCGCAGACGGGCTGCTGCTGAACATCGTGACAGGCGGCGGCAAGACGGCGGTGATCGCCGCGCTCATTGCCTGGCTGCGGATTGCCCACGGCGTGCAGAAGTTCGTCCTGCTCTGCCCGAACCTCATCGTGCGCGACCGGCTGGAGGATGATTTCGCCGGCGGCAAGGTCTTCAAAGCCCGCGACCTGCTCCCGGAGTCGGCGGTGTCGTCCGGCTTGGGCAACTTTGACCTCACGACGCTGGGCAGCGGCAAGGACGGCGGCTGGTCGAGCCTGTTCAGCGCCAGCGTGGTGCTAGGGAACATCCACCAATTCTACCAGAGCAACAAAAGCGGGCAGAGCAACCTGGCCGGGCTGATGAACGGGCCGGAGTTCGCCCTCTTCAACGACGAGGCGCACAACTCCCCCGCGCCGGAATACGAGGCCACCCTGCTGCGGATGCGCGAGAAGGTGGTGTTGCGCGTGGACACCACGGCCACGCCCGACCGAGCCGACGGCCGCACGCCGGACAGCGAGATGATTTACGAATACAACGTCACGGACGCGCTGGCCGACGGCATCATCAAGACGCCGGTGGTTTATCAGCCGGACATCAAGACGGTGCAACTCACCTACACCGACGCGCAGACGGGGGAGAAGCGCAAGGTGGAGGAGATCAACTGGGAGGAAGTGGACCGGCTCGGCCTCAACGCCACGCAATGGGTGACGGACGACGAGCCGATGAAGCAGCAGATGGCCATCGCGCTGAAGCGGCTCGAAGAGCAGGAGCGCCGCGCCAAGGGCCGTTACCAGCCGATCCTGTTCGTTGTGGCCGTATGCAAGGCCGACGCGGAGAAGGCCGAGCAGACCTTGAGCAAGTATTTCAAAGTGCCGACGCTGCTGGTCACGGAGGACAGCGACGAGGCAGACCGCAAGAAGGCGCAGGAACTGGGCAAGCGGCAGAAGTCCGGCAAACCCTACAAGGCCGTGGTGAGCGTGCTGATGCTGCGCGAGGGCTGGGACGTGCCGGAGGTTGGCGTGATCCTGCTGCTGCGGAAGTTCGGCTCGCGCGTTTATGGCCAGCAGGTCATCGGGCGCGGACTGCGCCGGGTGCGCGTGAAGGGCGTTGACCCGACCGAGCCGCAGATTTGCGCGGTGGTGGATCACCCGAAACTCGAACACCAGTGGCTCTGGGACATCTTCAACGCCCGCAAACGGGAGAACGTGAAGCTCGACGACCTGTTCGACGAGACGGAAGACCTGCCGCCCCCGCCGCCGAAGCAGGAGTTGGTGAAGCCGGAGCTGGTGATTGACGTGCCGCCGACCGATCCGAGCGTGGTGGACGACGGCGAGTTCGACGTGGGCGATTTACCGCCGCCGCCCCAGCCGCTGGCGGACTGGCAGGCGGCGCTGGATGGCATTACTTACGACCCGATTGTCACCGAGATTACGAAGGTTGGCATTGCCGGCGTGACCGGACAGGAGTTGGGCGGCAAGGGCTGGAAGACGATCCTCTCCGCGCCCGATCCCTCCGCGCCTTCGACCGTCGGCGTCACCGTGACCGACGAAGCCGTTCGCGACGCAGTGAAGACCGGGATGCTCGACATCGCCGAGGCGCTGACAGTCGAGGCCGGATACGCCGCGGGCTTCAAGGACAAGGTCTATGGCGCGTTGGTGCAGCATGTGCGGAAGAAATTCCTGAAAGGCAATTCGCTCGGGCTGGCCGACCGCGCGGACGTGGAGTTCGCGTGGAAGATGCTCCGACAGGTCAAAACCAAGGTCGGCGCAGTGCCCGGCCTTGTGGCGGGGATCATCGAGTATGGCGATTAGCAAACACGGCAACTTCGAGAACCCGAAGAAAAGCCCGTGGAACTTCGAGAAGTTCCAGAGCGATTTGGAGCGCCGGATGATGGCGAAGCTCGAGGCTGATCCGATGGTGAAGAAATGGATGAAGCGCCACGGGATCACCATCCCGTGGATTGACGGACAGAAACACCAACGCCGCTACGTGCCGGATTTCTTCGTCGAATACGTGGACGGCAAGAAGGAGATCGTCGAGGTCAAAGACCCGAGCCGGATTGACTCGAACGACGTGCAGCGCAAACGCAAGGCGGCGGAAATCTGGTGCAAGCAGCGCGGGATGGAATACGTGCTGATGACGGCGTGATTGTGGTATTTTTCACCAGGCACGCTTTGATTCCACGCTGTGCGCTCAATGCTGAGATGTTGGATTCCACCCCAGGCTCGTGACAAACACGCACACTGGCTGGTGACGCCGGCCGGGTTTAGTTCATGGGCTCACTCCGGCTTGCAAGGCTTCCACATACACCGCATACAACCGCGCGTCTTCCAGGCGCAGACCGTCAAAGTTGACGCGGATGCGAATGGGGTGAGCGGACTTCACGACATCACCACCCCGCCAGCGCACGGGCAGGCGGAAGGCGGAGTCGTCGCGGAATGGTACGCACTCGGCGGCGGTGTGGCGGGGCAGCGGGCGGAAGTGTTCGTCGAGAATCTCAACCGCCAGCCGCGCGTGTTCGGACAGATGGCTGGCGTTGAGGAAGACTTTGCCGCCGCCGGCGGGCAGGCGGATCGGCGCGCTGATGAAGTGCGGTTTGACTTCGTCCAGCCAGGTCTGGCCCTCGATGGGCGTGCGCGTGGCGTGGAAGTAGCCCAGCCGGTCGCGTCGCCACCAGGCGGCGCGAATGCCTTCGCGGCCTTCGCCGCCCCAGATCGAATACCAGGTGATGGTCTTGTCGCCGAGGTTGACGACGCCCTGGCCTTGCGCCAGCCGCGGCGGGTCGCCTTGCGGGCTGACGCTGCGCCAGCCTTCCTCGCGCGATTCGATGATGCGGAAGTCGGGGATCGGCTCGTGATAGAACAGGCCGTCGTGGCTCACGAGCAGGCCGATGTCCATGCGCATGTCGCGGCGGTCGTCTGAGTGCAACGGCGCGTTCCACTGGCCGTAGAAGCCGAGGATCACGTTGCCGCGATCCCACAGGCCCGCGCCCAGATGCACCTGCGGGCCGACCTGGTAGTTGAGATGCGCCGGCCGCGGCGGCACGTCGTCGCGCCGGAAGCCCAGCGCGCCGGCGTCCGTCCAATGCTCGAAGTCATAGGATGCCAGCGTGAGCAGCACGCGCTTTTGGAAGGCGCGGTCCAGGCCGGCATTCTGGCCGTTCACGTAGTAACAGCCGCCGCGCTTCACCAGGCCGGTGTTCTCAAGGCGCGTGTGGATGACCGGATTGCGCGGCGACGGTTTCCAGCGCAGACCGTCGGGGCTGAACGCCACGCAGCCCTGGTTCTTGCTGCGTTCGGATTCGACTTCGCAAAACATTTTGAACCGCCGCGTGGGGTCGGGGTCGTCCGGCTCGTGAAGCACGTTGCATGACATGACGCGCCCGCCGAAATCGAGGTCCACGAGGTTGTTACTCTTTGAGCCCGCATACGCCACCAGACCAAGCGCGGGCTTTTCCCAGCGGAAGCCGTCCCGGCTGGTGGCGTAGCAGACGCGCAGCGGACCGTGCTCGGGTTTGCCGCGCCCGAGATACCACATGCGCAACGCGTCGCCGACCTGGAGCACCGTGCCGTAGTAGCTCATGGACTCACCGTCGGGCGCGTCAGGACCACCAGGCTTGAGGACGGGATTCGCCGCGTCGCGCTGCGCAGAAATGAGTTCGAGTTGCAGCCCGTGGCGAAAGGGGACGCTGTGACGATCGAAAGGGAACAAGACGGCTTCGCCGAGCGCGTGGCCGTCGGGCTGGGTCATGTCAATGGTGAACCCGGCGGCGGGAACCATCCCCGGTTTGACCAGCAACATCACTGAGGTCGCCAGCAGGGGGAGTTGCCTCCAAGGGGAAAACAGCCTGTGGAAACGCCACTCCTTTGCCATTCTCGGCGCAGCGACCCGTGAGAGCAGGCAGACAACAGGTCTTGACATGGGACTGATGTTTCCGCCTTTGCCCCTTCGCTGCAAGGCGCAAGCGCAGGGTTCCTGGCCGGCCAAGGGCAGGATAATCGTTCTGTGCCTTGGGCGTTTGAGTTCGTTGCGGCTTTGCTAGGAACGGTCCGAGGCTTCGGGTTGGGAAAGTTGCCACCGGCCAGCCACGGTGAGTGTGGTGGGCTCGGAGGGGACACCGCGTTCGTTGCGGCGGAGTTGGCCGTCGAGCATCTGCGCTGCAGCCGCGCCCACAGCGGCGAAGTCCTGACAGACGCCCGGCACCGCGAGCCGGGAGGTGTTTGCCGCCAGATGAATAAAGCGCGGCTTCGGGCTGGAGGCCGGCGCGGCACGTTGCAGCCAGGTGAACACGTCGTCGGTCAATGCCAGGACGGCGTCGGGTTTCACCGCGCGCAGCCAGCGGCGAAAGGCGGCCTCCTCCCAGGTGTTGCGGTAGATGAGCGGTTCGGCCGGGCCGGGCATCAGCGCGAACCAGTTGCCACAGAAGGCGCCGGCCCAGCGGAATCCCTGACGGCCTTCACCGACCAGCGGCACGGCCAGCGCCGGGCGGCGGCAGCCCAGTCGCAGGGCGTGCTCCAGCGCCAACTTCACGAGCTGATAAATCTCGTTGCCCACGCGGTGGAGCGCCGGCGCGCCGACCATGTTGCCCGCGACCACCCAGCTAAACTCGGCCCAAGGCAGGGCCAGGGCGTGATCGGCCCGCACATTAAGCAGGAAGACGCCGCGCACGTTGCGCGCCCGCCAGCGATGAACTTGTGCCGTTTCGGCGCCGGCGACCGGCGACCAGCACTCGGCCTCGGCGTGATAACCCAAGCGCGCAGCCTCGGCGAGGAAGCTGGTCACGATGGTGTGCTCTGCCTGCACGAGATTGCCGGCGCTCTCCTCCGTGTAGAGACAGGCCAGATTGACCAGGGCCCGCGGCCGGCGTTGGCGCAACTGGCTCATCAGTGCCCCGATCATGGGGTTGGGCCGGTAACCCAATTCCTCGGCAGCGCGCCGCACGGCATCGCAGGTGGCGGCTGGGAGCGCCGGATGATGTCGCAGCGCGCGCGACACCGTGGCCACGGACAGCCCCAAATGCCGCGCCAGATCGGCCATGGTGACCGTGGCGGGACGTTTCATGCAACGGTTTGCATGAACCAACCGTTGCGCCCGGTCAAGCTTTGGCCGTCAATGAGGTCATGCGCCGATGGCTTTCATTATTTGGCTGGCTGCCCGCCGCCGCGCTCGCTGCCTTGAGCGCGCTGAGTTGTCATGCCGAGCGAACCAGGCCGGCCCTGCAGAGCCTGGACTTCAACATGCCGGCACCGGGCACCACGACCGAGATCATCCCGTGGAAGGCCTATGACCTGACGGCCTCCGGCCGGCAGTTCGGCGTTCACCAGGCCAGGGATGAAGGCCGCTTCGCCTACCTTGTCCTCGAGGGTGACTTCGATGTCTGGTGCCGCATCGAGTTGGTGGCCAACGAGGCCGGCAACATCGCCACCGCCGGCTTGATGGCCCGCAAAAGCCTCCAGGACGATTCGGAGTTCGTCCATGTCGCCGCCAACGCTCACAGTCCGAAATGGGTCGGCACCACCTACGGCTACGACAACTACATCTTCTGCGTGCGCGGTGTGCCGGGCGGCAACCTGCACCGGCCGGGCACCTTCATGTATGCCTGCGCGCGGAACGTGAAGCGCCCGGAGGATCCGATGATTCCCTTCCCGAACTGCTGGGTCCGCCTGAAGCGCACGGGCAATGAGTTCCGCGCCTGGTTCGCTCAGACACCCGGCGTGCCCACCGAAGCGGACTGGGTCGCCCACGAATTCAAAAACGCGGAAGGCGCCTGGCAGAAGCAGACGCCCCCGGTCATCCAGGACAAGCAAGGCGTCTTCCCGAGGCGCCTGTATGTCGGTCTGGTGCTGGACGCCAACGCGGAGGAGGAAGCCAACTTCCGTCCGGCAGCCCGCGCGCGCTTCCGCGACATCCATGGACTCGCTCCGGCTATCGTCGGTGCCGCCGGCGTGCCGGCCGCGCGTGCCGAGGCCGGGCGCGTGGCCGAAGTGAGTTTCACTGCCGCCAAGCCGCACGCCGACCCGTTCAACACCGTCAGGCTTGACGTGACATTCACCGACCCCGAGGGGCGCGCCTTCCCTGTCCCGGCCTTCTGGGCCGGCGGCGACATCTGGCGCGTGCGTTACAGTTCGCGCCTGTCCGGCCGGCATAAATACCGCAGTGAGTGCAGCGACACAGCCGACTCCGGCCTGCATGGCCAGTCGGGCGAGGTGGAAATTCTGCCCTATGCTGGCGACAACCCGCTTTACCGTCACGGGCCAATTCGCGTGGCCGACGACCGCCGGCACTTCGCCCACGCCGACGGCGCGCCGTTTTTCTGGCTGGGCGACACTTGGTGGATGGGCCTGACCAGGCGCCTGCGCTGGCTCGACGAATTCGCCGAACTTACCCGTGACCGGCGCGAGAAGGGCTTCAACGTGGTGCAACTCACCGCCGGCCTCTACGGTGATCTCGATCAGAACTTCAACGAGCGCGCCGAGGGCGACGGCGGGTTTCCCTGGACGCAGGACTTCGCCCGCATCCGGCCGGAGTATTTCGACGCTGCGGACACACGAGTGATGCATCTGGTCGAACAGGGCATCGTGCCGTGCGTCGTGGGAGCGTGGGGTTACTGGCTGACGTGGCTGGGCGAGGAGAAGATGAAGCAACACTGGCGTTACCTGATCGCGCGTTGGGGTGCGTTGCCGGTGGTCTGGTGCGCCGCGGGCGAAACCACCATGCCGTGGTATCTCTCGACCAACAAGACGCCCCAGGAGGCGGCCCTGCTCCGCGGTTGGACGCGGGTGATCCGCCACATTCGCGAAACAGATCCCTTCAAACGCCTGGTCACCACCCACCCGCCGAACTACCGCCACTCCCAGCAAGAAGTCGAAGACCCGGCGCTACTGGACTTCAACCTTCAGCAAAGCGGCCACGGCACGCCTCCCCCGGGCCAGGCTGCCATCGCGCTCGACGGCTGGAACCGCACGCCGGTCATGCCCACGCTTAGCGGCGAGGCGCGCTACGAGAAGCTGACGCTCAAGCCCGAGTGGGTGCCCGACGGCGCGGACCTGCCCCTCGTGCGCGGTCTGAAGGAACTGGGCGCGCGCGAAGCCCGGCAGGCTTTCTGGGCACATGTGCTCAACAGCGGATGCGCCGATCACACCTATGGCGCGAGTGGCATCTTCCAAGTCAATCGCCCCGATTGGAAGTTTGGCCAGGCCTTCTCGGGTGTGGATTGGGGCCAACTCCCCTGGCGCGACGCCATGCACCTGCCCGGGTCGCGGCAGATTGGCCTTGGGGCCAGGTTTCTGCGCTCGTTGCCGTGGCATCAAATGGCGCCCGCAAGCAACGGTTTCGCCGGCGCAACCGCCGTGGCCATCACCCCGGACGCAAAGCATGCCCTGGCCTTCACCCACTCCGGCACGGCCATCACCGTGACTCTTGATCGTTTGCCGGGCAGGGTGAGCGCGCGCTGGTTCGATCCCACGACCGGCGACACCCGTGCTGCCTCCGCCGCACCGCTGAGTCCGCACGGCGCACACATCTTCACCCCGCCCGGTAAGAACGCCGTCGGCGACTTGGACTGGGTGTTGGCGATTGACGTCCGATGATCGGCCTTGGACACTGCGGGTCATGCGAATGCGGTTCTGGATGTCCGGAGTCATCCTGAGTCTTGGCCTGCTGCCGCAGCACGCGGCGGCCGCAGTGGCCGACCAGGCGGCGCGCGGCGTTGAGCTTCACCGCAAGGGCGAAGCGGTGCTGGTATTCCGCCGGCCCGACGGCCGGCCGGCGGCGGGCCTGCCGGTGGAGGTCCGGCAGACGGCGCATGCGTTTCGGTTTGGCAACGTCTTTCGGCCGCGACATTACACGAACGACCTCTACCGCACCCGCTTCAAGGAGCTGTTCAACTTCGTCTCGCTGCTCGAGTTCAATTGGGGACAATACGAACCGGAGGAAGGCCGGCCTCGACTGGCCGACCGCATGGACTTCATCAACGGCTGGTGCCGCGACAACGGGCTGGACCGCTTCTACGGGCACATGCTGGTCTGGACGCCGCAGCGGCAGGACAAGTCCGGTTCACTCCTGCCCCAATGGCTGTTCCGCCACCCGCCCGAGCAGCGCACCGCCCAACTGCGGCGGCGCATCGAACGCGAGGTCCGGGACTACGGCGACGTGGACATCGTGTGGGACGTGGTCAATGAGGCCATTCATTGCCGGCGCTGGGGCGCCTGGGACAAAGCAGGCTGGGTGGATGAACCCATCCCGGAAGTGGTGCCCTACGTCGGCGACGCTCTCGCCTGGGCCCATGCCGCCAACCCGCGGGCCCGCCTGCTCATCAACGATTATCGCGTCATCCCCCGTGGCAAATACCGCCAGCGCTACGTGGAGTTGATCGGGCGGTTGCAGCAAGCCGGGGCGCCTTTGCACGCGGTGGGAATTCAAGCCCATGAGCCAGACCGGGGCGCTTACTGGTTTTCGCCGGAAGAAATCTGGGAGGCCTGCGACGCGTTCGGCGCGCACACCGGTCTGCCGATTTACTTCACCGAATTCTGGTACACCTCCGATCCGGCGCGGACAATCACCGGCGGTTACCGCCAAGGCCAGTGGAGCCCGGAACGGCAGGCCGAGGCCACTGAAGAATTCTATCGCATCGCCTTTGGCCATCCGGCGGTGGAGGCGATCATTTACTTTGGTCTGACAGACGCCGATCCCCCCGGCTACCCCGACGTCTGCCTGCTGGACAAGCACGACCAGCCCAAGCCGGCCTGGCACCGGCTGCGGCGGTTGATCCGGGAAGAATGGGCCACGCGCCTGACCGCCACCACCACCACGGAAGGCGAGGTCCGGTTTCGCGGCTTCCATGGCGCCTACGAGGTGCGGGCGCAGGATGGGCCGGCCTCTTGGGAATTCAAACTGGATTTGCGACCGGCTGGTCGCGGACGCTGGGAGTTCACCCTGGCTCGCCCAACAAGCCAGCCCGGCAAATCCAAATGAAACCGGGGCGCGGACGCCACGCTACTGAGCCGCGAAAACCCACGACTGGCACCGGCCCGAGACTCGGCGGTCTTTCCTGTTCCAGCGTGTTGATGAACACCCCGGTCCTGCCGGGTCACCGCGTGCATGACCGCCGTCAGGCCCCGGGGATCCTTTTCCAACACGTCGGCGCCCAGCAGGATCAGGGTCAAGGCCAGCGCGCGATGCCCGTGGGCCGCAGCCTGGAGCAACGCCGTTTGGCCGGCGGCGTTCTTGTCGTTGACACTGGCGCCCGTGTCGAGCAACGCGACCACCCGGCTGAGGTCGCCACGCGCGGAGGCGGCAACGAGTTCCTCCTTCAGTCGCTCGCGGTCCACCGGGGAAGTGACTGGATTGGCGAGAGTAACAGCATCGGCCTTGGGCCGCGCCTCGCCGTGTTCCTCGCCGCCGCGCCATTGCGGGGTGGGGCGGCCGTCTCCGGCGCGCCGTGCCTCCTGCTGGGCGTCGTGGCCCCGCTTTTGGCCCATGCCGAGGGCGACGATGGCATAGATACACCAGATGATGGCCATGGGCGCCGGGGTGCTCCACCAGCCAGCGTCCGGCTTGCGCGCCTTCTGGATGCGCCAGAAGGCGTAGTAGAGCGCGAACCCGACGATCAGAAAGAGCATCGAACCACTGATGAAATCCACTCCGAACCGGAAGGGGGTGTTGGGTTCCGGATAGGTTTCGAACCGATACCAGGGATCGCCCAAACCCACCGTATAGGTGAACTGCTGCGGACCGCCCTTTTCCGCGTGGGTTTTGATCGAAGTGCTGAAGAAGGCGGCGAGACAGGCAAGATGTCCGATCACCAGCAAGGTTTGCGCCGAGATGGCAAACCACCTCGAGCGTTCGCGCCAGCAATCCAGCCACGCCTTTTCGAGCACGCTGAATGTTCCCGGCCCGGACGTGGGCGAGGCGGAGGCCGAGGCGGAGCCGGACGGCGGTCGGCGCGCGCCTCTACCTCGGAAATACCAGACCAAAAAGCCGAGACAGGCGCAAAAGACGCCCATCTTCACCGCATCGAAGGCCGGCCCTTGGAAGGGAATCCACGCATCAAACTTTCCGCCCAACGCGAGGAACGCCAGCGGCACCAGCAACCAGTTCAGCCAGTCGCGCGCGCGACTCCAGGCCGCCCGTCCGCCAGGCGTCATTACCGGCACGGAGAACGACGCGCGAACCGCCGGCTCTGCCAGCACAGCAAGGCACCAGATCGCGATAGGCAGCGCGAGGAGCGTCCAGAACATCGCGATGCTGGCCAAGGTCAGCACAAGTGAAGTCACCGGCACGAGGACACCGGCGGCCACGGCCCAGGTCCACGACCCGCGGACTAACAATTGCACCGTGCCGTAGGTCGCCAGAACCAGGCCCGCCGCCACGACGACGAACAAGCCGACATACGTCCCGGTGTGGTTGAAGGCGATCACGCCGAACCAGACCAGATGCGCCCAGTTGACTACCAACGCCGAGACGAGAGCGAAAGCGGGTGCGTCCAGACGATGGCCCGCCAGCTTCGGCGCCGGATCATGAGGTTTAGCGGGTGTCGCGGGCGGGACCGCTGGCGCAGCGGAAGCGTCCTGCGAAATGGATTCCACGTCCGTCTTGACGGCGCTCACCGTCTGGTAACGCCGCTGGGGATCGCGTTCGAGCGCTTTGAGCACCACTTCGTCCACGCGCACATCGATCTGCAGCTTTCGCGACGGCGGCTCGAATCGGCCCATCGGCAGTTCGCCGGTGAGCATTTCGTAAAAGACCACGCCAAGCGCGTAGATGTCGGCGCGATGATCCACTCTGGCCGGTGTCTCGACCTGTTCGGGGGCCATGTAATGCGGCGTGCCGATCGTGTGCCGGGTGCCGGTGAGCGCGATGTCGTCCTTGCGCCCGACAAGCTTCGCGATGCCGAAATCCGCAATCTTCACCCGCCCCCGGCTGTCCAGGAGGATGTTCTCGGGCTTGATGTCGCGGTGAACAATACCCTCGTCATGGGCAAATTGGAGCGCCTCGCAAATTTTCGGCACGATGGCGAAGGCCTCCTCGGGACTGAGCCGGCGCGACAGCTCGAGTTGCCGGAGGTTCGCGCCGTCCACCAGTTCCATGATGAAGAAATAATACGGGCCGGCCTGGCCGAACTCGTGGATGGCGACGATGTTCGGATGGTTGAGCCGGGCAAGCGCGCGGGCCTCGCGGTGAAAGCGCTCCGCAAACGCCGGATCACTGCCGACCTCTGGTGGCAACACCTTGAGGGCGACCAGCCGGTCGAGGTTTCGCTGGCGGGCCTTGTAAACCCAGCCCATGCCGCCGCGCCCGAGCACCTCGAGGATTTCGAGCTGCGGGAAATGACGGGCCAGTTCGGCCACCTGAGGAACCTCGCCGGGGTCGCGTCCAGAGTCGCCGGCCGGTGCCGTGGCAGCCTGCGTCTCGAAGCCCGCCGCCAGCACACACTTTGGGCACAGGCCCTGGGCAACCCCCGGCCCCAGCGCGGACCCGCAACGCGGGCAATGCGCACTCACCGGCAAGGTGGCGGGAGCAACGGCCGAAGACGGAGTCTTCGGGCGCCGGCTCCATCTCCTCGCGAGCACCACCGCCACCAGTCCCGCCGTGATCGCCAGAGCCAGCAGGACGAGCACGAAGGGAAGCAGCTCGGTCCCATCGAACATCGCGAATTGTTTGATTGTCAGGTCATTCATCGTTCTTCGGCTTACCGGCAACCCCGGCATTGGGATCGCCTGCCACCCGCTACTGAAGAACTGACAGGCCATTGTTACAGGTAATCTTCAACTCGATAGCGCCGCAAACAGGTGGCGCAGCTCCGCCTCCACTTCGTCGGCGGCGCCCACCGTCTGCGCGATCTCCTCGCGCAGCAATTCCCGGTAGCGCCGCCGCAGCCGATGCACCGCCACCCGCGCGGCCCCTTCACTCACCGCCAGTTCCCGGCTGAGTTGCGCGTAATCAACTTCGCTCCGGTCAGCGCCGAGGGCTGGCTTCAAGCGCGCGAACTGCGCGGCCTTGCCCGCTGCGCGATACTCGCCGGCCAACCGGTCCAGCACGCTGTCCAGCAACGTCAGCGCCCAGCGCCGGTCGAACGCCTGTTCCGGCGACCCGCCCCCCACCGGTTCGCGCCGGAGCCGGTCCTCGCCCGAGGGGCCATCCAGCGGGACGATTCGCAGGTGGCCACCGCGCTTGCGCGCGCGGGCCTTGTCCCATTCATTCGCGAGAAAGTGTTTGAGCGCCCCGAGCAGAAACGACCGGAACCGGCCCCGCCCGCGATCCGCCGCGGCCAGCCAGTCCTTCGCCAGCAGCCGCTCGAAGAAGGCCTGGGTCAAGTCCTCGGCGTCGGCGGGTGAATGACCAGCCCGCCGCACATGGGCATAAAGCGGATACCAGTAGGCACGGCAAAGCTCCTCGAGCGCCTGCTCGGCGGCCGGGGCGTCCGCCGCGCGCGCCGACAAGACCACCGACCACCGGGTGGTGACGAAGACCGCCGACGCCCCGGGCGAGGTTTCGCTGTCACGCCTGTCCGTCGAATCTCGGGATGACATGGGTCTGCGGACCGAACTTTGACCTGTGCAGGTTGTAGCCGTTAGTCGAGGCAAACACCAGACATATGGGAGCGCGGTTCGGAGCCATCCTCAACGGGACTCGTGTTTGCTTCCGGGTTCCCTGTCAGAAGCAGCGCGGGCGAGAATTCGCCGGTGTTGCCCGCCGCGCCCGACCTCGCCGAAGTCATCCATGCCCCGCGGAGCCCGAGGCGACAGCCAAAGCTCTTCGCGAGTTCGTAGATGGGCGCGAAGCCGCGCGGGAACTGGGCCTTGAACTTGTCGGTATCCATGCGGCCGTAGTATTGCGGGCCATCAATGTTGCCGGCGTCGAAGGCGTAGATGTCGAGCTGCATCCCGTATTCGTCGTGGAGCCACTTGAAGAACCCCAAATTGGCCAGCGTCTGCGCCTCGGTGGAACCTTCGTTCCGGTTGTTGATCCACGAGAAATACTGGGAGCGTGATGGACTCAACTCGGTAGCTCCGGGCACAATCGCCGGCCCTTGCGGCTCGGCAGGACGGCTATGTGTCAGTTCAGACGCCGCCAGACAATCTGCCCCGAAGCCGAGGTGCAGGCAGAACAGCAGGAGAGTGAGATTCGGTTTCAAGTGAGTTTGGGGCTTGCTGTTGGTTAGGCAGCCGAGCCGCGCCGCAAGGTTGTCTTGCGCTTCAAAGGTAGTGACGATCAATCAGGGGTGTTACTGCCGCTTCATCATGGCAATCGTGGCCTCGGCGAAGGCTCTGCCCATCAGCGCGAAGGTCTTCGCGCAGCCGAGGTAATGGTAGCCGGCGTTGGAGGCGCCGCGTTTCCAGAGCGCGGCTTCGGCGGGCGTGATGAGATCGGCCTCGAACTTCTTCACAAACTCCCGCTTTTGCTCCTCCGTCATCTTTCCATCCGCGTTGGCATGGTCCTTGTGCTTTGAATCGAGAAGGTAGCGCATCTGGCGTACCTTTTCGTGTTTCTCGTCAATGGCACCAAGTTCCTCCGACCAGAAGGGCGCGGTCTGGACGGCAACGACGTTGCCCTGGAACTCGGGCAGCGCCGCCGGGGCGGCCATCGCTTTGCGGAATTCCTGCGTTGTCGGGTCGGCGTCCGGGCCGCCCACACCCATCACGCCGATGACAAACGGCAGCTTGGGGGCGCCGAGGTCCTCGCGCACGTTGCGGATGAAACGCGCCAGCAGTTCGCTGTAGAGGGCGAAGCGGCCCGGTTTGCCGCGGTCCGGATAGGTGTGGCCATCCACCATGTCGTTCCAGCCTTGCAGCCAGACAAAGCCGGCCAGTTCGTAGCCCTGCGCCGGGTCATAGCCGGGCACCACGCGCTTCGGGTCGGCGAGCACCTTCTTCACATGCCCGACCATGAGCCGGTAGGAGTGCCCCGTGTCTCGCTTCTTGTCGGCCAGCCACGCGTCCATGTCCTTGGGAACGCCGTGGCCCGGCGGGCCGTAATAAAGCTTCTTCTGGTAGTCATTGAGCTGATACGGCCCCGCGCTGGGCGGGCGGAAATCGGTGTGCAGACTCTTTCCGCCCCACGCGGTCTTGATAATGAGAACTGGCTCGGCGAGCGCCGCGTCCATCGTGAGACCGAAAGTGAACTCAGGGCCGATCTTGCCGCCGTCCTTCGCGGGGTTGGAACGCGAGCCGTAGCCGGCAGCGAGCTTGCCGAAGCCCTCGCCGTTGTTGGTGCCGCTGCCGGTGAAGTAGGAAATCCACACGTGGTCGCACACCGCCGGCTTCCCATCCGCGTCGCGCATCTGCTTGAGCAACGGCGCGGTGGCAGGGTCGTCGCCGATGTAATCGAACGTCTCGATCTTGGCGTGTCCCTCCATGTTCGACTGGCCGGCGAGGATGAAGACCTTTAGCGGTTTGGGGCGAGCCTGGTTGGTGGTCGCCAACATCAAGCTGGCAGCCACTGCAGCCATCACGCGCCGGGTAGTCTCCAGTTTGGCCTTCATAGTTTTCTCTCAGATCGCTCTTCGCCCTAAACAATCTCTTCCCGCGCCGCGTCCCAGCGGACCATGCGCCGTTCCTGCTGGGCCTTCAGCGACATGAGAAATGTCGCCGTCTCGATGAAGGCCTCGTCCGTCGAACACTTCGGCGTGCCGCGCGTGCGAACGCAGTTCAGCCAGTCCTCCATATGATTGGGCTGATGCGGCGTCTTGCCACGCACATAGCCCTGCGGCACGTTCGGCTTCTTGTTGTGGAAGGCGGGAATCACCTCAAACGACCCGACATCGTGAGCGATGGCGTCAAAGCGCAGGGTGGCGTCGCGCCCGCAAATCGTCACCGGCTGGCTGTCGGTGGTGTTCATGCTGCCCTCGAAGGTCACGGTGCGGCCCAGCTTCTCGAACTGGTAGGTGGCGATCCAGGTGTCGGGCACCTCGCGGTCGTCGCGGAGCAGCGCAATTTGGCCGGCGCACACGCAGGTGTCGGGAATGCCGTGGCCGAGGAGGTATTGCACAAAATCCATCTCGTGCGAGAGCAGATCGCCGGCGTAGCCCGTGCCGTAGGCGTAGTAACAGCGCCAGTGCCAGAAGTGCCGTTCGTTCCACGGAATCTTCGGCGCCGGACCGAGCCAGCGGTCCCAGTCCACCTCCTTGGCGACCTGCGCCGGGTCGGGTCGGTCCCACTGATCGTAGTAGCCGTACCAGCGCCAGTTGGGCTGGTTGGGCGGTGTGGATTTGAAGCGGCCGGTGCGCACCAGCGTGATCGGCCCAAGGATGCCCTGCGCAATCAGTTCCTTGGCCTGCAACGCGCACGTGGCCTGGCGCGCCTGGTGTCCGAGCTGGAAAACCACTTTACTCTTCTTGAGCGCGTCGCGCATTCGCTTGGCCTCGTCCAGGGTGCGGGAAAAGCCCTTCTCGCAATAGATGTCTTTGCCGGCTTTCACCGCGTCGAGCACCATCGGGCAATGCCAGTGATCCGGCGTGGCGATGACCACCGCGTCCACGGCGGGATCGGCCAGCAAGTCCCGATAGTCCACGTAAATTTTTGCCTCCGGGTTGCGGCAGCGCTCGAGGCCTTTCTGCCGGTGCGGGCCATAGACGTCGCAGACCGCGACGACTTTGACGCCCGGCGCGGCCACCACGGCGTTGAGCAGGTCCCCGCCGCGGGTGCCGATGCCGATGCAGCCAACACCGATGGATTTGGCTGGCGATTCGGCGGCGAGAATGGCGGGCGCGAAGGCGGATGCGGCTGTCAGGACTGTTGCGGTCTGACCGGCCGTCCGAAGAAACCGCCGCCGGTTTAAGCAGATATCATGTTTCATTTTGTCCTTTGGGTTATTGGTTGGCAGCAATTGGAAGCGTTGTGTTGGCGCTGCTAAAGCTTGACGAACTCCGTCTGCATTTCGCCGGTCACGCGCGCGTCGCGTTCCTCGACGAAGAGGTTGATCTCCGTGCGAACGCCAAAGTTCGGCAGGTAAAGCGCCGGTTCGATCGAGAAACAGGTCCACGGGATGATTGGCCGCTCGTCGTGGGTTTCCATGTTGTCCATGTTCGCGCCAACGCCGTGCACTTCGCGACCGATGGAATGGCCCGTTCGATGCCGGATGTTCGGGCCATAGCCGCAGGATTGGATATGGCCGCTCACCGCGTCGTCCACCTCGAAACCCCGCAGGGTGCGTCCCGCCGCCATCGCATCCCGCACCAGTTTGATGCCGGCACCGCGCGCGCCGATGGCGACCGCGAACGCCTCTTCCATGGGCTCGGGCACCTGTTCACCGCAAAACGCCATCCAGGTGATGTCGTAATACACGGCGTCGGGTTGATCGAGCTTCGCCCAAAGGTCCAGCAGCACCAGGTCGCCGCGCCGGATTAGTGCGCTGCCTTTCTCCGGCGGTGAATAGTGCGAGTCCGCCGCATTCGCGTTCGCGCCAACGATGGGTGCCAGTTCGTGACCAAGCCCCGCTCCCGCAATCGCTGCATAACGAACTGCTGCACACCGTATTCGTCCAGCGATTTCCCGGCGCGGGTGGCTTGCTTGATGAAGTCGAACGCCTCGGCACGGATGCGGTCCACCCGACGACCCGCCTCCAGATGCATTTCCAACTGGGCGGGCGTCCACTTTGCCTCGAACACTTGGATCAACTCGGCCGAACTGACCA